>Ga0209009_1000312_pt1 | contig 19024 bp, 13 predicted proteins | sample BlaSpr_A8_OM3_M2_FD_187979 | JGI IMG/M metagenome (GOLD analysis project Ga0209009, IMG submission 187979) | Forest soil microbial communities from Thunder Bay, Ontario, Canada - Black Spruce, Ontario site 2_A8_OM3_M2 (SPAdes) (version 2) | ecosystem: Environmental > Terrestrial > Soil > Boreal... | reverse complement strand
CCCAGCCGGTAGGTGCAATCCTGCCGATTCACTACGCCATCGCATTACTTCAGCAGAAGCACATTACTTGGCATACGAGTTTTCGCGCTGAAGAACAAAATCATCAAGACATCACCGAGCGTGTGCAAAACTCTTCCGTACCGGCAGCGCTGTCGTTAGTTCCCGCAGCTTATCCCTCGCAGTCCATCTTCGGCGGTGAAGTTATCCTCGACGCGCGAATCGATAGCACTGGAACTCTCACAGACATCCAGACCATCCACGGTGATGCTCCCTATCTCGAAAAAGCTCTAGTGTCTGTTCGCACCTGGACATTTCTCCCCGCGAGTCAGGACAGCCACTCAAACGAGGCTAGAATCGGAATCGTATTCGGTTTTGTTCCGCGTCTCTCCGCTTCAAAGTCCCCGAAAACTCACAATTACGAAAATGCCTTTTTAGATTCGCGCGAGCGCAACTCTCCCGAACATGCCGCGCTCCCCGTCGCCACTGTCGAGCCCGAATATCCGTCGGACGCAAATGTTCAGTCCAGCGTAATTCTTTCAGCCGACATCACCCAGCAAGGTCAACTCGATTCCGTAAAAATATTGCGCGGCGCCGATCCCTTTACAGACTCCGCAACCACCGCTCTCCAACCGTGGCGTTTCGAACCCGGAAAACATCTCGGCGCAAGCATCCCTTCGCAAGTAATCATCGTTTTCACATTCGCGCAACCCCTAGTCGCCGCGAAAACGCAATCGCCCAAGTCATCGCAATAAGCATCGCAGTTCCGTTACAATTCGCATTGCTTAACTGTATTTTAGGATTCGTAAAAGCTTAGAATGTCTTCCGCATTAATTTCAGGGAAAACATTTCAGGGGGCACGATGTCTACAAAAATTATCTCCGTACGAGGCCGTGAAATTATCGATTCGCGCGGCAATCCCACGGTCGAAGCCGAAGTAGGACTCGAAGGCGGCGCAATGGGCCGCGCCGCCGTCCCTTCCGGCGCCTCTACTGGAGAACACGAGGCCATCGAACTTCGTGACGGCGATAAATCCCGCTACCTCGGCAAAGGCGTGCTCAAAGCCGTCGGCCACGTGAACAACGGCATTGCCAAAGCCATCGTCGGTATGGACGCCTCCGAACAGCGCGCCATTGATCGCCTCATGATCGAAGCCGATGGCACTGACAACAAATCCAAATTCGGCGCGAACGCGATTCTCGCTGTTTCCATGGCCACCGCGCGCGCCGCAGCCACCCAGCTCGAACTCCCGCTCTACCAATATCTCGCTAGATATTCGTCAGAAGGTTTCGCCGACACGCTTCCCGTGCCCATGATGAACATTTTGAATGGTGGCGCGCATGCCGATAATTCCGTGGACGTTCAGGAATTCATGGTCATGCCACTCGGCGCGCCCAATTTTCGGGAAGCTCTGCGCTGGGGCATCGAAGTTTTCCACAACCTGAAAGCCGTGCTGAAGAAAAATGGCTACTCCACTGCCGTCGGTGACGAAGGCGGTTTCGCGCCAAACTTGAAGTCCAATGTGGAAGCCGTCGAACGCGTCCTGGAAGCTATCACCGCCGCCGGCTACAAGCCCGGCGAACAGATCTGCATCGCCCTCGACCCCGCTTCCAGCGAGTTCTACGATCGTGACAAGAAAAAATACGTCTTCAAAAAATCCGACAAGTCCGAGCGCACCTCCGAGCAAATGGTCGAGTTCTGGAAATCCTGGGTTCAGCAATATCCCATCGTTTCAATCGAAGACGGTCTCGCGGAAGACGACTGGGGGGGTTGGAAGCTCCTCACTCACGAACTCGGCAGATCGCCTGCCGCAGAAATGGAAAAGAGAAAGACCATTCAACTGGTCGGCGACGACATTTTCGTCACCAACCCCAAAATTTTCGCGCGCGGAATTTCCGAAAAAATCGGCAACGCCATCCTGATCAAGCTCAATCAGATCGGCACCGTAAGCGAAACCGTCGAAGCCGTGGAAATGGCTCGCAAAGCGAATTACGCTTCCATCGTCTCCCACCGCTCCGGCGAAACCGAAGACACTTTCCTCGCCGATTTCGTCGTCGCCATGGGCTGCGGGCAGATTAAAACCGGCTCCGCCTCGCGCACCGACCGCATCGCAAAATATAATCAGCTCCTGCGCATCGAAGAACGCCTCGGCGCCGACGCCGTCTTCCCTGGCTTCAAAGCGCTCTCCGCACACCCCGTCCTGCGTCCGCCGCGCCAAGTGGGCCCCGCAGAGAGCGGGCGGAGCGAATTGTGAGGCGTGCACGGTGTAGAGAAGTTTACAGCTCGTAAAGCTTTTCAGAATCGGAGCCTTAACACGGAAACTCCAGCTCATCTCGTTATGCTGCCAGACGATGACCTCCTCAATGCCCTGCAGCGCGCGGCATTCGGCTATTTTCTAACTCAATGCAATTCGGCCAATGGATTGGTCGCCGATAGGTCTGTGGCCGGTGCGCCCTGCAGCATCGCAGTGGTCGGATTCGCGCTGTGCTCGTATCCAATAGCTGTAGAACGCCGCTGGATGACGCGTGACGACGCTGCTCAGCGAATTCTTACCACTCTTCTTTTTTTCCTGAATAGCGCGCAGAGTGAGGCGCCGGACGCAACCGGCTATATGGGTTTCTATTATCACTTTCTTGACATGCAAACTGGCAAACGTGTCTGGGATTGCGAGCTGTCGCTTATCGACACTGCTTTGCTGCTTGGCGGAATACTCGCCGCGAGTGCCTATTTTACTGGCAATTCTCCAATCGAGGTTCAGATTCGCCAGGTCGCCGAGACGCTGTATAGTCGCATCGATTGGCAATGGGCCCAGCATGGCGGGCCCACTCTTCCGCAGGGATGGAAACCGGAATCCGGTTTTCTTCACTACGGTTGGGAAGGCTACAGTGAAGCGATCCTTCTCTATGTTCTGGCGCTAGCCTCTCCCACGCATCCGATCCCGGCCAATAGCTATTCAGCATGGACCTCGACCTATCAATGGGAAAACCTGTATGGCTATGACTTTCTTTACGCCGGTCCCCTCTTCATTCATCAGCTGTCTCACGCGTGGATCGATTTCCGGAGTATTCAAGATCCATTCATGCGCGAGAAGGGCAGCGATTATTTCAAAAATAGCTGCCAGGCGACATATATTCAGCGGCAGTATGCGTTGCGCAATCCAAAAGATTTTCGCGGTTATGGCGAGAATGTCTGGGGCTTTTCGGCGGGCGACGGCCCGAGCCCTCAACGTATCCGAATCGATGGTGTGAACCGTAGCTTCTTCGGCTATACAGCTCGTGGCGTGCCCTATGGACCGGACGACGGCACTATTTGTCCCCCCGCAGCTCTGGCCTCCATTGTTTTCGTACCGGATATGGCGTTGGCGGCGGTCCGCTGCTTGTGTGATCGGTATCCGGAAGTTATCAAGGAATACCGGCTTCCCAGCGGGTTCAATCCCAGTTTCATTCGCAATGGATGCCGGGGATGGATCAGCGAAGGGTATTTGGGCCTCGATCAAGGTATTGTTACATTGATGATCGAAAACTATCGGTCGCAACTCATATGGAAACTGATGCGTCAGTGCGCATACATCCGGAGTGGATTGCGCAGAGCCGGCTTTCGAGGTGGCTGGTTGTAAAGGCTAATCCGCACCTTAGAGGAATCCAATGCCGCCTGAACAATTGTCCTCCAATCGGAAATCGACTGACTTCGACCTGAGGGAATTGCAAAATGTCCACCCGCAGGACTGGAAAAATCCCGAGCCGGCTCACGGATACAGCTTGGTAGTCATCGGCGCCGGACCCGCAGGATTTCTCACGGCCCTCAATGCCGCCAAAGTCGGTGCCAAGGTAGCGATCGTAGAACGGGATCGTTTCGGCGGTGCGTGCTTCAATATTGGCTGCATCCCTTCCAAGACTATTATTCGCACCTCGCGCCTGTACGCAGAGATACGCAATGCGGATAACTTCGGCGCGGAAGTGCCTAGCGGTATCAGCGTGAATTTTCCGGCCGTGATGGAAAGAATGCGGCGTGTGCGGGCGCGTGTCAGCCGCCGGGTCTCGGCCCAGAAGTTGACTTCCGCGGGCGTCGACGTATTTTTCGGGCAGGCGCGCTTTGCCGGACCCAAGGCGGTTGAAGTCGAGGGCAAGCTCTTGCACTTTAAGCGGGCTCTTATCGCTAGCGGTGCCCGGCCGAAAGTTCCTTCGATCCCTGGAGTTGCCGCCGCGGGATACTTGACCAATGAAAATATTTTCGATCTGGACGAATGTCCTCGGCGCTTGCTTGTTCTCGGCGGCGGTCCTCTCGGTTGCGAACTGGCGCAGGCCTTCTGTCGACTGGGTTCGCACGTTAACATCGTGCAGGACGATCCGATGTTCCTCGGCAACGAAGAGCGCGACGCGGCGCAGATTCTTTCCGAAGCGCTGGCTCGCGACGGAATCGACATCCATCTCAACAGCCAAGCTGTCAGTGTACGTGCGGACGGCAAAGGAAAAATCGTCGATCTGGTCAGCGACGATTACAAGTTCACACTAACCGTTGACGAAATTCTGGTCGGTATCGGCAGCACGCCTAACGTCAGTGATATGAATCTCGAGGACGCCGGGGTGCATTACGATAAAGACGCCGGAATTACGACCAATGATTATCTGCAAACTAGCAATCCTCGAATCTATGCTGCCGGCGACGTATGCTCGGAAAAGAAATTCCCTCACATCGAAGTAGCCGCTTCAGAAATTGTAGTCCGTAACGCACTCTTTTGGGGTCGCGAGAGGCTGAGCATGTCGGCGGTTCCGTTCTGCACCTACACTGATCCGGAAATCGCGCACGTTGGCCTGTACGTTACCGAGGCGCGCGCAAAAGATATCCCCGTCAAAACTTTCACTGTCATGATGAGCGACGTGGATCGCGCAATCACGGACGGCGAAGATGAAGGCTTCGTAAAAATTCATGTCAAAGAAGGAACCGACCAGATTATAGGCGCTACTGTAGCGGCCAGCCATGCCGGCGAATTGATCAGCGAAATCTCGCTAGCCATGAACGCAAAAATCGGCCTCCGGGCTCTGGCCCGTGTAAATTACCCCTATCCAACCCAAGCCCAAGCTATAAAACTTGCCGCCAATGCTTATCTAGATACACTCCGCAACCCCATACGTAACTGGCTGCGAAAGCAATGGCTGTAGCGGCGACGTTCTTCGGCAAGTTGCGTCTGCACACCGGCTCAGCCACGATTGCGTGTGCCACTCGCGCATGATAAGTTTTCCAGCATTCGCATGCTAAAGGTGAACATGAAACATCATCATCAGCACTCCGCCCACGCGCATCCACATCCGCACTCGCATCAACCCACTCGACGCGCCTTTCTTTCCACGCTAAGCGCCGCCGCCGTCTTCGGCCCCTGGGCATTCCAACAGGAACAAACCGCCACCGACATGGCCGAGCGTTTTCGCCAAATGTCCGAGGACTTCGAACGCAAAGGCCTCGCCGATCCCTTCAAAGGAATCACCACCGACGGCAACGTTCTTCCCAGCCTTTTCGAAATCGCGCCCACCGGCGTTTCCACTGAGCCTGTGCGCAATGCCGCCGAAAAATTCATCGCCTCGCTCTCAAACGTCCAACTCGCTCGGACCATGTTTCCCGTGGACGACATCAAGTGGCGCAAATGGATGAATCAGCATTTCTACGTGCGGCAGGGCGTCAGCCTCCAGGAAATGACCGACGCGCAACGCGAAGCCGCCTTCGGCCTCATGCGCGCATCCCTCAGCGCGCGAGGATTCGAGCTCAGCCGAAACGTGATGCGCCTGAACGAAACCCTCGCCGACCTGGTCAACGAACACACTTTTCTCGGCGAATGGCTCTACTTTTTCACCGTCATGGGACAACCCTCCGCCACGCAGCCCTGGGGCTGGCAGCTCGACGGCCACCACTGCATCATCAACTATTTCGTCCTGGGCGATCAGGTGGTTATGACGCCGCACTTCTTCGGCTCGGAGCCCGTCCGCGCAACTTCAGGAAAATATAAGGGTCTGGAAATCCTTCAAGAAGAACAGAAAAACGGATTACAGATGCTGCAATCGCTTACCGACCCGCAGCGCCACCGCGCCATCATCAATTTCTCCAAGTCGGGTCACAATAATTTAACGGAAGCTTTCAAAGACAACGTTGTTCTCGACTACGCGGGCCTCCGCGCCAACGATTTGGCCAAACCCGCGCGCGACCATCTCCGCGACCTCGCCAATCTCTACGTCAGCAATATGGACGACGGCCACGCTCGCGTCAAAATGGACGAATTCGACCGCCACCTCGAAAACACTTGGTTCGCATGGATTGGCGGCACCCAGCCAGACAGCGCCTTCTACTACCGCATCCAAAGCCCCGTCATCCTGATCGAATTCGACCACCAACAACCCGCCAACCTCGCAAAGTTTTCATCCGATCCCGATAAGCCCACTCAACAACATATCCACTGCGTAGTGCGCACCCCCAACGGCAACGACTACGGCAAAGACTTGCTAAGGCAGCACTATCTGGCCCATCCCCACACCACCTAGGTTTCCCTAGGCCAATAACGTTGCTCAATACCCCGCTCAAGCTATAATCCAGCGCAATGGCCCTCCGTTCAGGCACCAAGCTCGGCCCTTACGAAATCCAATCACCGCTCGGCGCCGGCGGCATGGGTGAAGTCTATCGCGCGCGCGATACACGCCTCGACCGCACAGTTGCCATCAAAATCCTCTCAAGAGAATTGTCCGATGATCCGATTCACAAACAGCGTTTTGAACGGGAAGCCAGGACCATCTCCAGTCTGAATCATCCACACATCTGCACCCTGCACGACATAGGCTCTCACAACGGCACCGACTTTTTGGTTATGGAGTACATCGAGGGTGAATCGCTCGCCAATCGTTTGGAGAAAGGGCCTCTTCCAGTTGATCAAGTTCTCAAAATCGGCCGTGAAACAGCCGAGGCTCTCGATAAAGCTCATCGCAACGGTATAATTCATCGCGACATAAAACCCGGCAACATCATGCTCACTAAGTCGGGTGCTAAGTTACTCGACTTCGGCCTTGCCCGTTCAACGAAGTCTTCCAACACGCTAGCAACTTTAACCGCAACCTTGCCTCAACAGTCTCCCGTAACTGAGCAAGGCGCCATCATTGGCACCTTTCAATATATGTCGCCGGAACAGGTCGAAGGCAAGGAGCTCGATTCGCGTTCCGACATTTTTTCTCTCGGGGCCGTCCTCTACGAAATGCTTACCGGCCAGCGGGCCTTCCCCGGAAAAAGCCAACTTAGCGTCGCATCTGCCATCCTTGAAAAGGATCCTGCGCCCATCAGCTCGCTCAAACCGCTTACGCCTCCTCCGCTCGAACATGTCATTCGTCGCTGTCTCGCCAAAGATCCCGAAGACCGTTGGCAAAATGCAAAAGATGTGGCCAACGAACTAAAATGGGTTTCCGAGAGCGGTTCTCAGGCCGGCATTCTTCCCCCGGATCCTGCCGGAAATCGGACGCGACATCTCTTGCCCTGGATAATCTCCGGCACTCTTGCGCTCTTGTTGGTGGCGGCCTTCATCTGGTGGCACAACTCCAAACCGCAACAAGAAACCTTGTATTTCTTCGCTCCGTTTCCGTTTCCAGCAAATGACGTCGCTATCGCGCCGAATGGTCACAGCATTGCTGTGGTCTCGCGTTTGGAATCTACGCGAAAAAATGTTCTCTGGATTTATGAGTTGGGATCGCAAGACGCCGGGGCCCTGGCCGGTACCGAAGGCGCCAGCTTCCCGTTTTGGTCGGCCGATGGCCATTCTCTGGGATTTTTCGCGGATGGAAAATTAAAAAAACTGGAAGTATCCGGTGGTCCAGTGCAGATACTCTGCGATGCTCCCTCAGGTCGCGGCGGTACTTGGAACAAGGACGGCGTGATCCTTTTCACTCCCAGCGGGCAGCAACAAGTTGGTCTCTTTCAGATTTCCGCCTCGGGCGGAACACCCACTCAGATTACCATCCCGGATCAAAGTAATGCGGAAACCACTCATCGCTGGCCCATGTTCTTGCCCGACGGAAAACATTTCCTCTACATGGCCTCCAACATTTCCGGCCCTCGGGATCACGACGCTATCTACGTCGGTTCGTTGGGCACCAGCGAAAAACGATTCGTGGTGAAAGCAGTTGCAAACGCTGTGTTCGTCCCTTCTGGCTACTTGCTGTTTTATCGCGACAAGACTCTGTTCGCTCAGCGCTTCGATATAAAAAATCTCGAATTTGCTGGAACCCCCACCGCTATTCTGAACGATGTCCAATACTCGGCGCGAATTGCCAAGGCGGTATTTGCGGCCTCCCATGATGGAGCGCTTATCGCCCAAAGCAGCAATGCGGTTTCCATTTCAAAACTTGTTTGGTTCGATCGCAAAGGCAACGACATCGGAATGGTCGGAAAGCCCGATGTGTATTCCAATGTATTCCTGTCGCCAAACGGAAATTCGGTGGCCGTAGATAAGACCGACAGTGGGAGCCAAAACACCGATATCTGGACTTATGAACTGCAACACGACAGTGGCAAGCGCCTCACCTTTGATCCAGCCATCGACGCAGTGCCGGTCTGGAGTCCCGACGGCACTAAGTTCGTATTTTCTTCCAATCGCGGCAGGAACTTCGATTTGTATTTGAAGAACGCCGACGGTGGTCAACAAGAAAAGCCTATCGTGCAGGGTGGCGCAGACAAGTCTCCGGACGACTGGTCCAAAGACGGAAGGTTTATTCTGTATACTCGCGGAGCCGACTTCTGGTATCTCTCTCTTCCCGATCTCAAAAGCACTTTGTTCCTGAAAGCCCCGTCCGTGCTTAAGAATGGCCAATTTTCTCCTGATGGGAAGTGGGTCGCCTACGCTTCCAATGAGAGTGGCACTTGGGAAATCTATGTCACTTCCTTCCCCGAGCTCCGCGGTAAATGGCAAATTTCTTCCGGCGGAGGAGAACAGCCCAGATGGCGTAGCGACGGCAAAGAGCTTTTCTACCTCTCGTCCGACGCCAAAATAATGGCTGTGCCAGTAACCACCGGAACAAATTTCGACGCCAGCGCACCCCTCGCGCTGTTCCAAGCCAATCCCCGCGAGATAGTGGCAACGTCAGAGCAAATGTTTTATGACGTCAGCAAGGATGGCCAACGCTTCCTGATTAATACTCAGATTCCGCAAGCAGAGACCCACCCCATGTCCATAGTCCTGAATTGGTCCGCAAAGCTGACTAACTGACTCCGCGTTAACACCGCTGACGTCCTCGACAGCCCGGGTCCACACAAAACGTGATTTGACAGCAATATTATTATCCTGAATAGTTATGATAATATGCACAAAATACGATACTTACCGCATCCGGAAGCGCCCTAAATGAACGCTGCCGTGGTGCGGCTCTTCAGCGCCCACCCACGGCCCCTCGATAAATCACCAGGAATTTCTTAATCGCGAACTCGAATTATTAGAGCACCCTACGTCAATCAAAACAAACAACACGACCTCTTTCTAATCCCGAACTTCCAACCATCTCAAGATCCCGTCCATCTCGCCGCCCTGCAGTCCCCGCCAGATTTGACCGCCGTGCTAGCCTGTTGGGCGCCATATGACCAAACGCCCCAAACCCATCGTCCTCACCGTCCTCGACGGTTGGGGCTATCGCGCCGAAACCAAGGGCAACGCCATCGCTCTCGCGCGCAAGCCCAATTACGATCGCATCCTCAAAGATTTTCCCAACACGCTAATCCAAACTTCCGGCCCCGCCGTCGGTCTCCCCCTCGGACAAATGGGCAACAGCGAAGTCGGCCACCTGAATATCGGCGCCGGCCGCATCGTCCACATGGACAGCACGCGCATCGATCAGCTCATCGCCGACGGCGAGTTTTATCGCCAGCCTCTACTGCTCCAAGCCATGGAACGAGGACGCAACACGCAACTTCACCTCCTCGGCCTCGTCAGCGATGGTGGAGTGCACTCGCACCTTAACCATCTTTTCGCCCTCCTGAAAATGGCACGCGAAAATAAAGTCAAAAATGTTTTCGTCCACTGCTTCATGGACGGGCGCGACACCCCTCCTCATAGCGGGATTGAATTCATCCAGCAGCTGGAACAAAAAATGCGCGAGCTTGGTGTCGGCCAAATCGCCACCGTCAGCGGACGTTACTACGCCATGGACCGCGACAATCGTTGGGAACGCGTCGAAAAAGCCTATCGTGCGGTCGTTCACGGTGCTTCGGAAGCGAAGTTCACAAATCCCGCGGCGGCCGTTCGCGCCAGCTACGAAAAAGGCGTCACCGACGAATTTATTGTCCCGGCCGTCATCACCACCGAGCCTGAGCCAGGAAAGCCGGCCGCCCCGCGCGCCGTAATCCGGGATGACCACGCCGTAATCTTCTTCAATTTTCGAGCCGACCGCGCCCGAGAAATGACGCGCGCCATAGTTGAGCCTGGTTTCGACAAAATGGTGGATGCCGACCGGCCAAACAATCTTTTCTACGTCGCGATGACCCAGTATGACAAATCCTGGAGCTGGCTCCGCTATCTACTAGCGCCCGAAAAGCTCGAACACATCCTCGCCAACGTTTTTGCCGAGCTGCAATTCAAAAACTTGCGCGTCGCTGAAACTGAAAAATACGCTCACGTTACCTATTTTTTCAACGGCGGCGTCGAAAAACCCTTTCCCGGTGAAGAACGCATTCTTGTCCCGTCGCCGAAAGTTCCCACCTACGATCTGAAGCCGGAAATGTCCGCAGCAGGAATCGCCGACACGGTAGTCCACGCCATCGAAAAAGGCGAATTCGACGCCATCATCATGAATTTTGCAAATGCAGACATGGTCGGCCACTCAGGAAAACTCGAAGCCACCATCAAAGCAGTAGAAACCGTGGACACATGTCTGGGAGAGATTTTTCAGGCGCTGCGTCCCCGCGGCGGCGCGTGGATTATCACTGCCGATCACGGCAACGCCGAAATGATGACCGATCCCGTCACCGGCGAGCCCCACACCTATCACACCACAAATCCCGTTCCTTTTATTTTGCTGACTGAAAACGGCCAAACGCGGTTATCCCCGGGCGGTTCGCTACGCGATATCGCTCCCACAATGCTCGGCGTGCTCGGTGTAGCCGAGCCGATCGAAATGACCGGACGCGACTTGCGCATCCTTACAAAATAATTTGGAAGTTACAGTTCAGCCGCGGAAAATATACTGGTAAGAAATGGAAGAAGAACCCAAACACACCGAGAGCGGTGACAAGCGAGCAGAAATCATGGGGTATCTGCGTCCCATGAACGCTCTATGGCTCGCACTTCTTTTCGTCGCGACTTGGCTGATGTGGTCGCTACGCGCGGCTTTGATTCTGCTCGGATTGATGATTGCCGCGACGATCCTCGGGGTGATCTTGCGGCGACCCCAGTCGTGATGCGCCACCAGTTCGCCGTAAAAAACTTAATCGCCGGACGTCGGCTTCGGTGACGTGTATCCCTGACGAGCAATCACGATCACCTTTTTCATTTTGCCTTTTTTGTCCGGCTGCATCAGCGGATTGCCTTGCTCGTCCACAATCTCGAGTTTCAGCTTGTGATATTTTCCGTCCGGAGCGCTGGAAGGCGTAAAGCCCAGCGTGTACTGGCTCCTCAAAAATTCCGCCACACTGTTGAAGATGCTGCCCATCTCGCCCTGGAATCGCGGGAACCAAGCGTATCCCCCAGTCAGTTCAGCAAAGGTAGTCAGCTGATTCTTCGCCTGAAGATATCCGATACCGTCTCCGCCGCTGAATTTGCGCACGTTCTGTTCTTCGGCCATTCCCACGCTGAAGATGGGGACTTCGGTTTCCTTCACGCGTCGCAGCGTTTGATCCAGCGTATGCTTACTAAAAGTATCGTAGCCGCTCGCGAGCAACAAAATAGACTTTTTGCCTTTCACGTCGCGAAGCTGGTCCAGCGTTTCCAGCAGCGCATCAAACAAATTAGCTTCGTGAAAATTTGGAAAATAAAGTCCCGCCACTGCCTGCGCTACTTCCTGTTTGTTACGGGTGAAATCCACCACCACATGGGTCTGAAGGTCAAAGATCTTCAGCGCGACGTAATCTTTGTCAGTTAGGTGGCCCAGGAAATTGTAGGCCCAGGTCTTAGCCTGATACGCGAACCACTCGCCGCCTAGCTGGCTGAACTCCATCAGAATGACAATCGTGATCGGCGCTTCACTGGGAGCGAAATTCGAAATCTGCTGCGGCTGGTTGTTATCCAATACTCGAAAATTTTCTTTCTTGAGATTCGTTAGGATGTCGCCTTCCTGGTCCGTCACCACCGCGTCGATATTCACCACATTCGATTCCACCGCGATAGACGTTTGCGGCGCCTGGTTCTGCGCCTGCCCGGCTTGCGGCGATTGTTGCTGCCCTGTGGGTTGGGGCGGAGTGGCGGGCTGTTGCGTCGGCGCAGGTTTTTGCGGGCCTTCCTGTTGTCGCGACCAAGCGGTCAAAGTGCCGGGAGGTATACCTAAAGTTGCCAGCAAAGCTCCCACGAAAATGGCCCGCGTCCACATACTCAAATTCATGGATTTCCCCCTCCCGCTTTGATGCTGCCAAAGCCTTTTTCGGATGGTCTATTGCCATCCAGAAAACGCCTCTTCCCAAGCGCCCGGCTGCTTCCTGACGCCATGATAATATGAATTGCTAGTCTGCTTATCGTTCTAATTCACATTCAATTAGGAGAACGAAAAGAATGGCGCGTTTGAACGTCCGAATTCTTGCCCTGGCATTCTGCGGCATGTTTTGTTGGGCCACGAATAGTGCGGGGCAGGGCGCGGCGTCACAACCGGCGCAGGCGCCCGCTGGTCCCAGCACGGACATCGTAAAACTTCAAGGCGAAGCGCTCGTTTGGCTCCAAGACCTAATTCGCATTAATACCACCAATCCGCCGGGTAACGAGGTCGTGGCCGCCAAATACATCGCCGATGTTCTGAAACGCGAGGGAATTCCTTCGGAAAGTTTCGAGAGCACTCCCGGACGCGGCTTTTTGGTCGCGCGCCTTTCTTCCAGCGCCATGCCCAACCCCTCACGCGCCCTGCTCTTGATGGCTCATCTGGATGTGGTCGGCGTCGATAAAGCCAAATGGTCGGTGGATCCTTTCGCCGCGGTGATAAAAGACGGCTACCTCTACGGACGCGGTGCGATTGACGACAAGGGAATGCTCGCCGCAAATCTTGCCGTCTTCATTGCATTAAAGCGCTCGCAAGCCCGATTGAACCGCGATGTAATTTTTCTCGCCGAAGGTGACGAGGAAGCCGGCGGAGAAACGGGAATGAAGTTCGCCGTGGAAAAACATTGGGACAAAATTGCCTCGGGCTTCGCATTGAACGAATGCGGCCGCACGGTTATGAAAAACGGCAAGGTCCAATACGTGGCCGTGCAAGTTAGCGAGAAAGTCGCCGTAAACGTGAATGTAATCGCCACCGGCACTTCCGGCCACGGCTCGGTCCCACTGAAAGATAACGCTGTCACGCATCTATCCGCGGCCATGGCGAAATTGGGAACGTACGAAGCCCCGGTGCAATTCAACTCCGTCACCCGCGGATATTTCGAAGGAATCGCCCCGCTGCAAGACGGAGAGACCAGCAAATGGATGCTGGCGCTGGAGAGTTCCGACCGCGCCGATCACGCCGCGCGATGGCTTTCCAATGCCAATCCAATCTGGAATGCCATGCTGCGAGACACCGTGAATCCCACGATGTTGCAGGCAGGTATTCGCGCAAATGTTGTTCCGTCAGAAGCTCGCGGCGTTCTGAACGTACGTCTTCTGCCGGGCAATATGGCGACTCCGCTCTTAAGCAAGCTCACTCAACTTGTCAACGATCCCCAAGTTCGTTTGGAACCGCAGGCTGGCGCCGGAGAAACCGCGCCGTCTTCCTCACTCGAGACGGATTTGTACGCTACAATTAAGAAGGTAACCGCTCAGGAATTCAGCGGTGCACCCGTAGTTCCATACATGTCCACTCAACTTACAGACTCGGCTCGTCTGCGCATGCGCACAGTACAAGCCTACGGGTTCGATCCTTTCCCGCTCACTGAAGAAGACGTGATGCGCATGCACGCCGATGACGAACGCATTCCGGTCGAATCTTTCCGCAAGGGAGTTCAGTTCCTCTACGCGGTTGTTGACGCGTTTGCTGTGACAAAATAACAATCGTGCAAAATCTTCGAAGGGCCAAAATCGTCTGTACCTTGGGACCCGCAAGCTCGTCTCAAAAAATGATTGACGCGCTGCTGCATGCGGGCATGGATGTGGCGCGCCTGAATTTTTCACACGGCACCCCAGAAGAAAAAACCCGTCTCATAAATTACGTGCGGCGAGCCTCCGCTCGATACAGCAAGCCCGTTGCAATCATTGCGGATTTACAGGGGCCCAAAATCCGTACCGGTGCGTTGCAACAGGGCAAGCCCGTGCACCTCCACTTCGGCCAGCGTTTCGTGATTAGCACCAAGAAGGTAATCGGCACGGAGCAAGGTGTCAGCACAACTTTTCTCGCATTGCCGGAATCCGTGCGCAAGGGTGACCGCATTCTTCTGAACGATGGGGAGATCTCGTTGCGTGTTCTTTCCACCCGTGGCCGGGAAGTTGTCTGCCAGGTGGAAAACGGCGGGGAACTGGGCGAAAACAAAGGAATCAACCTGCCGGGCGTGAAACTGAAAATTCCTTCGCTTACTCCCAAGGATCGCCGCGACTTGCATTTCAGCCTGCAAATGGGCGCAAACTACGTGGCCCAAAGTTTTGTGCGCACCGCAGCAGATGTCCGCGCCGCCAAGGCCGCCATCGCCCGCGCCGGAAAAGACACGCCCATTATCGCTAAATTGGAAAAGCCCGAGGCTATCGACAACCTGGAGGAGATTCTCGAGATTGCCGACGGCGTGATGGTGGCGCGCGGAGACTTAGGCGTGGAAATGAGTCTCGAAAAAGTTCCGGTTGTCCAGAAACGGATTATTTCCAGCGCGCGCGACGCTTTGGTCCCCGTAATTACCGCCACGCAAATGCTCGATTCGATGCAGAAAAATCCGCGGCCCACGCGCGCGGAAGCTTCCGACGTGGCCAATGCAATTTTCGACGGCAGCGATGCCTTGATGCTTTCCGGCGAGACCGCCGCGGGAAGTTATCCGCTGGAATCGGTGGTAATGATGGACCGCATTATTCGCGAGGCGGAAGCGAGCGTCACGTCTTTACCCCGCCCTGCGGCCTCTGGCGACTTGCTGATCAGTGAAACCATTGCCGAAGCAATTTGCCATGCCGCGGAAGAATTAAACATGAAAGTAATCGCCGTCTTCACCGAGTCGGGATCTTCCGCGCGCCTCGTTTCAAAATACCGCCCGAGAGCTCCCATCGTTGCGTTTTCTCCTGCGCAGGAAGCTCGCCGCCGGCTGAGCCTCTTCTGGGGAGTGCTGCCGCGGACCATAGAGCGCGTCCACGACGTCGATCAGCTCGCGGAAACCGCCGAAGCGCGTTTGCTTGAAGAACATTTGGTGAAGCGCGGCGACATCGTAGGCGTAATCGCCGGCACACCATTGGGCACCACGGGATCCACTAACTTGATGAAGATCATCCGAATCGGAGGGTAGCTAGCCAGTTGTATATTCGCGCAAGACTTCTTCGGTGAGAAAGACTCGGCCAATCGTCCTGCCCCCACCCCGATGCGTAAATTTGAATTCGTAACGAGTGCTTGCGAGCTAGGCAGGATTCAGCTCTGGGATCTTCGGCGTTCTCGGCCCCTAATTCACCCAGTTGTCGGGATTTGAAGGCGGCTTCTCGTTGTGGTCGCGCACATAAACTTCGAATTTCTTCCGTAGCCGCCGTCGTTTCCAATCCGAAAAAAAATTCCGATAGTTGTAGAGATAAGAGCCGCGCCGCAAGTAAATATATCCCACTAGCATTCCGCCAAGGTGGCAGACATGACTCACTCCATCGCCCGTGGATCCAATGGTGGTAAAAAATTCGATGGCTCCCATCACGATCACAAAAATTCGCATGGAAACTGTGACCGGCAGCGGAAATACCCAGACTTGGCGGTGTGGCATCACGATAGCCACCGCTAGCAAGACGCCGTAGATCGCTCCCGAAGCTCCAATCGTAGGTATCAGAGCCGTCCCGCGTCCGTGCGGATCGATCAAAAGTTTTACGATGATGTCAACGATTCCCGCGCCCACTCCGCACACGAAAAAATAAGTGTAGAACCGCCGTGCCCCCCAAGTGTGCTCCAGATCAGCGCCGAACATCGCGAGGTACAGCAGGTTGAAAAGAATGTGGAGGATTCCGCCGTGAAGGAAAATGTAGGTGAACGGTTGCCAGATTCGGAAACCGCGTACGACCGCCCAGGGACTGAGCCCGAACCAGCCGATCCAAAATCTTGCTCCCGCTTCGTGAAACAGCAGCGCCGAAATTGTTTGCAGGAAAAAAACAGAAATACAGATGATGCAAATCGTCTTAATGGCGCGCGGAAAGTACCCGCTTAAATCAAACCGATGCCCGTATCCGCGCGAAAAGGTTGGCACACAGGGAGTGTAAAGGCTGCGCCCACCGGAGTCAAAGACCTCCAGGGGTATGGTTACAAGGCGGGGAAAAGTGATACACCCGGTTTTGGCGCGATAACAATGTGAATGTAAACGATTGCATGAAAGTGTGGAAGGCGATGGCCGAGACAAACGATCCAAAAACGCTCGGGCTCTTCGGCAGTTCTGCCGGTGCGGGCATGGTGCTTGCAATGATCTTGCGGGCCAAAGAAGAAGGCCTACCGTTACCGGCTGCGCTCGCTGTCGGAACGCCGTGGGTAGATCTGACGGAAACCGGAGACACATATAGAACGAACGAATGGCTTGACAACATTATCGTCAGCTACCGCGGTTATCTGAGCCGCGCGGCACGACTTTATGCCAACGGCACTGACCTGAAGGACCCTCATGTTTCGCCAATTTATGGCGATTTCCGTTGGTTCCCGTCCACCGTTCTCACGAGCGGAACACGGGACTTATTGCTCAGCCCTCACAGTCTTGACTCATCGCAAGCTACGCCAAGCCAATGTAGAGGCTGAGTTGAACGTCTTTGAAGGCATGTCGCACATTCATTTCATCCTGAATCCTTATGCGCCTGAATCCAGAGAAGTATTCACCGACTGGGCAAGGTTCTTCGACATGCTTCTTGTCCATTAGGCCTTAGCTCACAGATGATGAATCGCGTCATCAACATCTGGGCTGACGTTATATGACTGTTTTGCTATCTCGGCTCAGTCTGGGCCTATCGCTCGCCTGAAGATTACAAAGGTGCTCGCACGGACTGGTTCTCCGTTGAGGATCGCGTAAACAACCTCTTGGCTCAGCTTGGACTTTCGGATAAGATTTCGTGCACCGATCTTCTTCCACCTTCTCCGGTCTGAGACGCTTGCAACCGCCATTCTTGCAGTCGTCCGATATTCGTTACGTCGGAAATCTAGCAAGCTCGGATCTTCCCCTTGCTCCCAGCGCCGATCAGTTTCTTTGCCGACCGGAATCAACTTGCCAGCGATTATCTCAGCCCTCAGCAAGAGGTCCTGCGTTGCGCCAGTGCATGGCGCAATGTATGATATGTTGAAGCACATACTCATGACTGTACTTAAGTACTTGATATATGTAGCATGCTTAGCAGCAACACTCGCTCCCGATAGTCCAGCCCTTTCATCGTCACTCGCTGCTGCGTCTGAGGGGACGATCAGAGACCTTGCATTTGAAACCAGCAACTTCATGTTAAGCAGCGCTTACCGTGATGTGTCGCACCTTTATCCTGATTCGGCGCCCGACGGGGCATACGGCCCAGTGAACCGCGCGTGGGACGCACGTCACAAGGGCGAATGGTACATTGAGGAGCAACGTTTCGGCGCTGACGTAGTCGCGGGCGGAATCGCCACGAAAAATACCGATGCCGTAGACCGTGGCCTGCTCATCCTGAACTGGGGTTTCGCGCAGCAGAAGCCCGACGGCGGGTTCGACTGCCCGGATAAGTTTCATAGCACTTCCTTCTTTGTCGAGGCTGTCGCCCACGCGCTGCTGTTAGTTGAAGCTTCGGAATATTCGGCACGTTATTCGTCAACCATCGCTGACATGAAACCGAAGTTGCATTCGGCGGCGCTGTGGATGACGGACTCGCAGAACGAAACTCGCGGAAAGAAAAAGAATTTGCCGTTCACGCACCGTCGCTATCTGCTGGCTGCGGCTTTGGGGGAGACTGGTGTCCTCACGGGCGATCCTTCGCTTGTTCAGTCCTCGGAAGCCTATGTGCGCGACGGCATCGCTCTTCAAGCTGCAACCGGCTTCAACCCTGAGCGCGGCGGCTGGGACAGCAGCTACCACGCCAAGGGCATGGCCTTTGCCTGTCGTTACTACACGATTGTGGCGGACGGCGAGCTGAAACAAGCGCTCTACACATCGATGCACAAAGCCATGGAGTGGGAAGCAAGCCGCGTGAATGATGACGGCACAATAAATACGGAAGGCAACACGCGTGTCAGCGGCAAAAAGACGGAGGACAATCGCGCAGGCAAACCGAAAACGGTGGAAGTCCGTCAGGTATACAGGTCATTTTACTACTGGTCTGTTATCTCCGGCGACGCTTCCTACGAGAAACTAGCGGAGAAGGTTGCGCGCGAATCTAAAGTCGGATAACCGGAAAAGTAAAGTGATACTTTATTTGTCCGGTTTGCGTTAATCAGGGAGCGCCGGGTTAAACCGGCATGTTGTAAGGAATGAAAGAGTCCTACAAGAAAGGAGACAGCGACTCCATCTTGGCCCTCAGTCTTGCAGATGACATCGTGAGATGTCGCCTGAAGCGTAGACAGGGGTATCGGTGGGCCGGGCTATTGAGCTTCGAAAAACGCAAAACCAGGACGCCGACTCTTTCCTGATAGAGGAAGGCACCACGGCTGCATCGCGATAACGCGAGCGAGCAGTCGGTCCTGCGTAGTCTTAGAACCCGCGCACGCTGAGAAACAACATGCACGAGAACCGGGAGACCTCTGGAGCGCCT
>Ga0209009_1000311_pt1 | contig 19062 bp, 18 predicted proteins | sample BlaSpr_A8_OM3_M2_FD_187979 | JGI IMG/M metagenome (GOLD analysis project Ga0209009, IMG submission 187979) | Forest soil microbial communities from Thunder Bay, Ontario, Canada - Black Spruce, Ontario site 2_A8_OM3_M2 (SPAdes) (version 2) | ecosystem: Environmental > Terrestrial > Soil > Boreal... | reverse complement strand
CGTGAGGTCATAACAGGAGCAGTGTGACCGTGACAAATCCAAAGACCGATCCGGAGATTTTGGCGTTCTTCACTCCGGATGCGGTGCAGATCTGTGAATCGGAGGCGCCGGTCAGCGAGTGGCACCTCGTGGTCATCGGGTTGAAGGGAATCGACCGCGCCGCGATCACGCGCGCCCTCACGGGCTGACCCATGCATCTGCTCGCGACCAGCTTCACGTCGCTCGACGATATGGTCGAGCCGGTCGATCTCGGCCAGCCGCCGGGCGACATCGCGGTGCTGTCGTTCGCCGACAGCGATCTCGCCGGCCTTGCGGCCGCCTGGGCGCTCGAACGCGACGCGCTGCCGAGCGTGCGGCTCGCGCAGCTGCGCGACCTCACCACGCTCGCGCTCGGCCTCGACAAACACGAGCGCATCGCGTTCTTCTGGGACGGCATCGACGGGCGCGTCGGCGCCGAACTCAACGGCCTCGTTGAAAGTCTAGCCCCCGGTCGAAAGATTTCTACCTACGTCACCGGCGAGACGCCGAACGGTCGCGGCGCCGAAGGGATGGGGCTCGTTCCGCGCGACGGCGCGTTGGACACGGCCGGGATGCTCTCGGCGGCGCGCAGCGGAGGCCTTCGCGCCCTCGCGATCTTTGCGGCCAATCCCGTTCTGCACGCACCGGGCGGCGCAGACTTCGTCCGCGCCGCGTTCGAACGCGTTCCGTTCATCGCTACGACCGAACTCTTCATGACGCCGACGGCGGAAGCATCGACGCTCGTTCTTCCGGCCCGCGGTCCGTTCGAGAAGAGCGGGCATACGTTCGACGTCACGGGCGCCGCGCGCGTGTTGCGCCCCGCTCTCAGTGCGCCGGCCGGGACGCTCTCCGATCTCGAAATCTTGATCGCCCTTGCCGCGGCGCTGGGCGTCACCATCTCCAATCCGGTTGAATTGCACCGGCACGCGACGGCCGACACGCCGAGAACCGCGAGCGGATTCGGTGATCCAGCGCTTTTCCGCGCGGGCGCGGTGCGGCCGGCCGACACGGCGGTGAGCGGCCTGCGCTTGGTGATCGCGGCCGATCCGTTCAGCGGCGGCGGAAGCGTCTATTTCGACGATCGTCTCGCCGAATTGCGGCCGCAACCGGTCCTAACGCTGAACGAGCGAACGGCCGCCGAGGCCGGATTACGCGAGGGCGACATCGTCGACGTCGTCGCCGGCGAGCGAACGTTGAGCGCTTTGGCTGTCCGCATCCTTCCTCACCATGTCGACGGAACGGTCACGGTCTTCGAAGGTGTGCCGGAGGCGCCGGCTTCGGCTTTTCGTAGCGGCGAGGCAGTCGCACTCGCCAACATTCGTTCCGCCCGCGTCCCCGCCGGAGTTGCCTGATGGTCCCGTTATGGGTCGTCGTCGTGCTCAAGTCGGCGATCGTGCTCTTCATCGTCGTGACGACTTTTGCGTACGCGATGTTGGCCGAGCGCAAGGTCCTCGCTTGGATGCAATTACGTCCCGGGCCCAATCGCGTCGGTCCGTGGGGTCTCTTGCAGCCGGCGGCGGACGCGGCGAAGATGCTCTTCAAAGAAGATCTGACGCCGGCGACCGCCGACCCGCTCATCTACCGGCTTGCGCCATGGCTTTCGATGATCACTGCGATGGGCGTCTTTGCGGTGATCCCCTTCTCGGAAACGAGCGGCGGGCTGTGGAGCGTCGGGGACGTCAACGCCGGCATCTTGTTCATCTTCGCGCTGACGTCGCTCGGCGTCTACGGCATCTCGCTTGCCGGGTGGGCGTCAGGTTCCAAGTACCCGCTGCTCGGCAGCGTCCGCTCGACGGCGCAAATGATCAGTTACGAACTGGCGATGACGCTGTCGGTCGTCGGCGTTTTGATTCTGGCCGGCACGACATCGCTCGCCGGGATCGTCCACGCGCAGAGCACGCTCTGGTTCGTGGTCCCGCAATTCGCCGGCTTCGGTATCTACCTCATTACGGCGGTCGCCGAGACCAATCGCGCGCCGTTCGACCTGGTCGAGGCTGAAACCGAACTCGTCGGCGGATTTCACACCGAGTATTCGGGTTTGCGCTTCGGACTGTTTTTCATCGCCGAGTATCTCAACATGATCACGGTGGCGTGCATTGCGACGCTGCTCTTCTTCGGTGGTTGGAATCCGCTCTTCGGGTTGGCGGCGATCCCCGGTATCGTTTGGTTCGTCCTCAAAGCGGGGTTGGTGATCTTTGTTTATATTTGGCTGCGTGCGACCTTGCCACGGCTGCGCTACGACCGCTTGATGGCATTCGGCTGGAAGATCTTGTTGCCGCTGGCGACGCTCAACTTGATGGTGACGGCGGCAATCGTCGCCTGGAAGGGTTAGAGGCTCACTGAGATGCGGTTTTTTAGCGCGATCGGCGCGCTGGTGCAAGGCTTTTTCACCACCTTTCAGTTCTTCTTTCAAAAAAAGCCGACGATCGCGTATCCGTTGGTCAAGAAGCAGCATGCGCCGCGCTTTCACGGCTTGCACGAACTGCGCCGTTACGCCGACGGCAAGGAACGCTGCATCGGCTGCGAGTTGTGCGCGATCGCTTGTCCGGCCAACGCGATCACCGTCATCGGCGCCGAGAACACGCCTGAAGATCGTCGTTCGCCGGGCGAGCGCTACGCGGCGCGTTACGAAATCGACGAACTGCGCTGTATCTTTTGCGGTTTGTGCGAAGAGGCATGTCCGACCGACGCGATCGTGCTCACGCCGCGTTTCGAGATGTCCGACTACCGGCGCGGTTCGTTCATCTACGCCAAGGATCGTTTGCTGGTGCCGGCCGAGGCCGGCGTCGGCACGGCTCCCGACGAGCGGCCCAATGGAATCCCGGGCGATCTCGGGGCGGTCAGCGCGCAGAAAAGCACCGTCGACGTCGCAAGCGGCTACGGCGCGACTTGGCGCGGTGAGATCTTGAAAACCGAGCGAAGAGGCCTCGCCGGGTGACGCTCTTTTGGGTCCTGGCGATCTTGCTTGTCACGACCGCGGTTTTTACCGTCACGCGGCAAAGCCCGGTGCACAGCGTCGTCGGTTTGCTCGCCAACTTCGTCCTGCTGGCCGTCTTGTACCTCACGTTGAACGCCGAGTTCATCTTCGTCATGCAGATCATCGTCTACGCCGGTGCGATTCTGGTCTTGTTCGTGTTCGTGATCAACTTGCTGTCGGCGGGGACCGGTCCGTTCGCTGAGGGCCCGAACCGAATGCCGCGCGCCTTCGTCCCCACCGTGTTGATCGCGCTCATCGGGTTCGCGTTCTTGATTTTCGGGCTCGCTCGCGGAGCGCTCGGCATCTTGCCGGCGCACACGGCGACGTCGCAAGGCGGCGACGTCGGTCAGGCGGGCGTTTTCGGCAGCGTCGCCGATTTCGGCGTCGCGCTATTCTCGACGTACCTCTTGCCCTTCGAAATTACGGCTTTCATTTTGATGGTGGCCGTCATCGGGGTGGTCGTTCTAGCGAGCGATGCGGCGCCGTCGCCGACGCGCGGGCACCACGTCCGGCGGAAAGTGCACGAGCGCGAACCGATCGCGAAGGCCGAACGATGAGCGCGCCGATGTCGGTCGACGTCTCGTACTACGTGGCCCTCTCCGCCGTCGTATTCTTCATCGGCCTCGGCGGCGTCATCTTACGCCGCAATCCGTTGATCATGCTGATGTCGATCGAATTGATGCTCAACGCCGCCAACATCGCGCTGATCGCGTTCGCCCGCGCTTGGACGAACAACGCCGGCCAGATCTTCGCCTTCTTGGTGATCACCGTAGCGGCGGCGGAAGCCGCCATCGGGCTCGCCATCGTCATCGTCGTGTTCCGCCGCTCGAAGAACGTCGACGTCGACGAGGTCGCGGGGCTGCGCGGATGAGCGACGCAACGACGTTGCTGCTGCTCCTTTGGCTGCTGCCGCTGGCGAGCGCGATCTTCATCTTCGCATTCGGACCGCTCCTACGGCGAGCGGCCGGCTTCATCGGTTCGGCGGCCGTGCTGACCTCCTTCGGGTTGACGCTGGCGATCGCGTCGAGCGCGTTCGCGACGGGCGGTCTGAAGCTTCACCTCTTGGATTGGGTTCCGGGTTTTACGTTCGGATTGTGGCTCGATCCGCTCTCGCTCTTGTGGACGCTCATCATCACCGGCGTCGGCGGGCTGATTCACTTTTACGCGATCGGCTATATGTGGAGCGATCGCGCGATCGCACGATTCTTCGCGTACATGAACTTTTTCGCGTTCGCGATGCTGACGCTGGTGCTGAGCGACAACTTCGTCGGATTGCTCGTCGGCTGGGGGCTGGTCGGCCTCGCCTCGTATTTCCTGATCGGGTTCTGGTTCTTCCGGCCGTCGGCGGTTGCGGCGGCGCTGAAGGCATTCGTCATGAACGTCGTCGGCGACGTCGGGCTGATGTTCGCGATCTTCGTTCTTTTCGCGGCGACCGGCTCGACCGCGTATTCCGACGTCTTTGCGAAGGCGACGACGCTCGCGCCCGGGACGATCTTGCTCGCCTGCATCGCAATCTTTATCGGTTGCGCCGCGAAGTCGGCCCAGATTCCGCTGCACACCTGGCTCCCGGATGCGATGGAAGGCCCGACGCCGGTTTCGGCCCTTATCCACGCGGCGACGATGGTGACGGCGGGCGTCTATCTGATCGCGCGCTGCGCGCCGCTCTGGGACGTTTCGCCCGAAGCGCGAGCGCTGGTGGGAACGATCGGGGCGCTGACCGCACTTCTGGGGGCGGTTCTGGGGGTCGCGCAGTGGGACATCAAACGGATCCTCGCCTACTCGACCATGTCGCAGATCGGCTACATGATCATGGGCGTCGGCATCGGTGCGTATCAGTCGGGCGTCCTGCACTTCTACACGCACGCGTTTTTCAAGGCGCAACTCTTCCTCGCAGCTGGGATCGTGATCCACTCACTGCACGACGAACAAGACGTCCGCAAGATGGGCGGCCTGGGGAGGACGATGCCGCTCGCGTTTTGGGCGATGACCATCGGGACGCTCGCCATCATCGGCTTCCCCGGACTCAGCGGATTCTTCAGCAAAGACGCCGTAATCTACAGCTCGCTCGAGCGCGGCTACCCGCTGCTGTACGCAATCGGTGTCTTAACCGCCGGGATCACCGCGTACTACATGTGCCGCATGTTGTTCGTGACGTTCCTGGGCAACTATCGCGGCGAGGTCGCCGACAGCGAACTTGGAATCCCAGAACGGGAACACGCCGACCCTCACGTCGGTGAAGGCGCGCCGGCCTGGATCATGGGAGTGCCGGTCGCGATCTTGATGATTCCCTCGGCGCTGGCGGGATATATCGTGATTGGCGGCCGCTGGAATTCTTTGCTTGCGGCCGATTTCGCGGTGACTCCGGCGTCGTCGCTCGCGACCTTCGTCCCCGAATGGCTCTCGACGATCCTGGTCCTGGCCTTCGTCGCCGTCGGGACCGTCGTTGCGTATGTGCGCTACGGCTCGTTCGACGCGACCGCCTCGGCGGTGGAACGCCTGCGGAGCGAATCGATGCGGATGCCGCAATTGCTCGTCCGCGCATTCTACTTCGACGAGGCCTATGACGTCTTGCTCCTTCGGCCGGCGCGCGCCATCGGATCGGCGTTCATGAGCGTCGTCGATCCGCGCGTCATCGATGGAGCCGTGCGCGACGTCGTCTGGCTGGCGGGCTGGTTCGGACGCGAGATGCGCGCGCTGCAAACCGGGCTCGTGCGCGGCTACGCGCTGATCTTGGCGCTCGGCGCGGCCGCCTTCCTGGCGTATTTCGCGCTGATCGGCGCGGCGCGGTGAGCGAGGGGACGCGATGATCGCCGCGCTCGTCCTGCTGCCGATCCTGGCCGGCTTCGCATCGTACCTCATGCCGCGCCGGGCCGAGTTGACGGCCAAATGGTTCGGCGTCCTGATCGCGTTCGTCTGTTTCGTCCTCGCGTATCTCGCGTACGGGCAATCCGACGAGTCGCTGCGTTGGCTGCAGCGGCCGTTCACGGCGAATTTTCACGTCGGCCTCAATGGCCTCGGCTTCTGGCTCGTCATGCTGCTGACGCTCTCGACGGCGTGCGCTCTGGCGGCGCTGCGCGTTCCGCGGCAGCGCGACTTCGTGGCGCAGATGCTGTTCTTGCTCGGCGCGATGACGGGCGTTTTCGTCGCGCGGGATTTGCTCGTGTTCGCGCTCTTTTGGGATCTGATGCTGATCCCGGTGTTCCTGATCTTGATCGCTTGGGCGCCAGGTCGCAGCACGGCGACGGCTTGGCGTTACCTGGTCTACAATCTCACCGGCGGGTTGACACTTTTGCTCGCGACGGCGGCCTACGGCGTCGTCGAAGGGACCACCGACGTGATCGGCCTCTCGGCCGGACACGGTGCGACGGCGATCGGCGCGGCCTGGGGAATTTGGATTTTCGCCGGCTATGCGTTCGGTTTCTTGGTGAAAACGCCGGTCTGGCCGTTCCACACGTGGATGCCCGACACGTACGCCGATTTGCCGCCTCCGGCCGTCGCGGTCGTCAGCGCCGTGCAATCGAAGGCTGGGCTTTACGGCTTCCTGGTCGTGACGGCGCCGCTCTTACCCGAACAGATGCGTAGCGCCGCGACCGCGATGTTCGTTCTCGGTTTGGTCGGACTCGTCTACGGCGCGCTGGTCGCGCTCGTGCAAGACGATGCGAAGCGCATCGTCGCGTACTCGTCGCTCTCGCACCTGGGTTTGATTCTGCTCGCGGTCTTCAGCGGAAATGCGCTTGCAATCGCCGGTGCTGCGGTCTACATCATCGCGCACGGGGTGTTCAGCGCGGGCCTGTTCGTCGTGCTCGGACAAGTCGAAGAGCGCGAAGAGACGCGCCTCGTCTCGCGCTTGGGCGGCCTCGACGCCGTCGATCCGAAGTTGGCCGGCGCACTTCATATCATGGTTTTGGCGGCGCTCGGACTCCCCGGGCTCGGCGGTTTCGCCGGCGAGATTCTGATCTTGACCGGGCTCTTCCAGGCGGGCGCGGTCTGGCCGGCGGCGATCGCACTCGTTCCGGTCGTCCTCGCGGCCGCGTACATGCTGCGCCTCTTTCAGCACTTCATGCATGGGCCTTCGCGTGAAGATATTCCGCAGCGCGCCGACCTGCGCCCGGCCGAACTCCTCGCACTCGCGCCCTTGGTCATCGCGATCGTGTGGCTGGGCGTCTATCCCGCACCGGTTGCAGATTCCGTTTCGAAATCGATCGTGACGTCGGATCTGTCCGGCCCGAAACTCGCCGGAGTGCGGCGCTGATGCCGACGCTGACGATCCCGTGGGGCGAGGCGGATTGGAACGCCATTCTGCCGATGACCATCGTCGCGCTCACGCCGTTGCTCGTTATCGCTGCGGATTTGCTGTTGCCGCGTTCGGTCCGCCGCGGCGTCGTGCTGCTCGTCGCCGCGCTCGGTTTGATCGCCGCCGGCATCGCCGCCGCGCGCGGCTGGGGACATCCGTACGCCGCTTTCGGCGGCGGCTTCATCGCGGGCGGTTTTACGATCGTCTTCCAGGAGATCGTAATCGTCGGGGCGCTGTTCTCGCTGCTGCTCGCGACTCGTCTCGGTCGCGACGACCAGTCGGGCGGCGCCATCGCGCTCTTGTTGTGGAGCGCGAGCGGCGCGATGCTGATGGCAGGCGCCGCGAACCTGATGACGATCTTCCTCGGTCTGGAACTGCTCTCGCTTGCGCTGTACGCGCTCTGCGGCATCTCCGCGCGGGCGACCGCTCGTGAAGCGGCCTTGAAGTATTTGATTCTCTCGTCGACCGCCACGGGTTTCATGCTCTACGGGATGGCGCTGCTGTTCGGCGCGACCGGGAGCGTCCAGCTGTCGGCGTTCGGCGCACCCGCATCGCCCGCGCTCTTCACGCTCGGCAGCGGATTGTTTCTGATCGGTCTCGTCTTCAAGCTGAGCCTCGTTCCGTTCCACATCTGGACGCCGGACGTCTATGAAGGCGCGCCACTGCCGGTCACGGCGTTCATGAGCGTGGTAACCAAAGCCGGAGCGCTCGCAGTCTTGGCGCGCTTCGCCTACGCCGCGCTGCCCCAGCAGGACGTAGGGGCGATTCTGCTCCCGCTCTGGATCGTCGCCGCGCTCTCGATGATCGTCGGCAACGTCGGCGCGCTCGCGCAAACCGACATGAAGCGGCTCTTGGCATATTCGGGGATCGCCCAACTGGGATACGTGGTCACGGCGCTGGCCGGGACGACCTCGCTCGGCCTGCGCTACGCGATCTTTTATCTTGCGGCCTACATGTTCATGAATCTCGGAGCCTTCGCGGTCGTGGCGCTGCTCTCGCACGAACATGAGGAAGGCTCGCACTTGAACGCGTACGCCGCGCTCGGGTATCGGCGGCCCGTGCTTGCGGCGGCGATGACGTTCTTCTTGCTCGCGCTCGCGGGTTTGCCGCCGACCGCCGGCTTCACCGGGAAATTATTGATCTTGGCGAGTTCGGTCGATGCCGGCTACGGCTGGCTAGCCGTGGTCCTGATCGTCGGTACCGCGATCTCGGCGTACGTTTATCTCAAGATCGTGCGAATGATGTACGCCCGCGGTGTCGGCGCTCCGCAGCCCGCGCGGCATCCGGCCAGCGCCCTGCCGTGGATCGGCGTCACGATCTGCGCGCTCGCAACGCTCGTGCTTACGTTCTACCCGCTCGCTCCGAGCGACGTCCTTCCGCTGGTGAAGTAATTGTCACGCTGATTTGTCGAAGCGCAAACTTGTCACGCTGAGCGAAGCTCGCGAAGCGAGCGGAGTCGAAGCGCCGACGGGACAAGCCTTTGTCACGCTGAGCGAAGCTCGCCCTTCGACAAGCTCAGGACAGGCTGCGCGAGCGGAGTCGAAGCGCCGACGGGACATCGAACTCCATTGGTCCTTCGACCTCGCTGCGCTCAGAATGACAAGCTCAGACTCTCCCTAAATCTTGCGCTTGTGCAAGGTGACCATGTTGCCTTCGGTGTCGTTGATCATCGCCATCGAGCAAACGGGCGTTTCATGTTCCATGAGCACCGGGATGCCGCGCGCCTTGACCGCGGAGACGGCGGCAGCCAGATCGTCGACCGCGAACAAGATGCCGTTGCTCGGCTGGAACGGCATCACCGCGCCGCCTCCGCCCCACAAACCGAACGTCGTGCCATCGGCAAACTCGTATTCGGCTCCCCTGTTGTCGGGATATATTTTCACCGGTTCGAGCCCCATAACGTCGCGGTAGAACTCGATCGCCCGCCGTGCATCTTTGACCATGTAGCCACTCAGGTCCATTCCGGTGACTCTAAACGCTTGTTGGCTTACCATCGTACAGCCTCATTTCGAGAAAAGGTGAATCTGCGCTGCGCCGTTAGCTCCTTACCGCCGCCTTCCTCCGCCAATAGCATCGCCGGTAAGCGATCGGCAATAACTCCGAAACGTCCTTGTAACCCAAGGGCGCTTAAGTTATACTGTCGTGAGCACCATCCGCCTCGGCGGCGTCCGATTCCATTCTTTCCGCAAGACCACGAGCCTCGGCATACTCACGCTCAGTACGGTGAGACAACGTTAATTATTGAACTCACCAAGCGGCGCGAAATTCAAATCCCGAACCGGAGCAGCGCGGTGCTTACCAGATCGAAGCGAAACGACGTAAATCTAATATTGGAAGTAGCAGCAGAACATTTCGATGTTCTCGTTGCCGTGTGGGAGAGAATGCACGATGAATAAAGCGGGGAAAGCTCGTGTCGTTACGACGGACGCTGTGATCGATTCCGCGATTGCTCGGGCAAAGGAGTACGAACCTTATCGTCCGGTAGTCACCGCCGCCGCATACAGTCCCTCGAGGGATGCGGTTTCTCTAAGGTTTCGCACCGGAGTGGAACTCCTTATTCCGCGCAAATTGCTGCAGGGTTTGGAATCGGCGAAACCGTCTGAGCTGCGGCGAATCGAAATCTCTCTTCATGGATCGGCGCTTCGCTGGCCGAGTCTGGACGTCGATCACTACGTGCCGGGCTTGATGGAAGGCGTTTTCGGGAACCGCCGATGGATGAGTGCGATCGGGAAGAAGGGTGGCGCCGCGCGGAGCGTGGCGAAAGCACGGGCAGCGCGCAAGAATGGCCGCAAAGGCGGACGCCCCGCACGAGAAGCAGCCGCCTAAGCAGCTCTCTCCTTAGCCTTTGTTCTCGGGCGGCCGCCACGCTTGCCGTTGAGCGCCGAAGAGCGAGCTTTCTTTTCGCTCGTGCGGCCTTTCGCTTTCTTCCCGATCGCCGAAGCAAAGAGAGGGCCGAACTCGTCGGCGATGAGTCCCGGTAGGTAGATGTCGACGTCCAGCTTTCTAACGGAAAAGGCATCGCCTGGCGGTTGGATTTCGACTCGACGGAGAGCCGACTTCGGAGCACCTTTCAATTCCCAGACGAGCCTTCGAGGCAGAGAAATGATGCTTCCGTTTCGAAACCGGAAGAGGAGCGCATCGTTTCCTTCATCGTATCGCGCTTCGACAAGAGCCAGTGGCGAACGCAGCAGGCGATTGCCCTGTGCACGCGCCCTGGCATATTGCGCATCGGTCATCGGCGGCGGCGGGGGGAGGCTCTTAGGATATTTGTCGCGAGCCGTTTTCTTGATTCGCTTGAGTATTGCCATTTTGTCCTTCGACCTTTTCGTCCCAGATTTGCCTTAAGCGCCGGTAGTGGATCGCAACGACAGCCCGCGCACGCTGGACGTCCTTATTCTTCATGCCAGCGACATCATACGCTTCGAAGGTAGGATCGAGGCGTATCGTGACTCTGGCGTTCCCATACCTAACATGACAGTGTGGAGGATGGCCTTTTTCATCGCACGTAAAGACGCTGAGCCGAAATCCATCGGCTAAGAAACTCGGCATACTTACTATACCTAAGCCGGATAGGTTTTGTCAACGCGGATCTCTGCCCGTAGTTCTGCCCGGTTGCAGCATAAGTTTGTGCCCGCTTAGGATGGTGAAATGCTAGCACCAGGCGCCGGGATCGGCGTCGATGTCGACGATCCGGCCATCGCGAAAGACGAACTTGATGGAGTTGCATTCGTCCTTATAGTAACGCCCCGTTAAACCGTTATCGCGGATGAGGTCGCCGGCACCGAGTCGAGCGACGACGTCACGCTCGTTCGAACCGAGAGAGAATCCGGCTTTCGTTCGAACGTTGCCGAGCGGTGCCTCGGGAAGAGCGCAGGCGAGACGGGGCACCGCGTAGAGTGAGAAGTAGGTCCACGAAAACGTCCGCTGGACCGCCAAGAGCCGATGCGTCTGCGGATCGTAGGCCGCATAGAGATCGTACGCGCCGCCCACATTCAAGCTCGGCTCTTTGTGAATCACATATTTCTCGCCGACGATTTCCGTTCCGTTGACGAGCGAGTCGGCACCCTTACGATCGATGGGATTTGCCGGAGTCGGAAGCGGAGCCGCCGCATCGCCCAGCACCGTCAACAAGCAGCGCTTCATCGTTTCGTTCTCAACCGGCTGCGCCGAGACGCGCGCCGCACTAAACAGAAGCAGCGCGGCGAGGAGTGCCGCAGCGCGCGTCACTTTCCGTCGACCACGATTCCGCCCGGCAGTATCTCCGGCGGGCGCGGTGCTTGCGAAAAGTCGAAGTCGTTGCGCAAATCGCCGAGTTGCGCGGCATTCTCACGAACCACCGTGCGCGAATCCGGTCGTCCGTCGGTCTTGGGATCGATGCGCGCTCCGCCGAGGAAGATGTCCTCGACGAACTTCACGTACGCGTCGTGACTGAGCGTCTGGTGATCGATATAGCCGCGTCGTGCGTACGGACCGATCACGAGGCCCGGTACCCGCAAGCCGTAGCCCTCTCCGTCGATGACCGGCGGAGCGACGTGGTCATAGAATCCGCCCCAGTCGTCCCAAGTCAGAAAGATCGCGGTGCTGTTCCAGTTGGGACTCTGCATGATCGCGTTGATGACGCCGGTAACGTAGGCCTGACCCGCGCTCACGAGCGCCGGAGGATGTTCGCTGTACTTGGCAGCGGGGCAGAGCCAGACGACGTTCGGAAGCGTCCCATTTTTCGCGGCGTCATAAAACTTGCGGATGTCTTGCACGTTACCGAGTTCGCCGTCCGCTTTGACCGTGTCGAACGACGGTAGCGGATTCCAAATCCCCGGCGTCCGAACGGCTTGGCGGCGCGGCGGGCAATCCATCGCGTCGTCACGGCAGTCGGGCTCGTCGCCGCCCATCACGTAGTAGCCCCACGTGACGTGCTGCTTGTGCAAGAGATAGGTGAGGTCGGTCCAGGCATAATCGGGCCGGCCGGGGATCAGGCGACGCGTGAAATTCCTGCGGAAATCCTTGGGAAGATCCGGCGTTTGAACCGCGTCTTGGCAACTCATCGGGTCGCCGATGCGCAGACACTTCGCGGACCACTCGGAGACCATGTAGAGGTGTTGCGGCAAGCTCCACGAGGAATTCGGTTCGAACATCCGGTCTTGTAAGACGAATTCACGAGCGTAACGCCAATAGTTGGCCAGCTCGTGCTCGTCGTGATACCCCATCACGTCGTCGCCGGCGCCGCAACGAGGGTCCTGAGTCGATTCGCAGTTCTTCGCGGCGTGCCGCGCCTCGAGCAGGTAGCCGTCCATCTTTCCGCCGTCGACGTCGCCGACGTGGTTGTTGTGGCTGTGCGGACCGCCGCGATCGAGATCGTTCGTATCGTGATAAATCGGCTTACAGTTTCCGTCGCCGTCGGGATTACAGACCGCCGGTTTCCCGTCTTTTATCGGGATGCCGTCGGCGCCGGGATAGGTGCCGAAGTAGTGATCGAACGAGCGGTTCTCTTGCATGATGATGACGACGTGTTGAATCTTCCCGATCCCCGCGCCGCCTTGCGCGGCGGCCTTCCCCTGGCGCGACGCCGTAAGCGCGGCCGCGGCCAGAACGAGCGCAACGATGACGATGCCCGCACTAATGCGCAGTGGGCGTGTGGAGTCGTTCATCGCGGCCCTCCGACCGGCGCCGCGCTCGTTTCCAGCCGAGCGCGTAGTTCGTTCTTGAGCACCTTGCCGAGCGCATTGCGTGGCAAGTCGCCCTCGACGACGACGATGCGGTGCAGCCGCTGGTGCTTCGAAAGCCGCTCGTTGCACCATGCCAGCAGCGCATCAGGGTCGAGCGCCGAGTCTTTTCGCGCGACTACGAAGGCCACCGGCACCTCGCCCCATTTCTCGTGCGGGAGGCCGACCACCGAAGCGTCGCGTACGGCGGAGTGTCCTTGGACGATGCTTTCGATATCCGACGGATAGACGTTGAGCCCGCCCGAGAGAATCATGTCCTTTTTGCGATCTACGATGTAGAGGTAGCCGTCCGCATCGAGCCGGCCCATGTCGCCGGTGCGAAGGTAGGGCAGGCCGTCCGGGGCCCACCAAGTCGCATCGCGATCGGCTTCGGGCCGATTGTGGTAGCCGCGCATCACCGCACTCGTCCGTCCGACGATCTCGCCGACCTCCCCGTTAGGTACTTCGCGCCCATCGTCGGCGACGATCTTGAGTTCGGTGCCGAATGCGGGGAGTCCGACGGAGCCCGGCTTGCGCAACGTTTCGAGCGGCTTGATCGTCGTCCCGACGCCTTCGGTCACGCCGTAGAGTTCCATCAGACACGGTCCCGCTCGCGCCACGAAGCGTTCGCGTAAGGCCATCGGCAAAGCCGCTCCGGCAGAGATCACTCGCCGCAGGCTCGAGATGTCGCGCCGATCGATTTCAGGCGATTCCAGAATCGCGCGAATCTGGGTCGGCACCAAGAAGACGTGCGTCCCGCGATGACGCTCGACCGCCTCGAGAAATCCTTCGGGCGTGAACGACGGCATGAGCACGCAGCTCCCGCCGGTCGCCATCGTCGGAATCATCGTCATCCACGTGCCGTTGGTGAACGGCGGAGTCGCCAATATCGTGATGGCGGTCGAGTCCATGTTGAACTCGATCCCCAGCAACAGCGCCATCTGCATGCGCGTGAAATCGGTATGGACGATCCCCTTCGGAACCCCGGTCGTTCCCGATGAGTAGATGATGCAGTACGGATTTTGCGGATCGTAGTCACGCGCTTTCGGCTCAACCGGACCCGCGACGAACGCCTCCAAAGGCGTCGCCTTATCCGCGTCCGAGAAGCCGACGCTGATGCGCGCACCGTCCGCGAAGCCCTCGACTTTCTCTCCGAGCGATTGGTAGGGCGCGCCGATGAAGAAAAGCTTCGCACCGGCGTCCGCGACCAGGCGCGTGAGCACCTCCGGCTGCAACAGCGGCGAGAGCGGGACGATAGCCGCGCCGGAGCGGGCCGTTCCGAACATGATCGCGATGGCCGCGAAGCTGTTGGGCGCGAGCATCGCGACCGTCGCGCCCTTCCCGACTCCGCGCCGCTCGAGCGCCTGAGCGACGGCTTCAATCTCGGCATCGATCTCGCGCCAGGTGCGGAGCTCGTCGCCCGCCAGAAACGCGGGCCGGTCCCCGCCGAAACGTGCGTGGCTCGCGAGGATTCCGTTGAGCGTCGGCGCAGCGGGTTCGATTGGAGAACGCACCTCGTGTTCGTCGACCAGGCGAGAGGATCGGATTTGTAGTATTGTCAACAATCCTGATTCCCCCCTCCCGCCGGGCCGCTTTGGAGAGAGAGTGAAAAAGCAAACTCATCCGATCGACGAGAGCGCGACGTCGATCGTCGAGGAGATCCGCGGGCCTCGTCTGCGCGAATCGAAGTTCGAGCCGCTGGTCGGCCAGATCGCTACCCACCTGCAAGACGAAATCATGATGGGGCGGTACAGGCCCGGCGAACGTGTCCGGGAACAGGAGATCGCCGACCAATTGAACGTGAGCCGCGGGCCCGTGCGCGAAGCGCTGCGCGTTCTCGAGCATCGCGGCCTGGTGGAAATCGTTCCTTGGCGCGGGGCCCGCGTCGTTGAACTCTCGGCCCACGAACTCAACGAAGTCTATCAAGTTCGGGCGGCGCTGTTCGCGATGATGGCTCGCCAGGCGGCCCTGCACGTCACCGAAAAGGAGATCGCCGAGATCGGCCGCGCCATCGACGAACTCGACAAAGTCGCGCGCCGCAACGTCAGCGTTCGCGAATTCCTGACCAAGCGCTACGCCATCGCCGACCTCCTCACGCTGGCGTCGCGCAATCGCTTAGCTCGGCAACTTCAAAGGACGCTGGTGCAGCGTACTCAGGGATACTACACGGCGACCTCGACCGCCAGCCAAGAGCTGCGTTTTGAGTCGGTCGCGCTTTGGCGCCAAATGCACGAGGCGCTTACGCAGCGGCATGCCTCCGCGGCGGAAGAGATTGCAAGACGGCTCGCCGACACGGCTCGAACCACCGCGCTAGCCGCGCACGGGCAACGCGCCGAAGAGCTCTCGGCACCGCGTCCACGTTCGGGGAAACCGGCCAGCGCGCGGCGCAACGACCGAAGGAAGCCGAACACGTGACCTTCAGCGAGCAGATGGTCGACGGCCGCCGCATTCGCATGAGCGAATCGGCCGGAAAGCCGCTGCTGCTGCTGATTCGCATGGCGTCGCACGATATGGGTCTTTGGGACAATCTATGGCCCGAAGTCGCCAAAGACTTCACCGTCGCGAGTTTCAGCCTCACGGTTCCCGGCGTCGACAGCGGGGAGCCCCGTGCGCTGCTGCACCAGCTCGCCGAAGAATGCATTGCGGTCGCGCGCTCCTTGGGCTACGAGCGCTTCCACTTCTTTGGCTGGCACGGCGGCGCCCAGATCGGTTTGCGCCTCGCGCTCGACTTCCCGCAGCATTTGCTCTCCTGCGTGTTGATGGGGCCGATCTATGAGGCCGAAGAGCGCGGTCCGACGGAGCACCTGCTGCGGCTGATCGAATCGACCCTCGCCAAAGAAGACATCGAGTTCTATACCTACTTTTGGCTTCTTTCGGGCGTGACGCCCGAGTTTGCGGAGAAGCAGTTCGAAAAGATCTCCGCCATGGTGCGCCATCGCGTGAACATCGACAAGGAGCGCTTTAGCGCTCAGTCGATCTTCAACTGGGCTTCGGTTCAGCGCCGCTGGGTCGTCGACGACCAAGAGCTCGAACGCATTCGAACGCCGCTGCTCATTTTGGTGCCGGCCTACGCCTTGTGGCCACCGCTCCATCAAGTCCGGCGGCTCGTCTCGAGGATCGCGAGCGCGCGCCTCGCCGTCGTCGAAGGCGCGGGCGATCTCGTCATCTACGAGGATCCCGACAAGGTGATGGTCGCAGCAGGTCCATTCTTGCGCGCCGCCGCGAGGGGAACCCCGCCGGCGCTGGTTCATCGCAACGGCGACGTGACCGACGTCGTCGCGAACGGAGTCCGAACGTCTATCGTCGAGCCCGCCGGCGCCGAAGACGCGATCGTCTTCCTTCACGGCTGGTTGATGTCGCCCCAGATATGGGCAGCCTCGATAGCGGCGCTCGAAGGCCGGGCGCGTTGCCTCGCCGTGTGGCAGCCGGCTCACGGCAATTCGATCGGTCCGCCGCTCGACTTTTCGATGGCCGATTGGGCCGAATGGTTGGCCCACACGCTCGATCGAAGCGGCGTTCGGCGAGCCGTGCTGGTAGGACATTCGATGGGCGGGATGCTCGCCGCCGCATTTCGCGACCGCTACCCCGAGCGCGTACTCGGTCTCGCCCTGGTTTCGACCGATCCGCGCGATTGGGACGTCAAAGACCGTCGCGATTTTCTGCAACTCGCCGACGCCGTCGCCGTCGGTTGGAATTTCGATCTTGCGCGGCAGTGCGCCGATCTGCTGGTCGGCGAATCGTTTCGCGAACGTTATGCCGCCTGGCTCGGCCAATGGAGCAACGAGGTTGCGCGCTACGATCTGCCGGGGATGTCGAGTCTCGGCCGCGCGATAGCGACTCGCCCGAATTTCGTGCCGGGTCTCGCATCCGCCGAGGTGCCGACGCTAGTGGTCCACGGCGACGACGACGATGCGATCGAAGTCGAAGACGCGCGGACCTATGTCGCTCAGATCGACGGCGCCCGCTACGTCGAAATCGCCGATTGCGGGCATTGCCCGCAGCTCGAACAATCGGCCGCGTTCGTCGACGCGCTGGTCCCGTTTCTCGAGGACAGCGGACTGATCGGAGCGCGTGAGGCCGCGACGGCAAGATGAACTCTCCGGTGGTGATCGGCGCGGGGACGATGGGCCTGGGAATCGCGATGGCATTTGCGGACGCCGGCTTCGAGGTTCGATTGATCGATTCGTCCCCGGATTCGCTCGAGCGTGCGAAGGCGCGGATCGCTCGCACGTACGAAACGGCGGTTGCGAAGGGTCGCCTGACGCGCGACCAAGCCGAGCGACGGCGTGCGTCGATAGCGATGGGCGGCCAAACCGACTACGCAGACGCCGATTTCGTCGTCGAAGCGGTCTTCGAAGATCTGGCGCTCAAGAACCGCATCTTTCGCACGCTCGGTGAGCGTTGCTCTGCGGCGGCGGTTTTGGCCAGCAACACCTCGACGCTCGACGTCGATGCGATCGGCGCGGGCGTCGCCGGTCCGGAACGCATCATCGGGATGCATTTCTGGAATCCCGCTCACGTCAATCGCGCGCTCGAAATCGTGCGCGGATCCAAGACCGCGCCGCAAACCATCGCGACCGTCGTAGAGCTGGGCGAGCGGCTCGGAAAAGTTCCGATCGTCGTCGGGAACTGCGACGGTTTCGTCGCCAACCGCATGCTTTTCAAGTACATCCGCGAAGCCGAGCTGCTTCTCGAGGAAGGTGCGAGCGTCGCCGAAGTCGATCGGGCTTTCGTCGATTTCGGCTTTCCGATGGGACCGCTGGCGATGCTCGATCTGGCCGGCGTCGACGTCGGCTGGCGCGTTCGGCAAGAGAAACAAAAACGAGGCGGCGTGCCGTATCGCCTCAGCCGTTTGACCGATTTGCTGCACGAGCGCGGACGTCACGGGCAAAAGAGCGGCGCCGGTTTCTATGCATACGCGGGCGGCCGTTACCAACCCATCTCCGACGGCGTCGTCGAAGAACTCGCCGCCGCCGAGCGTTCGCTGCGCGGCGCGTCGAAACGCACGCCGGACGCGCCGGAGATCCTCGAGCGCTGCATGTGGAGCGCCGTCAACGAAGGTGCGTTCATCTTGGAGGAGGGTATTGCGTCGTCGGCCGCCGACATCGATGCGATCTGGTTGTACGGTTTCGGATTTCCGGCGCGTTACGGCGGTCCGATGGGTTATGCCGAAGCGATCGGTTTGCCACACGTCTACGAGTTCGTGCGCGAGCGCGCTCGGAGCGATCCTGAATTTTGGCGTCCCGCGCCGCTGCTCGAACGCCTCGCCGCGCGCGCCGGCTCGTTCGCAGATTTCAAGCCGGCGAGCGGAGTCGCCGTATGAACGTTCGGGGCGCGGCACTCGCCGGCGCGCTGCTCGTCTCGTTCGTTGCCGCCGGGGAACGCGGTGCTGCGCAATCCCCGGCGCCGAGCAACACGTATTCTCCGCTCAAGTCGGCGCCGCGGACGCTAGCCGTCGACGGCGTGACGCGAAACTACAACGTCTATCGTCCGGCATCGATCCCAGCGAGCGCGCATCCCGCACTCGTCGTCGTCGTGCACGGCTACAGCGGCAGCGCCAGACAGGTCGAGTCGAACTACAACTGGGACGATGAAGCTGAATCCGGCGGCTTCGTCGTGGTGTTTCCGAATGGAACGGAGACCAGTTGGAACTCCGGAAACTGTTGTGCGACCGCCCTTCTGCAGAAGGTCGACGACGTCAAATTCCTGACGCTGCTGGTCCAGCAACTCGAAGCCGAAGAACGCGTCGATCCGCGCCGTATCTTCTTCAGCGGGATGTCGAACGGCGCGTTGATGTCCTACCGGATGGCGTGCGACGCGAAATTTCCGATTGCCGGGATTGCGCCGGTTTCGGGATCGCTGGATTTCGCCTGCCCGTCACCGCAAAAAACGTCGCTCATTTCGATCAACGGCCGCTCCGACCGAATGATCCCTTACGACGGCGGCAAGAAGGCTGACCCGAGCACCGTCAGTGCCGACGTGCAAGCGTGGCGAGTGAACCTCCCGGCAATCGAGGACGTCATGGCAAAATGGCGCGCGCTCGACGGCTGCGGTCCGCTCGCGCTGAGGCGGGA
>Ga0209009_1000310_pt1 | contig 19069 bp, 18 predicted proteins | sample BlaSpr_A8_OM3_M2_FD_187979 | JGI IMG/M metagenome (GOLD analysis project Ga0209009, IMG submission 187979) | Forest soil microbial communities from Thunder Bay, Ontario, Canada - Black Spruce, Ontario site 2_A8_OM3_M2 (SPAdes) (version 2) | ecosystem: Environmental > Terrestrial > Soil > Boreal... | reverse complement strand
CGGTGAGAGAGTGCGGACCTGTCCTTGAGTCCTGTTAGTGCGCCGACGGCTTTCGCAGTTTCCACGTCGCATCATCCGATACAATCTAGGCGACATAGCCGCAGGCACAGAACGCAGAAGCTTGTGGCATAGTATTTCACCGTACGTTCGATAGGGGTACCGGAGTATGCGTGCGCAAGACGTACCGACCGTATTCATTGTCGATGATGACGCTGACGTACGTGAGTCTCTTCAGGAACTCCTGGAGTCGGTCGGCCTGCACTCTCGGTCTTTTAGGTCTGCGCAAGAGTTCTTAGCGACTAAGCATGGCGACGGTCCGAGTTGCCTAATTCTGGATGTGAGGCTTCCCGGTATAAGCGGCCTGGATCTTCAGCACGAACTGAAAAGAGGGAGAATAGGTATCCCCATTATTTTCCTCACGGCTCACGCTGACGTTCCGATGTCGGTCAAGGCCATGAAGTCCGGAGCGGTTGAGTTTCTTACCAAACCATTCAGGTATCAGGATCTGCTCGATGCCGTCCAGCGATCTCTTACTCGATCTCGTATCCTGCGTGAGAAGGAACGAGAGTTAGCTGAATTGCGACATCGTTGTGAAGAACTCAGCGCTCGTGAGCGTGAGACTATGAACCTGGTCGTCACCGGGATGCTTAACAAGCAAATAGCGGCGGAACTCGGTGCCAGCGAAGCGACCATCAAAATGTATCGCAGCCAGGTCATGAAAAAGATGCAGGCGAAATCCTTGCCTGAGCTTGTCAGGATGGCGGACAAGCTCAAAGTACTGATAACCCGTTGAGTCCCGCCTGTCCGCATCGAATCGCCAATTCATCGAAAGTAGCGATCTAACCTACTAAAGTCTGGTTTTTCCCGCCCAAAGATCGATTGCTTCAGGATGTATACCACGCATACCCTCAGGGCATGCCGTTGGACCACACGTCCAAATTGATTGCGATCATTGATGATGATGATGCCATGCAGGATTCTCTGCGCGACCTTCTGGAGGCGGCGGGACTTGCCGCACGATGTTTCGGATCAGCGGAGGAGTTCCTCAAATCCGATTTGCATGGTAAAGCCGCGTGCCTCATCGTTGATGTCCGCATGCCAAAGATGTCTGGTCTGGAGTTGCAAGCCAGGCTGAAAGAACAGGAATGCAACGTTCCGATGATCTTTATTACTGCTCATGGAGACGCCCGAATGCGTATTCAAGCCATGAGACGGGGAGCAGTCGAGTTTCTCGCGAAACCGTTCGATCATCAATTGTTGCTCAAAAGGGTCCGCACCGCTCTTGATATGTGAGCAAGCGGATTATCGCAGTCGTCTGGGAGCCTTAAACGTAGGGGCTTCTGTGGGAGATCATGGAACAGTGACGAATGCTGGAGCGGCGGATCAGGTCGAGCGAACGTTCGAGCGGATCATCGGCAATAGCGCTGCCCTCGAATCTGTTCTCGCTCAGGTGGAGCAGGTTGCTCCCACAGGCTCGACAGTCCTCATCGAGGGAGAAACCGGTACAGGAAAAGAGCTCATCGCCCATGCCATTCACAATGCAAGTCAGCGCTACGGGCGCGCATTTATCAAGCTGAATTGCGCTGCTATCCCGCTCGATCTTCTGGAAAGCGAGGTGTTCGGCCACGAGAAGGGCGCCTTCACTGGCGCGATCGCGCAGAAGATCGGGCGCTTCGAAATGGCTGACAATGGCACGCTATTCTTGGACGAAGTAGGCGACATTCCGCCTGCGCTGCAGCCGAAGTTACTGCGTGTGCTGCAGGAGCAGGAGTTCGAGCGCCTCGGAAGCGGTAGGACTCACAAGGTGGATGTTCGGCTCGTTGCTGCAACCAATCGCAACCTGGGCAAGATGATAGCTCGCGGGCAGTTTCGCAGTGACCTCTATTATCGTTTGAACGTGTTCCCTATCGTGTTGCCTGCACTAAGGGAGCGCCGTGAAGACATTCCCGCTCTTGTCAAGCATTTCGTAAATCTGTTTAGCCGCCGCATGGGGAAGCAAGTCGACTGTATTCCTCCGGAAACCATGGCCGCCTTTCAGTGGTATTCGTGGCCTGGCAACATTCGCGAGTTACAGAACTTAGTGGAACGCTCGGTTATCCTTTCGCGGGACGGCGTGCTTCCAAACCCCCTGCACAAGAGGCAAACGAGCGCCATTATTCTCAGTTCCAACGCCCAGGCTTCCCTATCGTCGATGAACTGGGAAGACTCAGATCGCGGGTTGGTCGTGGAGACGCTTGAGCAGACCGGCTGGGTCGTAGGCGGACCCCGCGGTGCAGCAGCCAAACTGGGACTGAAACGAACCACACTACTGGCGAAGATGAGAAGACTAGGGATTTCACGACCTATCGCTGAGGACGGTACAGATCTTCTCGGCCCGGCACCGGGAGATGTTCAGATTTGAGCCGAACGCGTGAACGACGCTACCGACGACCACGTTGTCAGCGCTCTCCACGAGCTCCCTGCTTATACCGAATTTTGATTCGGCTAATAACGCTCTGGGGACGAGCGCTAATCAGGTCGGAAGGTTCAGCTTCTTCAAGAGCGCGACGAATCGCGGGTCGCTGTGCAAGCTCTTCAGTAGGGGCTCCACTTTGGTTCCAACCAGACCGCTGTCACGTTGGGCATAAGCTCGGTCTAGCCACCCGAACGCTTCGTCGGACTCGCTCCTGAAAGCATAAACCTGGGCGATCTGGTAGGCCATGCTTGCGTGGTATTTCGTAACTAACTTACTCAATGCGGCTTCCGACGCCTCTTTCCGGCCAAGCGCGTGGTACGCAATCGCATACAGAAACACACGTAGTGGGTCATAACGCACGAGGTCGATTTCAGGCAAAGCGTCCTGAGGCCGCCCCTGCATCACATAAATTTGGCTTAACACCACATGGGCGGCCACAACATCGGGGTTCAGGTCTAGTGCCTTCTTGAAATCCGCTACGGCTTCGTCTAAGTGCCCCATGAAGAACTCGGTCTCTGCACGGGACTCCCAACTCTCTGCATTGAGCGGATCCAAGGCAACGGCTCGGCGTTTCAATTGAAGAGCTTCGTCAAAGCGGCCGAGCATGGCTGCCGAGGTAGCCGCCGTCCTTACAACCTCGGAATTTTCGGGATCGAGAGCAAGCGCCCGCTGGAAGGAAGCATTCCCTCCAGCCCAATCGAAGTCGACCTGTCGCTTAATTCGTCCCATTTGGGTATGCGCTTCTGCCAGGTTTGGATCCAGGGCCAAAGCCTGCTCCACCGCTTCACGCGCAAGCCGGTGACCGTCCTCGACCGGAATCGCGCCTGTGTTGGCCTGCCAGTTTCGTACCCGAGACAATCCGACCCAAGCCAAGGCATAGGAGGGATCAAGCTGAGTCGCCCGTTCGTAATACTTTGCAGACATCTCCGTATCTTTGGGGGTGTCCTGTTCGAAGTAGTAGTACCCCTGCAAGTAGGCATCAAAGGCTTCCGGATTGACTGGGTGCGACTGCGCCAACTCTGCTTGCTGTTTCGAAGTCACAAGCACCCGGATTTCGTGCGCAACCGCCTTAGCTACTTCGTCTTCCACAGTAAGAACGTCTTTCGCCGGATAATCGTAATCCTGTGCCCACAGGTGAGTTTGGTCCTTCACCTGGATGAGCTGAGAGGTAAGGCGCATGTGGTCTCCGCTTTCGCGAAGGCTGTTTTCCAGCACATACTGGACAGAAAGATCGCGGCCAATCTGGTCCAGGCGTTCGTCTTTGTGTTTGTAACCCATGACGGACGTTCGCGCGATTACGCCCAGTTGTTCCGGATTAAGCCGGCCTAGTTGCGAAATCGTTTCCTCGGTCAGGCCGTCCGCGAGATATTCCTTGTTGGGATCGCCAGTGAGATTCTCAAACGGCAGTACGGCGAGCATGATTTTTTCCGATTTCGGCGGGTTGATAGTCCGAAAGTGCCGCCAGGAGGTGTAGCCCGCGCCCCCCAAAATGACGACAGACGCAAGCACGACCGAAGTCTTCCACCATGGAGACCTCATCTGTCGCTCAACTCTCGCCGTATTCTCGCTTATCACCGCGGCGGACTGTTCATGGTGCTCCCCGTCTTTCTCCAAAATGGTTCCCGGCGCCGACTCCCGGTATTCGGTGGCCGGCATCAAGCGATAGCCACGCCGTCCCAAGGTCTCGATGTACCGTGGGCTGTCCGCCGAATCCCCTAGGGCGCGACGTAGGGCCTTGATCGTTGCATTGATGCTGCGGTCGAAATCCACGACCGTATCATTCGCCCACAGCCTGCTCTGGATTTCCTCGCGGGTGACGATCTTGCCCTCACGTTCAAGAAGCATCCGCAGGACCTGAAACACTTGTTCCCTGAGGAGAACCTTATTGTTAGGATCGGACGGCTCAATTGATCGTAGCTCGCCAGTGCTAAGTTCGAGCTCAAAGGCTCCGAATCGAACGCGCCCTGAGGGAATGGTGTCCATAGGAATCGCACACAAACTCCAGAATCACGAAACTGTACCAATGCAACCAGGAATTGTCGAAAACAAGGCTCCAGACTGCTCCCAGGCCGCGCAGCGAATCTCCTTAAGAATCAATCACTTTCTAATTTCACTCCCATTTCATTGCAAAATCACCGCTGCTCCATTTACGCCCGTCCCCTCTTGCGGTAAATAGGCGATCATAGAGGTGTTTGATCAAACGACATGGGGTTCGCGGCATGCCAGTGGACAAGAGGTCCAAGTTGATTGCCATTATCGATGACAATGAGTTGATGCAGGACTCACTGTGTGACCTAATCGAGTCCGGGGGACTTGAGGCACAGTGCTTCGGATCAGCCAAGGCGTTCCTCGAATCCGATTTGCACCCCACGATCGCGTGCTTGATCGTTGACATCCGCATGCCGAAGATGTCGGGTTTGGAGTTGCAGGGCAGGCTGAAGCAAGAGGAATCCAATCTTCCGATCATCTTCATTACGGCGTTTGACGATGCCGAGGTACGGGCTCAAGCCATGAAAGAGGGTGCAGTCGAGTTCCTAGCAAAACCATTCAATCATCAGCTGTTGCTCAAATTGCTGCGAGACACCATCAATGGTGAACCGTTTGGCCTTGTCTCGCCGCCCCTTGCCATTGCATCCTGAAGCGCTCGCGGTCCTTCACGAAGTCCTCAACATCCTTTCATACAGTTCCCTTCATACAGTTCCCCTCTACATGAGATGAAGAACGACTTACTCAGGCGCGTTTCCCATTGCATCCAGGAGTTCGTCATGCGCCTGCAAGTAGTCCAGTTGTGACTGCAGCAGGAGCGCCTTGGCCTCGTATTCCTGGGCCGTTGCCGTATCCGCCTGCGAGTTCAGCGCCGCTCCCCGTATTAGCTCCTGCTGACGCACACGGTTCGACTCAGTGCGCAGAGCAAGCACTTCTTCTGACACCTTCAACATCTGCTGCGTTCTTTCCAGCTTGTTGTATGCCGTCTCGACTGACAGCTCGACCGCATCCGTCAGCTTCGCCAAGTTCTCCTTCGCTTGGGACAACTGCGCCTGTCGTTCACGCATTAAGCCGCGCTTCCGCCCACTGTCGAAAAGATCGTAGCCGAAGTGAACACCAAACGTTCCGAAATTGCGTGCCAGAAACGGGACATTTTCCTGATAGCTGTAACGGGCAAAGGCGTCGACATCGGGAACCCAGACATCGGTCTTGGCCAGGCGAACTGCTGCCTCTGCTTTTTGCACATCTGCATGGGCCGCAAGGACCTCGGGATGCGAGCTTTCAGCAGCCATAACACATTCCTCGCGCTGGCATGTGTCCTGAAATTCGGGAACACCTGGATCCAGGTCAAGAGCAGTGGTTAGCGGGAGGCCAATCAAGTCGTTGAGTTTTAATTTCAGATCTGTCAACTGAAAATCAGTCGTCAGTATTTCTTGCTTGGACTGCAACAGTTGTGCACGGCTGTCGATTGACTCTTGTTCCAAGGCGCTGCCGAATTTCACCTGCTGCACACGCTCGCTTTGGAGGTCCTCGGAAGCCTTTATTCGCGCCTCGGTGGCGCTGCGGTGAGCCTGAGCGATCAGGATCGTGTAGTAGACCTGATGAACGGCGAGCGCCACGTCGTTTCTGGTAAGCTCGGCCTTCTCCCGCGAGGCTGTTAACTCGGCCTGGGCCAGATCATTTGTCTGTCTGATCTTGAGCAGGCCTGTCAGCGGCTGTGTGATCTGGGTTCCGCTGGTTATAAAGTTTTTGCCGCCCTGACTGATAATCGCATTCCCAGGTGGAATCGACGTTCCCCCGGCGACGCCGAGACTGCCAGCCTTAATCTGAATCAACTCTGTGTCGGTCGCATGCATGAAGTTGCTGTCATTTCGGATCGTTGGAAAATATGCACTTTTCGCGACCTGCTTCTCCTGCCGTTTTTCCTCGACCGCATAGCCGGCGATGCGAACATCGTGGTTGTGCTGGAGCGCCAACTGAACAGCTTCGCGAAGTGCAATCTGGCGCCGAGGAGGCGTCGTATTGCTCGTTACCTGGGCCGCCGCAATGCAGGTGAAAAGGGCTGTCGCGGATAACACGCATCGCGCAATATTTCGTTTCATTGGTTCGACTCCTTACCGGCGGCCGGAATCTGCTGCATGGCGCTGAGATCGCCGTAGTTCAAGGGCGACTTACGCATCACGGCGACTAGCATCAAGGCGCATGCGCAACTCCAAGCGATCAGTAGAAATCCGTCTAGCAGGCTCAGGCTGTATGCTTGGATCCGCAACCGTGCTGCAATAAGACCAAGCGCGCGTGCGCCTGCCGCGGCAATGCCAGAGGATTCGGCGTAGAGACCCACCGTCATGGCGTGTATGTTCTGATCGGTGATCCAGTTGCCACTGCTAACGTGAAGCCCCAGAAGGTTCGAGTGCAACTTCTCCCGCTGAGCAATGAAGTGGCCCATGTAGATGGCGCCTGCTGTTCCGCCGAATAAGCGAATGACGTGAAAGTAAGCCGACAAGCTGAGGGCCCTCTCTGCTTTTGCTAGGCCGCCGGTGAATATTGCCTGCAGCACAATGCAGCCGACCAACCCAATGAAGGCAAAAGCTTGCCCCACACCGACGAGCAATTCCGTGCGGTAAAAATTCTCCGCCGCCCAGGCGCTGGTGTACTGCGAGCAAAACCAGGCTGCGAACGCTGTGCAAGCAAGCCCGGCTGCGAAAAGCAAGCGTGGATCGACCTTGCGCGACAGCAAAAGTGCTGCAATGAAAGCAATCGGTATGAGCGGAATAGCGCTCCAGATAATCGCGGGACCAATCTGGTCGGCCTCGAAGCCGCGAATGGCCAGCGCCTGTGGAATGAGGATGATGGTTATACACAGCGTGAAGCGGAACCAGAAGAGCAGGCAGCCAAGCAGAATGGTGTTCCACTTCAGCAAATACGTTAGCGCCACGAGAGGGTTGGGAGCACGAAGCCTTCGAACCAGCGCACACAGCAAGAAGAAAGACCCCGACCAAAACCAGGCATTGAACACCCCGGAGCGCCACCAATCCAGCCGTTGGCCTTGCTGAAGAGCCGTGAAAATCATAGCTAGTCCCGCACTTAGGTAAAGGAACCCAACGAAGCTGGGCGCCGGTGCGGTCTGTTTGCGTGGAGGCTGCGGGGGGATTCCGAAGTAAATGCATACCATCATCACCGGCGCAATCACCGCAGAGTTCCAGAACATCCACTGCCAAGACAGGTGGTCTCTGTACCACCCATAGAGTGAAGGAGCGATATTCACGCCTCCGTCGACAAAGACCGCATAGAGGGCGATAGTGAAAGGAAGATATCGCAACGGAATGTTGCGAAGGGCGAACGTCAGCGTGAGCGGATAGAAAGTGCCTGAAGTCAGCCCAGCAACAATAAGCGCAGCAACCAGAAGACCGTAGCTGTGGACGAGTGGGAGAAAGAGAGAGGTAACAGCGAAAAGTCCTGCCGCAAACAGGAGCACGCGCCGCGGCCCTAGCAACCCTCCGAGGTAGACAGTGAAGGGGCCGATAAACATGAGCGATGCATTGAAGGCACTGTCGAGCCAGGCGCCATCGTCGAAGCTTATGCCAACGTGCCCCTTCAAATCGGCAAGGCCGAGACTGAGCATGCGGCCGGCAAGGGTGACGAGTCCCGCGCCAGTGACGACTCCCAGGATGCCGAGGAGGGGACGCGTCGAGACCTCGGACGGGATAGCCGCGGCGGTCGCACGCGCGATCTCCAGTGCTGACGGGCGAATTGTGATGGTCGAAGCTGCCATAGACTTCGTTATCGTTTGGTGCGGACGGTGGCTACTACCGAAAGTCCGGGACGCAGCGTCGTCGCAACCGCCGGATCGTCCAGCGCGATCTTGACGGGAATACGCTGCACCACTTTCGTGAAATTGCCTGTGGCGTTGTCGGGCGGTAGCAAAGCGAATTGTGATCCGCTCGCTGGCGCAATCTCGGCCACTTTGCCGCGGATGAGTTGTTCGGGATATTCGTCAATTCGCAGTTCGGCAGTGTCTCCAATTTTCACATTAGTCAACTGTGTCTCGCGATAGTTCGCTTGCACCCACTTGGTCAGAGCGACAAAGGAGATCACGACTGTGCCGGGCGAAACCAATTGCCCTGGCCGAACTTGCCGTTCACCCACGGTGCCATCGTCGGGGGCGTAGATTTTGGTGTAGCCAAGGTTTACCTCAACTGCAGCAAGACTGGCCTGTTTGGCATGCAGATCAGCCTGAAGTTGCGCCTCCTGAGATTCGAGCACGGCTTTGCTCCCTCGCTCGGCCTCGGCAGCGAGTTCACTACTACGCAGCAAGGTTTGCGCCTGGTTGAGATCGGCGTCCCGGCTGGCAAGCTGGGCGGAGAGGTTTCCTTCGGCGGCGACAGCGGCCTCTAGGTTCTGCTCGGTCGTCGAATGAGTCTGATACAACCCTTCCTGGCGTTTACGTTCCGAGCGTGCGCGAATCAACTGAGCTTGCACGGCGTCCTTGCCAGCCTCGGCGGCAGCAATCTGTGCCTTCGCCTGATCGATGCCAGCCAGCGCCCTCGCGATGCGCGTATCTTGCAACTGGCGCTGGCGAAGATTCTCCACAATTCCCGCACGGGCCGCCTCAACCGCCGCTTTGGCCTGATCCACTTGCGCATGGTAGTCATCGTCCTGCAATTCGACGAGGAGATCACCTTTATGCACTTGCCGGTAATCCGCCACGTCGACTGCGCGCACGATGCCGGACACCTTCGTACTAAGCGGAGTAAGGTCACCGCGAACGTAAGCATCATCTGTAACCTGTTCGACCTTTCCGCCTTCCCACGCATTCCAATTACGCGTGATGGTAATCAAGAGTGCCAGAGCCAGAAGCACCACAACAATGGGTGTTAGGTAGTTCTGCCACCTCGCGCGGTGAGGAACTGCCTGATCGGTATCGGTCTTGGGCGGCAGCGGTTTCGCGGCCGGCACCGTGGATCCGGCGGACACTGGCGAGGTGGACATCAATTTTGCTCCTTGAGTGTTCCGCGATCTCGAAGTGCTGGAGTTCTCATGATTTGGTTTAAGCAACTACGGTTCCACTCACGACGACGACGATTAACGAGCGCAATCCCAGGCTTGCACTCGCAATCGGAGCAAATTCATGCGTTTCTTGAAGAGACGGATAGACCCCTTGAGTTCCATGACCGCCATGTCACATGACACCGTGACACTTGACACCGTTTACCCCGAAGAATGCAGCCGTAGGAGCCGCTCTTCTCGACATTGCTCTCAAGGGTAGTAAATGGCGGGCGGACAATTACAGTCTTGCAGCGCGTGGTAGGTCGACAGTGCTGCTCGATTGGAACCGTGCGTGCTGAAGAGCCTTGTGGTTGAAACCGCGCGGCATTAGCGCCAACTTAGTTGCGCCTATCTGAAAGGAAGCCTATGAACCAAAGGAAAGTTCTTGCAATGATTCTGACGTTAGTCGGGTTCGCGCCGGCGGGTTCCGTCCTGGCCCAGAATTCGACATCGGTAAAGAAGGATGCGGTCAAGACCTCGACTCCAAACGACTCTCAAGTGAGTCCCGACGACTTCGTCGATCTATTGCGCAGAGATATACGGTCCCAAAAGAAACAGATCATCGCCGAGAATATGGAGTTGAGCGATGCTGAGGCCGAGAGGTTTTGGCCCATTTACGATCAATACGCGGCCGAACTCTCCAAGATCTACGACGTGAAAATTGCGTTGCTGAAGGACTATGCCGACAACTACAGCAGCATGACGGGTGAGCAAGCCGAAAATTACATCCGCAGACGTGCTGAGGTAGAACAGTCAATCATGCAGCTGCGATTGAAATACATGCCTGCGTTCCGCAAAGGGCTTACAGGCAGGGAGACCGCGTTGTTCTATCAACTCGACTGGCGCCTGGGTCTCGCGATCGACGTGCAGCTGATACAAGTGCCGCTGATTAATCCGTAATCGCCATCATCCTTGAAGGGATTTCAATCAGTAAACGCCTACGGCTGGGAGTCGTTCTTGCATTGCGGAGACCCGGCCCTAGGCATTCAGGTCGATTTCCACTGGCTGGCTTGCTTCGTATTTTGTCGAAGCCTCAGATTTCCTTGTCTTCGCCGAGGGCTACGGTTGCTTCCACTCGATAGGTCCAGGTTTTATTCTCCTCCATGCACGCGCCAACATTCTTTTTCACCTTTGCCTTTGTCGCGTTTGTGTGTAAGAAGCCGAAAGACAAGTCTTCGTGCACCGATGCGTACAGCGAGGGTAAGTATAACCACGACTGCTAACGCGAGCCAGTCAACCAAGTGGGAACCAAAGGCATAGTTTGTGAGCCAGTGCATAAAAACCCGTCTTAGTCAATTAGCGACAACGATGACAATAGAAACAGAACTTGCGACCTCTAGCGATGTTGCCTAAAACACGAGGCGAGTAGCTTGCATGCGCAGGATTGGCCACCGGATCTGCCTGCGCCGGATCACTTGATCTCTAGTCTTTCTGAGCGGAAGTTGAACCGGCCGCCCAGGCCGCGGATACCGGAGTCACCAACTTCTCAATCGCTCGTTCCATCGTGCGGTTCATTTCCGAAACCAAGGCTGGCACATCGTGCTTATCGACATCTCCAATCTCCGAAACAGCGTTGCTCCAAACGATCGCTCCCGTGGAGATGCTGGTCATCTCGGCGGAGATAGCGACTTGGACTTTCACGCCGCCCTGGTAGTCGATTTCTTCGAGCTTCTCCAGACGTCCGCTCAGCACATAGTCGACATCACGGCTTCCGTCGTAGATCTGCACACGGGCAAAGGCTCCGCTGGCGCGCAGGCGGTCGACGATTGCGTTGGTCACGAAATCACGAGGGTCCGTCGCCCAGCGGTGGTAGGCATAGAAGCCGATCTGTTCCGGAGATGTTTTATAGACAATTGCTCCCTGACGCAGGTAGGTGGGGGCGCGGAATTGACGGATCGCGAGACTCGCATTCGCCTTCTCCGAAGCGGGCGGATCCGGCGGCGCAGGAAGGTTGAGGGTGTAGTAGTTTGGGTGTCTCACACTTCCAGCACAACCGGCCAGGATCACCAAAAGTGCCAGACTGAAGACAATCGTCGTAACGGGTCTTCTCGTGATTACCATCCGCCGGTGCCCCGTGTCGGGACAGGCTCGATGCCACTTGTTTCGTTCGATTCGCATCATTTCGGCACCTTCCTATCCTCGGGCTGTTTGATCCGAATCAGGCTCCAGGGACGCTGTTTCACCGATTCGGTCAAGTCATCCAGGTTTTCGGTTACGGTCCGCAGGTTTTCGATTGTGTCGTCAATCTTGTAATCATTTGCTCTCACGAGCACCTGCATGTCAGCCAACAAGTGCTTGGCTTCGAGCAAAGTATTCTGCAGTTCCACCACATCCTTGCGGACGGGCTCGCGCACCTCGCTGACGGTGCCATTCACGTTTTGGATGGTTTCGTCAGCGTGCTGGCTGAGTGCATTCAACTGGTCGGTAAGGCGATCAATCTTGGGCCGCTCCGTCGCGAGCATTGCGTTGACGTTATCGAGCACGTCTCGTATCTTGCGTTGATTCGTTTGGCCCGTAACATTGGTCAGGTTTGCGAGCAGCGCATGGGCATCTCCGCTGATTCCTCCCAGTTCTCCCCGCACCTGTGTGATCAGCTCGTTGGCGTTGTCGGCAACGACCGCCATCTTGCCGGTGATCTCGTCAAGGCTCGCGGCCTCCTGCGATGGAATCGTGGACTCCGCGAGTAGACGCTTCGCATCGTTGCTGCCGGTGGTGATGGATAGTGCCGCTCCGCTCATCACGCTGACCAGCCCCAGCTTGGCCACGGATTTTTCGTTCAATGGGGTGTGTTCCTTCACCTCCAGCAGAATCTCAATCCTGGTTGGATCTGAACTCCAAGGCCGAACCGCTGTTATTTTGCCCACATTGATTCCGCCGAACAACACAGGCGCCCCCGCTTCCAGTCCGCCCGCATAACGAAGATACGTGCGGTATGGAACGGCATGTACGCCAAGCTGCGCGTTGATCAGGTAGATCAGCGTAAATGCCAGGACCGAGAAGCATCCCAGGACGAACGCTCCTACTTTCGCTTCCGTGGTCACTGGTAGACCTCCTCGGACTGCATGTATTTTTCGAAATAGGCTGTTACGCCGGGCATCTTCGCTATGTTTTCGGGTATGCGATCGAGAAACTGCCGCACCCGCGGATGCTGGCTCGCCTTGATCTCGTCCTTCGTGCCGACCGAACTGAAGGAACCCTGATAGAGCATGGCGATACGGTCTGCGATGCGGAACGCGCTCGGCAGTTCGTGGGTAACGACGATGACCGTCATCTGCAATGCTTCCTTGACGAGCAAGATGAGTTCATCGAGTTCCGCGGCAACAATGGGATCAAGCCCGGCCGATGGCTCATCGAGCACAAGGATCTCGGGGCCGAGCGCAAGCGCCCGCGCCACGGCCGCACGCTTCTTCATTCCCCCGGAGAGTTCCTGAGGGAGCAACTTGCCAAAGTCGGCCAGACCGACTGCGGCCAGCTTCATCCAGACCATAAGGTCGACGATTGAGGGTGCGAGGCGCGTATGCTCGCGCAGTGGCAAGGCGACGTTTTCCTCCACCGTCAATGAATTGAATAACGCCGCGCTTTGGAAAGCCACGCCAATCGAGCGCAGGACCTTTTTGAGTTCGGACTTTGAGCAACGAGTAATATCCGTTCCCTTCACGTGGATGCTGCCCGACTTAGGGCGCTCCAGCCCGATGATCTGGCGCAACAAGGTGCTTTTTCCGGAACCGCTTCCACCCAGCAACACCATCGTTTCTCCGTGCTCGATGTCGAGGTTCAGCCCATTCAGGACGCGGCGTCCGTCGTACTCAACCACAAGATCGCGGACGGAAATGATGGGCATCAGCTTTTCACCGTGAAATAGAAAATCGCGGTAAACACCGCGTCGGCAACGATGACAAGGAATGTCGATTTCACTACCGCACTGGTGGTGGAGCGGCCTACGGAATCGGGGCCTCCGCGGACGCGGAATCCTTCCAGGCATCCGACGTGAGCGATGACGGTCGCGAACACAACGCTCTTGACGAGTCCGGTGATTACGTCGCGCAAGGCAATGGAAGTGAACACGTAGTGGGCGTATAGCAGTAGCGACAGGCGAGTGCTCAGGAACATGAACAGCCCACCGGCCAATATGCCGAAGAGATTCGCGATGATGCTGAGGCAAGGAACGGAAATCAAAGCGGCCAGATACTTGGGCGCGAGGACAAACTCTACCGGCTCGATCGCCATCACGCGGAGGGAATCGAGTTCCTCAGTCACCTTCATCGTTCCGATCTCAGCCGCGAAAGCCGACCCGGAGCGTCCACTAACGGCGATCGCGGTGAGTAGAGGTCCGAGTTCGCGCGTGAAGCCAACCGCGACCAAGTCGATGACGTAGTGCAACGCTCCAAAACGGCGTAGTTCCGAGGCCCCCTGCATGGCCAGAATGAATCCCGTGCAGATCGACATCAACGACACCATGGGCATCGCGTCTACGCCGATTTCCAGCATCTGCCTCACGGTAGCCTGCCAGCGGTAACGATTTCCTACAAAGGGCAGCGCCCGCGCCATCGCCCGCAGAGTGGCCCACCACTGAATATTCAGACTTCCGACGTAGTCGAGATGTTCGATTGTGCTTTCACCGACACTTTCGAGAACATTTGCCATCAGGACACCTTTTGCCCTAAATTACCCGCATCGAACAGGGCCAGTACCCCGGTGACTTCGAATAACCGGAGTGCTGCACCACTAAGCCCTTGCAAGCGGAAAATGATCTGGCGTTGGCGGGCGATTCTCAGAGCTTCAATCAGCGTGGCGATGCCGGATGTCTCAATGTAGGAAACGCCTGCAAGGTCGACGATGAGGGTCTGAGCCAATGGTGCTTCCGACAAAAGAGTCCGCAGGTGACATCGAAGATCGGGTGAGGAATCGACATCGACTCGGCCGCTCAACTGGAGCATGGCGTCCTCTCCCACTCGATCGACTGCGATCTTGAGGTTGTCGCTTGAAGGAATTGCAATCCAGGTCATCGCTACTCCCAGTCGTTCTTTACGATTTAAATGCGCAATCCTGATTCACACCCGTGCCATTCACAGTCAAGGTGCTTGCATGCAGGCTTCCACAACTAATGGCGCAACGAGGCGCATTGAACCGTACTTTTCTATCAGTTGAGCGCGGCAGAGATCATCCCAGCGGTCCGCAAGACAAGTGCTTTACATGCGTGGAGATCACACTCTCGCCGCCCAGCATGAGCTGGGAAGTGAGTCGTTCTGCTGTCACGAGCGATGACGCCTCTGTCAAAGTGAGTGACACACATTCGATGGCGCTAAAACCGCAACGATGGGCGTTTCGTGCGAATGTGCTAGGTCAGTTTTCCTTTCTGTCGGCGCACGACAAGTCCGCCGGAACTTCAGGGCCTCAGCTGCTCGACAAGCTCATCGATGCCATCGCAACGTCCGCGCGATCCAGCGTGGCACACAGATTGCTATTGAGATCAGAGGAGGAATGAGGACATGAAGCGAAGATTACTGGTTCTGTTTTTGATCGTCGGGTGTGGCGTACTCGGATCGGCGCAAGACGTTGCCACTGACGTTGGCAAGGCAGCGAAGGACGCGGGCAAGGCTACAGAGGCCGCCGCCAAGGACGTTGTACGGGGCACGAAATCGGCCACCAAAGCTGTGGCCCATGGCAGTGACAAAGGCGCGACTAACGTGGTTAAGGACACCAAGAGCGGATCAAAAACGGCGGCGGACGCAAGTGAGCGCGCTGGCAGTAAAACAGGGAAGGAGATCGGGAAGGGCGCGGAAGACGCTGGTAAAGGTTCGAAGAAAGCGGCCACGAAAACGGCGGACGCGGTGAAGTAAAGTGCAGATGTAGTTGTGGTTGCCAGCCGACCCCCACGCTTGAACGCGCAGGGGGCGCAAGTGCCTATGCGCTGTCAAGCGTCGTCGAGGAAGGACAACCAAATTGAAACAAGGTGCGCAGGTAGCTGCCTCTTGCGCGATTGTCGCAGCTGCGATCGCGGGCGCACTCTCCGCTGATACCACGCAAAGTACGTATCAGTTGCCCTCAAACTCAGAAGTCATTGGCTACCTCCTTCAATCGGTGAACTGGTATCGCCATGTGCACACCGAACGGCAGGTTGTAAGCGAACCGGCCGACCTAATGTTTCTTGATGACAATCAAGCGATCGAACGGCAGATTGTGAAGCTCTCGTTCGAGTTCGCCAAGGCGGATGCCACCCTGCAAACAAGCCCCACTTCTTTGCACGGCAGAACGACACCCTCAGACTCTCCTCCTGCTGATCTTGCGCACTTTATCGAATTAAAGAACCGAAATGATCAACGGCGCCAGCAAGCAATCGAGGAGATCAAGAATCTCGACAACACACTGAACCGGGCCAAGGGGAGCGACCGCAGGAAATTGAAGGCCGCTGAGGAAGACGCTCAAACTCGATTACAACTTCTAGACGCAGTCGCGCAGGGCCTCAATGATCTAGTCGAGTTTGTCCAAAGTCCCGGTGAAGGACAAAGCTACAGCGGACATTTGGATTCCGCCATCGACGACCTCGCACAATCGATACCGGAAGTGACGGGCCCGTCAGTTCCCTCAGCGACAGTACCCTTGCAAAAGGCAACTTCCAGAACGGCTGGCCTTGACGCCGGCATCCTTGGACTGGTGTCAGATGTGTCTGCGATGAACCGCAAGCTTCACGTAATTGACGAAAAGATACGCCTCACTGACAACTTGACGCTGTCCGCGAATAATCTGCGAATTCCGCTGGCCGATTTCATCACTCGCCTCATTCAGACTGTCGCCATAAGCAATTCGCAGACCAGCGATCTTTTGTCGTTGCGCGAACAGAAGTCGCACCTCGATGCCATTACTATCGATCTTAAGGAGTTGTCTCCGGTCATCGTAGCGCTCGACAAGCAAAAGGTCTTGCTCGCAGAGTACAAGTCACACCTCCTGCCCTGGCGAATTACAGTGGCCAGCCAATACAGGCAGGCATGGAAACAACTGTTGAACCGCGTGATCGTCGTTTTGTCGATCATCGGTTTGCTCCTCGCAGTCGGCCAGCTTTCACGCCGGTTCACACTGCGGCATGTTCACGATCCAAATCGGCGACGGTTCATCACGATGAGCCACCAATTTCTGACTCTGTTCGCCATTACGGTCGTCATCGTCTTCGTGCTTGCCTCGGACTTGAAGTCGGTCGCAACCTACTTTGGGCTTCTGAGCGCCGGACTCTTACTCGCACTCGAAAACGTCATTCTTGCGACTCTTGGCTCTCTCCTTTTGGTTGGGAAGCGCGGAATCAAAATTGGCGACCGTGTGCAGGTCTCGACAGTTACCGGCGATGTCATCGATATGGGCCTGCTGCAATTCCAGTTGAGAGAAGTCGACGTAGAGAGCGGGAGATACACCGGTCACGTCGCAACTTTTTCGAATTCGCTTGTTTTTGTATCTCCAGCCACGGGTCTGGTGAGATTTGACTCTACTCCGGAGAAAACCTCGAAGGCACCAGCAAGCAAGCCCGGAACAGAGCGGCAGGCAGAGGAGCGCGTTTCGGTTGCGAGTGACTAGAGTTAGAGATTTGGATCGTGGCGCTCAACATCTAGACCGCCGCGTCATTCTATCGACGTTGGCTTTCCTGTCACGGTCATTGACACTGGCCATTTCCCTTCCGCACCTGATTGCTCAGGTCTATCAGGAGACGATTGCCTCGTAAAAGGCGGCATTCAGTCTGTGCTTTCATGCCGCTCGACAGCTCAGGTGCCAGTGCTTTGCAATGGCACTGAGCTTGCTTGGACGAGGGATGGCACGCTGGGGCGCCCGTAAGCTGCGGCTCTACCGAGCACTTTCAGGCTTATGAGATGAGATGACGATGCAAGTCGCGCTCCCGGTTCGAGTTTCCGCCAACGAACATTAGCTTTGGAGATCTTAAATGCTTAAGGGCTTCACTTATCCACTCACTGCAAAAGGCAGATCGACGCTGAATCCACCTCCTCCCTGGCACTACTCTTCCGACTTCCTCAGTATTGAGTTCTGGTCAGAGCCCTCTGCCGTAGCGGCTCTGTTGCCTCCCGGGCTCGATCCTGATCGAGCCGCAAATGGTCATGCCAATGCTTTTTTTTTCGACTGGCAGTTCAGCGGGAACGACGACGAATATCTTGATCCTGCCCGTTATCAGTATCGAGAGTTTTTCATACTCGTGGATGCTTTATACCAGGACAAGCCGGTCGCTTATTGTCCCTATATCTTCGTGGACAACGATGCGGCACTTGCCCGCGGTTGGACACAGGGCTATCCCAAGCGCATTGGGCAGGTATTCCAGACAAGATATTACGCGGCGACGGGAAGGGCGGGACCTGCACTCACCCCGGGATCTAAGTTTGCCGGGTCTCTAACATCGAGCGGGCAACGGCTGGCTGAAGGCATTGTCACGCTGAGAGAACCGATAACGGATATTTCGCTACTGAAACAGAGGCCCGTCATCAATCTCCTCCACTCTCCGCGTCTTGCCGCTGATAAGCAGGACCAGCCGGCAGTTCACGAGCTGGTCGAGAACATCCCGCGCGACGTGAAGCTTGAACAAGCATGGGTAGGAGAGGGTTCTCTGACGCTCCCCATCTGCAGAGGCGAAGAACTCTCCGACTTGGCGCCCGTCCGTACTGGCAAAGGCGTACGGGCTTCCATGGCATACGTCGTCGATGACCTAAAAACACTGAAGGAGTTGAGAAGGTAATGCGGCGGGGCAGCGTGCCTCACATCGCTGCTTCCTTGATTTTCAGTTTCAATCCGCGGACATGTTGAATCGTCTCGGCCGATCACGAATTCAGATATGAACACGAACGGAGTCAAGGGTGAAGTCGATAACTTGTAGCCGGCCCGACTCCCTCTATGAGGCTGCACTGGAGCGCATGCAGATCGACAAGGCGAGCTGCGATCATGTTGTGTCTGCGGCTCTGTCACGGTACCTCCGTAAACCAATCCACACTTTGTTTCAAGTATCGACGTCCGCCGCACTGGTCGAAGGCCTGTATCAGGGTGCAGTACGAGTCTCGCGCTTGTTGCGTCATGGCAACTTTGGACTCGGAACGTTCATCGACCTCAACGGAGAAATGGTGGTACTGGACGGCATCTGTTACCAAGTATCGCCGAGCGGCGCGGTCGCGGTAATTGGAGACGATCAATTAATTCCATAATGCCGTCGTAACCCGATTCATGCAAGCAACAGTGATGAATGGTTCATTCATGACTCAGGAGCGTCCAATCCAACGGGAAGCGGGCGGATGCCGGTGACACGAGTGGCAATGACGACGGATGCGGTCGAGCTTTCAGTCGAGACAGCGTGCAACAGACAGGAAAGGACGCGGGAGATTTTGAATGGTGGACACAACAGCCTCGTTCGAGTGGTCTTTACCCGCCTGCCCACCACGTACGGCGTGTTCGACCTGGTCGGCTTTGAGCGCGCGAACGTGGACAAGGAAAAGACTGAGAGTGCCCTCCTCCTGATGCTTGGCGATCCGACAAATCGAGCGCCTTTGCTACGCATTCATTCTCAGTGCCTAACTGGAGAAGTGCTCGGCTCTCTGCGCTGTG
>Ga0209009_1000309_pt1 | contig 19073 bp, 21 predicted proteins | sample BlaSpr_A8_OM3_M2_FD_187979 | JGI IMG/M metagenome (GOLD analysis project Ga0209009, IMG submission 187979) | Forest soil microbial communities from Thunder Bay, Ontario, Canada - Black Spruce, Ontario site 2_A8_OM3_M2 (SPAdes) (version 2) | ecosystem: Environmental > Terrestrial > Soil > Boreal... | reverse complement strand
CCTGCCGCGCTCGTTCCTTGGGGTGCTCGAAGGCCAGTCGTACGTCTACAACGCCTACCTCCTGACGCTGAGCTCCCTACTGATCCTTGCGGGCGCCCTGAGCGACTTCTACGGGCGCAAGCGCATGTTCCTCTACGGGCTCGTCGGATTCGGCGCGACCTCGGTGCTCTGCGGCCTGGCCCCGAGCATGGAGCTGCTCGTCCTGTTCCGCGTCCTTCAAGGGGCCGCGGGCGCCCTCCTCGTTCCAGGCTCGCTGGCCTTGCTCACTGCGAACTTCTCCGGCGAAGAGCAGGGGCGCGCTTTCGGAACCTGGGCGGGCGCATCGGGCGCCACCACGATCCTCGGACCGGTGGTGGGCGGACTGCTCGTCGACACGATCTCCTGGAGGGCGGCTTTCTTCATCAACGTCCCGCTCGTCATCGTGGCCGCGTGGGCGACCTTGAACCACGTCCCGGAGAGCCGGGACGACCAGGCCACCTCTCACTTCGATTGGCTCGGCGCCGCCGTCGTTGCGCTGGCGGTGGGCGGCCTCGCATTCGGGGCGATTTACGGACAGCAGAGAGCCTGGCGCGATCCCGTTGGATACATCGCCATCGCGGTGGGTGTCGTGGCGACGATCGCGCTGCCGATCCTGATGATGCGGTCGGCGCATCCACTGATCCCGCTTCAGCTGTTCCGCTCGCGCAACTTCACGGTCACGAACATCTCGACGCTCGTGATCTACGGCTCGCTGTACGTCACTTTCTATTACCTGACGCTCTTTCAACAGGGCGTGCTCGGCTACACGGCAGCCGCTGCAGGGGCAGGGGCGATCCCGGGCTCGCTGCTCCTCATCTTCTTCTCACGCCGGTTCGGCAGCCTCGCCGCGCGTTACGGGCCGAAATGGTTCATGGCGATCGGTCCGGCGATCATGGCGGTCGGCGTCCTGTGGTACTCGCGCGTGCCCGCGACGAGCGCGCCGTGGCGCCTGCAGCCGGCCGATCCGAGCACCTATCTGCCGACGCTCTCTTACCTGGTCGATTTCCTGCCTGGCTCGCTCATCTTCGGCGTCGGCCTGACGATGATGGTCGCGCCCCTCACGACGGCGCTCATGACATCGGTGCCAGTGCGCAACTCGGGCGTCGGATCCGCTATCAACAACGCGATCTCGCGCGTCGGCCCTCAGCTGGCCGGCGCCCTCATCTTCATCTTTCTCACCGCGAACTTCTACGCAGCGCTGGCCTCAAAACTGCCCGGCGTTGACGTTTCGTCGACCAGCTTCCGCAACCAGGTGAGCCCGCTCAACACGCCACCAGACCCGCACCTTATCGCAGTGGTGCGCGACGCTTCGACGTCTTCCTTTCATCTTGCGATGCTCGTGGGCGCAGGTCTTCTCCTGGTCGGCGCGCTGGTGAACGCCATCGGGATCCGCAACGCAGACAGCCTTCAGCGCCAGCAGCCGGCGTCCGACAGCGAACAGGTCCAGCAAGCCGGGGCCTAGACTCTGAGCGTGATCTTCAAAAGCCCGCATCCGGACGTCGTCATCCCCGACACGTCGCTCACCGAGCTCGTCCTGGGCAAAGCGGGCAGTCTCGGCGACAAGATCGCGATAGTCGAGGCGGGAAGCGGTCGCTCCTACACGTATACGCAGATCGCCGGCGGCGTCCGCCGCCTCGCCGCGGGGCTGCACGCGCGCGGATTTCGCAAGGGTGACGTGCTGGCGATCATGTCTCCCAACCTGCCCGAATATCCGATCGCGTTCCATGGTGTCGCGACCGCCGGTGGGGTGAACACCACCCTCAACCCGACCTACACGGCTGACGAGATCGCGTTCCAGCTGAACGATTCGAAGGCGCGACTGCTGATCACCGTTCCGCCACTGGTCGGCAAGGCGCAAGAGGCGGCGGCGAAATCGAAGGTCGAGGAGATCATCGTTTTCGGCAAAGCCGAGGGCGCCGTTTCGTTCGCTTCGCTGCTGGTCGACGGCGATGTTCCCGACGTGCGCATCGACCCGGCGAAAGACCTCGTCGCGCTGCCTTATTCGAGCGGTACGACGGGCTTCTCAAAAGGCGTCATGCTCACGCACCGCAACCTCGTCGCCAACCTGGTGCAGACGACCGCCTGCCTGGAGATCCCGGAAGACGAAAAGATCCTGGCGTTCCTTCCGTTCTTCCACATCTACGGGATGACCGTGATCATGAACCAGGGGCTGTACCGCGGCGCAACGCTGGTGACCATGCAGCGCTTCGAGCTAGAGCCGTGTCTCCAGGCCGTGCAGGACTACAGGGTGACGCGCTTCTTCCTCGTCCCTCCGATCGTCGTGCTGCTCGCGAAGCACCCGGCCATCGACAAGTACGACCTGTCGTCGGTGACCCGCGCTTTCTCGGGCGCGGCGCCGCTTGACGCCGACACCGCGCGAGCGGCGAGCGACCGCATCGGCTGCCGGCTCAGCCAGGGCTACGGCCTGACCGAAACCAGTCCCGTATCCCACATCGTGGCCGACAACGAAACGCCGGTACCCGGCTCGGTCGGATCGACGGTGCCGAACACGGAGTGCAAGATCGTGGACGTCGCCACCGGCAAAGAGCTTGGCCGGAACGAGGATGGTGAGATCTGGATTCGCGGCCCGCAGGTCATGAAGGGCTACCTGAACAACGAAGCGGCAACCAGCAGCTCGATCGACGCCGACGGCTTCTTCCACACAGGTGACATCGGTCACATCGACGACCACGACCAGTACTTCATCGTCGACCGGTTGAAGGAGCTCATCAAGTACAAGGGCTTCCAGGTTGCGCCGGCCGAGCTCGAGGCGCTGCTGCTCTCCCACCCCAGCATTGCCGACGTGGCTGTGATCGGCGTGCTCGATGAAGAGGGCGAAGAGATGCCGAAGGCGTTCGTCGTGTTGAAGGAGCCCGCGAGCCCCGAAGAGATCATGGAGTTCGTCGCGGAGCGGGTCGCTCCGCACAAGAAGATCCGGCGCGTCGAGGTGGTGGACCAGATTCCGAAGTCGCCGACCGGCAAGATCCTGCGCCGCATCCTGAGAGACCGCGAGAAAGCCGCCACACATTAAGTCTCAAAAATGAGTCGCTTTCGAGAAGAGATCGGCGAGCAGCCGCTCCTGGCGTCGCGCATGCTGGCCGAGAGCCGCGCAGCAGTCGCGGCGATCGCCGCGCGAGTCCGTGGGTCCAAAGCTCGCGGGTTCGTCATCGCCGCTCGCGGCAGCTCCGACCACGCCGCGCTTTACGCGAAGTACCTGTTCGGAATTCGCAATCGCATGATGGTGACCCTCGCCGCGCCATCGATGTTCACGAGCTACGGCCGTGCGCCCAACCTCGAAGGCCAATGCGTCATCGGCATCTCGCAATCGGGCTCGGCGCCGGATGTGCTCGCGGTGATCGAAGAGGCCTCGCGGCAGGGCCTCGTCACGATCGCCGTGACCAACGACCCGGAGTCGCGCCTGGCCCAGGCCGCGGAGCTGCAGCTTCCGCTGGGCGCCGGGCCCGAGAGCAGCGTCCCCGCGTCCAAGACGTACACCGCGAGCCTCCTGGCGCTGGCGTTGGTGTCGCAGGCGCTCGACCCGGATCCGTCATTCGAGGCTGCCCTTGGCCAGGTGCCGCCGGCGCTCGCGGCGGCCCTGGAGCAAGACGACGAGCTCGATCGTCTGGTCCCCGCACTCCTCGGCCCGCGGGCCATCGTCCTCGGCCGCGGGTTCAACTTCTCGACGGCGGAGGAGATCGCTCTGAAGCTCACGGAGACGAGCTACGTGCTGGCTCGCGCATGGTCGGTCGCGGATTTCGTGCACGGACCCATCGCCGTCGTCGAACCGGGCTTTCCGGTCGTGCTCGTGGATGGGCGCGGGCAGGTGTCAGGCGACATGCAGTCGATCGGATCGCGCCTGGCCGGCCAGGGCTGCCGGGTCGTGCGGCTGCTGGACGGAGCCGGCGACCCTGAAGCCGCCGATGCGACGGTCAGCGTCGACTCGGGATTGCCGGAGGAGCTCACCCCGCTGACGCTCGCGGTGCTCGGTCAGCTGCTCGCGCATCGAGTCGCCATGGCTCGCGGCATCGACCCCGACCGGCCCAGGGCCCTCGACAAGGTCACGCGCACGTGGTGACGGCGGGTCGCGAGGCGTCATCCCGCTAGTGGCGGTTCCTGCGACGGCAACCGTGGAACGGTACGGCCCGGGCGAAGAGGCCAGGGACTTCGTGCCCGGCGACTTCATCCTCGCCCACCGCCATCACGTCCTCGCGCGGCTGATCAGCCTGGCGCAAAGGCGCCGTTTCAAGGGCGCCGAAGCGGTGTACGCGCACTGGAGTCACACCGCGCTGGTGGTCGAAAAGGATGGGTCCCTGGTCGAGGCGGAGATCATGGGCGTGCGCCAAAATCCCATCTCCAGGTACCGCGCCTACGAGTACCACCTGGTGCGTCTTGGCTCGGACTTTTCCTCCGACGGCAGGGTTCGCGCCGTCGCCTACGCGAAAGCACAGGTCGGCCAGGGATTTGGCTTCCTCGAAATGTTCGGGGCGAGCCTGTACCTGCTGTTCGGCTGGCCGGTGCGGCTCGTCCGGCGCGGTCACGAGATCTGTTCGGGTCTCGTCGTCCGAGCGCTGCAGGCCGGTGGCCTGGTGCCCGAGCTCGATCCCTTGCTCACGCTCCCCGCCGACCTCGCGAAGCTTTACGACGTGCGCCCGTAGGATGACCGCATGGCGACGGTGATCGATCGCGAGGCGGTCCAGGAGCTGGTCAAGCAGGGCGCGCAGCTGGTCGAGGTGCTGCCTGCGAAGGAGTATGCCGAGGATCACCTTCCGGGGGCCGTGAGCCATCCACTGCGGCAGCTCGACAAAGAGGCGGACCAGATCGATCGCAACCGGCCCGTGATCGTTTACTGCTGGGATGCGGCTTGAGACGTGGCGCCCAGGGCCGCGGCGCGGCTCGAGAGCCTCGGATTCGACGGAGTCCATGAGTACAAGGCGGGCAAGCTCGACTGGCTTGCCGCCGGGCTGCCGACCGAAGGCGAAAACTCGAGATGCCCGCGCGCCGGCGAAGCGTCCCGCAAGGACGTGGTCGTCTGCGGCCTCAACGACCGCCTCGGCGACGTGCGCGATCGTGCAACGGCGACCGGGTTGGAAGCCGCTGTGGTCGTCGACGAAGAGCGAATCGTGGTCGGCCTGCTGAGGGCGAAACAGCTGGAGTTGGACCCGAACCTGGCGGTCGCGCAGGCCATGCGTCCGGGCCCGAGCACGTTCCGTCCATATGTATCCACCAAGGAGATGGCCGACTACATGGTTGAGCACTCGCTGGACAATGCCCCGATCACCACTTCCGACGGCAAGCTGGTCGGTTTGCTGCTCAAGTCGGACGCAGTCCGCCTGGCCGCGGACGCCTCGTCGTACACTCGCAAGCTGATCACGACCGACGAGGTCGCCGACACGTAGCCCCGAGATTTCGCGTCTGGGCCTTGGTTAATGTGTGGTCATGCCTGAGCACGAGATCGGTGTCGTCGGGTTGGCGACGATGGGGGAGAACCTGGCGCGCAACCTCGCCTCGCACGGTGTGCGGGTCGCCGTGTACAACCGGACCCGCAGGCGCACGGACGATTTCATGGCCGCCTACTCGACTGAAGGCGACTTCCGCCCCGCCACTTCCCTGGAGGCGCTGGCAAGAATCCTCAAGCCGCCGCGCGCGATCCTGCTGATGGTCAAAGCAGGCTCGCCCGTCGACGAGGCGATCGACTCGCTCTCGAAGATGCTCGAGCCCGGCGACACGATCATCGACGGTGGCAACTCGCTGTTTCACGACACGCGGCGCCGCGCCGCGGCGGCCCAGAAGGCGGGACTCGGGTTCATTGGGGCGGGCGTTTCGGGTGGGGAGGAGGGAGCGCTGCGCGGGCCGAGCATCATGCCCGGCGGCACGCGCGAGTCCTACCAGCGAGTTGAAGAGATGTTGACCGCGATCTCGGCCAAGGTTGATGGCGTTCCGTGCTGCACGTACATCGGCCCCGACGGGGCCGGCCACTTCGTGAAGATGGTCCACAACGGTATCGAGTACGCCGACATACAGCTGATTGCCGAGACCTACGATTTTCTGCGGCACGCTCTAGGGCTTGAGCCACCCGAGCTCGCGGCCGTGTTCCGAGAGTGGAACCAGGGCGAGCTCCAGTCGTACCTGATCGAGATCACGGGCAACGTGCTCGCCAAGACGGACGGCGCCGGCCGGTCAGCGCTCGTGGACTCTATAGTCGACCAGGCTGAGCAGAAGGGCACCGGGCGCTGGACCAGCGAGTCGGCATTAGAGCTCGGGGTGCCGCTTACCGGCATCACGGAGGCGGTCTTCGCACGCATGCTGTCGAGCCAGAAGGGCCAGCGCGTCAAGGCCGCCGAGATCCTCAGCGGACCCAGGCCTCGCGCGTCACACAAACCCGATCAGGCTTTGCTCGATGACGTGCGCGACGCGCTCTACGCCTCGAAGATCGTCGCGTACGCGCAGGGTTTCGACCACCTGCGCGCGGGATCGGACGAGTACGGTTGGGACCTGGATCTCGGCGCGCTCGCGACGATCTGGCGCGGTGGTTGCATCATCCGCGCGCAGTTTCTCGATCGCATCAAGGATGCGTACGCCGAATCGCGCGACCTGCCGAACCTGATGCTCGCGCCCTTCTTTCAGCAGGCCCTCGCCACGTCGCAACGGGCGTGGCGCTCGGTCGTCAAGCAGGCGGTCGACCAGGGCGTGCCGATCCCGGCCTTTGCCTCCTCCCTCGCGTATTACGACGGATATCGCAACGCGCGTGGTCCGGCCAACCTCATCCAGGGCCTACGCGACTATTTCGGGTCCCATGGCTACCACCGCATCGACCGCGAAGGCGCATTCCACACGCGCTGGGCGCAGGACGGTTCAGAGGTTCCCGCAGACTAGGCGGCCTTCGCCGGCACTTTGCGCTTCAGCAAGGCAAGCACAGCCACCTCGTCGGCTTTGAGGTTTCGGTACGCCTTGCTCGACACGACGCTCAGGATGCTCTCGAGCGACCCGTCCAAATAGGTGTCGATCACCCTCGGGTGGACGTATGAGCGGCGGCACACGGCGCGCGTATGTCCAAGCCTTCTCGCGACGCTGTCGATCGCGGCCACTACGTTGTGTTTGGCTTCCGCATCGGACTCGAAGCGCGCGACATCCCGCAGAGCGCCAATGGCCAGGACTGTGGCTGACCACGTGCGGTAGTCCTTCGCGGTGTAATCCTCACCGCTTACCTCCTGGAGGTACTGGTTGACATCATCCGAATGGACCGTGTGACGTTCGCCGTCAGGGCCGACGTACTGGAACAGCATCTGGCCCGGAAGCTCCTCGCATCGCCTGACCACCCTCGCAACACGCCGGTTCGTGACGCCTACTTCAATCTCGCGCCCGCTCTTGCCTTTAAAAAGGAATCGCACGGTCGACCGGGTGACGGTTGCGTGCCGGTCCCGAAGCGTGGTGAGACCGAATGAGCCGTTGTCGCGCGCGTACTCCTCGTTGCCGATGCGCGCAAACGTCATCTCGAGCAATCTCACCAAGGTCGCGACCACCTTCTCGCGGGGCAGGCCGGGCAACCCCAGGTCACGAGCGACGCGGCGCCTGATTCGTGGCAGCGCGCGGGCGAAGCCGACCATTCGCGAGAACTTGTCGGCATCGCGAACCGAGCGCCAGGTGGCGTGGTAGAGAGGCTGTTTGCGGCCCCGAGCGTCGCGGCCTGTGGCCTGAAGGTGACCTCGCGGTCGTCTGGAAATCCAGACTTCCTTCCAGGCCGGCGGGATGACCAGGCCGCGAATCCTCTCGAGGGTGGCTCGATCGGTGACCCGTTTGCCGTCCGGGCCGAAGTACGTGAAGCCTTTGCCTTTGCGCACCCGATGGATGCCGGGTTCGTCGTCGGAGGCGTAGACGAGCCCGGCATTAGCCGCCTCGGGCGGCCGCACCTTCAGGCCGCGTTCGGTGGAGTTGCTACCGGACCGTCCCATGTCGGCGCGGGGCCGTACTTTCCGACTAATTTCCGATCTCTTGGCGGGTTTCGACGAATGCCCTGACCGCCCGCTCGAGGTCTGCTTTCGAATGCGCCGCCGAGACCTGAGTCCTGATTCGAGCCTTGCCTTGCGGAACGACAGGGTACGAAAAGCTGACCACGTAGACGCCTTTTTCGAGCATGACCTCCGCCATCCGTGCGGCCAGGGTCGCATCGCCCACCATCACCGGGACGATCGGGTGCTCTCCCCGGAGGATGTCAAAGCCGGCCTCGGTCATCTGCGTGCGGAAGAAGGTTGTGTTGTCGCGCAATCGCTGTCGCAGCTCACCCGCCGACCGGATCAGCTCCAACACCCTCAGGCTCGCCGCCGCGATCGGAGGCGCGATGGAGTTGGAGAACAGGTAAGGACGCGAGCGCTGCCGGAGCATCGCGACCAGCTCCTTGCGTCCAGAGACGTATCCACCGCTCGCGCCGCCGAGTGCTTTTCCGAGCGTGCCGCTGAGCGCGTCGATCCTGCCCATGACGCCGTGGTGCTCGTGGGTGCCACGGCCGTTCGCGCCCATGAATCCGACAGCGTGGGAGTCGTCGACCATGACGAGTGCGTCGTGTCGCTCGGCAAGCTCGCAGATCTCGGGCAGCGGCGCGAGGTAACCGTCCATCGAGAAAACCCCGTCTGTGACCACCAGGCGGAAGCGCGCCCCGGCGCTGTCCTTCAGCTGCCGCTCGAGGTCTTCCATGTCGCGGTTGGCGTAGCGCAGCCGGCGCGCCTTGCACAGCCGGATGCCGTCAATGATGCTCGCGTGGTTCAGGGCATCCGAGATGACCGCGTCGTGTTCGTCGAGCAGGGCCTCGAAGATGCCGCCGTTGGCGTCGAAGCACGACGAATAGAGGATCGTGTCTTCGGTGCCCAGGAATTCCGTGAGCGCCGCCTCGAGCTCTTTGTGAACCTGCTGCGTCCCGCAGATGAACCGGACCGAGGCCATGCCGTAACCCCAGCGGTCGAGCGCGTCTTTCGCTGCCGCCACGATGGCCGGATCGTCGGCCAGCCCGAGATAGTTGTTGGCGCAGAGGTTCAATACATCCCGGTCCAGCACGCTGACGACGGCGCCCTGCGGGCCCATCAGCACACGCTCCTGTTTTTCCAGGCCCGCATTGCGGATCTCTTCGAGCTGGGTCACCAGGTGCGATCGCATGGTGTCAAACACGGGCTACCTCTCTAAGTTGATGCGCCCTGCGCGCGCCTGGCGTCGGCGGTCCAGTCGAGCACGACCTTGCCGCATTTGCCGGAATGAGCGACGGCGAAAGCCTCCTCGAACTGGTCATACGGAAAGCGATGGGTGATCACCGGCGAGATGTCGAGGCCGGTCTGGGTGAACACTGACATCTGGTACCAGGTCTCGAAGATCTGGCGGCCATAGACGCCCTTGACGGTGAGCATCTTGAAGACCACCTGCGACCAATCGATGGGGAACTCGTGGTCCGGCAGCCCGAGCATGGCGACCCGTCCCCCGTGCGCCATGTTCGCGATCATGTCCCGCAGGGCGCTCGACTGGCCCGACATCTCGAACCCGACGTCAAATCCCTCTTTCATGCCGAGCTCTTCCTGGACCTGGGCAAGGGTGGTGGTGCGTACGTCGACAGCGCGCGTGACGCCGACCTTGCGCGCGAGCTCGAGCCTGTAGTCGCTGACGTCGGTGATGACGACGAAGCGCGCACCGTTATGACGCGCGACCAGCGCCGCCATGATCCCGATCGGCCCCGCGCCGGTGACCAGCACGTCTTCGGCGACGACACGGAACTGGGTCGCGGTATGGACGGCATTGCCGAAGGGGTCGAAGATCGCCGCGACGTCGAGGTCGATCCGGGTCAGATGCGGCCACAGGTTGATGGCCGGCATGACGATGAATTCGGCGAAGGCTCCGTCGCGCTGCACTCCAATGCCCACCGTGTTCGCGCACAGCGCGCGGCGGCCGGCCAAGCAGTTGCGGCAGCGCCCACACACGATGTGTCCCTCGGCTCCGACGATTTCGCCGGGGTAGACCGACGCCACGCCTTCGCCCAGTCGCACCACCTCGCCGACGAACTCGTGTCCGACCACCAGCGGTGGGTGGATGGTGGCCTGGGCCCACTCGTTCCAGCTCTCGATGTGGAGGTCGGTGCCGCAGATGCCCGTACGCAGGACGCGGATCAGCACCTCGCCGGGACCGGGCTCGGGATCGAGTACGTCCTGCAGCCAAAGGCCCGGCGCGGCCTTGGCTTTGACCAGCGCCTTCACTCCCGGCAGGATAGCCGGGCGTCAGAAGCGGTGATTTCTGCTACCCGCGCGCTGACTCGCAGTCGGGACACACCCCACTGAACAGCAGCTGGTGGCTGGTCACCTTGAAACCGGTGCTACTCGTGACCGCCGCCGAGGCATCTTCGAGCACGCAGCCGGGGACCTCGACCACGCGTCCACATGAATCGCATCGGATGTGTTCGTGGTGCTCCTCCGCCAGCTCGTAGTGCACCTTGCCGTCCCCGAGGTCGATGCGATGGATCAGACCGTCTTTTTCGAGACCGGAGACAGCCCGGAAGACAGTCGAGTAATCGGCCGCACCGAGCTGTTGCACCACGGACGCGTGGAGCTCGTCGATCGACCAGAGATGGCGATCTTCATCTGAGAAGAGGGTCTTCACCTGGTCGCTGACGGGGCTTGGCCTGGCCACACGACGACTATACGCAAAAACATTGCGCAAGTCGATTGTGCAATACTCTTGCGCCATGGTCCGTGCGATCAGTTGCGCGTCGGTTTTCGGATTTCTGGCCCTGGCCGTGGCGTGCGGTTCGCCGGCAGCGAGCGGCCCTCCGTCAAGCGCGATCAGCGTGATCGCCGCAGAGAATTTCTGGGGCAGCATCGCCCTGCAGCTCGGCGGGGCCAAGGTCAGCGTCCAGAGCGTTGTCACCGACCCCAACGCGGACCCGCACGAGTACGAGAGCAGCGCCAACGACGCCAGGGCCTTTGCCGACGCGAGGCTCGTCATCCTCAACGGCGCGGGGTACGACGACTGGGGCAAGAAGCTCCTCGACGCGAACCCTGCATCCGCCCGCCATGTCTTGACGGTCGCGGGTCTGCTGGGGAAAAAGGTGGGGGACAACCCTCACTTCTGGTACAGCTCCGACTATGTGTTGAAAGTCGCGGACGGCATCACCGCCCAGTACAGGTCGATCGACTCCGCCGACGCGAGCTACTTCGAGCAGCGCCACGCCGACTTCGCGACGGCTCTGCAGCCTTACACGGATGAGATCGGAACTATCAAGTTGAAGTACGAGGGCACGCCGGTCGGAGCGACTGAGAGCGTCTTCGTGTACCTGGCTGGTGCCTTGGGCCTGAACCTGACCACGCCTGCTGAGTTCATGGATGCCGTCGCCGAGGGCAACGATCCGCCCGCCTCTGCAGTCGTCGAATTACAGGACCAGATCTCGGCCAATCAGATCAAGGTCCTGGTGTACAACGTGCAGACGACCACTGCGGTGACGACCACCGTCAAGGCGCTGGCGGCGTCCCACCACATCCCAAGCGTGGGCATCTCAGAGACGCTGCTCCCTGAGAACCTGACTTTCCAGGACTGGCAGCTGAAACAGCTCACGAGCCTGGCGACGGCGCTGTCGACGACAAGTTGAGCGCTCCGGCGATCGTCGCTCGGGACCTGACCGCGAGCTACGGCCAACGCGCGATCTGGGCTCGCGGCACCTTCGACATGCCCGCCGGCTCGTTTACCGCGATCCTCGGGCCGAACGGCGCCGGGAAGTCGACGCTGATCCGGATGATCCTCGGCCAGCTGCCGCCTGCCGGGGGGCGGCTCGAGGTGCTCGGCGAACCGCCACGCCGTGGCAATCCGAGCATCGGATACGTCCCGCAGGGATCAATCTTCGATCCGGAGCTATCCATCCGCAGCCGCGATTTCGTGGGTCTCGGTGTGGATGGCCACCGCTGGGGAGTCCGCCTTGGAGGCCGCGCCAGGGTCGCCGCAGACGTGAGCGCAGCCATCGAGGCGGTGGGCGCCAGCGATAACGCCGACCGGCCGCTGGGCAGCCTTTCAGGCGGAGAGCAGCAGCGCCTCTTGCTGGCCCAGGCGCTGGTAGGAAAGCCGCGCCTGCTGTTGATGGACGAGCCTCTGTCCCATCTCGACGTGCGAAACCAGATCGCCATCGTGCAGCTGATCAGCCAGGTCGCGAAGGCGCGAGGCCTCACCGTGCTCCTCATCGCCCATGACGTGAACCTGCTCCTGAGTCATATCGACCTTGTGCTGTACATCGCGCACGGCAAGCTGGCCATCGGCAAGCCTTCCGAAATCATCACCTCGCAGCGCCTCACGGAGATTTACTCCTCGCCGGTGGAGGTGCTTACGGACAGCCGAGGCCGCGTGTTCGTGGTCGGGTTGGAGGAAGAGGTCAGCCACCCACATGCGTGAGTTCGCGATTCTCCTGACCGTCAGCAATACCGCGCCCTCGCTGAGCTGGAACCTCTTCGACGACCTGGCTTCTCTTTTCCATTACGAGTTCATGGTTCACGCCTTCGAGGCGGGCACCATCGTCGCGATCGTCGCCGGAGCCATCGGCTACTTCGTGGTCCTGAGAGCGTCGTCCTTTGCGGCCCACGCACTCTCGCACATCGGTTTTGCCGGCGCGACCGGTGCGGTCGTGCTTGGCGTCAGCCCGGTTTTCGGCTTGCTCGTCTTCACCCTTGCCAGTGGCATGACCATCGGCGCGCTGGGCAACCGGCTGCGCGGAAGGGACGTGACCATCGGGATCGTGCTCGCGTGGACGCTCGGCCTTGGCGTGCTCTTTATCTCGCTGTATCGCGGCTACGCGACCGAGGCCTACGCGCTGCTTTTCGGAGAGATCCTCGGCATAAGCGCCACCGACGTTGCGATCACCCTGGTCGCCGGCATCGTGACCGTTGTCGCGCTGATCGCCATCTACCGCCCGCTCCTTTTCTCATCGGTTGACGAGGACCTGGCGAGTGCGAAGGGCGTCCCGGTCACCGTGTTGTCGATCGCCTTCATGGCGATTCTCGCAGTCGCCGTCACGGAGGCGGTGCAGGTGGTGGGCGTGCTGCTTATCTTCGCCCTCATCGTCACACCCGCGGCGATCGCCGTGCGGTTCACGAGCCGCCCATCCATCGCGATCCTGACCGGCATGGTGCTGGCGCTGGTTTTCACGTGGCTTGGCCTCGCGATCTCCTATTACTCGCCTCACCCGGTCAGTTTTTTCATCACGTCTCTGGCGTTCTTCACGTATCTCGGCGTCCGGCTGTCGGAGCCTTTGCGAAGCCGCCTGGGACGCCGTTCCGTGATTGTGCCGGCCGTCGGTTAGCTATGTTCTTCCAGGCATGCGGCTTCGGATCGGGATCTTTCTCCTGCTGGTCGTGCTCGGACTGGCGACCTGGAACTATCTCCGTCCCATTCCAGACGTAGCCGCCTCCGGCGGCCCACCCGCCTCAGAGGTGATCGCCGGTACGCCCCCCGTCATGCCGTGGCCGAGGGGCGGTTCGGCCGCGGTCGGCGTCCAGAGTCTCGGCTTCATTGAGAGCTCGGGCAACGAGCAGGCGATCCCGGCCGCCAGCGTGGCAAAGGTCATGACGGCGCTGGTGATCCTCGAGGACAAGCCGCTCAAGAAAGGGGATACCGGGCCCACGATCGCGATCACCGATACCGACGTCCAGTCCTACAACGCCGACTTCGCTGACAAGGAGTCTGTCGCCCGGGTTCAGGCCGGCGAGCAGATCACCGAGCTGCAGCTCCTGCAAGGCATGTTGATCCCGTCGGCGAACAATCTAGCCGAGACACTCGCCCGGTGGGACACCGGCTCGATCGATGCCTTCGTCGCGAAGATGAATGCCCGGGCGGCGGCCCTGCACCTGACCCACACGAAGTTCGCGGACACAAGCGGAGCCAACCCCGGCACCGTGAGCACGCCGAGCGATCTCATGTCACTCGGCATGACCGCGATGAAACAGGAGGTTTTCGCGCAGGTCGTCGGCATGGGATCGGCCGACCTCCCGGTCGCGGGCACCGTCTACAACGTCGACGGCGTCCTCGGGCAGAGCGGGATCGTCGGCATCAAGACCGGCTCCGGCCTGAACACCGGGGCGAATTTTCTTTTCGCCGCGACGATTTCGGTGGACGGAATTCCCATCACGTTCTTCGGATGCGTGATGGGCCAGCCGACGCTGGCCGACACTTTCGCGGCCGCGAAGACACTGATTGGTGCGATGAAGTCCGCCTTGCACGTGCGCAAGGTCATCGTCAAGAACCAGACGGTTGCCACCTATGTAACTCCGTGGGGCGCGCAAACGGACCTGGTCTCGACGGTGGATGTCGAGCTCATCGAGTGGCCGGGCATGGTGCTGCGACAGCGCCTCGACGCCCACGCGCTCGTGCTCGACAACCCGCTCCCGGCGGGCACCCAGGAGGGCAGCGAGCACATGGTGCTCGGTGATTACAACCTCGATATCCCGCTGGTCACCGCCGACCCGATGTATCCGCCCGGTCGCTTCTGGCGCCTCACCCGCCTGCCGAACGTATGATCCACCCTGAACCGGGCGGCGGTCACTCTGGAGGTACGCGAATGGCGAAGGTGACAGGAGACGGCACCAAGAAGTCACCCTGGGAGCTGACGACGCCCAGCGGGTCGTCTGAGTACCAGATGTACAGGGACGAGAAGCTGGACCCGCCTGCAATCGTGTGCATGGTCGGCAAAACCGAGCTCCGCTACGACATCCGAGCGATCGACGACCTCCACGCCATGCTGAAGAAGCATGACGATTGGATGCCGCTGGGCAGCGCGGACGAACAGAAGCCGGCGGCTGAGGGGACGGTCGAGGCATGGGGGAGGTCGCCCAAGAACCCAGTCGGCGGATGGTACGGGCTGAAAAAGGGTTTGCGCGGCAGGTTCGGCATGTACATGCCGCCGCTGCTCGAAGCGCTCGGCCTCGCGGAAGTCGAGCACAACCCAAAGAACAACCGGATGCGAGCCAGATGATCAGCCCGCTCCACGAAGCGCAGATCGAATACTGCGTCCCTTGAGACTACCTCGACCAGGCCGTGAGCCTGGCCAGCGAGCTGTTGAGCCGGTGGGCGCCCATCATGCGCACGGTCGAGCTCCAGAGCGGAAGCAGCGGCCGTTTCGAGGTCACGCTGGACGGCGAGCTGCTCTTCAGCAAGAAGGCGACCGGGCGCTTCCCGAAGCCGGGAGAGGTGGCGGGCCTTTTCACGCAGAAGATTGGCCCGGCCCTGGAGTGGCGATAGTCCTAGCCCCGCTTTGTAACGATGCGCCGGTCAGGTGGCCGCCGAGCCTTACTATCACGCAGGAAATGGGGTAGATGGCCTTTGTCTCGCGGGGGTTTCGCGGCAAGCGTCGGGACAACGTATCGAGCTCGCGCGTGCCGCCGGGGCAGCACCTGGTCGGAGACTTCCCGGTCCTGTCGGCGGGACCGACGCCGCGTGTGTCCGTCGATCAGTGGACTTTCTCCATCGACGGTGAGATCGACGAGCCGAAGCGCTGGACGTGGAAGGAATTCAGCGCCCTGCCGCACGAGATGTTGACCAAGGACATCCACTGCGTCACGAAGTGGTCGAAGCTCGACACGTCGTGGACGGGAGTCTCGGTCGACACGCTGCTCGAAGGTGTCGAGACCGCGGCGGAGTTCGTCACTGTCTACTCCGACGGCGGGTACACGACGAACCTCGCGCTCGACGACCTGTCAGGCCAGAAGGCCTGGGTCGTCTACGAATATGACGGCCAGCCGCTGCACCCCGAGCACGGAGGTCCGGTGCGCCTGCTGGTGCCGCACCTCTATTTCTGGAAGAGCGCCAAGTGGGTGCGTGGGATCACGCTTCAAAAGGAAGAGCAGCCTGGCTTCTGGGAATCGAACGGATATCACATTCGGGGAGACCCTTGGCGCGAGCAGCGCTACTGGGGCGACTGAGAATCTCCCCAAACTCAGAGGCTTCGCCGTGAGTTTGCGGGGACCCCTGTTGTGGCAGCTCGGTGAGGTCACCGAGCTGATACAGGAGACGCCGCGAGTGAGCACCCTGCATTTGCAGGTGCCGGACTGGCCGGGCCAGCTCGCCGGGCAGCATGTCGACGTGCGGCTCACCGCAGACGACGGCTACCAGGCGCAGCGCAGCTACTCGATTGCCTCGGCGCCCGAGGATTCGCGGCTCGCGATCACCGTCGAGCGCCTCGAGGGCGGCGAGGTTTCCCCATATCTCGTCGGCGAGCTGAAAGTGGGCGACAAGGTCGAGCTGCGCGGGCCGATCGGCGGCTACTTCGTGTGGAAGCCCGGCGCCGCCAGCTCCCATGAAATGAGCGGGCGGCCGCTCCTGCTGATCGCGGGAGGCTCGGGCGTCGTCCCGCTGATGGCGATGATCCGGCACCGCGCCCGTTTGGGTGATAAGACGCCCGCGCACCTCCTCTACTCGTCGCGCACCTTTGAGGACGTCATCTATCGGGAAGAGCTGGACAGCCTGGTCTCCGCCCGCGACGGCCTCACCGTCGCCCACACGTTGACGCGCTCTCAGCCGAGCGGTTGGAACGGCTACGCGAGGAGAATCGATCGCGAAATGGTTGGCGGCGTCGCGTGGCCCGAGAAACAGTCGCCGCTTGCGTTCGTCTGCGGCCCAACCGCGTTCGTCGAGACGGCCGCAAGCTTGCTCGTGGACTCAGGTTATGACCCGTCCTGGATCAAGACAGAGCGGTTCGGGGCGACAGGAGGATGACGATGGACGTTTCGGAAACCAAGCTCGACGGCAACGCGATCGGGGGCTTGCTGCGTGAGATCTTCACGATGGAGATGACCACCGCGGAGACGACGTGCGCGAGCTGCGGCGCGGTCAACGCCGTGGGGCGGGTCGACGTCTACCTGCAGGCGCCAGGGGTGGTCGTCCGCTGCCCGGGCTGCGAGCAGGTCCTGATGCGCATCGTGCACGGGCGCGGCCGGTACTGGGTCGACCTGCGCGGCACTCGCTGCCTGGAGTTCGCCGACGCCGACTGAGCGCCGCCAGGCTATGCGAAGTAGCCGGCCAATAAGAACGAGGTAGGTTACCCGGCGACCAGCATCGACCTTCCGACCGTTGTGCTACTAGGCGTTCTCTACTGAATCGACTACTACGCCCTGTAAGCCTCTTGGGAAGGAGGGTCCCCATTGGTTGAATATCCGGTGCCTCAGATCAGAAGGTGGTTCGATGCGGTCGCCGTCCTCGGCCATTTGGTCATGGATCGGCAGGCCCTCGGCCACAATCGGCGGGTGGCGCAGCTGTGCGTCCAGATTGGACGCCAGATGGCCATGACGGGCGCCGAGCTCCGCGTGCTGGGCCGAGCCGGCCTGCTGCACGACGTCGGCAAGGTCGCCATCCCCGACCAGATTCTCGCCAAACACGCGCCACTGGACGCAGCCGAGTGGACGCTGATGAAGTCCCACCCGGAGATCGGCCTTTCCCTGCTGGGCGACGGCCGGTCGCGGCGCGAGCTGCTGGCCGTGCTTTACCACCACGAGCGACTCGACGGCAGCGGCTATCCCTATGGGCTGGGCGGCGAATCGATTCCCATCGAAGCCCGCATCGTCGCGGCCGCCGACACCTACGACGCGCTGACCTCGGACCGGCCTTATCGCAAGGCGCGGGCGCCGATGGAAGCGCGGCTCGTGATGATGGAAGAGGCCGGACGGCGACTCGACGCGAGGGTGGTGTCGGCGCTGCTCGCCGCCCTCGATGCGCACACAAGCATAGCCACGCGATTGGGCCGAGGGATGTCGATCGCCGGCTAGGCAATGACCGGCCTGCGGCCGAAATTTGTCACCATGTTCAGGTGAAGTTCGGCGTCGCCATCTTTCCGACCGATTACGCGATCTCGATGGCCGAGCTCGCGCCGGCCGCCGAGGAGCTCGGATTCGAATCGCTGTGGGTCGCCGAGCACTCGCACATCCCGGTCAGCCGGCAGAGCCCGTATCCGGCCGGTGGAGACCTGCCCAAGCACTACTTCCACACCATGGATCCGTTCGTGGCGCTCACGGTCGCCGCCATGGCATCCAGGACGATCCGAGTCGGCACCGGGATCTGCCTTCTCATTCAGCGCGATCCTATCCACACCGCCAAGGAAGCCGCCAGCGTCGATCTCGTCTCGAACGGGCGCTTCATCTTCGGTGTCGGCGCGGGCTGGAACCGCGAGGAGATGGCAGACCACGGGACTGAATTCAGCACCAGGTGGAAGCTGCTGCGTGAAAAAGTCGAGGCGATCAAAGCAATCTGGACCCAGGACGAGGCTGAGTATCACGGCGACATGGTCGATTTCGGACCGATGTGGTGCTGGCCGAAACCCATCCAGAAACCCCACCCGCCGATAATCCTCGGCGGCAGCGGGCCGAAAATCCTCGAACGCGTCGCCCGCTATGCGGACGGCTGGATGCCGAACCGTGGCCACGCGGTGGAGCGCATACCCGAGCTGCAGGAGCTTGCGCGCGCCGCCGGTCGTCCTCCGATTCCCGTTTCGTATTACCCCAAGGCGGACGCGAGCGAGATCGAACGCCTCGCAAAAGCCGGAGTCGAACGGTGCATCTGGTATGTGCCGCCGGACGGCCGAGACCAGGCGCTGTCGAAACTCGAAGAGCTCGGCAAGATGATCAGGCCGTACCTATAGAGGCTTCCGCCGCGCCTCTACCGTCCTCCTAGCAAAGTGGGCGGGATGGTCGCCCATGTTCCGCCCTTGCGCCGGTAGGCAATACCGGACAGCATCTCCAGGACCACGCGGTTGGCCAGGAATGAGGTGATCTCGGCCGAGTCGTAGGCAGGAGCAACCTCCACCACGTCGATCCCGACGACAGGCAGCTCGATGGCGATCCGCCTGACCGCGTCGAGGAGCTGCCGTCCTGTCAAGCCGCCGGGTTCCGGCGTGCCCGTTCCCGGCGCCATCCCCGGGTCCACGACGTCGAGATCGACCGACACGAAGACTCCGTCGCAGTCGTCCACCGCGATCGCGAACGCCTCCTCCAGCACCGCGTCCAGGCCGCGCTGCACCACCTCGTGCATCTCGAACGACCGCATCCTCTGCTCCGCCATCCACTGGA
>Ga0209009_1000308_pt1 | contig 19150 bp, 20 predicted proteins | sample BlaSpr_A8_OM3_M2_FD_187979 | JGI IMG/M metagenome (GOLD analysis project Ga0209009, IMG submission 187979) | Forest soil microbial communities from Thunder Bay, Ontario, Canada - Black Spruce, Ontario site 2_A8_OM3_M2 (SPAdes) (version 2) | ecosystem: Environmental > Terrestrial > Soil > Boreal... | reverse complement strand
TGGGGTCGGGGTCGGTGTCGGGGTCGGCGTGGGTGTGGGCGTCGGCGTCGGCGTCGGCGTGGGTGTTGGCGTCGGGGTCGGGGTCGGCGTCGGCGTGGGTGCCGGTAGGCAGGTCGACACCGTTATTCGATTGTTGATCATGGTCACCGCGCCGTTCTGGGCCAAAGCTCGGCCATCGATGCTGGCGCTGTCGTTCATGGTGATGCTGGCAACGGCCATGACCGTTCCCACAAAGACCGTCCCCGTGTCTAGCGTGGCGGAGCTTCCGACCGCCCAGAAAACGTTGCAGGCCTGAGCGCCATTGATCAGAACGACGCTCGAGTCGGGCGCGGTGATGATCGTGCTCCCAGCCTTGAAGATGTAGACGCCATCGCCGCTAAGGGTGAGGATCCCGGTCAGAAACCCTGACGAGCTAAAGCAGTAGGTGCCTGGGGTGAGCGTTTGGCCGCCAAGATCCTGGCCAGTCTTGTCGACATCGCAGGGTGACGAAACAGCGGCGTTGTATGCGGTGGTCAGGTCAGTCTGGGCTGTTCCGGCCGGCCCCGCCGCACCCGTGTATTGAGTCCCGTTGAGGACCCCTGGCGGGAACCCGGTGACAGAACTGCCCGGGCTCAGCCCGAGATCGCCATTGATGACCGTCAGGCCCGTGCTCGTGACGGTGCTGCTCGCCACGACCGCGAACGTGGTGAGCGTTCCCAGTGGCGGCACCGCCGATGGCAGGACCCCGATCGTGTTCGCCCCGACGATCAAAACCGCAAGCGAAAAGGCAAGAAAGAACCTCCGTGCGCCCCGGGTCACTGCTTACGTGTAACCGGCGATGACGCAAAGCCACACGCCCGCAGATGCAGGCTGAGGGCTAACCCAAATGGGTTACGGAGCCTGGTCGGGCACCTCGACCACGACACGGACCCCGTACGGCGAACGATTGTAGGAGACCGCCACCAGGCCGCCGATCAACGCCCCGACCATGGCGGCGAAGACACCCACCAAGAGACCGACGACCGGAATGACGATGAACCAATCGGTCTGCAGACGTTGGAGCGCGGGGATCTGGTTCCCGAACGGCAGCAGCTGTTCCGTCACGCCGACGGTAAAGGTGAGGTCGCGTTGCCAGCTCAAGATGGCGCCAGAGAACCAGGAGAGGATGGCCCCGAACACACATCCACTGACCAGGCCGAGGGCAAAGCCGATCCAGCCACCGGCGATCAGCGCCGCCCGGATCGAGACGGCCACTACCCGCCCCCTTACTTGATGCATCAGGAGAGCGCCCGTCGACGCGGCCGCGGCCGCGTTAGGAGGAGCACCAACAGGATCGCCGCGGGGATGGCAAGCGCGACGGTGAGCGCGTAGGCGAAGTACCCAACAAATCGCAGCGCGGGGGCCGGGTTGCGGGCCTGGCCGGTCGCCGACGAGACGATCTTCTGCTTCGCGCCCTGCCCGGCACCGCCTGCGAAGAGCCCGGCGGCCTGCAACCCCGCCGGGCGCGGATCCCCGTTGGGCGCGAAGAGACCGAAGTGCTCGATCTTCACGCCCGGCCGCTGTGTCCAGTAGTCGTCGAGGGTCCACCAGACCGCCGCGCCGACGAACCCGGACGGATTGGTACCGAGGTCCGCTGCCGCCGCCTGGTAGGTGTCGGCGAGGATTCGGCGCTGCTCCTCCTGGTCGGTGAGGGTGTCCGACCAGCGGCCGAACTCCAGGATCATGATCGGTTTTCGCGGAAACGTCGCGTGAGCGATCTGCAGCGCGCGACTCGTCCCCGGCCCTGCATCCGGCCCGTAGAAGACCCCGTAGTAGGTGGTGAAACCGGCGACGTCGAGCGGCGCACTGGTCCGATCGTCGGGCTGACTTCCATAGGCCGCCTGCCCGGTGAGACGCGTTCCATCGAGGGAGCGATCAAGGTTGTGCAGGGTGGTAAGGGCCTGCTCGCGCTCGATCCCGCCGGTCGATTCGTTGGCGAGGCCGTGGAAGAGCACCGATGGATGGTTCATATCGCGCAGGTCCATTTCGCTCAACATCTGTTGCGGGATGCCGCGGTCCATCGCAATCGTGAAGGTGGCGGGCGTGTAATGGTAGAGCGGAATCTCCTCCCAGATCGCGTAGCCCAGCCGATCGGCCAGCATGAGCAGCAGCGGGTTTGCCGGATGATGGTCGGCTCGGATGAGCTGGACATTGATGGCGTTTGCCTTGTCGAGCAGGATCATGATGTCGTCGGGTGTCACGACCGGGCCGCCGCGAGGCTGGCCGTTCACCGCAGGATAGACGCGCTCATCGTGCAGGGCGACTCCCGCGAAGGCGACCGGGTTGCCGTTGAGCAGCAGGCGCGGCGACCGGGCGTCAACGGCGATGTGGCGCAAGCCGAAGGTTTCGTACAGCTGATCGGACCGTCGCTCCTGCCAGAACACCTGGACCTGGAGAACGTACAGGGCCGGAGACTGTGGCGACCAGAGCGCGGCATTGCTGAGCGAGAAGCTGGCGTGCACCTGGCTGGTCCCATCGCGGGCGAGCTGTCCGGCATCGAGCCGTTGGGACGCGATCGGCACCGCGCCGTCCGGGATCAGGCTCGTCGGATCGGGGTTGGTCAGGTTCGTCAGGTTCACCGTGCCGGGCAGGATGTCGAGGCCGACCTCGACGGGCGCGGGATCTCCCCCACGCTGGTGCAGCGTGACCGATATGTCGGCGCCGTCGAGATGGGGAACGATATCGGCGCGGGCGGCATACACGGGCGCCGTCGCCTCCATCCAGACCGGCTGGGTGAGACCACCGTAGTTCCACCAGTCGGTGAGACCCCAGGGAACGATGTCCTGGCGCGTCCCCCATGGCGGGTTGTCGATTCGGACCGCGATCGTGTTGATATCGTTGGGCACCAGCGCGTCCGTGGCATCGAAGGCGAATGGGGTCGAGCCGCCCTCGTGATAGCCGAGCCAGTGACCGTTCAGCCAGACGTCCGCGATGTAGTTGGCGGCGCCGAATTTCAGCGTGACCGTCTGGTTCTGCCAGTCGGCTGGCACATCGAAGTCCCTGCGATACCAGGCGCCGTCAGGTGAGGAGGCGGGCGGTGGATCGAACGATCCCGGAACCGCGACCGTCGACCACTGTGTGTCGTCGAACGCGGTGGATTGGCGCCCGGCCGCATCGGCCACGATCGCCTTCAATGACTGGGACCGCACCGCGAGCGAGAGATCGTGGTTCATGGCCGTCGTTTGAAGCCGCCAGAGACCGCCAAGGTCGAGGCGTCGCCTGGGCTGATACGAAAAAGTCGGGACCGGGATGCCGTTCTGAAAGGCGATGCGGTTGCCACCAATCGACCTCACGCTCAGGGTGGGAGCCAGCTCCGAGGCAGCCTCCGGGCTGGCGCAGGCGGAGAGCAGAAGCCCGAGGACGACGTTAGCCAGGACGAGGCCGGCGAACCGGCGGGCACGGCGCAACGAGGTGCATTATCGGTCAGTCCGCCGGAGGCTGCTGGGCTCCAGATGGCGTTGCTCGAGCAGATGCCGGACGGCTTCTCCGCTCTCGAGCTTGAGGGCCGCAGACGCGACCTTTGCGCACTCGGCGGCGTTCAGCTGCCGGACGGCAGCTTTGATCCGCGCGACCATCGGGGGGTGGACACTCAATTCGTCGACTCCAAGGCCGACCAGCACCGGTACCGCCCAAATATCTGAGGCCATCTCGCCGCACACGCCGACCCAGCGCCGGTGTCGATGCGCGGCCTTCACCACCTGATCGATCATCCGCAGCAGCGCGGGGTGCAGGCTGTCCGCCAGCGGCCCCAGGTCCGGGTTGGTGCGGTCGGCCGCAAAAAGGTACTGGGTGAGATCGTTGGTGCCAATGCTGAAGAAGTCGACTTCGCGGGCAAGCAGGTCAGCTCCGATGGCGGCGGCCGGCACCTCGACCATGATGCCCACCGGCATACGCGGCCCGTTTGCGGTTGCGGCGTTGACATCCTTCGCCGCCTCGGCCAGGATGGCCTTCGCCTGGCGCACCTCATCGACCGTCGACACCATCGGGAACATCAGCCGCAGCGGGTGTTTGGCGGCGACGCGAAGCGCGGCTCGCAACTGGTCGGCCAGCAGGTCCGGCCGGCGCAGGAGTTGGAGACGAAGCCCGCGCACGCCGAGCGCTGGGTTCGCTTCGGGGGGCTGCGGCAGGGCTGGAAGTGGCTTGTCCGCCCCCACGTCGAGGGTTCGCAGGATGACCGGCCGCGACCCCATGGCCGCTGTGACCGCTTCCAGCATCGCCACTTGCTCATCCTCGGTGGGCAACTGGTCTGCGCCCAGAAAGAGGAACTCGCTGCGGAGGAGGCCGATGCCATCCGCACCGGCGGCCGCGGCGCGCTGCGCATCCTCGAGGTTGGCCGCATTGCTGCCGACCTCGACGCGATGACCGTCCCGCGTCAAGGCCGGTTCCGCGTCCACCGCCAGGGCAGCGGAACGGCCCAGGTGTGGGATCGCGTCGGCGGGTGGATCGACCTGCACCGTACCCTCGTCGCCGTCGAGCAGCAGTGCCTGGCCGTCGGCAACGGCGTCGACGAGGCCGGGGATTCCCACCACCGCCGGCAGTCCGAGGGCGCGAGCGAGGATCGCGGTATGAGCCGTCGCTGTTCCCTGCTCGGTGGCGAAGCCGACCACGAGCGCGCGGTCGAGCCCGGCCGTTTGCGACGGGGCGAGGTCGCGTGCCACCACGATCGAGGGCTGTGTCGGCATCGCGGGCGCGTCGCTCAATCCGAGCAGGGCGCGACGAACCTGTTCGACCACGTCGTCGACATCAGCCGCACGTGCCTGAAAGACCGGGTCTGGTGATTCCCGCAACATGGCGGCGAAGGGCGCCATCGTCTCGGCGACCGCGACATCCGCCGCGGTCCCCTGGATGACAAGCGCGCTGGCCCCCTCGAGCAGCGCGGGATCCTCCAGCATCAGGGCCTGGGCCTCGAGGATGCCCGCTTCGGCCGACGCGCCGCCGGCGTGAAGTCGCGCTGTGGTCAATGAGAGGCGGGCCTTGACTTGCTCGATGGCGCGCTCCAGCGCGTCCGCCCCCACCTGGCCCGTCGGTCCGCGGACCTGGCTCTCGGGCCGCGTCTCCTTCCATCGCCAGGCCGGTGCAAACGCTTGCCCCGGAGCCGCGGCGATCCCCTTGAGCGGCGGCCGGGCGGAGCTACTCTCCGAAGTCACGATCGACGAGGTCGGTGAGCGCGGCGACCGCAGCATCCGCCTGCGGGCCATCGGCGCGGACCGTGATCGTCGTTCCCTGGCTGACGCCGAGCGTCAAGACATTGAGGATGCTTTTTGCGTCACGGACCATGCCGTCCTTTACGACCTCGACGCGCGTGTCTTTGAAGCGTGCAGCCGTCTGCACGAAAAGTGCGGCCGGCCGAGCATGAAGTCCGACCTTGTTCGTAATGGTCAAACGGCGTTCGGTTATGACGTTCTGCCCTTCCTCTCAGGCGTAGTCTGCAGCCAAGACCGCATTCGGTCAAGGTCGCTACCGGGGTCGCGGATGCGAACGCGGCCGCTGGCCCCTAAAATCGAAGCCTTACAAGGAGGTGGCGATGGCCACTCGGACGACCGTCCCGCCGGGCCGCCCGCGCGCCGTCGATGGATCGTTGAACCGCCTTCTCGAGGCCTTCGGCCACGTGCCGGTGGCGGCCGTCATCCGGCGTGGCGAAGAACTGCCCCGGGCACTCGCCTCGCAGGTTCCCGCCGTGTTCTTCTTGCGAGCGCCGGCCTTCCACCTCGGTCCACTTGTCTGGGCGGTACAGGCACGCGGCAAGCTGGCCTTCGTCCACATTGACCTGATCGCCGGCCTGGGCAAGGACCGGGCGGGCATCGCCTTCCTTGCCAGGGAAATCGGGGTCAACGGAATCATCACGTCACACAGCGGCCTGGTGGCCGCGGCACGAGCGGAAAAGGTAATTGCCGTGCAGCGGCTGCTGCTGTATGACGACCTGGCCTTGCCGTCGGCGCTGTCGGCCCTCGACCACGCGCGCCCCGACATCGTCGAAGTCCTCCCCGGCATGATCTTTCCCCTCGTCGTCAACGAGATCCGGTCTCGGCTGCCTCTCCCCATCATCGTCGGCGGCTTTGTGACCGAGCCGGCGCATCGCGATGCTGCCCTCCAACGTGGTGCGTTGGCAATCAGCACGAGTACCGCGGAGTTGTGGCCGTGAGAACGCCCGGGGCGATGGGCGTGATGCTGCCGGCGGTTCGCGACGGCGCATCGCTGAACCAGGCGCTCGACCTCGGCTACCGCCAGGTCCTTCTCGAACGTGGCAGCTTGCTGTCGATCGTCGGACCCCTCGCCGGCGCCGCCCACCGGGGCGTCGCTATCTTCGTCAACCTCGATGGCGTCGAGGGGCTCGCGCCAGACAGCGCCGCCCTCGCCTTCCTCGCCACCGACCTGGGATTTTCAGGGGTGCTCTCGGTCAAGCCGCACCTGCTCCAGGACGCCAGCCGGTTTCGGTTACGGACGATCCAGCGGATCCACGCACTGGACTCGACGGGGCTGGAAACCGGACTCCACTCGCTGGTGTCACCGGCACCCTACGCGATCGCGATTGCCCCGGCGGTCGCGATCCCGCAGGTGATGCCGATCATCCGTTCGATCACCGACACGCCGGTCTGGGGCACCGGATTCATCAGTTCCGCCGAGCAGGCCGGCGAGGCCCTGCGGGCAGGCGCCGCCGTCGTCTCCAGCGCCCGCCTCGAGGTCTGGCGCGACTTTAGCCGCACGCCGGTCTCCTAACGCCCGTTTTCGCCCCGATGGGCGATTGACACCACTGTATTCGTGTGCTATGACAACCGTGCAAGCGACTGGCGGGACACTGAAGGGAAAAGTCCTGACCTATGCGCTCCAAATGGAGCGTGCAGGTTAGGGCTTTTTGCTTGTATACGGACGCAAAGGAGGTGCAAAAAGGGGCGCAATAATCACGCCGGCGTCATCGCGCGGGATTTAGTTAACAGAGGAGGAGGAAGTAATGGCGGTAGCCGAAAGCTGGACTAAAAAGTACCTGGCCGAAGTGCTGGGAACATTCGTTCTGGTTTTTCTCGGCGATAGCTTCGTCGCCTACGCCGTAGCGGGGTCAGGCGGCAACGGCTTCAAGGCCGGCCTGTTGGGGGCGGGATTTTTCTGGGGGTTCGCGGTCACCCTCGCCATCTACTCATGCGGCGCGGTTTCCGGGGCGCATCTGAACCCCGCGGTCACGCTGTCGCTCGCCTGGCGCCGCGGTTTCCCCTGGTCGAAGGTACCGGGCTATATCGGTTCGCAGCTCGTCGGCGCGTTCATCGCCGCGATTGGCGTTTCGTTTGTCTGGAACGGGATCATCGTCCACTACGAGACAGCCAGCAAGATCGTGCGCGGCGACGCGAACGGGGTGACGAGCGGGCTGATCTTCTGGGCGAACTGGCCTCACCCGGGGCTGGTCGGTTACACCGGCGATTACCTGACCCAGGATCCCTGGTGGCGGGGCGCCGGAACCGAGATCATCATCACCGCGATCCTGGTGATCTGCATCCTCGGCATCGTTGAGGACCGTATGCCCTCGGCGGCTAACCTGGCGCCGATCGCGATCGGCTTCGTCGTTGCCGCCCTGGTCGGCCTATTTGCCCCGATCGAGATGGCGTCCCTGAACCCCGCGCGTGACCTCGGTCCGCGGATCTGGGGCCTGATCATCGGGTATGGCTCGAACGCGATTCCGGGCCAGAACTTCAACCTCTGGGTGACGACCGGCATGCCGCTGATTGGCGGGCCGCTCGGCGCCTGGATCTACGACACCTTCATCCACCAGCACCTGCCGGCTCCTGTTGGTCCGGACACGGTTCCAGTCGCGGAATCGGCGCGGGCGCGGGCGTAGGAGGATCGTGTCTCGACGGCTCAAGCGACAACTCGGCAAGGCCCCGGGCGGGCGAGGGATCGAACCCTCGCCCCGCCCTCGGGCGGTTGCGCACACGCCCCTACAGCGGCTGAATCGCATCTTGTTGATCGGCGGTGGCGGCCTGGCCGCCGGTGCCGTCCTACTTGCACTGCTAACGCCGCCCTTTAAGCCGGTGCTGCTGGGAATCAACCTGGCGGCGATCGGTCTGGGGCTACTGATGGGGAAGGGACTCGGGATGTTCATGTTCCGACGCGTCTTGCCGGCAAAGAAGTAGCAACAAGGAAGAGGAGGCAGCGATGGCAGAAGCGGCAGTAACAACCCGACTCAAGAAGTTGATCAACACGCCGGAAACCGAGGTCAAGGACGCCATGGCCGGAATGGCCGCGGCCCACGCCGACCTGATCCGGGTGGAGTACGACCCGAACGTCATCATCCGCAAAGACGCACCCAGGAAGGGCAAGGTCGGGCTGGTCTCGGGCGGTGGCAGCGGCCACGAGCCGATGCACGGCGGATTCGTCGGGCTGGGCATGCTCGACGCCGCCTGTCCGGGCGCGGTCTTCACCTCGCCGACACCCGACCAGATGGCGGCGGCGACGAAGGCGGTCGACGGTGGCGCCGGTGTGCTGCACATCGTGAAGAACTACACGGGCGACATTCTGAACTTCGAAATGGCGGCGGAGCTGGCCCGAGGGGAGGGCGCCAAAGTCAACGCGGTCGTCACCAATGACGATGTCGCTGTGCAGGACAGCCTGTACACGGCGGGCCGTCGTGGTGTCGGCGTCACGGTGCTGCTCGAGAAGATCGTGGGTGGTGCGGCGGAGGCCGGCGCCGACCTCGATGCGGTGACCGAGCTGGCGAAGAAGGTCAATGCCAACGGCCGGAGCATGGGGATGGCGCTCACCTCGTGCATCGTGCCTGCAGCCGGCAAAGTCACCTTCGAAATCGCCGACGACGAAATGGAAATGGGCATCGGCATTCATGGCGAGCCCGGAAGGGAACGGACCAAGCTGAAGTCCGCGGACGAGATCGCGGAGATCCTGACAATGGCCGTCGTCAACGACATCCCCTTCAAGCGCGGCGATGAAGTCCTGGCCTTTGTCAATGGCATGGGCGGCACGCCGCTGATCGAGCTATATGTCATCTACAACGCGGTCAACCGGTATCTCGCCGGGCAGGGCATCAAGGTGACGCGCTCGCTGGTCGGCCCCTACATCACCTCGCTGGAGATGGCGGGCTGCTCGGTGACGATCTTGAAGCTCGACGCGGAGACCACCAAATTCTGGGACGCTCCGGTGCACACGCCGGCGCTTCGCTGGAAGGTCTAGACCAGAAGTGGCAGCGACCAGCGCCCAGATCTACGACTGGCTGGAACGCTATGCCGGCATCGTCGCCGAGCAGAAGCAGTACCTGACCGGGCTGGACGCGGCCATCGGCGACGGCGATCACGGCATCAACATGGACCGGGGCTTCCAGACCGTACTGGTCAAGATCGCTCCGGTCCGCGACAAGGACGCCGGCACCCTCCTCAAGACGACCGGCATGGCGCTGGTCGGCTCGGTGGGGGGCGCCGGCGGACCGCTCTACGGCACCTTCTTTTTGCGGGCCGGCGCGGCGCTCGATGGAAAATCGGAGATTTCCGACCGGGATCTCGTCGGAGCGCTCGAGGCGGGACTAAAGGGTGTGGTGGAGCGGGGCAAAGCGAACCCCAACGACAAGACGATGGTCGACGCCCTCACCCCGGCCGTCGCGCGGGCCAAGCATTCCCTCGACGGTGGAGCCTCACTGGAAGAGGCCCTCGCCGCGGCGGCAGACGCGGCCGAGGAAGGGATGAAGGCGACGATTCCACTCAAGGCGCTGAAGGGACGCGCCAGCTATCTCGGCGATCGCAGCATCGGCCACCAGGACCCGGGCGCGACCTCGTCCTACCTGATGTTGCGCGCGCTGAGCGATAGCCTGGCGGCGCTGCCCCAGCAAGCAAAATCGACCACGTAAGGAGGATCGGAATGGCGGAGAAGAAATACGCGGCGGCTGTCGACCAGGGGACCACCGGAACCCGTTTCATGGTGTTCAGCCACGACGGCAAGGTGGTGTCGACCGATTACCTCGAGCACGAGCAGATCTATCCCAAGCCCGGATGGGTCGAACACAACCCGATGGAGATCTGGGAGAAGACGCAGCGCGTGATCAAGGGCTCGATGCAAAAGGGCGGGATCAAGGCTGACGAGATCTCGGGCATCGGCGTCACCAACCAGCGCGAGACTACCGTGGTCTGGGAGAAGAGGACCGGCAAGCCGGTGCACAACGCCATCGTCTGGCAGGACACCCGCACTATCGACATCTGTCAGAAGCTGATCAACGACGGTGTCGAGCCGCTGGTCAAGAGCAAGACGGGATTGGTTGTGGCCACCTACTTCTCGGGACCAAAGATCCAGTGGATCCTCGACAACGTTTCGGGCGCGCGCGCGGCCGGCGAGCGCGGGGACCTGCTGTTCGGCAACATCGATACCTGGGTCATCTGGTGGCTGACGGGCGGGCCCGAGGGTGGGGCGCACGTCACCGACTACAGCAACGCGTCGCGGACCATGTTGATGGACCTCAAGACGCTGGATTGGGATGCGGAGCTGCTCAGCAAGATCAAGGTCCCGCGGGCGATGCTGCCGCAGATCCGGCCCTCGAGCGACAAGAAGTTCTACGGGCAGACCAAGGCCAACGGGCCGGTGGGCGGCGCTGTCCCGGTGTGCGCGGACCTCGGCGATCAGCAGGCAGCCCTTTTCGGACAGACCTGCTATTCGCCGGGCGAAGCGAAGAACACCTACGGCACCGGCAACTTCATGCTGCTCAACACCGGCAACACGCCGGTTCCGTCGAAGAGCGGCCTGCTGACCACCGCCGCCTACGGGCTCGAGCAGGGCAAGTCCGTGTACGCGCTGGAAGGCTCGATTGCCATCACGGGCGCTGCCATCCAGTGGCTGCGTGACAACCTCGGGCTCATCAAGGACGCGTCGGAAACCGAGGCGATCGCGAAGTCTGTCGACGACGCGGGCGGCATCTACTTCGTGCCGGCGTTCTCGGGCCTGTTCGCCCCGCATTGGGATATGTATGCCCGCGGTGCGATCGTCGGCCTGACCCGCTATGTGACCAAGGCGCACATTGTCCGGGCAACGCTCGAGGCCATCTGCTATCAGACCAAGGAGGTCGCCGATGCCATGGAGGCCGACTCGGGCGTCAAGCTGACCACCCTCAAAGTGGACGGCGGGGCGGTCAAGAACGACTTCCTGATGCAGTTGCAGGCGGACATCCTGGGCGTCAAGGTCGTCCGGCCACAGGTGCAGGAGACGACTTCGCTGGGTGCCGCCTACGGCGCCGGGCTGGCGACCGGATTCTGGAGCACGCTGGACGAGCTGCGCAAGAACTGGCAGGTGGACAAGGTGTTCGAGCCGAAGTCGACCGCAGAGCAACGCGCGGCGGGGCTCGCCGGTTGGAAGAAGGCAGTCGAGCGGACGCTTGGCTGGGTCGAGAAGGAGCCGGCGAAAGAAGCGGTAGGAGCTGGCGCGAAGGCGTAGAAAAGCGCGCTAGGATGAGGGGAAAGGGCAACATGGTCCTTTCCCCTTTCTCTTAATGCCTGACATCAGCACGGGCGTTGTCGTCATCGGGGGTGGGTCCACGGGCGCCGGGGTGCTCCGCGACCTGGCCCTGCGCGGCATCGATGCCATGCTGGTCGAGAAAGGCGACCTGGCATCCGGCACCACCGGGCGCTCCCACGGTCTCCTCCACTCGGGCGGACGCTACTGCGTCAACGACCTGGCCGCCGCCATCGAGTGCGTCGAGGAGGGACGAATCCTGCGCCGCATCGCGCGCACCACGGTCGAGGATACGGGCGGCTACTTCGTCTCGGTCTCGGAGGAGGATGAGGCCTGGGAACCGCGATTCGTCGAGGGGTGCCGCAAAGCCGGGATCACGTGCGAGCGAATTCCGGTTGAGGAGGCGCGTCGTCGCGAGCCGGCGCTGTCGACGCAGGTGCGGACCGTCTTCTGGGTCCCCGAGGACGGCCACCTGGACCCCTTCTACCTCGTGGTCGGCAACGTCGAGTCCGCGCGCCGTCGCGGGGCGCAGGTCCGAACCTACACCGAGGTCATCGGATTTACGCGCAACGGCAATCGGATCTCAGGGGTGCTGACGCGGGACGCGATGACCGGTGACGAGACATCCATCGGCTGCCAGGCGGTGATCAACGCCACCGGCGCCTGGTCCGGCTTCGTCGCCCGGTTGCTCGATGTCGAGGTCAAGGTCGTCCCGGTCAAGGGCGTCATGGTCGTCCTCTCGCACCGCCTGGCCCACGCCGCGATCAACCGCTGCCACAAGCCGGGCGACGGCGACATCGTCGTCCCCGGCCTGAGTGTCGCCATCCTCGGCACCACGGCGGTCAAGGTGCCGCACCCCGAAGTGCTGCCCATCGAGTGGACCGAGGTGCAGCTGCTGATCGACGAAGGGGCGAAGATGCTCGATGGCGTGACCACGGCGCGCGCGATGCGCGCCTATGCGGGCGTGCGGCCCCTCTACGACCTCGGCGCGGAGGCCGAAGGGCGCGAGATGAGCCGCAACTTCGCCGTTATCGACCACGAGGAGCGCGACGGGATCGCGGGCTTCACCAGCATCGTCGGTGGCAAGGTCACCACCTTCCGGCTGATGGCGGAGCGCGTCACCGACCTGGTCGCCCGGCGGCTCGGCGTCAGCACGCCGTGCACGACGGCGGAGGTGCCGCTGAACGACCGAGAGGACGAAATGGATCAGCTGCGCCACCGTCCGGCGCAGCTCGGGGTGCCCAAACCGCACGGCGAGGAGCTGGCGCTCCAGCCGCTGATTTGTGAGTGCGAGTTGGTTCGCCCCCAGGACGTCGCGGCGTGGATGAAGGACCCGGCGGTCCGCACGCTGGAAGACATCCGGCGGCGCACCCGCTCCGGGATGGGGCCGTGCCAGGCGGCCATCTGCTCCTACCGGCTCGCGGGACGCCTGGTGGCCGACCGTGCGGCCGATGGGCGGACCGCGACGCGCGCGATGGCGGACTTTCTCGAAACCCGGTGGCGCGGCGTCCGGCACGTCTTCTGGGGAAGCCAGCTGCGCCAGGCGCAGGTCACGGCCGGGCTGCACCTCGAGCTCTTCAACGTCGACCGCCAGCTAATGCTGGAAAAATCACCTGCGGGAACGGCGTTTCTCCCTCCCCCGCACGCGGGGGAGGGTCAGGGAGGGGGCGCAGTGACGGAAGCAGTTGGGGTTCGTCCATGAAGTGCGACATCGCGGTCGTCGGGTCGGGGTTGACGGCACTGGTCGCCACCCGTACCCTCCAGAAGGCCGGCCGCCATCCCGTCCTCATCTGGCCCGGCCTTTCCTCTCTCTACTTTCTTTATGCTACCGTCGACGTGCTCGGGTACGCGAACGCCACCAGCGCGCAACCGGTTGACGAACCGGTCACCGGCGTGCGCCAGTTGATCGCCGATAACCCGGATCATCCCTATGCGCGCGCCGGGTTGGCGGCACTCCAGGACGGGAGCTCGCTGCTGCTCGAGTGGCTGAGTGAGGCGGGGTTCAGCTGGCAGGGCACGCTGGCTCGCAACCTCCTCCTCCCCACCGCCACCGGCACGCCCAAGCCGAGCTGCCTGGTGCCGACCTCGATGGTTGCGGGTGATTTGCGGCGCGACGAGCCGATCGCCTTCTGCGGCTTCGAGGGCTACCAGGATTTCATCCCGGAGCTGGCGGCGTCCAACCTCTCGCAGGCCTGGTATGGCGGACGCCGGAGCGTCACCTCGGTTCGCGTCTCGCTGCCTGGCATCAAACCCGAGAATCTCTTCACCTCGATCGACCTGGCGAGACGCTTCGAAGACCCGACCTTCCGACGCGACGTCGCCGGCCGGTTGCGGGACGCGGTCAAGGACGACGGCGCCCGGCTTGGCATGCCGGCCGTGCTCGGGCTGACGCACGACACCGACGTCCACGCCGAGTTCGAGAAGGAGATCGGCCACCCGGTTTTCGAAATTCCAACGGTTCCGCCGTCGGTGCTCGGCCTCCGGCTCTTCGATCGCCTGCGCCGCCACCTCCAGGAAACCGGGGTCGAGATGATCTGGGCGGCCCCGGCGCACGACGCGGAGGTCGCCAACGGACGCTGCCTGCGAATCCATCTGAAGTCCGCGGGCCGCGAACAGCCAGTCGAAGCGCGTGCCTACATCCTCGCGCTCGAAGACGCGGTCGACGGGGCATGGCGCGCCGGGGCGCATGCGGTGCGCGATCCCTTCTTTCACCAGCTGCTCGCGCAGCATGCCACGCCTGCCGAACGCACCGACGAGTCGCTGTTTCAACCCCAGCCGTTCGCCGCCATCGGCTATCCCGTCAGTGAGCGACTGCAGCCGATGGACAAGGACGGCCACCCGCTTGCGGCCAATGTGTTCGTGGCCGGTGGCGGGATCGCCGGCTACGACCCGACCGGCATTAAGGCCCGCGGTGGCATGGCGATCGCAACCGGGTATCGCGCCGCACAGGAGGCGATGGCAGCATGATCCGAGACGACCTGGAGACGTTCTCCGAGACGGTCGAAGAGGAGCAGTCGGTCGAGGCCTGCACCAAGTGCACCGCCTGCAACACGGTGTGCCCGGTGGCTCGCACGACCGAGATCTTCCGCGGTCCCAAGTCCCTTGGTCCCGAATCGGAACGCTACCGAGACCAGCACGAGGCGACCGTCACCGCCGGCCTCGACCTCTGCTCCGGGTGCAAGCTCTGCGAAGTGACCTGCCCGTCGCAGGTCAGCATCCAGGAGTACATTCGGCGCGCCCAGAACAAGGGCGCGCGGGAGAAAGGTCGCACCCTGCGCGATTGGCTGCTGGGGCACACGCGCCTGCTCAGCCGATTCGGCAGCCTGACGGCGCCGCTCGCGAATTTCGGCAACCGCAATCCGCTCTTCCGCCTGCTGATGGAACGATTCGTCGGCATCCACCGGCGGCGGCCACTCCCGAAGTATCAGTGGCTGACGTTCGAGGGATGGTTCAAGCGCCGCTCCCGAGTCAAAGCCCCCATCCGACGCACGGTCGCGTACTTCTACGGCTGCTGGGTCGATTTCAACGAGCGGCGCCTGGGCCAGCAGGTGGTCGCGGTGCTGGAGCGCAATGGCATCGAAGTCATCGTCCCTCGCCAGCAATGCTGCGGCATCCCGGCCGTGGTCAACTCCAACACCGACCTGGCGCGTAAGTACGGCGTCGAGAATGTGCGACGGTTGAGCGCGCTGCCCGCCGGCGTCGACATCATCGCCAGCTCGACCTCCTGCGGACTGATGCTCAAGCACGACTACGCGCACCTCCTCGAGATCCCAGGCGCCGAGGAGGTCGGGTCGCGCGTCTATGACATCTGCGAGTACCTCTGGATGTTGCACGAGGCAGGCGAGCTCGATATTGACTTCCAACCGGTCGACACTCGCGTCCTCTATCACGCACCCTGTCATTTGAAGTCGCACGGGATCGGCTACCCGGCGATGCGTCTGCTGCGTCTCATCCCTGGGGTCCGCGTCGAGGAGGTCGACGAGGGTTGCTGCGGCATCTCCGGGACCTACGGTGTGAAGGTGGAAAAATACGACCTCTCGATGAAGATCGGCAGCCGCCTGTTCGAAGCGGTCAAGGCCGCCGGGAGCGACTCGGTGCTGGCCGATTGCGAGACCTGCCGCATGCAGGTCGAACATGGAGCCGGGTCACGATCGGCCCATCCGATCGACATCCTGGCGAAGGCGTATGGCTACCGTTAGCCTGGTGCTGGTCTCGCACAGCCGCCAGCTCGCGGAGGGTGTGCGCGAGCTGGCCGGGCAGATGACCCAGGGCAAGGTGAAGATCTCCGTGGCGGGCGGCACGGCGGATGGGCGGCTGGGCACCGACGCCACCGCAATCCTTAACGCGATCGAAGAGGTTCGCGGACCGGACGGCGTGCTGATCCTGGTCGACCTCGGCAGCGCCGTGCTCAGCACCCAGATGGCGATCGAGCAGCTGGCCGATGGCCAGGGGCGCGTGCTCCTTAGCAACGCCCCATTCGTCGAAGGCGCGGTGATCGCCGCGGTCGAGGCATCGATCGACAGTGACCTCGACGCCGTGGCCGCCGCGGCGCTGGGCGCGCGCGAGATGGAAAAGGTGTCGCCCTAATGGCCGGCAACGTGGAACTGCCGGACGGTTCCCGCCTCGAGGACGGCGAGGTCGTGCTCAAGACGGCGAAGGACTGGGGCGTATCGATCAAATCACTGGTGCTCACGACCCAGCGGTTGTTCTGCCCGAGTGACCTGACCGGCCGCTCAACCGTCAGTCTGCACCTCACCGATGTGCGCGATGTGACGCTGCAGAAGCACGCGATCGGCTTCTCCACCATCATTGTGGATACCCGCGATCAGCCCCAAGCTGCCTCCTTCCCGGCCCACATCAACGGAAAACTGATCAGGTCGGACATCAGCGCCGCGGTCAGCAACGCGAAACGGTCCGCCGGATTGGATCCGTCAACGTCCGCACCATCGTTGCCCGCAGAAAACCGTTACGACCAGTTGCGCAAGATCAGCGAGTTGAAGCAGAACGGTGTGCTCACGGAGGCCGAATTCGAGGAGGAAAAGGCGCGGATCCTCAAGCAGCCGTAGCCGGCGCGATGGGGTTGGCGCTTCGCCCCCTCGGCGCCACCGGGCTCAACGTCACGCCGATCGGATTCGGGCTTGCTGCCGTCGGACGCCCCGGCTACATCACGCTCGGCCGGGAACATGACCTTGGCACCGACCGTAGCGTCGAAACGCTGGAGTGTCGGTCCCACGACGTCCTCGACGCGGCCTACGACGCGGGCATTCGCTATTTCGATGCGGCGCGCTCGTACGGCTTCGCGGAACGCTTCCTCGCCTCGTGGCTTGGGCAGCGCCGGCTCCCGCCGAAGTCGGTGACGGTGGGCTCGAAATGGGGCTACACGTACGTCGGTGATTGGCGGGTCGACGCGCGCGTGCACGAGGTGAAGGATCACTCGCTCGCCGCACTACGGCGGCAAATCGGGGAGAGCCGCGAATTGCTGGGCAAGTATCTCGACCTCTACCAGATCCATTCGGCGACGCTGGAGAGCGGTGTGCTCGAGGACCATGCCGTCTTAGCTGAACTAACCGCCTTGCGCGCGAGCGGAGTAACGATCGGCCTCTCCGTCAGCGGTCCACGGCAGGCTGAGGTCATTCGCCGGGCGCTGGCGGTTCGCGTCGCTGGCGTCAATCCATTCCAATCGGTGCAGGCGACATGGAACCTTCTCGAGCCCTCCGCCGGCCCGGCACTCGCCGAGGCGCATGACGCCGGATGGGGCGTGATCATCAAAGAGGCGCTGGCGAATGGCCGGCTGGCGTCCCAGGACCGGATCGCGATCGCGGCCGCGCTCGCCAATCCCTGGGTCGACGTCGTGCTCTCGGGCGCGGTGACCGTCGAGCAGGTTCAGAGCAACGTGAAGGCGGCGGCCGTAGCGCTGTCGCCGGATGAGCTCGCTGACCTCCCGAAGATGGCGGAGCCGACCGGCCAATACTGGGAAGAGCGGAGCCATCTGGCCTGGAGCTGATGGCGGAACCGATTGGGAGCCGACCCTACATGCCCGGCTATGGGACGCTGGATGCCGAGCATGGCACAGGTCTCCTGCCCTGGTCATGGGCCCGCGAGCGTCTCGAGCGCTCGCACGATTACTGGGTCGCGACGACCCGGCCCGACGGCCGGCCGCACGTCATGCCGGTATGGGGCGTCTTTGTGGACGGGGCACTCTGGTTCAGCTCCAGTCGTGGCTCGCGTAAGGCGCGCAACCTCGCCGTAAACTCCCGGTGCGCGATCACGACCGATAATGCCTACGAGCCCGTCGTCATCGAGGGTAGCGCCGAGCTGGTTCAGGACCTGACCGCGATCGCCGCCTTTGTCATGGCGATCAATGACAAGTACCACACTGATTATTCGACCGACTTCTTCAATCCCAGCGACAACGCGTGTTACCGGGTTCGGCCAGCGTGGGCCTTTGGTCTCACCGAATCCGATTTCACCGGTTCGCCGACTCGCTGGGCCTTTCCGTCCACTGGCCCCTGACGCTTTTTGCGCCATTGGTTGCGCCCCAGCGTTGAACAATTGACATCAGAGCAGTCGCGCGCTAAGGTGCTCGCGCCACGCGCTTTTGTGCCAGGGGGAGGACCGAGTGATCGGACCATTGGGAACGGCAAACCACGAGATCCGCGAAGCCGAGCAACGCGGTCAACAGCGCCGTCGGGCCAGGCTGGCCGAGCCTCGCCGGCTGACCGACGAGTTGCTCGGGCAGCTCGAGGAGCTGAACCTCGACGGCGTGCGGGTCGTCCCCGGCAGCTACGACCCGGGCCTCGCCGAGATCCGCGGCCAGCTGGAGGGATGGCCGGGACTGGGAGAGCGGGTCCTCGAGCGGCTACAGTCGGGAACGCGGACCGCAGAACTGATCGAGACCGTCTTTATGATTCAGGAAATCATCGCGCCGCCGATCCTGCGGGCTGGTGCGGTTCCCTTCGAGGAACCAGACCTGGCTTAAGCTCGGGCTCAACGGTTCGAACCCGCGCATCTACTAGGATGGGCGACGTGCAATCGAACACAAGGGCGACGCTTGCCGTCACCGTGCTGATGCTGGCGGCGTGTGGACCGACGCAGAACCAGGCCGCCAAGCTCCCGACCGCCTCCGAAATCCTCAACAAGCCGGACCAGGCAAGCGTCAAGGACGCCCACTTCACGCTCGTGGCCCACATCGTCAGTGCGGGCGTTGCCTTCGATGCGACCGGCGACGGCGTCATCGTCATCAAGCCGGCCCAGGGGTCGAAGTTCACGATGATGACCACGATCGCGGGTCAATCGCTCAAGTTCGAGGAGATCATCATCGGCGGCAAGGAATACGACCTGGCGCCAGACAATCCACGCTGGACGGTGAAAGCCAGCACGAGCTCCAACCCGAGCTCATTCAAGGGTACGGACGCCGTCTACCTGGGGGAGGACTCGCTGGCGCAGGGCAAGGCCTGGCACGTCAGGGCGAAGGATGCAAGTGGCAGTCCGTTCGAGGCCTGGGTCCGCGAGAGCGATGGCTATCCCCTGAAGTACGCGACCACGACGCAGGGCTCGAGCTTTACCGCAACCTTCGATCACTTCAATACCGGGCAGACCGTCACCGCGCCGCCCAGCTCGGATGTCCAGCAATAGCATGACGCGGGCGCTGCGGCTCGCCACCGCGATGGCCGCCGCCGCCCTGCTCGCCGCCTGTGGCGGGGCC
>Ga0209009_1000307_pt1 | contig 19226 bp, 19 predicted proteins | sample BlaSpr_A8_OM3_M2_FD_187979 | JGI IMG/M metagenome (GOLD analysis project Ga0209009, IMG submission 187979) | Forest soil microbial communities from Thunder Bay, Ontario, Canada - Black Spruce, Ontario site 2_A8_OM3_M2 (SPAdes) (version 2) | ecosystem: Environmental > Terrestrial > Soil > Boreal... | reverse complement strand
GAAGAACCGCGGCGTGCTGCTTGACGCGGCCGAACAGCTGATGCTCGAAGAAGGCTATGCGGCAGTGACTTCGCGTCGGCTTGCGGACCGTGCCGGGCTCAAACCTCAGCTTGTGCATTACTACTTCCGCACGATGGACGACCTGTTTTTGGCCGTGTTCCGCCGCCGCGCCGAGCAGGGGCTCAAGTCGCAGGCGCGAGCACTGGAATCGCCGCAGCCCCTGTGGGCGCTGTGGCGGCTCGGTACCGATCTCGCCACGAGCCGGTTCACGATGGAGTTCGCCGCGTTGGCGAACCACCGCAAGTCGATGCGCGCCGAGATCGCGCACTATGCCGAACGTTTCCGCGACGAGCAGTGGAGAACACTGGCAACTGCTCTGACCCGCTACGACACCGACCCGGAGACCATGCCTCCGATCGTGTGGTCGGTGCTGTTCACCAGCCTGTCGACTGTGCTGGCGATGGAAAAGGGGCTCGGTATGTCGCTCGGCCACGCGGAAACGGCCGAAGTGGTGGAGCGCTACCTGCGTCGTCTCGAGGGCGATCCCTTACCGATGGAGGACAGGGCGCGGCACTGACTCACCAGCCGCGGATGGAGCAGAGCACTCCTTTGGCGCCGTCTTGCGACACGACGACCGCGCCGTCTACCGCGATCTCACAGTGGAAGTTCGGCGTTCCGGGTTCTGGCCCGGTGTTCGCAACGACCATCGCCCATTCCTCGGGCTTGTGCAGATCCAGTTCGTATGTCCACGCCGGATGATTCGGGCCGAGGTCGGCTTCGACGTTCGGCATGTATTGATACGGGTTATGGCTCCAGTAGGCGAAGACCTCCGGCTCCTGGTCGAGGTAGTAGATCTGCGCGTAGATCGGGTTCTTGGCCGTGAGCGTGTACTTGACGTGATGCAAAGGTAGGTCGTCATCGGCGTGTGACGGTGCAGCCGTTAGGCATGCCGCCGTAAGCAGGATCGTCGATCCGGCGTACAGCAGCGCCGCTCTCGTTGTGGTCATGTGCTGTGCTTTTGCTCTTCGCCCAAGTGGCTCATCGACGCCTCACCACCTTCTCCGCGGCCTGCCAGTGTTCGTCGGAAACCCACAGCCGCGCAAAGGACGCTACCGCTTCTTCGGGCGAAACCCGGGTGATTACCCGCTTTATCTCTCCCGCGGGACGGTTCGCCAGTGACCTGGCCAAGGCGCGCCAGTTGTCGTCGAAGGACGCCCGGGGCAGGACCCGGTCCACAAGGCCGATGCGCTGCGCCTCCGCGGCGTCGACCGCGGTCCCGGTGCCCGCCAGCAGCAGCGCCTTGCTGTGTCCGACCAGCGCGGCCAGCCGTTCCGCGCCGCCCCAGGCCGGCATGATCTCCAGGGACACCTGGTTGAAGGCGATCTTGATGTCGTCGGCCGCCACCCGGATATCAGCGGCCACCGCCACCTCGGCCCCGCCGCCGAAGGCATGACCGTTCAGCGCGGCGATGACCGGAGCGGGGAATTGCGCGATCCGGTCACAGATCTTTCGCATCCGCCACGCCATCGCTGACGCTTCCTCGATGGTCCGGATCGCGCTCAGTTCTTTCAGGTCGCCGCCGGACACGAACGCCCGGTCGCCGGCACCGGTGATGACGAGCGCTCGCGCGGTTTTGGCAGCATCGAGAGCGTCGAGCGCCCTCTCCAGCTCGGCCATCGTGTCGAGGGAAATAGCATTGCGCGCATGAGGGCGATCAATGATGAGCACCGCCAGCCCGTCGTCGAGCTCCAAGTCGACCATCTGATCGTTCCCCGATGCGATATTGGCATTCTCTCTGAGGGAGAATAGCATCTCCAGCAGAATGATTTTCGCCGGTCGGAGCGTGCCCATGCGCCCCATTTCGGACGAGTTGGTCCAGCGTTACCAGGCCGAAGGTTGGTGGACCCAGGACACCCTGGGCGACCTGCTGGCGCGCGGCCTGGCAGCGCATCCGGGCACCACGTTCAGCGTGCATTCGGCGGTGCGGCCGTGGTCCGGCACGTACGGCGACGTCGAGCTGGTGGCCCGCCGGCTGGCCGCGGGATTGCGGGCGCGCGGTGTCGGACCGGGTGACGTCGTGGCATTCCAGTTGCCGAACTGGATGGAGGCCGCCGCGACGTTCTGGGCGTCGGCGTTCCTCGGCGCCGTAACCGTGCCGATCGTGCACTTCTACGGCCGAAAAGAACTCGGCCACATCCTGACCACCGCCCGGCCGCGTGCGTTCGTCACGACCGAGCGGTTCGGCTCGATGGAGTACCAACCCGATCTCTGCGCGAATATTCCGATCGTTGGCTTGGTCACCAACGAGCGGTTGCGCGAGGAGCATGAGCACAGCTTCGACGATCTGCTCGCCGATGAGCCGATGTCCGGCACGCTCGCCACCGACCCGACCAATCCGGCGCTGATTGCGTTCACATCAGGTACCACAAGCGACCCCAAGGGCGTCATTCACAGCCATCAGACGATTGGGTGCGAAACCCGGCAACTCCACGCCAACCACACCCCCGACCGGGGTCGTCAGCTCACCGCGGCGCCCGTCGGGCACTTCATCGGCATGCTCGGGGCATTCCTCATTTCCGTGATGGACGGCGCGTCCATCGACCTCGTCGATCACTGGGACCCCACGCAGATTTTGGCCCTGATGAAACGCGAGGGTGTGGCCGTCGGCGGCGGTCCACCGTACTTCTTCACCAGCCTGCTCGATCATCCCGACTTCACCGATGACCATCTGCGCCACATGAAGACCGCCGGCCTCGGCGGCTCCACGGTCCCCGCCGCGTTCACCCGCCGACTCGCCGATCTGGGCATCCATGTGTTTCGCTCTTACGGCAGCACCGAGCATCCGTCCGTGACGGGAACGGCCCACGACGGGCCCGAGGACAAGCGGTTGTTGACGGATGGCTGTCCGCGGCCCGGGGTGGAGATCCGGTTGGGCGAGGACGGCGAGATCTTCAGTCGCGGACCCGACCTGTGCCTGGGCTACACCGATGAGGCGCTGACCGCCCGTGCGTTCGATGCCGACGGCTGGTATCGCACCGGCGACGTCGGCGTGCTCGACGCCGATGGCTATCTCACCATCACCGACCGCAAGGCCGACATGATCATCCGCGGCGGCGAGAACATCAGCGCGCTGGAGGTCGAGGAGGTGCTGCTGACCATGCCGGCGGTCGCGGAGGCGGTGGTCGTGTCGGCGCCCGACGATCGGCTGGGCGAGCGCGTCGCCGCCGTGCTGCGCGTGCGACCTGGCCACCCGATGCCGACGCTGGGCCAGGTCCGTGAGCACTTCGCTGCCAACGGCGCGGCTCGGCAGAAGTGGCCCGAAGAGCTCCACGAGGTCGACGACTTTCCGCGGACCGCGAGCGGCAAGGTCCAGAAGCAGGCCGTCCGGCAGGGGATTGCCACCCAACCAGGATGAGAATACGATTCTCTCAAGAGGAAAAGGAGTGTTCCATGGGCCAACTGTCGCATAGGGTCGACATACCGTTTCCGCTCTTTGACGCGGACAACCATCTGTATGAGCCCGAAGAGGCGCTGACCAAGTACCTGCCCAAGGAGTACAAGGACATCGTCCAGTACGTGCAGGTCAACGGCCGCACCAAGATCGCGCTGCGCGGTCAGATCAGCAACTACATCCCGAACCCCACCTTCTCGGTGGTGGCGAAACCCGGCGCGTGGGAGGAGTACTTCAAGTACGGCAATCCCGACGGCAAGAGTAGGCGCGAGTTGTTCGGCGAGCCGATGCGGTCGATTCCGGCGTTCTTCGAGCCCGGTCCGCGTCTGGAGCTCATGGACGAGCTCGGCCTCGACCGCTCGCTGATGTTCCCGACCCTTGCCAGCCTGGTCGAGGAGCGGTTACGCGACGACCCGGTCGCGATCCACGTCATCGTGCACGCGCTCAACCAATGGCTCGATGAGGTCTGGGGCTTCAATTACCAGAACCGCATCTTCACCACTCCGGTGATCACCCTGCCCATCGTCGAGAAGGCCATCGAGGAGCTGGACTGGGTGGTCAAGCGCGGCGCCCGGGTCATCTTGATCCGCCCCGCTCCGGTGCCTGGTTTCCGCGGGCCGCGGTCGTTCGCCCTGCCCGAGTTCGATCCGTTCTGGCAGAAGTGCGTCGAACACGACGTGCTGGTCGCCATGCACTCCTCGGACAGCGGCTACTCCCGCTACACGTCCGAGTGGGACGGCGGCGCCCAGGAGATGTTGCCGTTCCAGACCAATGCGATGTCCATTCTCAACGAGTGGCGCCCGGTCCAGGATGCGGTGGGCTCGTGGGTGATTCACGGCGCGCTCTTCCGGTTCCCGACGCTCAAAGTCGCCGTCATAGAGGCCGGGTCGAAATGGATGTTCCCGCTGCTGGATTCAATGGCCGAGGTGTACAAGAAGGCCCCCGAGGCCTTCCCCGGCAACCCGATCGAAGAGATCAAGAACCGCATCCACGTCAGCCCGTTCTACGAGGAGGGCATGGACGACCTGATCAGCCTCATCGGCGTGGACCGCGTGCTCTACGGCTCCGACTACCCGCATCCGGAAGGGCTTGCGGAGCCGACGCACTATGTGACTGCGCTCGAGCATCTTTCCGTCGACGACCAGGCGAAGATCATGGGCGGCAACCTGTCCCGGCTCGTCACGGTGTGACGAACGCTCAACCGTGGCGGACCATCCCGGAGATGGTCCTGTCCGCGGGCGACCGCTTCGGTGATGCCGAGGCGGTCGTAGACGGGCCGCTGCGACTCACGTTCACCGAGCTGACCGACCGGATCCGACGGGCCGCTGGGGCGTTCGCGGCTGCCGGAACAGAGAAGGGCGACCGGGTCGCGATCTGGGCGCCCAACTCCGCCGAATGGATCATCGCCGCATTTGGCTTGCTGACCGCCGGCGGCGTGCTGGTTCCGGTGAACACGCGCTTCAGGGCCGACGAAGCGGCCGACATCATCCGCCGCAGCGGAGCCAAGGTCGTGCTCGTGCAAAAAGGTTTCCTGGGGCAGGAATTCCCCGTTCCCGCCGGTGTGCCTTCGATCGACCTGAAGTCCGACTTCCTGACCAGCGGCCAACCGTTCGAGCGGGAGGTGAGCGGCTCGGACGTTGCCGACATCATCTACACGTCGGGCACGACGGGCCGCCCCAAGGGCGCGATGATGAATCACGGCCAGACGCTGCGGATGTACGAGGAATGGGCGACTCTCGCCGACCTGCGTGAGGGCGACCGCTACCTGATGATCAACCCTTACTTCCACACGTTCGGTTTGAAGGCCGGCCTCATCGCGTCGTTCCTCCGTGGCGCGACGATGCTGCCGGTTGCCGTCTTCGACATCGATCGGGTGGTGGAACTGATTGAGTCCGAACGGATCACGATGCTGCCAGGTCCGCCGACGCTGTATCACTCGCTGCTCACGGTCAGCGACAAGGGAAAGCTCTCGTCGCTGCGGGCCGGGGTGACCGGGGCCGCCGACATCCCGGTCGAGCTGGTTCGCCGGATACACGACGAACTTCCGTTCCAGACGCTGATGACGGGGTATGGGCTCACCGAGGCCGGCAATGTGACGCTGTCGCGTCCCGGAGATTCCTTCGAAGACGCCGCGACCACCGCGGGCCTGCCCTGCGAGGGCGTCGAGGTGCGCATCGCCGACGACGGGGAGGTTTTGGTCCGCGGGTACGGCGTCATGGCGGGCTACTTCGACGAGCCGGTGGCGTCCGCGGAGGCGATCGACGACCGCGGCTGGCTTCGCACCGGCGATCTCGGGATCTTCACCGAGGCGGGCCGGCTGCGCATCGCCGGGCGCAAGAAAGACATGTTCATCGTCGGTGGATTCAACGCGTATCCGGCCGAGATCGAGGGCTTCCTTTTGGAGCATCCCGCAGTAGCGCAGGCGGCGGTGATAGGTGTCCCGGATGAGCGTCTAGGGCAGGTGGGCAAGGCGTTCGTTGTGCCCGCGGGCCGGGTGACCGTCAAGGAGCTTCTGTCCTGGGCCCGCGACCGCATGGCGGGCTTCAAGGTGCCGCGGTATCTGCAATTCGTCGACGAGTTGCCGCTCAATGCCACTGGTAAGGTGCTCAAGAACGAGCTGCGTTAGCGGAATCGGAAGTGCTATTTCCTAAATACGGAAATGGTGTTTCCGCAGATCAAACCCCAATTTATTGAACGGTTGCAGAGGCGGCTCCGGGTGGCGGGAGGCAAGGGGTGGTAACGTGGTTCTCCAAATCTTCGCGCTACACGGAGGGCCACATTGCTGACCGGACACCGACCTGGTGGCACGTCGGTGCGCGTCCGCGACGCAAAATTTGGCGCGCTGAGCGATCAGCGCCACCGGAGTTCGGTATGAAGTTGTCATGGGCGACACGAGAAAACCGACTGAGCCGACTCGGGACGGTGACGCCGTGACGACTGAGGTCGGCGAGAGCGCTTCGGAAACCGAATCCGATCTGCAGGCGAAGCTGGCCGATGCCGAGGCCGAGGCCGCCGAGGCGGAGGCTGCCGCGGCAGCCGCACGGTCCAAGGTCCGCGCGATGCGATCGCAACAACCCGGCAACCCCGCCGACGCGGACGAGGACGGCGAACGCGGCAAGCGCCGACGCCGCCTCTGGCCCCCGAGTTGGCCCGTTGTCGCGAAAATCGTCGCCGCCATCGTCATCGTCGGCTCACTGGCGGGCAGCGGGACGATCCTCTGGCAGCATCACACCGCGGCGGTTCGGCGGCAGCAAGCGGAGCAGTTCATCGACGCCGCCAAACAAGGCGTAGTGGCCGTGACGTCGATTGACTTCAATGCCGTCAGGGACCAGGTGCAACACATCATCGACAACTCCACCGGGGCCTTCAGGGAAGATTTCATCGCAAGGTCCGGTCAATTCATCCAGGTCGCGCAAGCATCGAAGGCGGTCGCGAAAGGCACGGTGACCGCGGCCGCGGTGGAATCCATGAAAACGGATGAGGCTGTTGTCCTGCTGGTGGGCTCGGAACAGATCTCTAATGCCGCCGGCAATCAACAACCGCGGTCATTCAGGTTTCGCGTGACGGTTACCCGGGACGCCGATCAGCTGAAGGTGTCAAAACTGGAGTTGGTGTTGTGACGTCAGAAGAGGCACCGAAGGTCGAGGTCATCGACGCGGCCGGGACCGAGGAATCGGCCCAGCCCGCCGACGACAAGCGTGTTCTGCGAGTCCCGCTCGGCGCTTTGGTATGGGTCGCGCTTGTCGTAGCGTCGGTCGGGTTGTTGGCCGGCCTTGTCTACTTTCAGTATCGGCCCGATCAGCAGACGAACGAAGCTGCGGCTCAGTCCGCGGTCGCAGCGGCGAAAGACGCGACGGTCGCCATATATACCTATTCGGCCAATACGATTGACCGCGACATCGCATCGGCCCAGTCGCACCTGACCGGTGACTTCGCGTCGGAATACAAGCAATACACGCAGAGTCCGGCTCCTACCGAAGCCAAGAAGAACGGCCTCAAAACAGCCGCCACTATTGCCGGTGCAGCGCTCGTGGAAATGCATCCCGGCTCGGCACAGGTGTTGCTTTTCATCAACCAGACCACCACGAGCGCTCAAAACCCCGCAACGTCGTCGGCCTCCCGAAGCATTCTGGCCACACTAACGAAAGTCGATGGTAAGTGGCTTATTTCATCGATGAAGCCGGCATAGGCCTCCGATGAGTATCTCGTTACTGCTGGAGATGGCGTCGAGCGATCCGGATCGAGAGGCGTTGGTCTCCAATCGAACTCGCCTGACGGTCGGCGAGTTGAGCGCGCTCGCCGACGGCGGCGCGGGCCTGATCGCGACCTCGAGTGCCGGCAGCGTCGCTTATGTCGGAACCGGCGGTGTGATGCTGCCGCTGCTCATCTTCTCCTCGGCGCGGGCCACCCGCGCGTTCACGCCGCTGAACTACCGGCTGAGCTCCGACGGGCTGCGTGAGTTGATCGAGCGGTTACCAGAACCGTTGGTGGTGTTCGACGACGAGTATCGCGACATGGTTGGTGACGCCGGGGTGAAAGCCATCGAAGCCAACGCATTCATCGACATGGCCCGCACGGCGGCCGAGCCTGCCGCGGAGTTCGCCGATCCCGACGACGTCGCGATCGTCTTGTTCACGTCGGGCACCACGTCACGGCCCAAGGCGGTCGAGTTGTCGCACCACAACTTGACCAGCTACGTCATGGGTACCGTCGAGTTCGCTTCGGCCGGCGCCGACGACGCGGCGTTGATCTGCGTGCCGCCCTACCACATCGCAGGTGTGAGCGCGGCGCTATCGAACATCTACGCTGGCCGAAAGCTGGTGTACCTGAGGAAGTTTGACGCCAAGGAATGGATCCGGCTGGTCCGCGACGAGGCCGTCACCACCGCGACGGTCGTCCCCACGATGCTAGACCGGATCGTGAGCGAACTGGAAAAGCAACACAGTCCGTTGCCCACCCTGCGAACCCTGGCCTACGGCGGCTCGAAAGTCGCTCTGCCGCTGGTGCGCAAGGCGCTCGACCTGCTGCCCGATGTGGGCTTCGTGAATGCGTACGGGTTGACCGAAACCAGCTCCACGATTGCGGTTCTGACGCCCGACGATCACCGGGCCGCACATGAAGCGACCGACGCGGCGATCAGCAGGCGGCTGGGCTCGGTGGGCCAGCCGGTGCCGGGCATCGAGGTTCAGATCCGTGGCGGCGACGGCGCCGTGCTGGCGCCGGGGGAGTCCGGCGAGTTGTTCGTCCGCGGCGATCAGGTCTCCGGCCGGTACGCCGAGATCGGCTCGGTGCTCGACCCGGACGGGTGGTTTCCCACGAAGGATGTCGCCGCGCTCGATCGCGATGGGTATCTGTTCATCACCGGGCGATCAGACGACACCATCATCCGCGGCGGCGAGAACATCGCCCCCGCCGAGGTGGAGGACGTCCTCGTCGAGCATCCGTCGGTGCGCGACGTCGCGGTCGTCGGGGTCGAGGACTCGCAATGGGGTCAGATCATCGTCGCGGTGGTGGTTGCGGCCGAGGGCACAGATCCGGATCCAGAAGAACTGCGCGCCCACGTCCGCAACACCCTGCGCGGCTCCCGGACACCCGATCGGGTGGTGTTCCGCGATGAATTGCCGACCACCCCGACCGGAAAGGTGTTGCGCCGCGATCTCATTGACGAATTGAGAAGCGGGCAGCCCGCGAGCTGAAATAGAAGGGACAATCATGATCAAGACCGGCACTCGGCTGAAAAGCCAGGTATGCGAAACCGAGATCATCGTCGTCAAGAGCGGTGACGGCCTCGACGACCTGCGGGCCGGCGGAGTTCCGATGCGTGAGCTCGGCGCGGACGCGGCCACTGACGCCGTGCTGGATCCGAAGTTCGCCGACGGAAACGTGATGGGGAAGCGCTACGTCGACTCGGCCGGCGCCGAGGTGCTCGTGACGAAGGCCGGCTCCGGCACACTGAGTGTGGGCGACGTGCCGCTGAGCATCAAAGAGGCGAAACCGCTGCCGGCCAGCGACTAGCGGCGATGCGGTTCTTTCCCGTGCGGCTCATGAGAACTCAACGATGACCTACCCCGACACGCAGTCGCTAGTGATCGCTTCGGACTACCGCGTCGCGGATCCGATGCGCGTGCCGCCCCTGCTCGAGAAACGCAAATCCGCGCTCGCCGAGATCGGGGCACATCACGTGGTCGTGCACGGATCCACGCTCGACCCTGGTCGGGTTCTGGTCAGCATCGCTGTTCACAACCCCGAGCCGATCGTCGATCTCCTGCGATCGCGGGTGTTCTTCGAGTGGTTCGACGCCGTGGGAGTCGAAGACATTCCGGCGGTCTTCGCGGGTGAGCTCGTTGAGCGGATCGATCTGACCGACGCCGCACACCCCGGCCCGCCGGGCGTGATCGTCGAAGCGATGACGTCCGTGGCCGACGTATCCCGTCTGATCGAACACGTGCATGTGGCGCTGGACCGATTCCGGGCCGCAGGCATCCGGAAGACGTGGATTTTCCAGGCCTTCGACGATCCGCGGGAGGTGATGATCCTTCAGGAAATCGGCGACGAGAAGAGCGCGCGCCGCTGGATCGAGCATCCCGATGCCACCGCCGAGTGGATGGAGAACGCCGGCATGGGCGCGTATCCGCCACTCTTTGTGGGAACACTCCTGCACATGATGCGCATTGACGAGACGGACTGATCGGACCGCGTCGATGTATGTGTGTCTGTGCAAAGGGGTAACCAGCCAAACGGTTTCTGACGTCGTGGCCCAAGGTGCGTCGACAACGAAGAAGGTGGCAAAGGCGTGTGGTGCAGGTTCCGAGTGTGGCCGCTGCCGGCGTACCGTTCAGGAAATGATCAAGGCGGCGCTGGTGGCGTCCGAAACACGGTGACAAACAGGAGGTTCCCGTCATGAACATCCAGGATTACGCCGGCGACACCGGTCTGCTGATCTTGCGACTCTGTCTGGGCCTCACGCTGGCGGCGCACGGCTTCAACAAGTTCTTCGGCGGCGGGCGGATCCCCGGCACCGCCCGGTGGTTCGAAAGCATCGGGATGAAGCCGGGGATGTTGCACGCGCGCATCGCGGCAACCACCGAGGTCGCGGCCGGCCTTGGCCTTGCCGCAGGGCTGCTGACGCCCATCCCGGCGGCGGGCTTCGTCGCGCTGATGCTCGTCGCGGCATGGACGGTGCACCGCCCCAACGGTTTCTTCATCGTGAAGGAAGGCTGGGAGTACAACCTCGTTCTCGCGCTGAGCGCGGTGGCGGTTGCGACCATCGGCGCGGGGCGCTTCAGCCTGGACTGGTTGATCTTCGGCCACAACTGGTGTGACGGCTGGGCGGGCTTGGTGATCTCGGTTGCGTTGGGGCTGACCGGTGCCATCGGGCAGCTGCTCATCTTCTACCGACCGCCGATCAAGGCCGCACAGGAAGGTTAGGACGCGACCATGCACGGCGATCCGGACGTTCTCCGCCTGCTCAACGAGCAGCTGACGAGTGAGCTGACGACCATCAACCAGTACTTCTTGCACTCGAAGATGCAGCAGTTCTGGGGTTTCACAGAACTTGCCGCCACAACGCGTGGCGAATCGATTGAAGAGATGCATCACGCGGAGTGGTTGACCGATCGAATTCTTCTGCTCGACGGTCTGCCGAACTACCAACGGCTCTTCTCGCTGCGGGTGGGGCAGACGCTGCGCGAGCAGTTCGAAAGCGATCTGGCCATCGAGTACGACGTCGTCAACCGCCTCAAACCCGGCATCGTCATGTGCCGGGCGAAGGAGGACTCCACGAGCGCGGTGCTGCTGGAGCGCATCGCGGCCGACGAGGAGAAGCACATCGATTACCTGGAGACGCAGCTTGAGCTGATGGACAAACTGGGTGAGGAGCTGTACGCGGCGCAGTGCGTGTCCCGTCCCCCGGGCTGACGTCGCGAGCGGCCCGAACGCCGAGTGTGCGGTTTCGCACGAGACACGCCGCTGCGGCGTAAAAATCCGCACGCTCGAGCAAGACAATCGCATTCTCGTAACCTGCGATAGGCGATTGACAGGCCTCGCCCATGGGTGACAGAGTGCTGAGCGACTGCTCAACATCCATCGAGAATCGAGAAATCGAGAAATCGAGAAATCGAGAAATCGAAAAGAGGTAACCGATGGCCGGCCGAGTTGAAGGCAAGGTCGCGTTCATCACCGGGGCGGCACGCGGCCAGGGCCGCAGCCACGCGGTGCGGTTGGCCCAGGAGGGCGCCGACATCATCGCGATCGACATCTGCGCGCCGATCGAGGGTATGGCGGGCGGGCCGACCACGCCGAAGGATCTGGCCGAGACCGCGGATCTGGTCAAGGGCCACAACCGCCGCATCTACACGGCCGAAGTCGACGTACGTGACTACGACGCCATGAAAGCCGCGGTGGACGCCGGCGTGGAGCAGCTGGGCCGACTGGACGTCATCGTCGCCAACGCGGGCATCGGCAATGGCGGTGCGACGCTGGACAAGACCCGCGAAAGCGACTGGCAGGACATGATCGACATCAACCTGGGCGGCGTCTGGAAGACAGTCAAGGCCGGTGTCCCGCACATCCTGGCGGGCGGCCGGGGCGGATCGATCATCCTGACCAGTTCGGTCGGTGGGCTTAAGGCCTATCCGCACACCGGTCACTACGTGGCGGCCAAACACGGCGTCGTTGGGCTCATGCGGACGTTCGCCGTCGAGTTGGGCCAGCACAGCATCCGGGTCAACTCGCTGCACCCCACCAACGTCAACACCCCGTTGTTCATGAACGAGGGCACGATGAAATTGTTCCGGCCCGACCTGGAGAATCCCGGCCCCGACGACATGGCCGTGGTGGCGAAGATGATGCACGTGCTGCCGACCGGGTGGGTCGAGCCCGAGGACGTCAGCAACGCGGTGCTGTTCTTGGCGTCCGACGAGGCGCGCTACATCACCGGTGTCACGTTGCCGATCGACGCGGGCAGCTGCATAAAGTAGCGCGGCCCGCACCGATGCGCCTGATCCTTCTCGCCGCCGTTGTGCTGTTGACGCTGGCGGGAGCAGCCATTCCGGTGGCGCATTCCGACGGCGGCCCCGATGAAGGCCCCGGCGGAGGTCAGGACGAAGCTCAGTACGAGGAGTTCTACACGCCGCCGGATCCGCTGCCGCCGGGGCAGCCGGGTGACCTGATTCGCACAGAGCCGTCGCGACTGGTGTTGGAACCGTCGGGGCAACTCGGCGCGATCATCGCGACCGGAACCCGAATCATGTACCGCAGCACCGATGCACGCGGTAATCCGATCGCTGTGACCGGTACCTACTTCGAACCGGACAACCCGTGGCCGGGTAACGGGCCGCGCCCGCTGATCAGCTACGCGCCCGGCACTCAAGGCCAGGGCAATCAGTGCGCGCCGTCGCGAATGTTCAACCAGGGCATCCACTATTCGGGTGGGTGGGACATCATGTTCAACTACGAAGAGTTGTTCGTCGCGACGATGGTCGCCCGTGGGTTCGCCATCGTGATGACCGACTACGAGGGCCTGGGCACGCCGCCGATGCACACGTACGTGAACCGCCTCGCCGAGGGCCAAGCGGTGCTCGACGCCGCGCGCGCGGCCATGCGCCTACCGGGCACGTCTCTGGATCCACATGGGCCCGTCGCATTTTGGGGATACTCCCAGGGCGGTGGTGCGACGGCGTCGGCCGCTGAACTGGCACCGTCCTACGCCCCCGAGCTGCACATCGTCGGAACCTACGCGGGCGCGCCAGTGGCCGACCTGAAAGAGCTGTTGCCCTACGCCGACGGCAGCGCCCTCGTCGGAGTGGTCGGCTACGCAATCAACAGCGCCATCGCCGCCTATCCCGAGTACGCCGAGGCGATCCGCTCCAAGTTGACTCCCCGGGGCGAAGACATGCTCGCCTCAGTCTCGCGCCAATGCGTCGGACAAACCCTCATCGACTTCGCCTTCCGCCATCTACGGCCCTACTTCACGGAAGACGTTTGGCAAGTCATCAACGAGGAACCGTTTAGCAGCCTGTTGGATCTGCAGCGCATCGGGCGCTACAAGCCGAATGCACCGGTGCTGATCGACAGCAATCGCTACGACCCTCTGGTGCCGTGGACGGCGGCCAACCAGCTCGGCCGCGACTGGTGCGCGCAGAATGCCGACGTCGACTTCCGGACCAACGAGGAACCTCCGTTCCTCAACAAGTTGGTGATCAACCATGCGCTGCCGATGCTGGTCGACGGCGAACCCGCAATGCAGTGGATCGCCGACCGGTTCAACGGCCTGCCCACCACACCCGACTGCGGCCAATTCTGAACCGCTTCGTTCTCAGATGCCTCGGCGGCGCGGTGCACGGGCCGCGAGTCCAGGTGGTTGCGAGATCATTGTTCTCAAGCGACAGAAATGGTGTTTCCAGGACGGGGCATGCGATGAACACGGGGTCCGCTCGGGCGCCCCTGATTGTCGGCGTGCTGCTGGCCGCCGGTGCCGGCACCCGCTACGGCAAGCCGAAGGTGCTTGTCGACGGGTGGTTGACGGCCGCGGTGACGGCTCTTCGTGACGGTGGGTGCGACCACGTCGTCCTGGTGCTCGGCGCCGCGGCGGTGCCTGTTCCTCCGGGGGTCGTCGCGGTGACCGCGTCGGACTGGCAGATGGGGCTGAGCGCGTCCGTTCGCACCGGTCTGCACCACGCCGAGCAGATGACCGGGGACTACGCCGTGCTCCACGTTATCGACACCCCTGATGTCGGAGCCGCGGTGGTGAGGCGAATTCTGCAGCGGGCATTGGCATCTCGCAGTGGACTGGCGCGGGCGTGTTTTGGCGAGCGGCTGGGCCATCCCGTCGTCCTCGCGCGCGACCACTGGCCTGCGGTGATCGAGAGTCTTTCCGGCGATCGCGGGGCCGCGGCCTATCTGCGCACCGCACGCGACGTCGAGGTTGTCGACTGCAGCGACCTCGCCAGCGGCATAGACCACGATGAACAGCGCAGTTAGCGCGGCCGCGCCGGAGCGACCGGCTGAGAATCCTCAGGGATCTGTTGAGCTTAGCCTTACCTACCTGTACGGTCGGCTCATCAGCAAAGCTAAGGGGGACTGATGTCGTCCGGTCAGATCGCACTGCTCGGCGCCATCGCGGGCGCCACCATCTTCCTGGGTCTGCCGCTGGGCCGGCTCAAGACGCCGATGCCGCGACTGAAGACCGCACTCAATGCCACCGCCACCGGCATCTTGATCTTCCTGTTCTGGGATGTGACCTCCCACGCGTGGGCGCCCATCGACGAGGCGCTCAGCGGCCACAGTCTCGCCCATGCCGCGCGCAACGGCGCAGTGCTCGCGGTGACCCTCGGCGTCGGACTGCTCGGCCTCGTGTGGGTGGACCAGTTCACGCAGCGGCGTGTGCGTCCGCCGGTAGATGGGCCGGGCGCCGCGACGCTCGATCAGGTACAGGTACCGCTGTGGCGAGACACGGCCGGCCGGCTCGCACTGATGATCGCGGTCGGGATCGGGTTGCACAACTTCGCCGAGGGGCTCGCCATCGGCAACTCCGCAGCCACCGGTGAGATCAGCCTGGCGGTGATGCTGGTGATCGGGTTCGCGCTGCACAACGGCACCGAGGGCTTCGGAATCGTCGCTCCGCTGACCGGACAACGACCGTCATGGGCGTTTCTCGCGCTGCTCGGCCTGATTGGTGGCGGCCCAACGTTTTTAGGCACGCTGGTGGGTCAGCGCTTCGTCAACGAGCTCGTGTCGACAGCGTTTTTGGGCTTGGCCGCCGGCTCGATTCTCTACGTAGTGATCGAGCTGCTCGCGGTTGCCCGCAAGGCCGACATGAAGGTGATCACCACCTGGGGCATCTTCGCCGGGTTGGTGTTGGGTTTTGTCACCGACGCCGTCGTCACCGCCGCAGGTGCCTGACCGCAGGCGCCTGCGGTCAGGCACCTGCGGTCAGACCCGCCCGAAAGCAGACCCTTAGTGGTCGAACCCGCGAGGCATGTCGTGCGGGCCCCCGTTTTGCGGGCCCCCGTTTTGCGGGCCCCCGTTTTGCGGACCCCAATGGTGGAAGTGGTGGTGGTGGTGGCCATACCCGTGGGTGATCAGGGCCACCACAAACACGGTGTAGCCGATGGCCAGCAGCAGTAACAGAATCCCCGCCAGCCACAGTGAGATCTGACCGAGCCGGCGCACGCGGTCGGATGCGGCCTGGGCGCCCGCCACGTCGCCACGCGCCCACAGCGGATACACGTTGAACGCGTGCGTGAACGCCGAGAAGGACAGCGGCCAGAAGAACAGCAAGGACGTCACCGCCCAGCCGGCGTGCACCGGCGGTGGTGTTTCTTGTGACGAGTGGGTGCTCGCCACTTGCGGTGGTGCGGTCTGGGGCGGTGAAGACTCCGGCGTTGGTGTCTCGGTCACGGTGACCTCCTGGTAGTTGGGTGTTCCCCACGCTAGACACCGCGGATGAGGAATCGCTGAGATATGGCTTGCGGGTGGCTGGACCCCCACCCATCACCTCTCAGCATCTGCACAGCCAGATCTACCAGGATTTGTGACGTGACTGGGCTGACGTACGTCGAAGCGGTGGTCGTGGGTGCGTTTCAGGGCGTCACCGAACTTTTCCCGGTGTCGAGTCTTGGTCATTCGGTGCTGGTGCCGGCGCTGGTCGGTGGGCGGTGGGCCGAAGACCTCAACGTGTCCGCGCCGGAGTCGGCGTACCTCGCGTTCATCGTCGGCCTGCATGTGGCGACCGCCGCTGCACTGCTCGTGTTCTTCTGGCGCGACTGGCTGCGGATCCTGACGGGATTCGCAACCTCCCTGCGTTACCGGCGGATTCAGACTCCCGCCGAGCGGCTGGCATGGTTGATCATCTTCGCCACGATTCCCGTCGGCGTGGCGGGGCTGGCGTTGGAGCACCTGTTCCGCACGACGTTGGGGAAGCCCATTCCCGCGGCGGCGTTTCTGATGGTCAACGGCGTCGTGCTGTTCGCAGGCGAGCGACTCCGCCGCCGCGTGCCTGCGCCGGTCCGGGCGGTAGGGACCGCCGCCGAACCCGAAGCCGTCGACAGCGGGCCCGGCGAACTCGACGAATCGGATCTGCGGCTGGCGCGGCTGCCGATGGCGCGCGGCATATTGATCGGTTCAGCGCAAATCCTGGCCCTGTTGCCCGGCATCAGCCGGTCCGGCATCACAATGGTCGCGGGACTGTTGCGCGGACTGAATCACGATGATGCTGCCCGGTTTTCGTTCCTTCTGGCGACGCCCGTCATCCTCGCCGCCGGTGTGCTCAAGATTCCGGATCTGTTCGGACCGCTGGGCGAAGGCATCCACGGCCAGGTGATCGTCGGCAGCATCGCGTCGTTTGTCAGCGCGTACTTCGCGGTGCGGTTTCTGACCCGCTACTTCCACACCCGCACCCTCACGCCGTTCGCCGTCTACTGCACCGTCGCCGGCGCGGCAAGCCTGATCTGGTTGACCGTGCGGTAACGCAATACCAGGCATCGGACACGGTCGATAATTGCACCGACCGATTCGTCCGAGAGGGGAACCCGGGTGACCGACGTCAAACCGCCGCAACCGCCAGGCGATATCGCGCCCGCTCATCACCGGCTGCGCCAAATGTCCGGCCGCGACCCGCGCGAAGAATTTCGCGTCGCAACCCCTTTGGAATTGCTCTTCGACTTGACGTTCGTCGTTGCGTTCGGCACCGCCGCTTCTGAATTCGCACGCTCGCTTTCGCAAAACCACATAGGTTCGGGCCTGGTCGGGTTCGCGTTCGCGACGTTCGTGGTGTGGTGGGCATGGATGAACTTCAGTTGGTTCGCCAGTGCGTACGACACCGACGACTGGTTGTACCGGCTCACCACGATGGTCCAGATGATCGGCGTGATCATCGTGGCGCTCGGGGTGCCGCAGATGTTCGCCTCGATGGACAAGGGGCAGCACGTCGACAACCGGGTGATGGTCGCGGGCTACGTGGTGATGCGCGTTGCGATGGTCACCCAGTGGTTGCGCGCGGCCCGGCAGGATCCCGCCCACCGACCGGCATGCCTGACCTACGCCGTCACCATCACCGTCGCTCAGATCGGCTGGGTCGGCCTGATATTCGCCAACACCTCGTTTCAGACGACGTTCCTGTTGATGGTGCCGCTGTTAATGGTCGAACTGCTGGGGCCATGGATCGCCGAAACTCGCAAAGGCGGCACGCCCTGGCACGCCCATCACATCGTCGAGCGCTACGGCCTGTTGACGATCATCGCGCTCGGCGAAGGTGTGGTCGGAACCGTTGCATCGCTGTCGGCAGTGGTCGCCGCGCAGGGTTGGACCGTGGACGCGGCGCTGGTTGCGCTGGCGGGTATCGGGCTGACCTTTGGAATGTGGTGGGTCTACTACACCCTGCCGGCCGCACCACTACTGCATGCGCACAGGGACCGCTCGTTCACGTTCGGCTACATGCACCTGCTGGTGATCGGGTCGATCGTGGCCACCGGCGCCGGGCTTCACGTGGCGGCGTACTACATCGAGCACCAGTCGAAGCTGGGGTCGGTCGCCACGGTGCTGACCGTCGCGATTCCGGTCGCGACCTACTTGGCGGCGGTGTACCTGATGTACACGCTGCTCGTACACGCCCGGGACGCGTTCCACACGCTGTTGATCGCGCTCACCACGGTCGTGCTGGTCGCGTCGGTCGCCCTGGCCGCAGCCGGGCTGCCGATGTCGGTGTGTCTGCTGATCGTCACGCTCGCCCCGATGGTCACCGTGGTCGGGTTCGAACTGCTCGGCCACCGGCACGCAGCCGAAGCGATCAAGCGGTCACTGTCCGAAGGGAGGTGACGGCGGCCTCACGCGGGCCCGGTGATGTTGCCCCGCCGGATGTCCTCGCGGCATTGCAGGCGGGTCTTATGGGTCTCCTCGACACACACCTCAACCTGTTCCTCGATGCCTTCCGGGTAGGACACATCGGTGGGGCCCGGGGTTGCGGCAGAGGGGGTGGGCACCTGGGTATACAGGGACCACACCGGGTCGCCAGTCGTGGGCAACCTTGAGCAGTAGGCCTGTGCGCCGTCGGAGGTGACACCAGCGGCGCCCAGGGTTGCGCAGTCAGCGCCCAACAGTACGACCGGGACCACGGGAGCAGCTGCCGTAGCGGGCGCCGCATTCGTCGGCGGCTTGGGCTTTTCGGAGCCCCCGGCCGGTTGCCGTTCCTGTCGCAACAGCAGCAGCCCGACGGACCCGACCGCGACCAGCAACAGCGCGAGGACCACCGTGACGACGAGGGCACGCGGTCGCCGTGCCGGGGGTGCGGCCGACCGCTGAGGGCGCGACCGGTGCTTGGGACCGACCGTGACCGGCACGGCCGCAGTGATGTCGGAAGCACCGGTCTCGGCGGCCACGGCCCCGAGCCGGTGAGCGAGCGCGTTGGCGAACTCCATGCAGCTGTCGTAGCGGTCCGCAGGCGCCTTTGCGAGCGCCTTGGAAAACACCGGTCCGAGGTCTGACAAGGCGGGGCGCCGGGTACCGATCTGCGGCGGATCGGCGGTGAGGTGCTGGCTGATGACGACGGCCGGATTTGAGTGCTGAAAAATCGGCGTACCCGTGAGGAGGTGGAAAGCCGTCGCGGCCAACGCATATTGGTCGGCGCGCCCGTCCAACTGCTCACCCATCAACTGTTCCGGCGCCGCGTACGCGACAGTCCCGACGGTCATGTTGGTGCCCGTCAGGCCGCTGGCGTCATCGACCCAGCGAGCGATCCCGAAGTCCGCCAACAGGACTCGCTCGTCACCCGATTCCGGAT
>Ga0209009_1000306_pt1 | contig 19233 bp, 19 predicted proteins | sample BlaSpr_A8_OM3_M2_FD_187979 | JGI IMG/M metagenome (GOLD analysis project Ga0209009, IMG submission 187979) | Forest soil microbial communities from Thunder Bay, Ontario, Canada - Black Spruce, Ontario site 2_A8_OM3_M2 (SPAdes) (version 2) | ecosystem: Environmental > Terrestrial > Soil > Boreal... | reverse complement strand
GACGGCAGGATGGCGCGCGTGTGCCCGGAGTGCATGTCGAAGTACAAGGACCGGATCGAGCTGCCGTACTGGCCGCGATCCGATCAGGCGGCGATTCAGCCGAGCACCTCGAGGGAGGCCTGGTAAGCGCCGTGACCTTCGCCGCACGCCTGGACGCGTGCGTCGATGCGACCGGCTCGCTGCTCTGCGCCGGCCTGGACCCTGACGGATTCTCGAGCGCGGCCGAGGCGGAGCGTCGATGCCTCGAGATCGTCGACGCGAAGATTGATCATCGCCGCTTGCGACGGATCGAAATACTCGTCCGCGCGACCGAAGAACGCGAACACGGTTAACGCTTCGCGGCCGTCGGTGTCTCGTGAATGCAGATTGATGCCGTAGTCGGCCTGGTCGAAGCCGAACGTCCGAGCGTACCATGCGGTCAAGGCATTCGGGTCGGCGGCCCTCAGGAAGACGCCGCCGAGTCCCCGCGTCTGGGTTTGCTTCGGGTCCATTGAGCGCCACGTTCGATGCCTCGCCCCGGTGCAGCCTTTCTGCGTCGGGTAAGCGGCCGGTTAGGCGACGGGAGAAGGCTGGGGTGAGGCGCGAATACGGCTTTCGTGGTATCGCCAGATAGCCTTAATGTCGAGTTGACGACCGAGCAGGACGGCAAGGTTCAGCTGTTCCGCTTGAGCGGCAGTCTCGATGTCGCTACGTCGCCGACGCTCCGTGCCGCCTTGCTCGATGGCGCCGAGCGAGAAGGTCACGCGATCGTAGTCGACCTCTCTCAGCTCGAGTTTATCGATTCGACGGGTCTTGGAGCGTTGATCGGCGCGCATCGCCGGGCCGCCGAGCGTAAAGGCAGCTTACGAGTCGTGACGCCCGAGGGTCAGATTCTGCGGCTCTTGCGCATCACCGGTTTACTCGACGTCCTGCAGGTTTACTCCACCGTCGATGCGGCGCTGAGGGGCGAGGGCCGGCTTTCAGGCTTATAGCTCGAGAATGCCTCGTCGAGCAACTCGATGATGTGCCGAACTGGGATAGTTTGGCCGGCCTCGCGGAGGCCGGAGGCGAGCTGAAGCGCGCAGCCCGGATTCGTGGTTGCGACGATGTCCGGATGAGCCGCTAGGACGTTGTCGATTTTGCGACGGCGCAGGCGCTCGGACATCTCGGGCATGGTCACGTTATAGATTCCGGCGCTTCCGCAGCAGATCGTCGGCTCATCGATCTCGCGCAGGACGAGCCCAGGGATCTTTGCCAGCAAGCGGCGCGGTGCGCCGGCGATCCGTTGCGCGTTCACGAGGTGACATGGGTCTTGGAACACGACCACGCGATCGAGTCGCCCGAGCCCACGTGAAAAGCCGACCTTATCGAGGAACTCCGTGAGGTCGCGAACCTTTGAGGAGAAATTTGCCGCTCGCTCGGCCCAACCGGCCTCTCCGGCGAACATGTGGCCATACTCCTTGAGCGTCGAGCCACAACCGGCCGCGTTGATGATGTAGACGTCGGCGCCGGAGCGCTCGAAGGCGACGATGTTCGCCTTCGCCATGCGTCGGCCGCGCTCGAGTTCGCCGGCATGAATCGAGATCGCTCCGCAGCAACCTTGACCGGACGGTACGACGACGTCGCAGCCGGCGGCATTGAGGACGCGCACCGTCGCTTCGTCTACCTCGGCGAAGGCGACGTGCATCACGCATCCCGCGTGCAGAAACGCGGTCGCTTTCGATTGCGGAGCCTTCGTCGGGTAGGCCTGGTTGCGTGGAACGAAAAAACTGTTCGAGATCGCGGGCGCCTGCGCTTCGAGTGTCTCGAGCCTCAAGAACCGCAAAAGGCCGCTCCCGCGGGCAAAGCGTTGCAGCCCGCCGCGCTGATAGTAGCGCAGTAGGCTCGCGACCAAGCGCATCGCCCCCAAATTGCTGAAGAGCACGTCGAGTGCGAACGCACGAATCATGCGTTGAATGAACGGTCGACGGCGCCCGACGACCCGCTCGATCTGTGTCCGCGCGGGCTCGAGGATCTGGCCGTACATGACGCCCGATGGGCAAACGGCTTCGCAGGCACGGCAATCGAGACATTCGTGCATCTGATGCACGAAGCCGGGGCTCGTTAGATCGAGGCGGCCTTCGCCGACCGCTTTGATCAGAGCGATCCGTCCGCGCGGGCCCGACGTTTCGACCAACGTCTCGAGATACGTCGGGCACGTCGGCAAACAGAGGCCACACCGCACGCAGCGATTGTAGACGTCCTCAGGAGGGATGTCCGAGCCGGTGAAGCCCTGTACCGAACCGTTCGTTGGCATCGATCGACGCGTTCGATTACGTTCTCGTTCGGCACCTCTTTGAGAAATGGCGAAAACCAGGCGGCTCGCCGTGGCCTGTGACGAAGAGCGCGCCGGTGAAGGCTGCCGAGCTGACGACCTCCCAACGACGCTGGGCGATGAGCACGATGATGGTCGTGGCTTTCATGGCCGTGCTGGATGGGACGATCGCGAACGTCGCGCTGCCGACGATCGCGCGCGAACTCACGATCACGCCGTCCGTCTCGATTTGGATCATCAATGCGTTTCAGATTGCGGTCACCGCGACGCTGGTTGCGTTTGCATCGATCGGCGGGCTCGTCGGCTATGCGCGCGTGTATCGGATCGGAGCCGTCGTTTTCACGGGAGGTTCGCTCCTCTGCGCGCTCTCGCACACGTTGGTTCTACTCGTCGCCGCACGAATTCTCCAGGGTCTCGGCGCTTCAATGCTCATGTCGATCCAGCCGGCGATGATTCGCTCGATCTATCCGGCCAATCGTCTCGGCCGCGGGACCGGCGCGATGTCGACGATGGTCGCGAGCACCGCGGCGGCGGGGCCGACGATCGGCGGCGCGATCCTGGCGATCGCGAGTTGGCCGTGGCTATTCTTGATCAACGTTCCTATAGGAATCATCGACACGTTCCTGATGACCAAGACGCTGCCGAACATTCCTGGAACGGGACGGCTTCGCGACTTCGATGCGATCGGCGCTTTGCTCGCCGGGATCGCAATCAGCGCGTTCACGCTGGGCGTCGAGGCGGCCGCGCACGACGCGTTCAGTCTTGGCGGGCTCTGTGTCCTTGCGGCGTTCGCTTCGGCCGCGTTCTTCATTCGACACGAGGCCACGACCGCAAAACCCCTGCTTCCTTTAGAAATATTCGCGCATGCCGGGTTCAGCCTCTCGAACCTCACCTCGGTATGCTCGTATACCAGCCAGGGGTTGGCCCTCGTAGCCTTGCCGTTCTATTTTCAGACGTCGCTTGCCAGAACGCCGTTGGAAGCCGCGCTCTTACTGACGCCGTGGCCCATTTCGGTGGCACTCGTGGCCCGGCTCGCGGGCCGCCTCGCCGACCGGTTCCCCGTAGCGGTCTTAGGCACCAGCGGTCTTGCCTGTATGGCCGCGGGCGCGGTGCTGCTCGCACTCTTGCCCGACCATCCGACGGTTGTCGACATCGTCTGGCGCGAAGCGCTTTGCGGCCTCGGGTTCGGGTTTTTTCAGGCCCCGAACAACCGCGAGATCATGTCAAGCCTGCCCTACGTTTTCACGAGCGCCGCCGCCGGCATGCTTGCGACCGTGCGCGTTTTCGGCCAATCGCTCGGCGCGGCGCTGGTTGCCGTCATTTTTTCGTTGCTCGGCGCCAAGACGGTTTCGTTGACGGCGGGGCAGGCCGACGCGATCAGGGTTGCGATGCCGATCGCGCTATGGATGGCTGCGGCTATCGCGGCGACGGGCGCAATCGTCAGCGCTCTCCGCTTTAGAGATGAAACGCATCTGGACCGCCCGAATCGGGAAAGATCTTCCCCGGATTCATGATTCCGAGCGGGTCGATCGCCTCTTTTATCTTTCGCATGATCCCGATCGCGCGCGGGCCTAGGTCGAGTTCGAGGAACTGTTTCTTGAGCAGGCCGATGCCGTGCTCGCCGGAGAGCGTCCCGCCCAAAGCGACGGCGGCTTCGAATATCTCGCGAGCCGCGAGTCGAACGCGTTCCATCTCCTCAGGATCGCGACGATTGCATAGAATATTCGGATGTAGGTTGCCGTCGCCGGCGTGACCGAAGATCGGAATCTCCAATTTGTGACGCGCAGCGATCTCGCGCGTCGCGCGTATCATAGCGACGATGCGCGAACGCGGCACGGCGATGTCCTCGCCGAGCTTGTTCGGTCGCTTTCTTGCCAGTGCGGGGGAGACGGCGCGCCGCGCCGACCACAGTGCTTCGCTTTCTGCTTCGTTCGCAGCGACCCGCGTCGAAGTGGCGCCGCACTGGAGCGCAATCTCGGCGATCGCCTCGAGATCGGCCTCGACGACCGATTCGTGGTTTCCGTCGACCGCGAAGAGCAGCATCGCCTCCGCGTCGACGGGTAATCCCGCCGGCGTGTTCTCTTCGACGCAGCGCATCGTGAGCTGGTCCATCAACTCGATCGACGTCGGAAGCAAGCCACTGGTCATGATCGCGGTCACGGTTTTCGCCGCATCTTCGATATCGGCAAATGCGGCGGTGGCGGTTCGCACGAAGGCAGGTTTGGGCAAGAGCCGCAGCGTGATCTCGGTGATGGTTCCGAGCGTCCCCTCAGAGCCGGTAAAGAGCGCGCGAAGATCGTAGCCGGTGACGTTCTTGACGGTCTTCCCGCCGGTGCGCAAAACGTCGCCGTTCGGCATAACGACTTCGAGCGCCATCACGTAGTCGCCGGTGACTCCGTATTTCAGAGAACGCGCACCGCCGGCGTTCTCGGCGACGTTGCCGCCGATCGCAGATTGCTTGAGGCTCGACGGATCCGGCGGATAGAACAAACCTCGCGCTTCGACCGCGCGCTGCAGGTCGGCGTTGATGACGCCCGGCTGAACGACCGCGACGCCGTCGGCCGCATCGATTTCGAGGATTCTGTTCATCCGCATCATCCCGATCACGATGCTGCCCCGCAAGGGGACCGCGCCGCCGGACAATCCGCTGCCCATCGCGCGCGGCGTGATCGCAACGAGTTCGCGCGTCGCAAATTTGTGGAGATCGCGGACTTCGGCGGTCGCGGCTGGGAGAACGACCGCTAGGGGCCTGCCTTCGTACCAGGTTGCGTCGAAACCGTACGCGAGCAAGTCTTCCTCAGCCGTCAGCACGTTGGCTGCCCCGACGATGTTGCGGAGCTCCTCGAGTCGTGCGGATACGCTCACGCGATCATGGCTTTGTGATGCTCGACAAGGCCTCCCCTACTCACCGAGGCACCTATCGATCCCGTCGCGTTCGAAACAAGAACCGGCCATTTAATGGATATTCGGCGGACCAGTAGGAAAGGTGATGCCGGCGGCCGCGGCCGAGTCGTGTGCCGAGTGGCGGCTCTAGGTCACACCCTGCTCTTCGATTTTTGTTACGCGGTTTGCCCGCGGAGGCGGCGCCGCGTTTGCGCGACGGCCAGCGCTACGATTCCCAAGATCGCGAGCCAGAACGGCGCGAAGGCGATCAAGAAGAAGAGCCTCGCCACCAAACCGAGCGCCGCTTCACGTGAGGCGTGCCAGGCCGCAGCCCATGCATTGCTCAGCTGTGAGACGGCGTTCGGCTCGGCGCCGAGCGTCCGCGCCTCCTCCTCTAGGTGGACGTCGATCGTCGATGTCGCGACGCGCGCCTTGAGAGCTTGCGCCTCGGCATCGAGTTTTTCGATTTGCTCGCGCACGTCGCTCAGCTGGTTCTCAACCCCCAGAATATCGCTAACTCGCCCGGAGCGATCCATGATTTTCAGTAAATCGATTTCGGTTCGGCGCAGATTGCGAAGGCGTGCTGCATCGTCGACGATCTGATCGCCGACATCTTCGGCTGCGACGTCTTGCGATCGAACCCCGCCGATTGTCGCGATACGCGCCAGGGCGGCGTCGAAGTGGTCGGAGGGGACGACGAGCGTCAGGTTCGCTTCGCGGCGTTCGTCGGGCGAGGCCGGACGCTGGTCGGCGAGTTTGGTGACGTCGCCGTCGAACGCTCGTGAAACGGCGGTAAGGCTCGAGACGGCGCGACCGACGTCGCTGACGAGGATGCTCAATGAAGCCTTGCGCGCCATTTGCCGAGTGTGACCCGGCGAACTACGCCGCGCGATCGCAACGGCGTTCGCGGCAGGCGCAACCTCGCTCTTCGGTGCGTTGAGTTTGAGCTTGGGTTGCGCCGGCGCCCCTGCGGGTTCAAGCGGTGTGAGCGCATCGTTTCCGGTCGTCGTTATGGGGGCGAGTTTGAAGGCCACGACGCTCGACGAGCCTGGGTAGTTCGCATGACGAGGTGCAGCGGCCACGGCGAGGACGATCACCAGACCAATCGCCGTCCACCAATTCCAGGCGGCCCGGACGATTTGGCGCAGGTGACCGATCCGGGTGGCGACGGCGGAGTGCATCATGTCTGGAAAACGCCGGGATTAGGTGGGGCGTGACCGTCATGCGCCTCTTGAAACCGGCCGATAACCGGGGTGGTATGTTCCGCCACCCCGGACCCTCGGAGGCCCCCCGGCTCTTCCATCGATTGTTGGCCGAAGGCTTCGTCCTGATGCGCGAACGCAGCATCCCTTACGGGCTGCTCGCCCTCGCCTGCGCGCTCAGCGCCGCCGGCGTTTTCAAGAAGGTCGATCTGCTCAACGTGTTCGCGTCGGGTGACCCGGTCGCCGTCCTGCGTACGGCGCCGATCAACGTCATCTTGGTCGCCGCTCTAATTGCGATTTTCTTCGTGCTGCCGTCGGCGCTCCGGCGCATCCAGCCAACCTTTAAGATGACGGCCTGGCGCGCGATCATCACCCTCGCAACGCTCTTTTGCGTCGGCGTCGCGACCGAAGTTGGGTACGCCGCCGCCGTCGTCCCGGGGATCATCGTCGGAGTCCTTTTGTCGCAGGCTCTGATCAATGCGCTGCTGCGCACGAAAGAACGCGCGTCGGCACGGGAAGCCGCGGCGACGGTCTGGGGCTCGTTCCGCGGTTCGTTCCGCTTGACGCACGACCACTTCCTGACGACGCTCGGCATCTTGATCGTGTCGCTCGCGATGCTTGGGATTCCATTCACCATCGGTTTGGTCGCGCTCTTGGTGCTCGACGCGCTCGATGCGCGGTCGTTGATTGTTGCCGCGCCGGCGCTCTTCATGACCTTCATCTATTGCGAGTGCGTCCGGTACGTTCTGATCGTACGCTGGTACAGCCGCCTAGAAGCGGCGCACACCGTTCGCGAATCGCAACCCGACGCCCCCGCCGCGCAGCCGGCGGCCGCTGGCGTACGCCGCATCGCCTAGCCTCCCGCTGAAGGGGCCGCGCCGACCACGCGCGGACTAGCGAGCATGGGCTACGACATCAAAGCAAATAGTGCGGTAATAACGAACGGGCGCGATCGCGCGGCCGCGCGGTCGATGCTGAAGGCCGTCGGATATACCGACGAGGATCTCGCCAAACCGATCGTCGGGATCGCCAATACGTGGATCGAGACGATGCCGTGCAATCTGAACCTGCGCGGCCTGGCCGAGCATGTCAAACGCGGGGTGCGCGACGCCGGCGGAACGCCGATGGAGTTCAATACGATCGCGATCTCGGACGGCATCACCATGGGTACCGAGGGGATGAAGATGTCGCTGGTGAGCCGCGAGGTTATCGCCGATTCGATCGAGCTGGTCGGCCGCGGCCACATGTTCGACGCGATGGTCGCGCTCGTGGCTTGCGACAAGACGATTCCCGGCGCGGCAATGGCGCTCGTACGTTTGAACGTTCCGTCGCTGCTGCTGTACGGCGGCTCGATCGCTCCAGGGCACTGGAAAGATCGAGATCTAACGGTCGTCGACGTCTTTGAAGCGATCGGCGCGCACGCAGCCGGGAAAATCGATGACGCCGAACTGAAGGCCATTGAGGATCATGCGTGCCCCGGCGCCGGCGCGTGCGGCGGCCAATTCACGGCAAATACGATGGCAACCGTGATGGAGTTCATCGGCCTCTCGCCGGTCGGCAGTGCTTCGCCGGGCGCGACCGATCCGCGGAAAGAGAAGAAGGGCTACGAAGCCGGCGTTCTGGTGATGGACCTGCTGCGTCGCGGTGTCCGGCCGCGCGACATCCTGACACGTGACGCATTTGAAAACGCGATCGCCGCCGCCGCCGGCACCGGCGGTTCGACTAACAGCGTACTGCATTTGCTCGCGCTCGCGCGCGAAGCCGACGTGCCGCTCGAGATCGACGACTTCGATGCTATCAGCCGGCGAACGCCGATCATCGCCGATCTACGCCCGGGCGGTCAATGGGTCGCACTTGACGTCGACCGGGCCGGCGGAATCCAGTTGATCGCCAAACGGATGGTTGAGGCAAATCTCGTCCACGCCGGCGCGCAAACCGTGACCGGCAAATCGCTGGGCGAGGCTTCGTCGACTGCGGTCGAATCGGCGGGACAAGTCGTCATCGCGACGGCGGAACGCCCGTTCAACGCGACGGGAGGCCTGGTCATTTTGCGTGGGAATCTCGCGCCGGAAGGTGCCGTTGTAAAGATCGCCGGTCACGAGCGACCGTATCATCGCGGACCGGCGCGCTGCTTCGATCGAGAAGAAGATGCGATGGCCGCGGTCGAGCGGGGTCAAATCGTCGCCGGCGACGTCGTCGCGATTCGGTACGAAGGCCCGAAGGGTGGGCCGGGGATGCGCGAGATGCTCAGCGTCACCGGCGCCATTGTCGGGACCGGGCTCGGTCCAAGTGTCGCGTTGATCACCGACGGCCGATTTTCGGGCGGAACGCGCGGCCTGATGATTGGTCACGTCGCACCGGAGGCGCAAGCCGGTGGCCCACTCGCAGCGTTGCGCGATGGAGACATCGTCGTGATCGATATCGAGAAGCGTCGCCTCGACACGGAAGTCCCCCTGACAGAAATGAGCGCGCGGCTCGCGGCGTGGAAGCCGAAGCCGGCGCGTTACACGAGCGGCGTCATGGCGAAATACGCTGCGCTCGTCTCGTCGGCATCCGACGGCGCGATAACACGACCGCCGCCCGGGGCGTGAACTACGGCTTCGAGGAACACCCAAGCCGCGCCGCTTTAATCGCCAGTGCGCTCTTCGGCGGTCTGGCTGGAATCATCGCAGCGACGCTGGCGTTTCTCGTAGCTACGGCTTTCTTCGTCATGATCGCCGATGCGTTTCCGTCGCTCACCGGAGCGCCGGCATTGGCCGTGTACGTGGTGTTGCTTCTAGTACCGGCGATTCCGCTAGCGGGCATCATGAAAACGAAGGAAGCGCGTTTTGGACCGCGCGTCATGAGCGTTGTCGGGCTCATGGTCCTTGCGATCCTCAGCGCCGGCGAGGTCAGCGGCCTGCTTCTGCTTTATCCGCGGAATCTGCACTTCTACATCGTACCGGGACCGGATTACGGCGGCAGCGAGTCGCTTCAGTCGGCGGCGAACTTTAACAACTGTAAGGAAGATGCGTTGGGATACGAGAAACAGTCGGACAGATTTCGAGCGGCGGACAAATTTAGCGAAGCCTCGCGCCAATCCGAGACGACGGCCCGAATGCTCGAAAAATGTGTGGCTTTAGCTCCTCCAAGTAAAGACAACCATTGGTTAATGGTTGGTGCCGCCTACGAGCTTTGCAATTCGGCCGCGTACGCGCACGATGCTCGAGAGGAGGACCGAGCCGTCGGCTTGGCGCGAGAGTGCAGCGCGAAACTCCAGGAGAGGTCAAAGGCCTTCACTGATCTGGATGATGCTGACAAGAGTGTCGCTCAGGAATGGCTTAAGCGTGGGAAGGCTATGACGCTTGGCAACTGGCCGTCGCTTTGAGTGGGGTTATAGGGTCATGACTTGGGAAGCCTTCAGTGCGATAGCGACGGCCTTTACCGGTCTCGTCATCATGGCTACGGTGATCATCGGCGCCCGTCAAGCGCGGGCGGCTCTGGAGCAGATTTCCGAAACGCATCGTGCAACGCAGCTCGACGGCATGATGAGAGTTTTCGAATTGTTCGACGACGACCGTTTCCACCGGGGCCGGCACTACATCATTCACGAACTTGCCGGAAAGATGGGCGAGCCTGGGTTCGAAGAGTTTCTGCGCACGACGTATCATGCTGACCTTCCCTGGATCAACACATTAACGACGCTCGAACGCGTCGGCGTTTTCATCCGGCTGGGCCTGCTAGAAGGCGAACCGTTTTATTACAACTGGTCAAACATGATCATCGCCACCTGGCGAAACCTGCGCCCGCTTGTCGAGTTGCAGCGGACTCTCCAGGATAACCCTTACCTTTGGAAAGATACGGAATGGATGGCTGACGACGCCGCGCGATTTGTGCGCAAATTTGTAGCCGAAAACCCGCGGCCGCGTCCAAGCACGGGGGAGCCCTTTACCCTAGAGGCGTTGGAGACGAGAGGCCGCTAGCTTCGGAGAAAATAGGCTTCCGTTGCGGGCGGGGTGAACAATTCGCCCATGCGACTTGCCTGTAGCGAGTGCGCCGCTGAAGCGGCGCCGGACTCGCTATTTTGTTCCATTTGTAGCGGACTGCTCGAGTTTCGGCTCGACCCAGTTGCTCAGGACGTGCGTGCGCTCAAGGTGGCGTTCAAGGAACGGCGCACGTCGAACGATTCGCTCGATCTGAGCGGCGTCTGGCGCTTCCGCGAACTCCTCCCGGAGATCGCAGCCGAACACGTCGTCACGTTGCGGGAAAACGTCGTTCCGACGTACCGCGCGCAAACCGCGGCGGCCTATGCGGATGCGACAAGGCTGTCCTACTTGCATCTCGGCCTGAATCCGACGGCATCGTTCAAGGATGCCGGGATGACCGTCGCGGTTTCGCACGCTCGTTCCCTCGGCGCGCGCGTCGCGATCTGCGCGAGCACCGGCAATACGGCCGCCTCGATGGCGGCGTATGCGGCGCGGGCCGGGATGATCGCGATCGTGCTCGTCCCCGCCGGTGCGATCAGCGAAGCGAAGATGGCGCAGACGCTCGATTACGGAGCGACCGTCGTCGCGATCGACGGTGACTTCGATCGCGCGCTGGCGATCGTGCGGGGGCTCGACCCGGGGCGCGTCGCGATCGTCAACAGCGTCAATCCTTATCGCATCGAAGGGCAGAAATGTGCCGGCTTCGTGTTGTTGGAGGCGCGCTATTGGAGCAGCCCGGATTGGCTGATCCTGCCCGGCGGGAACCTCGGCAACTCCAGCGCCTTCGGCAAGGGCTTTCGAGAAGCGCTCGCCCTGGGCTTGATCGATCGGATTCCGAAAATCGGGGTCGTCCAAGCGAGCGGCGCCGCACCTTTCGCGAAGCTCTTTCATGACGGCGGAGACCTCGTGCCGGTGAAAGCTGAAACCGACGCAACCGCGATTCGTATCGGTGCGCCGGCATCGTGGCGCAAGGCACTCGGTGAGGTACGCGCGAGCGGCGGAACCGTGACGACGGTGACCGACGAGGAGATCGCCGAGGCACGTGCGATCGTCGGGAGCGACGGCATCGGTTGCGAACCCGCCTCCGCAGCGTCGCTCGCCGGTTTACGAAGGTTGCGAAAAGACGGAACCATCGAGCGCGACGACGACGTCGTGCTGGTCCTGACCGGTCACATGCTCAAGGACTCCGCTTACGCCGCCGCGTTCCACGCTTCGCGCGAACGATTGGCGAACAAGATCGTGAAAATCTCGCGGGAAGACAGCCTGCGCGCGCTGATCGAGAAGGCCGGCGCCGTCTATGCGTGATGCCTTTCGGATAGCGGTTCCCGCATCGAGCGCGAACCTCGGCCCGGGTTTCGATGCGATCGGCCTCGCGCTCGATCTCTGGGTGCGCGCAACCGTGCAGCCCGCGCTCCACTTCGCGATTTCGTTCCGAGCCGGGAAATACGTTCCGACCAACGTCGGGTTCGAAAACGAGATCGTGCGCGGTCTCGATCGCGTGCTTCACGGAGAACGCCCGGACGTCTCGATCCTGGTCGAAAACGACATTCCGTTAGGCAAGGGCCTGGGCGCAAGCGCTGCAGGCGCCGTGCTCGGCATCGCGATTGGTGCGGAACTCGCCGAGCGGCGTCCGTCCACCGAAGAACTAGCATCGCACGCGACCGAACTCGAAGGGCATCCGGATAATGCGCTGCCGGCTCTCCTCGGCGGCATCATCGTCGCGGCACAATCCGACGGCGCACCGCCGACCTTCTTGCGCTTCGAGCCGCCGGCCGGTCTCTCGGCGGTAGCCGTGACGCCGCACATCGTTCTTCCAACGGCCGCGGCGCGTGCGCTGCTCCCAGCACACTACGAGCGCCGCGACGCCGTCTATAACATCCAGCGTGCGGCCTTGCTGGCCGCCGCGCTCGCTTCGGGGCAGACGCACGTGTTGCGCGTCGCGGCCGGCGATCGTATCCACCAACCGTACCGCGCGCCGCTCGTTCCGGGCTTCGACGAGATGCTGGGGTTTGAGATGCCGGGGCTGCTTTCTCTTGCGCTTTCGGGTGCAGGACCGAGTGTGTTGGCGCTGGTCGACGGCAACGGTCCAGCGATCGCGGAGGCGATGCGTGGGGCCTTTGCGCGTGAGGGCATCGAGAGCGACGCGTTCGAGTTGGACATTTCGAATCGCGGAGCGACCGTCGAATCCCTTGCGGTCGCTTAGCAGGCGAGGACCGACTGCATCGAACGTGAACTGAACGAAACGGTAGTAGGAGGAAGTGAAAAATGAAAGCCCCGATAAAAGTCGCAGTCACCGGCGCGGCCGGGCAGATTGGTTACGCCCTGGTGTTTCGGATCGCGTCGGGCCAGATGCTCGGAGCCGACCAACCGATCGAACTGAAGCTCATCGAGATACCGCCCGTGCTCGAAGCGCTCAACGGCGTCGCGATGGAACTGCAAGACTGCGCCTTTCCGCTATTACGCGGTATCGTGGCGACGGCTGATCTCGGCGAGGGGTTTCGCGACGTCAACTGGGCGTTGCTCGTAGGCAGCGTCCCGCGCAAAGCGGGGATGGAACGTAAAGATCTGCTCGGCATCAACGGTAAGATTTTCGTCGAGCAGGGACGGGCGATCGAGAAGAATGCAGCCGCTGACGTTCGGATCCTCGTCGTTGGGAACCCGTGCAACACGAACTGCTGGATCGCGATGAGAAACGCTCCGGCGGTTCCCAAAGAGCGCTGGTTTGCCATGACGCGCCTCGACGAGAACCGCGCCAAGGGTCAATTGGCCCTCAAGGCCGGCGTCGAGGTAACGCAAGTGACCAACATGACGATTTGGGGCAACCATTCGGCGACGCAGTATCCTGATTTCTACAACGCTAAGATCGGCGGACGCAGCGCCGCCGAAGTGATCGGCGACGACGCTTGGCTCAAGGACACCTTCATTCCGACCGTCCAACAGCGCGGCGCCGCGGTGATCAAAGTGCGCGGCGCCTCGTCGGCCGCCTCAGCGGCGAATGCCGCGATCGGCAGCGTCGTCACGTTGACGAATCCGACGCCGCCGAGCGACTGGTTCAGCGTGGGCCGAATCTCGGACGGCGAGTACGGCATCGAGGCGGGATTGATCTCGTCGTTCCCGGTTCGTAACGCGGGTGTCGCAAACGAGATCGTCGAGGGCTTGCCGCTCAACGAATTCGGCCGGCAAAAAATCGATGCCAGCGTCGCTGAGTTGAAAGAAGAGCGAAGCATGGTGGCCGAGCTCGCAACCGCCTAACTTACCGTAAGCGACAAGGAGATATCTATGGCAGTCAGCACTACGCCCAAAGCGAAGGGCCTCGCAGCTTCATACTACTACGCGAAGGACCTCGATCGAGCGACCAAGTTCTATACCGAACTCTTTGGATTCGAGCCGACGCTCGCGTACCCGGGCATGGTTAGCGAATGGACTTTCCCGACCGGCGAGACGTTCGGACTCTACAAGCCGCATGACGGCGAACACAAAAAGGGCAGCGGCCTCATGTTCGAGTTCGATGACATCGAATCGGCCGTTGCAGCGCACAAGGGACACGGCGTCGAGTTTGAGGACGACGGTAAGATCGACGAGACGCCGGTTTGTTTCATGGCATTCGCCAAAGACAGCGAAGGCAACGAATTCATGTTCCACAAACTGAAGACGTAATTCGAACCGTACAGCGAGCAAAGGGACCTACGCCGGTCAGGCGAAGGTCGTCTTAATGGTGCATGTGAGCGTCGGCTCGCCGGCGGGCTCCTATAACGTCGGAACCCCCGCGTTTTACCGTTGGGTCGTTCGACTCTCCGACGCGGGCTTGCCTTTGCGTCCCGCCGATCGCGAAGCGATCGACGTCCTGGGCGCGATTCCAAACGCTTTTGTGGATGAAGAAGAGGTCTCCGGTAGCGGCTGGCGTGTCGTTCCAGCCTCATCGTATGAAGATTGGCCCGTGCTCGAAGCGACGCCGCAGCGGCTTCGCCGAGCGCTGGAAACCGCGCGGCGCGTGCTTTGGGAGCACGCCGCCCCAGTCGGTATCAGCGCGCGCGAGATCGTGAGCATCGACGAAGAGATCGAAAACGTTCTGGCGATCTTGCATCGCGCCGAAGCCGCCGGTTTCAGCGTCAGCGTCAGCTACGTCTCTTAGCTAACAACCCGGGCTACTGGCGCTGGCCGAATAACTGGTTGAGGACGCCGCCGACGTTGCTTTGACCGCCGGCCTGTGTCGCGCCCTCATAGTGCGGCTCGTGATAGGTCATCGATTGAATGCCGAGACGGCCGGGACCGTAGAAGCGATTGATGAGCAGTGCGGCGCCGCCGACGAACGCGCCGAGCGCGCCGAGCAAACCACCGCCGCCCTGCGACTGTAGGACCGTTACCGTGTCCATCCGCACGCTCGAGTCTTTCCAGAGCCAGCCACCCGGCTCGACGTCGAGCATTTCGCCCGGGCCGAGCGTCTTCTCGAAGACGTTGCCGTAGCCGTGCAGGAGCACGATCCCTTCGCTCTGTTGAGCGGTGAAACGATCGATGAACAGACCCGTGCGCGCGAACAGAACGTTGGCAAGACCGGTCTGCCAGAAGAAGTCGTAGCCCACGTTGCTGGTCGCGAGCAAAAATTGATGCTCGCGAACGTCGACGGATTGGCCTGGTTGCAGGCGTAACGCGACGATCTGCCCGGGGGCCTCACGCGAGAACGAGATGTTTCCCGGACCCTTTGCGGTCGAGATGAAAATCTGTAGCCCGGAGAAGAAGCGCTTCGCAGCGTTTTGCAGCCCCATGAACCCGAGCGTGACGTTCGGTTGCTTCCAGAGCAAGATGTGATGTTCGAAGTAGATCGTCTGCTGCGTGCCGAGTTCGACGTCGACGACCGGAACGAGCTCGCCTTCGATCTTGATACTCATGTCGCCGAGGACGATCGGTTCCTTGGGATTGTCGGTTTCGCCGACCGGCTCCGTGTACGGGCCGACTTGCGTCGGCTGCGGCGCGGGTGCTCCGCAATTGGCACAAAACTTCGCGCCCGGCGCGAGCGGCGTTTGACAGGTTGGACAATTCACGCTCGATCCTCCAGTGATAACCGGACGAAAGCGTTATGACGGCTTCGAGCGAGGACCTCTCTCGATCGCCTTTACCACCATCAGGCCGGAGCGGCTTGAGAGACGGAACGCGCGCTCGGCGCGTTTCTAATCCATTCGAGGGCCTCTCCCCTAGCGAGGAAGCTCGTCGAGTGCTACGCTCGTCCCCGTAGGTCCCCGGGCCGCCCAGGTCCATTGGAGGCCAATATGGCGCATCGGTTCTTGTTCTTGAGCCTGATGATTTTCGGTTTCGCAGTTGGCGCGAGCGGGTTCGCGACACCGCCGGCGGTGGCTGCGCCGAAGAAGCCCGCTGCGACCACGAAACCCGCTGCGACGATCCCACCTGCGGGTCCGGGTTGCGTCGATGCAGCAGTTGCCGTGATTCGGCCATGCACTGGACCGTACGGAACACCCATTACGGTCTATCCTAAAGCCGGACTGAAGAGCGCCCCATATCAGCTTGTCTTCCGGCCGAACTTTCCGGTGCTCGCGCCCTTACAACTGATCGCGCCGAAGAGCGGCTTCGCGGCCGGCTCGCCCACGCTGCCGGCACCCGTGGAGTTATGCGCGTACGGCGCCAAATGGAACGTCTTGCTGATTACCGCCGACGGAAAGAATCACGGGCAAATCGGCGAGTTCACGGTCAAGTGCGGAGCTGGCGCCACGCCGACGCCGTACGTGCCGCCAGCGTCGGCGCCGGCTGGGGCAGGTTGCAAAGTGTCTGCCGGCAACGCGGCGACGTTTCCGTGCAGCGGCCCGGCGCTGACGAGAATCGGCCTCTATCCGCTACGAGCATTGCACGATACGCCCGACTTGCTCGTTTTCGAACCGCTTTTCAAATACGTGCCGATGAAGGTCCTGGCGAAGATCCTGAAAGATCCGAAGGGCTATTACGTGAGCGCGCCGGCGGAATTGTGCACGTACGGTCCGACCTGGACGATCTCGCTCTTCGGCAAAGGCGGCGGTTCGTTCGGAAAAGTCGGAACCTTCACCATCGATTGCCGCGGCGCACCGACGTCCGGACCCAAAGGCGGTTATTCAAAGGAATGCGGCCCCAAATCGACCCTCGTCTCGATTACTCCATGCGCCGGCCCGGTAGGTACGAGCATCAAAGTCGGTACGAGCCCAATACTGGCCGGGAAGCCGGCAGCCATGGGTTTTCGCAAAGCCGGCTCACCGGGCGGTCCTGAAATCATATTGCCGGTCAAAGGTTCGAGCGCGACGGCGACGGCCGCCCTCTGCCCGCGCGGTCCAAAATTCACCGTCTCGATTCTCGATGCCACCGGAATCGATTTTGGCGACGCGGGGACGTTCACGATCATTTGCGCGGTGAAGGGCGGACCGCCGCCATCCGCGTCTCCATCGCCGTCGCCATCTCCATCTCCGTCGCCGACGGCGAAACCGAAGAAGAAGCCGAAACCGAAAGTGACGCCGCCGCAGCCGCGTGGGACGTCAGTCGTATCTGCGCCGCACGTTCCGAATCCGACGCCCTCGCCGTCGCCCCTACCCACGCCGCCGAAGACGACGAAGCCGCCCGCCAAGTCGTCGACCGCGCCTCCGGGAACTTGCGTAGACGCGCCCGGCTCACCGTTCACCATCAACGGCTGCCCGTTAGTTCCGAAGCAAGTGATCCAACTGAACATCGTCAGCGCGACGGCCTTTCAGCCAGTCGTCATCATCTTTCAGCCCGGCGGCCCACAGGGTTCGGGTCAGCAACAACCCATTACGGCTCCGGTGCAACGCACACCGAACGGCGGGTTCGGTTTTATCCTCCCCACCGCGGCGTGCCGGCACGTCCTTACCCAATGGAATCTCTTCGCCGTCGACGTGGGCGGAGCTCAAGTCCCCATCGGTCTTTACGTGACAAATTGCTAACGGCGCCGGCGCGCTCGCTTTAGTAAGGGGGAGAGGTTCCGTTGGAGGGACTTAGCCAGGAGGTCGCCGAGTACCACGTATCCGGATCGATGCGCTCATAGCCAACCGTCGCATAGTAGCCATACATCGGATAGGACGGCAATGGACATTGCTGGAGAACTTGCGCCATCAGGTTCGCGTCGAGATATCTTGGCTGCCGCGCGGGCGGAACCGGAGAATCGACCGTCGTCGTTAGCGTCGGCGAGACGTGCGCGCGCCGCGTGAGGTGCTCGTACGTTCCGAAGTCGACGGTATAATCGCCGGGCAGAAGACCCAGGAAGACGAATGTGCCGTCGGGTTGCGTTTGAGTTCGCCGCGTCATGTCGTGTTCCGACCGTGCGGCTACTCGCAAGCCGCAGACCGGTGTCCCGTCGGGCAGGTTCACATGGCCGCGGATCGTGCCGAAGTTGTCGTCTGCACGTGCGGACGGCGCGATCGCGAAGCACGAAAGCGCGACGGCAAGTGCCGCCAGCTGCGGAAGTCGAGGTTGAACCATCATTGGGAAACCCTCCATGATGCCACTTACCCGGGTCGCGTTCGATCGACGTGGATCCCGCTCGGTTGTTGTGCTGCCGATCGGAGGGTCGGTCTCCTCGGTATTGAAGCCGCGGCAGTCAGATGATGATTTTTCTAGGCGCTGTAACCCTGGCGGCGACGCTCGACACCGCGCACGCCGCGCTCGCGCGCGCGATCGATGGCGATCCCGATTATGGCGCTTGCAGCGCCGCACAGCGTCAAACCGCCGCGGCGGAGGCCGACATCAGAACCTTGGGGCAAATCAATGGACGCAACGTCGTCCTTGCCGGCGTGCATGCGTCGTGCGTCTGTGGGAACGTCAATTGCCCGTGGCACGTCTTACGGTTGGATCCCGGCAAGGCGCGCGTGCTGTTCTCTACCTATGCTTTTCAGATGGACGCTATCGGTACCGAGAAGCCGCTGCCGAAACTTCGGGCGCAAGCCCACGATTCGGCGCTGGTCACCGACGAAGCAACCGTGGCCTACCAAGACGGCCGCTACGTCACGATCGAAACCGCTCGGGTACGAGGCGATACCGGAGCGCGCAAGCCGAATGACGTCCCGGTCCGTTTTGCCTACGGCGCGTCTTCGGCGCGACTCAAAGGCAGTGTTTCGCTCGGCTGGTATGACGAATATGCGCTCGCAGCCGCCAAAGGCCAGCGCTTGATGATCGACGGCATCGCGTCGCAGAAGAAGCTGTCTCTCACGCTTTTCGTACCGAATTCCGCCCAGGTCGTCGACGTCGCGCCCGGCGTCCCGGTGACCCTCGGGAGCAGCGGTACCTTCCGTCTACACGTAGAGAACGGTAGCGAGGCCGGGGCGCCCTACGCGTTGACCCTTACGATTCGAAATTAATTAGCGTTGTAACAACCGTGCAACTTGTACGAGGGGCGGGGCATTTGCTGCAACAGCAGTGCTCGTGTACTTAGGGCTTCTCCATGCAACTCTGCGGCGGCGCCTGAGAAGAAGCTCCCGTTGGTAGTCACCCGGCCTCTTCGAGCCGCGCATTTTTCGCACCGATCAAGGGATGCTGAAAGGCGATATTCACTTCTTCTCGAATGCGATGAAACTGTTATTATGTCGCATTCGGAAGAGTGAGCGCCTTTCGGCGTCTCCGTGCAGGTCGTGAGTCCGGCACGGCAAGGAGCTCGGATTCACTGGTGCCGAGCGGTTCAGGAGCTGATCGGGATCATCGCATACAAGGTCGTCGCAGGGCGAGAGATTTTCTGTCCGCTCTGTGGCGATTTCGCGGCACTGGAATGGCGGAGGTTTCGGACTGACGATTTCGGGCTGTCGATCGATCGCCGGTCGCCGCGGTGCGAACACGGGTGCCCCCGGGCTCCGTACTTGGAGCTTGCGGCCAACAGGCTTGCGGAGGGCTTTGAACCCGCGTTTTATCGGCT
>Ga0209009_1000305_pt1 | contig 19253 bp, 17 predicted proteins | sample BlaSpr_A8_OM3_M2_FD_187979 | JGI IMG/M metagenome (GOLD analysis project Ga0209009, IMG submission 187979) | Forest soil microbial communities from Thunder Bay, Ontario, Canada - Black Spruce, Ontario site 2_A8_OM3_M2 (SPAdes) (version 2) | ecosystem: Environmental > Terrestrial > Soil > Boreal... | reverse complement strand
CGCCTGTGCGGCGGCTGCCACCGCGAAGGCACGACCGTCAGCCTGACGCGGCAGATCCCGCAGTCCAACATCCTGGGAAACTACATGGACAGCATCCACGGGGAAGGCCTCTTTAAGAAAGGCCTGACCGTGACCGCGGTCTGCACGAGCTGTCACACGGCGCACTTCGTGCTGCCGCACACGGACCCGCGATCCTCGATCGCCAAGGAAAACATCTCGAAGACCTGCACGCACTGCCACGGTCAAATCGAAATCGTGCACCGCAAGGTGATCCGCGGCGAGCTCTGGGAGAAACAGCCTCACATGATTCCGGCCTGCGTGGATTGCCACTCGCCGCACAAGGTGCGGAAGGTGTTTTACACGCAGGGCATGGCCAACCAGGACTGCCTGCGCTGCCACAGTAATCCGAACCTCAAGGGGACCCGAAGCGGGCAGACGGTCTCCCTCTTCACGAACCCGGACGAGCTGGCTCACTCACGCCACGCGAAGATCGCCTGCGTCCAGTGCCACACCGGCGGCGACCCGGCAGACGCCACGCGCCCCTGCCGCACGATCATTGCCAGGGTTGATTGCTCGATCTGTCACACGGAGACCGTGGACCAGTACCGCGAAAGCCGGCACGGACAGCTCTTCGCGCAGGGCAGCCCGGACGCCCCCGCGTGCCGCGACTGCCACAGTCCCCATGGGACGCTGAGCAAGAACGACTCGAATTCGCCGACCTTCTCGCGCAATGTGCCGGCCCTTTGCGCCAACTGCCATCGCACGGGGAACAAGGCGGCCGTGCGCTACAAGGGCGCCCAGCGGAACATCGTCGAGAACTACCTGGAAAGCATCCACGGGAAGGGACTGATGCAGTCCGGCCTCACGGTCACGGCCAACTGCGCCGACTGCCACAGCGCCCACCACGAGCTCGCGGCCGCCGATCCGCGATCGAGCGTGAACCGCGCCAACATCGCCCGCACCTGCTCGAAGTGCCACCGGGGAATCTACGAGCTCTTCACCGCGAGCGTCCACTCCCCGACCGTCAACCACGGCGACAAGAAAGTTCCGGTGTGCAGCGATTGCCATTCGGCGCACAGCATCCAGCGGACGGACCTCTCCAATTTCCGGCTCCACATCATGGACCAGTGCGGCCACTGTCACGAGAAGATCGCGGAGACCTACTTCGACACCTTTCACGGAAAGGTCTCGAAGCTGGGATACCTGACGACGGCCAAGTGCTACGACTGTCACGGGTCGCACGACATTCTGCCGGTGACCGATCAACGTTCGCGGTTGAGCCGGTCGAACATCGTCAAGACCTGCGCGAAGTGCCACCCCGGGTCTCACCGGCAGTTCGCGGGCTATCTGACCCACGCCACGCACCACGATCCGAAGCGCTATCCGTTGCTGTTCTACACCTTCTGGGGAATGACGACGCTGCTCGTGGGGACGCTGGCGCTGGCAGGTACGCACACGGCGCTCTGGCTCCGCCGGTCTCTCGGATACCGCAAACCGGCCGCCGCCGACAATGCCGAAGCCGGCCAGGTCTACGTCCGCCGTTTCACGACCTTCCAACGCAACCTGCACCTGATGGTGATCGGGAGTTTCCTCGGCCTGGCGCTGACCGGCATGACCCTGAAGTTCTCCTATGCGGCCTGGGCCACGGTGCTCGCGAGGCTCCTCGGAGGCTTCGTGGCCGCCGGCCTGATCCACCGATTCTGCGCCGTGGTGACGTTCACCTACTTCGGCCTCCATCTCTGGGACGTGATCCGGCAGAAGAAGAAGAGCGGCGGAGGCTGGCTGAAGTTCATCTTCGGTCCCGAGAGCATGATGCTCAATCGCCGCGACTGGCGCGAGTTCGTGGGGTCGCTGAAGTGGTTCGTCCACAAGGGCCCGCGCCCCCGGTACGGCCGCTGGACGTACTGGGAGAAGTTCGACTATTTCGCCGTGTTCTGGGGCGTGGCGGTGATCGGCATGACCGGTCTGATTCTGTGGCTCCCGACGGTCTTCACGCACATCATGCCGGGCTGGATGGTCAATGTCGCGACCACGATCCACAGCGACGAGGCGTTGCTGGCGGTCTGCTTCATCTTCAGCATCCACTTCTTCAACACTCATTTCCGCCCGGAGAAGTTCCCCATCGACACGGTGATCTTCACCGGCGGGGTGCCGTTGGAAGAGTTGAAAGACGACCGCCCGCGGGAATATCAACAGTTAGTGGACAGCGGAGAGCTCGAGCATCTCCTGATGCCGGCGCCCCTGCCGCCCGCCAGGCGGAAGTGGCGGCGTTTCGGCTTCACCGCGCTCGGGATCGGGCTCTTCCTGATCGTGTTGATGCTCTACGCGATGATGTTCGTCTATCGATGAGAGAAAACGGGAGCCACATCAATCTGCTCCCGCATCTGCTGAGAGACTCAACAACACCTGCTGAGTTATTCAACACAAGCAAAACGTCATACCTGCAAGGAAACGAGGCGAATAGACACTTGGAATCGACTTTCAAGTGTTGAGAACCTCAACATAGAGTTGTGGCGTACCGGCTCCTGGAAGTCTATAACTCATAATACTCCAATGACTTAGTATCGAATCCCACCGTGGCACATGCGTTGCTCTGTAAGCTGGCGGAATCCGCCATGAACATCAAGTCAGACACCCCCAATCAAGGCCTCGGGACGCAGGCGTCATCGCTGAAATGCTGCTGGATGCTCGCCGGCGTCGTCGCCTACAAGCTCTGTGACCGCGGCTACGAGTGCGAGAACTGCAGCTTCGATCAGGCGATGGCCGGCCCCTCGCGCTTCATGGCCGGGGCGGGTGTTCCACACCTCCCGGAGGCAGGCGCCGCGGAGTCGCTTCTCTTCCACGACAGGCACGTCTGGGCCCGCGTCCAACCGCGGGGACTCGTGACGACCGGCCTGGACGACTTCGGCCGGCGTCTGGCAGGACGCGTCTACTGTGTCGAGCTTCCCCGGCCCGGCACCCGGATCGCCGCCGGCGGCGCGGCCTGGACGATCGTGCATCACGAAGGCAAGGTCACTCTGGCGGCGCCGGTCGAAGGCGTCGTCGAAAAAGTCAACGAGCGGCTCTACCGGAATCCCTCGCTGATAAGCGAGGATCCGTACGGCGCGGGCTGGGCGGTGGTCCTGAAGCCGCTCGATTCCGTCAGGGACCTGAAGTCTCTTCGGTCCGGATCCGAGACCGCGCCGTGGATCGCCTCCGAGTCCGAAAGGCTCTCGCGCCTTGTCGCGCGCTCCGGCGGGTCGCACTGGACTCTGCCGGACGGAGGCCGGATGGTCAACGACCTTCACGAGGCGATCCCCGCGGACATCCGCGCCCGGATCCTCGATCTGTTTCTGTCCGCCAACACGAGCCGTCCGTCCGGCCTCGCAGAGCCCGAGTCGGCCGGCCAATGAGAGAAGGGAGATGAACATCATGGTTGCCATTTTTGTTGTCCTCTTCGTCGTTCTCGCAATGACGATCGACGCCCTCGTCCGGAGAAAGCAGCCGGCCGTGGTTATCGCGATGGTCCGGCGCGAGATCCCCCTGCCGGGCGGCCTCTTTCTGGATGCCGGCCATACGTGGACCGCTCTGGACCCCTCCGGACGGATTCGCGTCGGCATGGACGACCTCGTGCGCGCCGCGATCGGCCACGCGGACAAGGTCGAGCTGCCCGAGCCCGGGACCGAGATCAAGCAGGGACAGCCGCTCTTCACGGTCGTTTCGGCAGGCCGGCGGGCGGTCATCACCGCGCCGGTGGACGGGATCGTCCGTTCCGTCAACTCCGCGCTCGTCGAAAACCCGGCGGCACTCGCGAGGGACCCCTACCACAGGGGCTGGATCTGCTCGCTCTCCCCGAAGAACCTCGGCGCCTCGCTGCGCAAGCTCAAGGTGGCCGAAGAAGGGGTCGAGTGGCTGCGCAAAGAGCGCGAGCGCTTCGACGGGTTCATCGCCTCGCAGGCCTGGCGCGCCGTGGTGCCCGGAGCCGTGATGCCGGACGGCGGAAAGCCGGCCGATGGCGTTCTCAATTACCTGGATGACGAAGCCTGGGCGGCCTTCGGAAGCCAGTTCCTCGCGCCTCCTCCTTCTCTTCTCGCGGAAGAGGGTCGGGGCAAGGGACTGGACGCTCCGGACGCGAAGTGACGAGAGGCTGAACGGGAGCAAGAGCCATGATTACGACGAGAGAGAAGAAAGGCATCCTCCTCGACACGACGCGCTGCATCGGCTGCGGAGCCTGCTCCCTGGCGTGCAAGGAACGCAACAGGCTTCCACGAACCTCCGACGACGTCCTGTCGGATACCCTTTCCGAGAAGACGTTTTCCGTGGTCAACCGGCAGGGTCCGCGTTTCGCGCGGAAGATGTGCATGCACTGCAACGTCCCGAGTTGCGTCTCGGCCTGTCCGGTCGGCGCGTTCCAGAAGACGGCGACGGGACCGGTCGTCTACGACGAGACGAAGTGCATTGGCTGCCGGTATTGCATGCTCGCCTGCCCGTTCAACATCCCGAAGTACGAATGGAGCAAGACGCTCCCGCGAGTGCGGAAATGCGACATGTGCGCCGACCGCCTCGCGCAGGGCCTCGCCACCGCGTGCGCCGCGGCCTGCCCGACCGGCGCCACGAAGTTCGGCACGCGCGCGGAGCTCCTCGCCGAAGCAAAGGCGCGGATCGCCGCGGAGCCGAAGAGGTACTTCCCTCACATCTACGGCGAGCAGGAGGTGGGCGGCACGTCGGTGCTCGTCATCTCCGACGCTAGCCCCGAGGAGATCGGGTTCCGCACCGATCTCGTCAGCGAGCCGCCCGCGATGCTGACGTGGCGCGTCCTGAACAAGATCCCCAACGTCGTGACGATCGGCGGCCTCGTGCTCGGAGGCATTTACTGGGTCACGAAGCGTCGCGAAGAAGTGGCCAGGGCCGAAGGCCGTGAGCACGACGGAGAGTCCGGGCCGCACGACGCCGAACCGCGCTCGAGAGAAGAGGAGCACGAAAAATGATCCGCCTGAGCGCCCTTCCCCGCCTGACCTTCTGGAGGATCGTCCTCCTTTTCCTCCTCGCGGCCGGCCTCTACAGCACTTTCGTCCGCTTCTACCACGGTCTCGGCGCCGCGACGAACCTGTCGGACCAGTTTCCCTGGGGGCTCTGGGTCGGCTTCGACATCCTGTGCGGCGTGGCGCTCGCGGCCGGCGGCTTCACCGTCAGCTCCATCGTCTACATTTTCCACCTCGAGCGCTTCCGGCCGATCGTGAGGCCCGCCATCCTGACCGCGTTCCTCGGCTACATGCTCGTCATCGGGGCCTTGATGTTCGACCTGGGCCGCCCCTACCGCGTATGGCACCCGCTGGTGATGTGGAACCCGCATTCGGTCATGTTCGAGGTCGGGTGGTGCGTGACGCTCTACACGACCGTCCTCGCGCTGGAGTTCTCCCCGATCGTCTTCGAGCGGTTCCGAATGAAGCGCGTCCTGAAGGTCCTTCACTTCGTGATGCCGCCGCTCGTTCTGCTGGGAGTGCTGCTGTCGACCCTCCACCAGAGCTCGCTCGGCTCCTTCTACCTGATCGTCCCCTCCAAGCTCTATCCTCTCTGGTACACCCCGTTTCTGCCGGTCTTCTTCTTCCTGACAGCCCTGACGCTCGGATGCGCCATGACGATCGTCGAGTCCTTCCTGAGCTCGCGGGCGTTCAAGAAGGAGATCGAGATGAGCCTCCTGACCGACATCGGCAAGGTGACACTCGTCCTGCTCGGCGTGAACCTCGTCGCCCGGTACCAGGACCTCTCCAGCCGCGGGGTGCTGCACCTGGCCTTCGAGCGGACCTACGAGGGGCGGCTCTTCCTCGCGGAGATGCTGGTGGGCCTCGTGGTGCCGGCCGTCCTCCTCGCGTTCCCGGCGGTCCGCAAGAGCCAGAAGGGTCTCTTCTCGGCGGCGATCCTCGTCGTGATGGGAATCCTCATGAACCGCCTGAACGTCTCCATCACCGGGATGGAACGCTCCTCGGGCGCGTCCTATCTGCCGAGCCTGACGGAAGTCTCCGTCACGCTGATGATCGTCGGCGTGGGGTTCGCGCTCTTCACGCTCGCCGCCCGGTATCTCCCCGTCTTCCAGCACGCCACGGAGGACCCCGGGCCCGAGGCCGCGTGGGAAGACGCCGAACCTGCCCGCGGGACCCCGCCCCGCGTGCCGGCCGCCGTCGCCGGAGCCGCGGCGTTCCTCCTCGTCAGCGCCATCGGCCTGACCTACGACGGGGTGATGCGCCGGCCGGCGGCGCCCGCCAGGCCCGTCGCAACGAAGGCTCCGGCGCCTCCGAACAGCGTGGCGCTGTCGACCTTCCGGATGCCGCCGGACGTCCCCTTCCGTGAGTCCCCCGACAGCCCGGCGCCCGTCATGTTCCGGCACGGGGTGCATGTGGACTCCTGGTCCCCGGACTGCGTGTCCTGCCACCGCGACGGGTTCTCGATGGTCCGGACGGGCTCGGCGCGGACAGCGGCCGCCGCGGGCGCGATGCACAAGAAGTGCGGCCAGTGTCACGACGGCACCTCCGCCTTTTCGATCGAGTCCGACTGCGAAAAGTGCCACGCGCCGTCCCTGGCGAAGTGAAACAAATGCATATGGCTCAGGCGGAAAGCCGGCCGCGCATGGAACACTGAACCGTCGGGAAGGCTCCTCGACAGGGACGCCGGCGCCAGGGCACCTGGAGCCGGTGAAGCTTTTCCTTGCAGCGATGATCACGAATGACCGACCGGTGAAGGACCCCCGATTGCTCGGGCGAGGCTTCGCCTCCCGGACCCCGTTTCTGCTGCCCGGCAGCCTGACCGTCAAGCTGGTCGTCTATCTCGTCGCGGGCCTGGGACTCGTCTTCGGCCTCATCGGCTGGCAGCACACGCTGCTTCACCGCCGCGACCTGGAAGAGCGGACCTTCGCCTCGACCGACCGCATCAGCGAGACCATCAAGCGCAGCGCGCGGTACAGCATGCTCAACAACCACCGGGACGAGGTCTACCACATCATCACGACGATCGGCGCGCAGCCCGGGATCGGGCGCATTCGGATCTACAACGAGCAGGGGCGGATCAGCTTCTCGACCGATGAGCAAGAGGTCGGGACGTTCGTGGACAAGAAGGTGGAGGCCTGTGTCTCCTGCCACGCCCAGGAACAGCCTCTCGCGCGTCTGAACCGGCCCGACCGCCTGCGGATCTTCCACAACGAGAAGGGGGAGCGGCTGGCCGGCCTGATCAACCCGATCGAGAACGAACCGGGCTGCTGGAACGCGAAGTGCCACGCGCACCCGGCAAACCAGCAGGTCCTCGGCGTCCTCGACGTCACGGTGCCCCTCGCCAGCCTCGACGAGACCATCCGGCACGGCGCGAGACGCATGGTGGGCGACACGGTCGCCGGAATCAGCGCCGTCTCCCTTCTGGCCGGCGTCCTGGCTTGGTTCGTGGTCCAGAAACCGGTCACGCGCCTCGTTCGCGGCACCCGACGGGTGGCTGCGGGAGACCTCGCGGCGAAGATCCCGGTCGAGTCCCGCGACGAGCTGGGCGTCCTGGCACAGTCGTTCAACCAGATGACGGAGGACCTCCGCAACGCCCACGAAGAGGTGAGCGGCTGGACGCGCCAGCTCGAGACCCGGGTCGAGGAGAAGACGGCGGAGCTGAAGAAGGTCCACCAGCAGATGCTCCACGTCGAGCGGATGACGTCGATCGGGAAACTGGCCGCCATCGTCGCCCACGAAATCAACAACCCCCTGGCGGGGATCCACACGTTCGCGCGCCTGATGATGAAGCAGGCCGACCGCGGCGAGCTCGATCCCGCGCGCGCGAGGGAAAATCTGTCCATGATCGCTTCCGAGTCCGCCCGGTGCGGTGAAATCGTAAAAGGCCTGCTCCAGTTTTCCCGGCCCAACAACAGGACGGAGATGCACCCGGGCGACGTGAACGAAGCCGTGAGCCACGCTCTGCGGCTGGTCGAGCACAAGATCAAGCTGATGGCTTTGAAGACGCGCGTGGAACTCGACCCGGACATCCCGCTGGTCCTGTGCGACCGGCAGCAGGTGGTCCAGGCCCTCGTCGCGCTCCTGATCAACGCGTGCGAGGCGACGGCGCCCAACGAGGGAGAGCTCGTCGTGACCACCCACCGGCTGGGAGCCGGCGGCCAGCCTCATGGTCCCTCCATCCCCGCGGGAAGCCCCAGCGGTGTCGAGATCCGGATCCGCGACAATGGGTCCGGGATGGACGAGGAGACGAAGGCCCGCATCTTCGAGCCGTTCTTCACCACGAAGGAAGGCGAGAAGAGCCTCGGCGTCGGCCTCGCCGTCGTCATGAGCATCGTGACCCGCCACGCCGGCGAGATCGAGGCCGAATCCGCGCCAGGCGCGGGAACGACCTTCACGCTGCGCTTCTTCGAGCGGCCCGGGCCGGGTCCGGAGACTCCGTCCGGATCGCAGCCCGCCGCGATCACCAGAGAGGAGAAACGTTCATGACCTCCGAAACACAGAAGAGAGGGCCCGCTCGGATCCTGATCGTGGACGACGAGCTCATCGTGAGGGAATCGCTCGGGAGCTGGTTCAAGGCCGAGGGTTACACCGTGGAGGTCGCCGACTCCGGCCGACAGGCGCTCGACCGGCTCGCGGAGAGCAACGCGGACATCTTCCTGCTCGACATCAAAATGCCGGGCATGGACGGCATCGAGCTCCAGAAGAAGATCCGCGAGGCGAATCCGGACGCCACGATCATCATCATGACCGCGTACGCCTCGGTCGACACGGCGGTCGCCGCGATGAAGCAGGGCGCCTACGACTACATCATCAAGCCGTTCGATCCGGACGACCTCGAGCACCTCGTGCGCAACGCCCTCGAGCGCCGGCAGCTGGTCGCCGAGAACCAGGAGCTGAAGACGCGCATCGAGGACCTGTCCCCCTTCTCCGACATCGTCGGCGAAAGCCCCGCCATGCACCGCGTGCTCGAGCAGGTGGCGATCGTCGCCCAGGCCGACACCAACGTCCTGATCAGGGGCGAGAGCGGCACCGGCAAGGAGCTCATCGCCCGCGCCCTGCACGCCGGCTCCGGGCGGCGTTTCCTGCCGATCGTCGTCGTCAATTGCGGCGCGCTGTCGGAAGGGATCATCGAGAGCGAGCTCTTCGGGCACGAGAAGGGGGCCTTCACGGGCGCCCAATACCGCCGCAAGGGAAAGTTCGAGATGGCGGACGGCGGAACGCTGTTCCTGGACGAGATCGGCGACATCAGCTTGAAGACGCAGGTGGACCTCCTGCGGGTCCTCGAGGAGAAGAAGATCGTCCGGGTCGGCGGCAACGCCCAGATCCAGGTCGACTTCCGTCTCGTGGCCGCCACCAACCGCAACCTCGAAGCGATGGTGGCCGAGGGGAAGTTTCGCGAGGACCTCTACTACCGCTTGAACGTCTTCTCCATCGCCATCCCGCCCCTGCGGGAGCGTCGCGAGGACATCGCTCCCCTCGCGGAGAGCTTTCTCGCCCGCTTCGCGCGCGGCATGAACAAGCCCGTGGCCGTAATCTCCGCCGAGGCGATGGCACTGCTGGGAAGCTACGACTGGCCGGGGAACGTGCGGGAGCTCCAGAACGCGCTCGAGCGGGCGGTCCTCATCGCGCGCGGGCGCGAGGTGGTTGCGGGGGATCTTCCCCTCCAGGTCAACGAACAGAGGGGCGAGCCAGCCGGCAAATCACTCGCGGACATGGAGCGGCTGCACGTGAAGAGGGTCCTCGGCGAATCGGCCTGGAACATAACGCAGGCGGCGCGCCTGCTCGAGATCGATCGGGTCACGCTGTACAGCAAGATCAAGAAGTACGGACTGGAGAGGGAGAAGTCGGATCGCTGACCGGCTCCAGCCGCGCCGATGCCGCCCATACAGCTCGTTGCGGTCGGGAAGGTTGACCCGGGGCTCCTGGACTATCTCGCGCTCGTCCTCCCGGCCGGCGTCGGCGGCCCGTGCACGGTGGCGCGAAAAGGAATCGATCCTCGTGAGGCGTTCGACGCCCGGCGCCAGCAGTTCCACACGACGCCTCTTCTGGCCCGTCTCGCCGACCTGCCGGGTTCCCGGGGCGCGAGGACACTCGGGGTGGCCGACGTGGACCTTTTCATCCCGATCCTGACCTACGTCTTCGGCGAAGCCCACGTCGATGGCCGGGCGGCACTCTTTTCGGTCACCCGGTTGAGGCAGGAGTTCTACGGACTTCCGCAGAACGAGGTCCTCTTCTACGAGCGGTGCGAGAAGGAGGCCCTGCACGAGCTCGGGCACACGTTCGGTCTCATCCACTGTCCCCTCTACGCCTGCGTCATGCACTACTCGAACTCGATCGAGGAGGTGGACGTGAAAGGGGCCTCGTGGTGCTCGAGTTGCGCGGACAAACGCCTCCGCCCCGGTGTCTCTGGTTCCCCGTAACGATTGAAACAAAGCCCATCTGCTTCTGTGCCCTCGTGACCGGAGCGGCGGCCCGGAGTCCCCTGGTTCGTCATCGCCGCCTCGACGGACCGGTCGTGCGCATTCGAAGAGAACAGCAATATGGCGAAATGGCTCGCGATGGCAGCGGCCACATAGCCTCCGGCGCCGTACATCAATCCCATCGCGAGCCGCTTCAAATGTCACTTTCGTCAAACGGAAATCAATTCTCCATTTTGATCGCGGCAAGGCTCTCGACGTTGCGAACGTCTCCGGCGATCCTCACTTCGATTCTGACGCCCCGACCCTCCGCGTACTTCCTGGCGCCGTCAATGACCTTGAGAACCGAGGGAGGCAGGTCGCTTCCGTGCGCGGCCTTTACGGCCTTCTCGCCGAGCGCAAAGGAGGCCAGGAAATAGCCCTCGCAGGGCGTCATGTACAGAACGGTCCGCTCCCTCCGCTTCAGGCGCAGCCCCCACCCCGTTGCCTTGCTGCTGAAACCCCAACCCTCCGAAAGGGGAGCGAATCGTGACGCGATGCGCGATCTCAGCTCGTTCCAGTGGACAAGAGCCTTTCCGAGCCTCGCCTCCAGGTCCTCATCCCGGGGCGGTCTCGACTTGTCGTCAAAGGCGCTCAATGCCATTCGCCGCTCCCCTTCGATCGGGCCCCGGGACTGAGGCGTTTGTATCACGCAGGCCGTCTTTAGCCGGCGTGATACTCGGCGCGTGCACGAGATGGGGCTCGTCGCGGAGATCCTTCAGATCGCCAGGAGAACGGCGGCCGATCACGGCGGCGGTCCGCTCGAATCGGTGACCGTCTTCGTCGGCGACCTCGCCGCCGTCGAGCCGGACTTGCTCGAGTTCGCGTGGCAAACCCTCGTCGGCGAGAGCGCGGACGCGGGAGCCCGCCTGATCGTCGAATGGCGGCCGGCGCGGCAGCACTGCGCCGCGTGCGGAGAGATCCCCGAGCGCGCGGCGGGATCGTGGTTGCGCCTCTGTCCCCGGTGCGACGGCCCGTTGGCCGTCACGGGAGGCGACGAGCTCGAGGTGCGGACGGTCGCGTTCTCCGGGACGCCTTCTCCCGCCGAAGTTGAACAGTGACCGAGATCGACGTGCGCCAGAAGGTGCTGGCCGCCAACGCCACGGCCGCTCAGGCGCTCCGGGACGCGTTCCACGCCGCCGGAACGCTCGTCGTGAACCTGATCTCTTCGCCCGGCTCGGGCAAGACAACGCTTCTCGAGGCAACCGCCCGCGCCCTCAAGGAGCGCTTTCGGCTCGGGGGCCTCGACGGAGACATCGCCACCGAGCGCGACGCCGACCGCCTGCGGCGCGCCGGAATCCCCGCGCGCCAGATTCTGACCGGCGGCGCCTGCCACCTGGACGCGCGGCAGATCGAGAAGGCCCTGGCCGAGGAGGGAGAACGTCTCTCCGGCCTCGACCTCCTCTTCATCGAAAACGTTGGCAATCTCATCTGCCCGACCTCCTACGATCTCGGAGAAGACTTCAAGGTCGCGCTCCTCTCCGTCGTCGAAGGAGACGACAAGCCGTTCAAGTACCCGGCGATCTTCTCGCGCGCCGCCGTGACCTTGATCACCAAGTCGGATCTCCTGCCGCACGTGGACTTCGACCTCGGAGCGGTCCGCTGGCAGGTCGCGGCGTTGAACCCGTCGGGACGGTTCCTCGTCGCCTCCGCGCGCAGCGGCGAAGGGATGGATTCCTGGTTCGCCCTGCTCGAAGAAGAGATTCGCAGGAAGCGCGCGGCGTCCCCTCCGGGGGCGGGCATCGGCCCCGATTCCAGCAACCCCGCAAATTGGTGAGCTTGCATCATGCGAACCCGCCCGGCTTCCCTCCTATATGGGCCAGACATCGGAGGAGTGTTTGATCCGAGGTTCTTCGCTCCCGAGCCGGCATCGCGCGCAGGCGCCCGTGGCGGTTCCGTCCTGCTCCGTCCCGATCGCGCGCTCGCCCCGGCCCGGAAAGCGCTCCCTCCCCGAGAGGACCCGTCCGACAGGAAGGAGGCATCGCCAATGAAGGACTCGAACAACTGGTTCTTGAGCGAGCTCGAACGCAGAGGCGTCTCGCGGCGCGAGTTCATGGGCTTCTGCGGGGTCATGGCCTCGGCCCTCGCGCTGCCCAAGAGCGTGGGGGCCAGGATCGCCGCGGAGATCGCCAGGACGGAGAAGCCGGTGCTCGTCTGGCTGGAATTCCAGGACTGCGCCGGCAACACGGAGTCCTTCCTGCGCGCCGAGCGCCCCACGGCGGCCGAGGTCATCCTCGACACGCTGTCGCTCGATTACCACGAGACGATCATGGCGGCCGCGGGCAAGCAGGCCGAAGAGGTCCTCCAGAAGACCGTCAAGGAGCGAGCCGGCAAGTACATCGCCGTCGTGGAGGGCTCGATCCCGACCGGCGAGAACGGCGCCTACTGCTGTGTCGGCGGGCGCGCCGCGATCGACATCGCCCGCGAGGTATGCGGCAGCGCGATGGCGACAATCGCGATCGGGACATGCGCGGCCTACGGCGGGCTCCCGGCGGCCTCGCCCAACCCGACCGGCGCGCTGTCGGTCGCCGACGCGGTGCCGGGGGTCAAGAACTTGATAAACCTTCCGGCCTGTCCGGCCAACGTGGAGAACTTGACGGCACTCGTCGTCTACTACCTCACGTTCAAGAAACTGCCGCCGACGGATTCCTACCGCCGGCCGCTCTTCGCCTACGGCAAATCCATCCACGACAACTGCGAGCGGCGCGCGCACTACGACGCGGGGCAGTACGTCGAGGCCTGGGGCGACGAAGGCCACCGGACCGGCTACTGCCTCTACAAGATGGGCTGCAAGGGGCCGGTCGCGTACCAGAACTGTCCGGTCGTGCGCTGGAACGGCGGCACCAACTGGCCGATCGGGTGCGGCCACCCCTGCATCGGCTGCGCCTCACCGGACTTCTGGGACAAGATGTCCCCCTTTTACCAGCACCTGTCCGGAATCCCGGGCTTCGGGGTGCAATCCAACATCGACACCGTCGGGGCCTGGGCCACGGTCGGCGTCGGGGCCGCCTTCGCGGCCCACGGCGTGATCTCGCTGGCGAAACGGTGGAAGCAGGGACAGCCCGCCCGGCACCTGCCGGAGGATTCCGGCAAGGAGACGCCGGAGAAAGGAGGCCGGCCATGACGCACGTCGTCGTCGATCCCGTCACCCGTATCGAGGGGCACCTCCGGATCGAAGCGGAAGTCGACGGGGGCAAAGTCTCCGACGCCTGGTCCTCCGCGACGATGTTCCGCGGAGTCGAGCTGATCCTGAAGGGGCGCGATCCGCGGGACGCCTGGGCCTTCACGCAGCGCATCTGCGGGGTCTGCACGACCGTGCACGCCATCGCTTCGATCCGCGCGGTCGAGAACGCTGTCGGCGCGGCCCCGCCGCCCAACGCGCGCCTCCTGCGCAATCTGATCATCGCCTCCCAGTGCGTTCAGGACCATGTCGTCCACTTCTACCACCTGCACGCGCTCGACTGGGTGGACATCGTCTCCGCGCTCTCGGCCGATCCCGCCAAAACGTCGGTCCTGGCGCAGTCGATCTCCGACTGGCCGCTCTCGAGCACGAAGTACTTCGCCGGCGTGCAGGACCGCGTCAAGGCCTTCGTCGGGCGCGGACAGCTCGGCCCCTTCGCCAACGCCTACTGGGGCCACCCCGCCTACCGGCTGCCGGCCGAGGCGAACCTGATGGCCGTCGCCCACTACCTCGAGGCGCTCGATTGGCAGCGCGAGTTCATCAAGATGCACGCGATCCTCGGAGGAAAGAACCCGCACCTTCAGAGCTTCCTGGTCGGAGGCATGGCGACGCCGATCGACCCGGACCGCCAGGCCTCGCTGAACGCGGGGACGATCGCGCAGTTGAAGGAGCTGATCGCGAAGGCGCGCGACTTCGTCACGCGCGTCTACATCCCGGATCTCCTGGCCATCGCCTCCTTCTACAAGGACTGGGCGGGCTACGGCGCCGGCGTCGGCAATTACCTGGTCTACGGCGAGTATCCGGAGGGGGACGGCGCGAACCCTACCCTCTTCCTCCCCTCGGGCGTGATCCGCAAACGCGATTTGTCGAAGGTCGAGACGTTCGATCCCTCGAAGATCACCGAGCACGTCAAGCACTCCTGGTACGAGTACGGGGGCGGAGACGACCAGGCGCTCCATCCCTCCAAAGGGGAGACCCGGCCGAAGTACACGGGCCCCAGGCCTCCCTACGAGCGCCTGGAGACCGGCGGCAAGTACAGCTGGCTGAAGTCGCCGCGCTACGACGGCGACCCGATGGAGGTCGGGCCGCTCTCCCGCATGCTCGTGGCCTACGCCTCCGGGCACCCGCGGGTCAAGGAGCTGGTCGGCGCCGTCCTCGCCAAGCTCTCCGTCGGGCCGGAGGCGCTCTTCTCGACGCTCGGGCGCGTCGGGGCCCGCGGGATCGAGACACAGCTTCTCGCCGAGAAGATGGACGACTGGGTCTCGGCGCTCGCCGAGAACATGGGGCGGCGGGACCTGCGGATCCACGACAACTCCAAGTGGGAGCCCAACAGCTGGCCGGCCGAGTGTACCGGCGCCGGATTCCACGAGGCGCCGCGCGGCGCGCTCGGCCACTGGGTAGAGATCCGCGACGGCCGGATCGCCAACTACCAGTGCGTCGTGCCGAGCACCTGGAACGCCGGGCCGCGCGACGCCGCCGGGAAAAGAGGGCCCTACGAGGAGGCGCTCATCGGCACTCCCGTGCACGACCCGGCCAAGCCGGTCGAGATCCTGCGCACCGTGCACTCTTTCGATCCCTGCATTGCCTGCGGAGTCCACGTCGTGGACACACAGAGGCGCGAGCTCGCGCGCGTGAGGGTCCTGTGAGCACCGCCCAACCGGTCATCGATCCCGGCTCGTTTCCCCCGCCCGCGGACACCGACCTCGTCCGGATCTATGTCTGGGAGTGGCCGGTGCGCCTGGCGCACTGGCTGATCGTCATCTCGCTCTTCTTCCTCTCCTGGACCGGCCTCTACATCGGCCGTCCGTTCCTCATCTCGGCCGGTGAGGCCCGGCAACACTTCCTGATGGGCACGGCCAGGACGATCCACCTCTATGCCGCAATCGTCTTCACGATGGCCGTGCTGGTCCGGGTCATCTGGATGTTCACCGGCAACCGCTTTTCCCGCTGGAACAAGTTCATTCCCGTCACCCGGCGCCGGCGGCAGGCTCTCCAGCCGGTTCTCAAGTACTATCTCTTCGGGCTGCGCAAGCCTCCCGGCTTCGTCGGCCACAATCCGCTGGCGGGCCTGACCTACAGCTTCGTCTTCCTCCTCTACTTCACGGCGATTGGCACCGGGGTCGCGCTCTACACGGTGGACGCTCACTTCCACTCGCCGCTGAAGATCTTCTCGTTCCTCCTGCCGCTCTTGGGAGGGCCCCAGGCGGCGCGCTGGATCCATCACGTGGTCATGTGGCTCCTCTGGGGCTTCGCGGTGCACCACGTCTACAGCGCCATCCTGATGTCCCAGGTCGAGGCGAACGCGACGATCGAGTCGATCTTCTCGGGCTACAAGTTCGTGCATCGCGACGACGTCACCTACTCGGGGTACCGGTTCCTCGTCCACAAAGACGAGCACCATGGATAACACGTCGGCTTCGCTCGGAGACGAGCACCATGGATAGACCGATCTCCCTCCTCGTCCTGGGGCTCGGAAATCTCCTCTGCGGCGACGACGGCCTGGGGGCGGCCGCCGTCGCCCGGCTCGACCGCGACTGGGAGGCCCCTGACGGCGCGCTCGTCCTGGACGGCGGGACGCTCGGCCTCGCGCTGCTCCCCTACATCGAGGACGCAGGCGACGTGATCCTCGTGGACGCCGTCCGCGCCGACGGGCCGCCCGGCACTCTCGTGCTTCTGGCGGGAGAGGACGTCGCCCCGGCGGTTCGCCATCGGCTCTCGCCCCATCAGATCGGGGTCGCGGACCTGCTCGACGGCGCTCGACTCCACGACCGCTACCCGCGGCGTCTCGTGCTCGTCGGCCTCGTTCCGGAGACGCTTTCCCTCGGCATCGAGCGCTCGGCCGCGGTCCAGAGCCGTCTGCCGGAGCTCGTCCACGAGATCGTCGCGCAGGCGCGGCGCCTGAATCATGCCTTTGTTCGGAGAACGAACCGTCCGAGCGATTCTCGGGATAATGGTCATGTCGCTCGCGTCTTCGGCCTGTAAAGGCCGCGACGGCGACCTGCCGCGCCGGTATCGCGATCTGGCGGTGCCGGGGCCGCGGCTTGCCTCCGCGGATGCCCGGGCCCGGGGACGAAGGCTCTTTCTCGAACACTGCGCCCTCTGCCACGGCGACCGCGCCGACGGCCGGGGCGTGCGCCGGGAGGGGCTGACGAGCCCGCCGCGCGACTTCACCGACCCAGTCTGGCGGCGCCGCACGAGCCCGCGCCGCATCTTCTTCACCATCCGCGAGGGCTCTCGCGGCACGCCCATGCCCGCGTGGGGAATCTTGACCGACGAGGAGATCTGGGATCTGACCGCCTGCCTGATCTCGACCGGAGAAGGGCGATGAGCCTGGAAGGCCGGCGGATCGAGATTCGAGGGACGGTCCAGGGAGTCGGTTTTCGCCCCTGGATCTGGCGCCTCGCCCGCGAGAACGGTATCGGAGGGCGCGTCTCGAACGACTCGCGGGGCGTGACGATCGAGGCGTTCGGCGGCAACCGGGCACTCGAGAGCTTTCTCGACGGAATCCGCGCGTCGCCCCTTCCCGCGGCCGAGATCCGGGAGCTTCTGTGCGAGACGATCCCGCCCGAGCTCTCGCACGAGTTCGTCATCGTGGCAAGCCGGCGGGCCGGCGAGCTGCAAGTGTCGATCCCGCCGGATCTCGCGACCTGCGAAGACTGCCTCGCGGAGATCTTCGATCCGGCGGACCGGCGCCATCGCTACGCGTTCACCAACTGCACCCGTTGCGGCCCGCGCTTCACGATCGCGCGCGAAGTCCCGTACGACCGGGCGGCGACCACCATGGCTCCCTTCCGGATGTGTGCTCTCTGCCAGGCCGAGTTCGACGATCCCGCCAACCGCCGCTTTCACGCCCAGCCCAACGCCTGCCCCGCCTGCGGGCCGGCGATCGAGGCGCTCTCGGGGTCGGGCGAGCCGGCGTTCTGGGAGGATCCGATTCGCGGCGCCGCCCTCGCGCTGCGCGCGGACCTGATCGTCGCCTTGAAGGGGCTCGGCGGCTTCCACCTCGCCTGCGACGCGACATCCTCGGCCGCGGTCGAGCGGCTGCGCCGCCGCAAGCACCGCGAGGAAAAGCCGTTCGCCGTCATGGTCCGGGGGATCGAAGAAGCCGAGGCTGTCGCGCAACTCTCCCGGGAGGAACGCGAGCTGCTCCTGTCTCCCGAGCGTCCGATCGTGCTCGTGCGGCGCCGCGACGGCACCGCGCTCGCGCCGGAGGTCTCTCCCGACAACCCGCTCGTCGGCCTGCTGCTCCCCTACACGCCGCTGCACCACCTGCTCCTGTCCGACGCGGGGCGTCCGCTCGTGATGACGTCGGGGAACCTGTCCGAGGAGCCGATCGTCTGCGGCAATGGCGAAGCCGTCCGGCGTCTGGCCTCGATCGCCGACGTGTTTCTCGTCCACGACCGGGAGATCGAGTCGCGCTGCGACGACTCCGTTGCCCGTATCGTCGCCGGGGGGCCGGTCCTTCTCCGCCGCTCGCGGGGCTGGGTGCCGAGGTCGATCCCGGTCCGCGAGCCGTTCGAGGAGCCCGTCCTCGCCTGCGGCGGCCACTTGAAGAACACGTTCTGCATCGGGATGGGGCCCTGCGCCTACCTCGGCCCGCACATCGGGGACCTGGAGAACTTGGAGACGCTCGCCGTCTTCGAGGAAGCCGTGGAACGCCTGGAGCGCTTCCTTCGCGTCGAGCCGGAGATCATCGCGCACGATCTGCATCCGCAGTACGTCTCGACGCTGTATGCCCGCGACACGCGCGCGGGCCGGAAGTTCGCCGTTCAGCACCACCATGCCCACGTCGCGAGCGCGATGGCCGAGCACGGGCTCTCGGGCCCGGTCATCGGCGTCGCCTGGGACGGGACGGGCTATGGGCCGGATGGAACCGCCTGGGGTGGGGAGCTGCTCCTCTGCCGGCTCGAGAGCTACGAACGCCTGGCGACCCTTCGGCCTGTCCCGCTCGCGGGAGGCGAGACGGCCATTCGAGAGCCCTGGCGGATCGCGCTCGCGTTGCTTCGGGACGCCTTCCCCGAGGGTCTTTCCCTCGAACGCCTTCCCCTCTTTGCCCGCGTCGACCGGCGCGCTCTCGAACTCGCGCGGCAGATGCTCGAGGCCGGCGTTAACGTGGCGCGGGCGCGCGGAGTGGGACGTTACTTCGACGGGTTCGGATCCCTCTTCCTCTCTCGGCCCTTCTCACGCCACGAGGGGCAGATCGCGCTGGCGTGGAACGTCGCGGCGGATCCCGAGCAACAAGGCTCCTACCCCTTCCGCGTCGACCTCGCGGCCTCGCCGCCCGAGCTCGACCTGCGGCCGATGTTGCGGGGGGCCGTGAGCGACTTTCTCTCGGGAGTTTCCGCGGGCGCGATCTCGGGGCGTTTTCACAACACGCTGGCGACGGCCGCCGGCGCTCTGGTGCGCCTCGCCGTCGAGCGCGCCGGCAACCTTCCCGTCGTCCTCACGGGCGGCTGTTTCCAGAACGCGCTGCTCGCCGAGCGAGTGGTGTCACAGGTCGAGCAGGCGGACGGGCCCCGCGTCTTTCTTCACCGGCGGGTCCCTCCCGGCGACGGAGGGCTAGCGCTCGGACAGGCCGTCGTCGCCGGGGCGTTGGCAAGGAGGCCGTCCGAGTAATGTCCGTAGCGAGCGCGGGGAGGGCGACGCGAGAGCGGG
>Ga0209009_1000304_pt1 | contig 19262 bp, 12 predicted proteins | sample BlaSpr_A8_OM3_M2_FD_187979 | JGI IMG/M metagenome (GOLD analysis project Ga0209009, IMG submission 187979) | Forest soil microbial communities from Thunder Bay, Ontario, Canada - Black Spruce, Ontario site 2_A8_OM3_M2 (SPAdes) (version 2) | ecosystem: Environmental > Terrestrial > Soil > Boreal... | reverse complement strand
CCCCCCGCGTCTCGAGCTGGGAGGTTCACCCCGTCTACGCGATCGACGTCTGCAAGAAGAAGAGTTTGGCGAGTTGCAAAGCGGACGACGACTCTGCGTGGGAGTCGTTGGAGGGGTTCTCGGCCCACTCGGCGACCGACCAGTGATGGGACTGAGGAATGCGACCCTACGTTCCATTCACTCGATTCGCAAAATCCTCACTCGTCAATCCGAATCGCCTTCCGCGGGCGCGCCGATGGCACAGATGCCGCGGGGCGACGATGTGGTCATGGCGTTGGTCGAGGAGTGGGACGTCCCCGGCCAACAGCTTAAGCCAGCCCAGGTCCGGTCGGCCACGGCGGGGCCGTTCAACATCTCGGCGGCGTACGCGGGAGCGACGCTGACCGCGCCGTTGACCGTGCAGGCAGCGACGGCCGATCACTCGCCCGCCGACCCAGCAGCCCGCGCATAGGCGGCGCGGCCCCAGTGGCGCACGCGCCTCTGCAAGGGGAGCCGTATTTGCTGATGTATGGAGCGGCCCTGACATTCTTTGGTGTGGTGTTTCTTTCCATTTCGAGGTACTACGTTGAACTTCTCCGGCTGCGGTTTCGGACCGGCGCGGTAGTGGCTAGAACCCGCTCGGCGGCTTTGGCGGCCTGACCGCCGCAAGTAGCGATGAGCGCGGGCCACCGAGAGGGGCGCGGTGACGGCTCCGCCGGAGCGCGGAGCCTTTTCCCTTTCCGCTCTTCCTTCCACTCAACCGTTCTCGACTCCTTCGCCGCCCGCGTGTGTCTCTGCAGGGGCGGTTGGGGTAGACGACGCCACGCCCGTCGACGACCTCGGGGCACCACCATGGTGCACCGGGTCCATCAAGAACTGGTCGGCGGACACTACGAGCGCCTGCCACGTTCACGCCATCAGGAATTCACAACGCGATGCTCGTGGCCATCGGGAAAGGCCGGCCAAGCTCCCCTTCCCACCTCTGACCATCATCCATGCCCGCAGACACTCACAGAGGCTCAGACGACCTTCCTGACGGGGTGCAGCTGCCTAGAGTGGAACGCGCATTCCTGGCTGTGCACCGGTCGCACGACTCCGTCAACTTCACGCGGATCGCGCGCCATCGGGGGTGGTCTGCGTGGGTTGGCGGCGCGACTTACCGACGGCTCGCGGCTCGTGGAGAACGCTTGCCGCCGCTCAGGACTCAGCCCGTCGAGTGGGTCGAGGAAGCTCCTCGTAGGGTACCGGAGGTGCGAGCACGAGAGATTCTGCTGGCCATCAACGGTGGCTAAGCTCTCCGCTGGCGCCCGTACCTTCTGCCGTCACTGTTGGCCACGGCCCGGGTTTCCAACACACCGGAAACTGAACAGTGAATGACAGGCTGCGCTTGCGATCCCTAAGAGAAGGTCCGAAAAGTCCATCAAGCTGCAGTTGGAGCCTCGTGCTCGACTGGGTATCGCCTTTCTCCCATCTCCAAGCAGGGGTCTTCTCCGCTCCCCGCTTGCGAAGGTGTACGGCGACACCACCCGAATACCTCAGGTACCGGTAGAGGGTCCATCGCCACAGCTCGACGTCATGCCTTTTTCTTCTCCTTCGTGAAGGCGCTCTTCATGTTGATGGCGGATTGGAGAGTCTCAAACCAGAATGGTGCTCCAATTGAAAGTGCGATCACGGCGAGCCAAAACCCCGGGCTCAGTGCAAGTTTCACGTAGCCCGTCCAATCCGCCGGCGGCGAGAGAGCCAGAGGAACCGGAGACTCCTGCACCTGCTTAACGAGCTGATCTAACTTCGCCACCTGGGCCCGAACGTCCTTGCCAACATCGGGTGCTGACGTCTGTTGAATGTCCTTGGGAGGCTCGGCCGGTGGCGCGGCACCGGCTTGTGGCGGGACGACCTGTTGAGTGCGAACGTTCGCTCCTTGTGGCTCGGCCGCTTTCCCGGGTTTCGGGCCCTCGGCGACTGAGTCATTTAGCTTTTCCACAGACGAGGCAAATTCTGCGATCTGCTTCGGGTCGGCTTTCGCCATGCGGTTCCACACATCAATGGCGTTTACCTGGAAGGCGCCTGCGACTGCCAGAGCAACGAACAGCGTTACGAGACGAATCTTCAGCGTAAAGGAATCCGCCGCGCTTGCTGCAGCCTCGTCGTGGAACGCCGCGACGTACGTCTTCATTGGATTGGCCTTTCCTTTGGCCTCCGGAAACGCAGCCGTCGCCAGCCGCCAAATCCTTCCGAAGTGAGGCATCGCCACAGGCTCTGCCTGCGCCCCGCCCGTGGGCTCCAGCCCTCGATCCGAGGTGGCCTTCAGGGACTTCTGAAAGGGCGCTGCCCAAATCGACAGCCGGTCGTCAAGTCCATCGGCTGGCATCTCCGGGTCGACCTTTTCCGCAATCCGCTCATAGACGACGCTGCCGATGTCCTTGATCGTTTGCTTGTCGAGGTCTACCGTCTTCAACCTTCGACCCAGACCGCGCCGGTCTCTGAGGTGTTGGTAGGCATCCAGGACTGCCGTGGTTGCCGCCGCGACCTCCGGGTCATTGTTCTCTTTAGCCGGATCGACGAGCTTCTCGTAATCCTTTCGCCCCGCTTGCCCAGCAAGAGTCGGGTGCGACAGGATCGCGGCGACGAGGCGATCTCTCCCTTCAATCTCTCCGAAGAGCCTCAGGAGAGTTTCCACGAGCGCTTTGGGCTTCATGCCAAGCAGGGTCCGAATCACCTGAGTCACGGCCGTCACAACCAGCGACAGCAAGGCGAACATCGCAGCAAACCCGATTAGCGTATTCAGGTGTGAAAGCATTCTCCCTCCTTGTCAGTAACCACACTGCACAATGCCGATCTCGTTGCCAGCGAGAATTCCGAGTTGCGCGTTCCAAAAGCTGCTGGACGGGTCTCGCACGAGAGAGCTCTGGTTAACCCACGAACCGCAGTCAACCAGCCGCTCCTCGATGCTCGCGCTCCCAAGAACAATGCGGGGCGCGTGTGTGTGCCCTATGACAATCGCAATGCAGGTTGCGTCGCCGAGCCCGGGATTGACGTTGTCGCGGTCCGCGGCGTACTCGGTCGCCTCTTGGTAGTACTTCTCCATCCCAGGGGCGACGTCCGGGTCACCAAAGCGCACGTTGCCTTGCAAAAGGCTCGAGCTCGAGAAGGAATCCTCATGGCCCGGGGGCCCCAACTCGTGTTGCCATTCGTCGATCTCGCCGATGTTGATGCCGGAATCGTGCTGAGCGAGGCGAGCGCCCAGCGGGTTAAGAAAGTGGAAAAGACCGGTTTCGACGGAATCAAACACGTCGGCGTGGATCAGGTCAATACGGCAGGTAGCACCCCACCGAAACGAATGCATTACCGGATAGATCCACGATAGCGGAAAGTAGTCAGCGATCTCTTCATCAATGAGCTTGGCGATCTCCTCCGGCACACGGAGCTTCTTGTCGTGGTTTCCCACGAGCCGCTCCGTCTTGAGCTGCCGGAAGAGATCGAAGAGCACGCGATGGCTCCTGACCTGGCGCAGCAGCATGGCGCAGATATCCTCACCCCACCAGTGAGCCGCTTCACGCCACAAGTCATGGAAGTCGCCGAGTTGGTAGATACGCAGTCCAGAGAATTCCGCAATTGCCTTCATGCCGAGCAGACGTCTAAGAACCTCCGTCAGAAGATCTTCCTGGCTCTGATTGAGATGAAAGTAGTCAGTGTACTCAATGGCGCGGTCGGCGCTGAGGACGTGGACGTCGGGAACGAAGATGACGGGAGACCGACCGTCGCCGTCCGCTGCATCTACATCAACCGGTAGGGTTGACCGAAAGAGTACCGAGACGTTGCCAGACAGGGGCGGATCTCCCGAGTTTAACTCCCGCACCACGTCATCAAAAGAGGGCGGCATTAGCCGAGCCTGGCTTTGGACCGGGCGAGGTCGAGACGCGTCGGCGTTTCACTCACGGTCTGGCTGCCGTCTGATGTTTGAAAGCTCAGCGGCGAGCGCAGCGGAACGAGGCACGGTACGCGGACTTCCAAGTCTCATTGCTGTTCCACAACACACCGGTCTGCTGCCATTCTATCTTCGAGATCAGGTCGACTTTCCAGGGTCCGGGGAGGAAGCCTCCGAGTTGCGACGGGTCTCTTCCCAACGCTTTGCCAGAGCTTGCCAAGGGCAGTCGTCTTAGTACGTAATCGCTGGGCGAGGCGAGAACGCCTAGAAGAATTCGGAGAGGCCGCGGGGAAACGTTCAGAAGTATCTGACCGAACAGAGGTTGCCAGGTTCGGGCTCTTGGCAAGACTCGCCTGCCCGCCATCGAAGGACCTGCCGGGGGCGGGTTGCTGGAGTGGGCTTCGGCGACCAGCCTCGAAGGAAAGTCTTCTAGCTGATCAGGCCCTCTCAAGCGATTACTACGTTAGAGTAAGGGCAATTTCCTTCCGCCTGGCTGACCGGGGAAGGAAGTTATTGGTACGTCTGGCGACGGAGGTAATCACGAAAAAGAGTTCGTATCTTTACGCCTCAGCGCTGGCGCTCGCAGGGCTCGTCCTGGTCGACCCGACTGTTGCCCAGACCGGGCCCTTCAAACCCGGGTGCAAGCTGCCTTTCGATTCGATCAAGCAAAAGCAGTCGATCGACGGTAAGTGTGGAATCTTGGGGACAGGCGGAGCAGGTGGGAAACTTCAGAACCACCAGAAGAACAACTTCTGTGTGAAGGGCGCTGCGGTAACGGTAACCCTCGACATTTTCCGGCAGCTCCAGAAGCTAGCTGAGGACCAGAACCTCCCCTTTGGGGATCCGTTCCATCTGCCGACGGACCGCTCGGTCTTCAAGAATGTCCTCGGGATGCCGGATGGTGCAAACATCGGCGAGGGGAGCCTCGTTCGTCTCTCGGTCTTCGTGATTGAGGGACATCTGACCGGGAAAGAGAACGTGAACTGCAATCTGAGCGGGAAGGTAAACTACGACGCTCATATCACAGTCGGTAACGCCGGCGACGACGATCCGTGCGACGGTGTCGTAGTCGAGACGAGCCCGCACTATCGCCCGGACGCCTGGGACTCAGACAACCTTAACCACATTCTCAGGCCGATCCGGTTCACAGGCCAGCTTTTCTTCGATGCTAGCCATAAACCCTGTCCGGACAACCCTCCTCGATTCTCTCTTTGGGAGATTCACCCCATCTACGCGATCGACGTCTGTAAGAATGGCACACTCGAAGAGTGCCTGGCGGATCAGGACTCTATTTGGACTCCACTCGATGAATGGCTCGGGGCCGAGGGTGGAGCTCCAAAATAGAGGAGTGCAGGAGTCAGCCGAAGAGTTGGGGCCGCTGCACTGACATGGCAAAGATCCTTTGCTCGAATGGCTGTCGTGGCGAGATCGTAAAGACGATTCAGTCTCAGCTGCAGGTCGAGGGGTTCTTGCAGGGCGCTGCCGATGGTGTCTACGCAAACCAAACGACGGCAGCGGTGCGTTCGTTCCAGGAAGCCCGCCACCTTGCGATCTCGGGCACCGTCGATCAACCGACGTGGGCCGCCCTTCTTCCGGTCCCGCCGCCGGATCTTCAGCAACGCTCGCTCCAGGTAACAGCAGCCTTTGAGGGGCACGGGTTTGGCTTGGCGCAGGGTAACTTCGACGGCGCGGGCATCACATGGGGCATAATCGGGTTCACCCTCAAGAGTGGGAAGATCGCGAAGCTCATCAAGGGCATTGACGATGCGCACCCGGAGCTTGTCCGAGGAGCCTTTGGCGACCAGAGCAACGAGCTTCTCGAGGTTCTGACCAAGATGTCCTGGGCGGACCAACTGGCTTGGGCCAGCAGCCGGAGCAGCGGTCTGAACAACACGACACTCTCTGAGCCCTGGCGGTCGGGCTTTGCGCGCCTTGGCACAGTTCCCGCCGTTCAGGAGGCACAGCTCGCACTGGTTCGAGAGGATTACTTCGTCCCGGCTCGCGACACAGCGGAGGGGTATGACCTCAAGTCCGAGCTTGGCAGGGCGCTTGTGTTCGACATTCATGTTCAAAATGGGGGCATCAAGCCCAAGACGGCTGCCCGGATTGCACAGGCCAGGGCGCAAGCGGAGCCAGCCACCGAACGCGACCTGCGGGTCTTGATCGCCAAGGCTGTCGCAGCGACGGCCAGACCCGCCTACCGAGATGACGTGGGCTCTCGCAAACTCACGCTGGCCACAGGCGAAGGGACGGTTCACGGATTTCACTACGAGCTCGCAAACTGGGGGCTGGATGAGAGTCAAGCGCAGAACTAATGGAGGCACTTTTCGACGTGAGCACTAGCTGGCACCCCATCCGGAACTCCGATGAGCGAGGCTCTTACTGCCTCACCCGTCGTGCCGTAAGGTACGGCGTCCCGTCCACACTAACTCGATCAGGCAAGACTGGCAACTCACGAATTCAGTCCCTCGGTTCGTTAGTACGACCCCGTCAGAACCGCTCCTGTTCACAACGGCCCAACGACTCGATCGCTCGCGGTGTCTGCAATAAAGAAGGAGCCAGCATGCCTATCCGCCAAAGAGCACCAGCGCGCGAAATAGCAGTCACGAGCTGCCTGACGAAGCTCGGTCAGAACGAGTAGACCATCGTGCAATCCACAGAAAGACAGGCGCCATCACCGGGGTCGCCGGCCTCGACAGGCCTGAAACCGGAGACACGCGTTCGCGCTCTCGCCTTCGCCGGTGGCGCTTTTGATTCCATCATGCAGCTTGGCGTGGCGCACGCGCTTCTTGTTTGCCGCGGCGCCGCTCCCGACTACGCCGTCGGCGTCTCCGCCGGTGCGATCAACGCCGCTGCGCTGGCGGAAATCCTGCAAGCAGGCGATAAGCTTCCGCCGGAAGCGCAGCTTGCCGCCAGGATCGAAAAGCTTAGACAGTTCCTCAACGCCTACCGCGAAATCCCCCAGAACCTTCTCGACGCAATTCTCCCCGACACCTTTGAGGTCAACGACAATCAACCGCTCACGCCGCTAGAACTACCTATTCACTTCGTGCAAGAGCGAGCGGACCGCAAGAAAGCCAACGTCTCGAAAGCTGGCATCGCGCGCCTCCTTAACGACGTGTGGAAAGTACGGCTCACCGTGGGAACCGCAACCCGCATTATCCGACGTGTACTGGGCCTCGCCGAAGCTGCCGCGGAGCCACGGGCCCTTCCCAAGCTCTATCTGCGTTGCCGAGCCGGCATCGGAATCCTTGCCTTGGGTTGGCGACACCCGACACAGCTCGCACCGCTATTTTGGGATGTCGTCCGTGCGGTCGCCGGACCCGGTCCAACGCCTGTACGCCGGTCAACCGGCCAGCGCATCTTTCGCTGGCAGTTCATCCACGATCTCGCGGCCACCTTCCGATTCCTCATCGAAACGCTCGCGTTCTTCCCGGCCTGGCTGGTAGCCCTCATCACTTTGCTTTTCCTCCCCACAACCGCTCGCCGGCGCCTCGTCGATCGTGTACTCCAGTACTTTTCGATCGCCGACGGCCTCGCCAACACCGACGTTCTCAAGCAACAGCTCGTCGAGTGCTTTGACCCGTACTACTACGGCACAACCGATATCTCACAAGTGCTAAACACCGCACTCGCTTACCGCAACGACCCCGCACCTGGCAGCGGCGCCCCTCGAACACTTGGAGAGTACGCGACACGCAAGCCTTCCATTACCGTTGCGCCGATTGCCGCTGACGTTGCGAACGGTAGCCTGGAAGTTCTGCCTGGACCCACGGCCATCGTAACGGCACTGCTCGCGGCCACCGCTACCGTTCCGCTATTTCCTGCCGTGCGGATAGAGGCGCTCAAGAAACTTTACATAGACGGCATGAACGTGTCCAACGAGGCACTCGGCCCATTGCTCGACTACTTGCGTGACCATCCGCCTCCACCGGGCACCACCATCGTAGATCTCTACTCGGTCTCGCCCTTGCCGGTCACGACTTCGTCGCTGCAGAGCCATAAGACGACGTTTAGCGGTATCATGGATGTCGTTGCACGGGCGTTACAACTGCGCCGTTTTCGCGACGCAACACTTGAGCAACGCCTCACCGAGCTCTACAGCAAAGTACTCCCGACGGGTCAAGCCTGTACTCCCATCGAGGGCAGGACGTATATCCGCACAGCTCTCTTCCCACTGGAGCCCGACCAACCCATCAACGTAAACGAACGCATCCTCAAGTGCCCATCAACGGATGCTCTCACCACTTTGCTCTATGAAACGGTGGCTGACGGCTGCCGCACCGCCCTCGAAGGGATGGTCCCCGATGCCATCCGGGAGGCGGTCAAGAAGGAGAGGGCAGACGCGGAGAACGAAGCGAACGGCACCGATCACGTTGCCTGTTTCTCCGCAATGCGAGTTCGGCTGGGCCCGAAGGACCATACCCTTCCAGGCAGCGAACAGCAGCCCGGACCAGGGCTTCCCGAGATTTGCAAGCACTGTGCTCTCACCCGGCCTCTGAAGGCCGCCACCGAAGGTGAACCCGCTACCGCGACGCAGGGCATGCCAGACAGCGACCTACCGACCACAGCAGCCAGCAAAAAACCGACCTCGCCGCCCACACCCCCCCTCGACCCTGCCAAACAGCAGCTGCGGGTCCGGGCAAACCACGGTACCTGGCCAGCGTGGCCACAAGAGCATGAACGGCGACGCCCTACACCGGGCTTGCCCATGCCAGAGCCCAAGGCGACGTATACCTTCGACAAACGCTGGCCCCGCGATGCAGACAAGCAGCGCCCCCTGATCAGCCTGCTTTTCGGCGGCGGCGTATTCCGAGGTGTGTTCCACATGGGCGTCGCGAATGCTCTTAACGAGCTCGGCGTGAAACCCGACCTTGTCGCCGGATCATCGGTCGGCTCAATCATCGCGGCGATGATCGCGCAGATGTTCACGGAGCCAACCCCCGGCGCTCGCTCTCTCCAGATCACGCGCCTTGCAGCAACCTTTCTCGCGATGGACCGACTAATCCTCACCGATCGGCTCGCCGACTTCATCCGAAGGTTTACCCTGCGGGCCGCGAATACCGACTTTGCTCCACGTGACCTCGACCTGCTGCTTCGCCGCTATGACCGCGATTCGGAAGATCGCTTCCAGAGACGATGGCGGCGTGTCGAAGCGGGACTGGAACGCCTTTTTTACCTCACCTCCTTCGAGCTTCAGGACCTGATTAAAGCGGCTCGAGACCGAGTCGCGGGCAACACGAGCAAGCTGCTCGACGCCGCTGTACAAGGGTTCCTCGATCGAAGTGGCATCGGCCGCGAGGCCCTCGGCGCTGAGCCGCTCGCGCTTCTGATAAACAACCACGTAATCGACCGGCTGTGCCAGGGCAGGGGTAAGGGATCGGAAGTGTTTGACTCTTTCCTCGAGACAGGCATCTATTTCCTGGCAACGACGACAAACCTCCACAAGGGAAGCCTTGAGATCCTCGGCGCGCCATACGACCAGGGGCCGCAGGCGTCACTGCTCTACGGCTTGCTCGCCAGCAGCGCGTTCCCTGGCGTTTTCCGTCCCCGCGAATCCTGGGAGATCTTCCCCCTGGCGACAACCACCGATCAGTACATCGACGGCGGCACCATCGACAACCTTCCGCTCGATGCCGTCGCCAGATTCCTCGATCGAGCCTCACCGCAGCACATTGCCCGACGACCAACCGTCAACAAACTCCCGGTCCCCCACCTCCTATTTACTGCATCGCTGGAGCGCGACGTGAACAGCCTTACTGCCACGGACGATCTCCAATACAGCTGCCTACGCTTGCGTGCTCGCGCCGCGACTTTCACTCATAACCGCAAGGTCGACGCCTACGCGCGTGTTCAGAGCGATCTTCGCGCTATCTACACGAATACTTCGCGACGGCCGGACGAGTGGATGCCCGTGGATCTCCACGTTCTCGCAGTCAAGCCCCAATGGCTGTGCAATACCTTTGGCTTTCATCCCATGCTCGGGTTTCGGCGTCGCAAACAGGCGCAGAGCATCGCCCACGGGTGTGCATCCACGCTGGCAGAGTTCGCTGCACAAAACCCGTCCTGGGTAGACGGATGGGGGATTGGCGAGGCCGTCGGCAGCTTCGACCGGAGCACGCTTCCCAAAGCCGGCGACACGTTGCTGCGACCGCAGAAGGCAGGTAAGAAAACGGGAGAATGCTGGTTCCGCAAGGGCATCCCATGCCCGTTCAGCCGGCAAGCCGTTGCGCAACTTCCCACGGAGAAGCCGCTTCCGACAAAGACCGTTACAGAGATCGACAAGATCTATCAGATTTGCGGGGAGGCCTCTACCCACCAACCCTACGAAGAATGACTACGCCGTTAAAGATAGCGCCGCGGCCGTACCCCCTTTGGGCCGCTTGCGGTCGCCACCCCGGAAGTGGTTCGCCCCGCTTCGAGCACGATCCGGACACCAGGTCCGTGGCCATCCGCCAGGCTCTCCGCCTTGAAACTCCGGGCATCCAGCACGACGACCGATAGCACATCAGGGCCGTGAGGCGCAACGCTCCCGCTCAACCAGATCCAGCGCAGGAGGGGCGTTGGGACACCGCACCGTCGTCCGGGTCCCCTGCGGCGGCTCACCCCCCGCCAACCCTGCCGCCTTCATGAGCCGAGCCACACGCTTTCGCGAAATATGCCCCCCTCTGCGGCCAAAGCCGCGGGCACTCGCGGCGCCCTGTACGTCGCTCGCGATCCTTCATGAATCGCACGAATCGGTTCGGCCCGAGACTCGTCCTCTCGACTCCTCCACGCGGGTCGAGGGGGTATCCACGAACCAACTCCTGCCGACTTGCCGGAGCCCTGGATGTGTTTTCCCGGGTTGCCTCGGACCGAATCGGCGATTTCGGACCTGCGGGAGTTCATACGGAGTTCATGCTGCAGGGACAGAGTCCCGGCCAGGAGGCTTTGACTGTCTGCGGGGCAGGCAGAGTGTCTAAGCTGTGGATGGAGAGCAGCTCCCCGGTTCCCTTCTTTTTTTGGGTTACCAGGGGCCGGTTCGGCTTCCGAGGCTCGGAAAGGACAACCCAAGCCTGGTGGCATAACTTCTTGACTCCTAATGGTTTAGTGAAACTGGAATTTGAACGACTGGCGAACGCGCACGTCTCGCCTCAGAGAAAACACAGATTTCTGTCGTTGCCTCTAGCGTATCCGGTCGGAGGAAGCGATTAAGAGACCAGAAGTAACCGCGGTTTGGATCCTGTCCCGGAGGGCCACGCCTCGACAGTCTTTCTTTATCCCAAGAGCGCCAGCCAGACGACGGCACAGGTCTCCCGGCGGATTAGGAATGGAGCGTGAATGGCCTACCGTGCAAACCGGGACCGACACGAACCCCTGAGGGTCCCACGACCGGAACCAGCACGCGGGCACGCACCGACTAACCAATCGGGATCCCGCGCATACGCGCCTGCCCAACAAGAGATCGGGGCAGGCTCTCACGGGAGCTGGCGAGCCAGCGAGGAGACTCGACTGCCATGGAACTCCTGAAAACAACGATCCTTCCCACCGACGATAAAGCCCTCGCGCTCAAACTCTTCAAGCACGCGGTTTACGACACACCCCGCGTACTGCTGGTGGTCGTCGGGACCGGAGCCGCCCAGGACAGCCTGGTTCAGAGAGCGGACAAACTCGCAGGAAAGCCGGACGATCCGCGCTGGGTCATCTGGGCTCGAGACCCGAGCGCGATCAAGAAAGAGGTCGGTAAGTTCAAGGGCCAACAGGTTTCTCTTGCCCAGACGCGAGCCTTTTCCCTTTCGCTCACCGACACCGTCTGCGACGTCATCGGAACCGCTGAGCCCGAACCCGACCTGGTCCGGATCCTCCAGGCCTACCTCAAAGCTGAGAGCTAGCCACATGGGCAAGCATCCGATCCTCCGCATGGCAGCATTACCCATTGCTTTCGTCCTGGCAGGAGTCCCTGAGTCAACGTGCGGTCAGCAGACAACCAGTCGCGTCCTTTCCTTCCAGGAGCGCGATCAAGATAACCACAATCGGGAGTTGAGCGACCAGATATCTACAGTCGACATAAATAGCCGGCTTACGGTCCGCATCGACAAGAAGGCTCTTCAGCACGCGCTGCCGCCGCCTGTGCCAAACAGCGCCCTGACGGCGACGATTCGCCGCGCGCAGGCTTTGAGCAAGGCCGCATCGACCGGCCAGGCGTCGCTCCAGGCAGTCGCCTCTGCACTGACCAACTGGGTCAAGGCAGCCCGGGACAGACATGCCGTCCAACCCCTGCAGGATGCCATCAAACCAGCCGCAGGGGCCGCGCTACAGGTCATCGACCAGGCGCCCCTCGGGAGTCCATTCAGACAGCAGCTAAATCTGCGCCTTGCCACAACCACAAGCGTCATTGAGCAGTTTCACGCTGTCTTCGAGACGGCCGAGGCCGAAGCCCTCACGCTGCAGCAGCAAGTAGCGGCACTCCCGCAGGAGGCTCGCGAGTACTACGTCCTTGGCGCGTGGCTCGCAACGGCCGCTGGCACCAACCCAATCCACGTCGAAGGATTTGACACATATCCCGCGGGGGAACGCATCGAAATCGCGAGATGGACAATAACCTTGACCGAAGCGCAGAAGGCCGAGCTCCAGGAGCTAGCGAAGGACGCCAAGAAACTAAACGACAGCGGAACTGACATCCTCGCTCAGCTCGCGACCGCGGCGGGTCCGTCCCTGCTGACTCTCGTAGAGAAGGCTCTTCCCTGTGTACAAGACGTCGGTACCAAGATCTCTGCCCTTCAGCAGACAGGAGCTTCGAGCGTCAAGCAAGCGGAGGCTGAACTCGAACGCTATCGAGCAGCACTCGACTCATACGCCTCACTGCTAAACAACCTGAAAAGCAAGTATCAGACTGGGACTTCTCAGGTTTCCACCGCGGACTTCCTCATCGGCACCAACGACGACCTGACCCGGCTTGTCGATCAGACAAAATCCCTGTTGGACGTTCTAAAGGCGCTTCAGAAGCTTCCTGCCGAAATCAAGGAGACCGCAGCGCAGGTGCAGACCGCGCTCCATGCCCTTATCACTTCGGTCCGCGCATGCGCACAGGATGCCACATCGGCGGTGAGCTCCCTTTCCGATCTGCGGACCTCGCTCGAGGCTGGGCTTTCCGGCCGAAAGGTAACTGCCTCCCTCCTCGAATTCGGCTCGGCTGTCAGCAGACTCGATATTGGTGCGCTACCTGACGAGGCGACCATCTCCCTCATTAATTCGGGTCAACGTGCCGGCGGGGACACCCTGGTGATCAAGATAGGCACGGGACGTGGCGAGTCCAAACCTCATGACCTTGAAAGTCGAGAGTTCCAGATCCTCCGCTTGCTGCCGCACATCGATACGGTTGTCGGCTTAATCTTTGCCCACCCGCAAGGAGCATCTGATCTGAAGGCGCATTTTCAAGCCGCGCCCGCTTATAGCGTTCTCTACAAGTTCGGATGCAGCTCGCCGACGTGCCGAAAGCTCTGGGACGTCGGTGTTGGTCTCAACGTTTCAGCTCTGGACTTCAATCACGATGACGTCCCGGAGCTTGGAGTTGGCCTTGTCGGCTCCATCGTTCGTGATTATCTCCAGGCGGGCTTCGGGTTCAACGTGCCCCGGAAGCAGTGGTATGGCTTCTTCGGTCTTCGCCTCCCGCTTCCCACGTTTACACTACCGTCGACCGAAGGCGCGAGCGGGAGCCATTGACTTTGAGCTGTCCTGAAATCCCTTCGCTGAAAGACATAAGCAACGTGGGTCACCCTGGGCGCATGCCGCAAGGGATATCAGTGGTACCCACGCGACAGGAGCCTCCAATCGAAAGGCGCCAGGAGACTTTGAAGGGTGCCATGCTGGCCACTCCCATTCCCAGCCTTCAACCACCCTCTAACCCATGGCGATCTACGACGCGCACTCGCCCTGTTCGCTCAGACCCGAGCGGACACGCACGAGATCGCATTCCAATCCAATGCTGACCGCTACGCTCGACGCATTCGCAAAGGAGGTTGGCGAGGGGCAACTTCTCGGAGCGATCGTCTTCTGCTCTCTTGAGCGACCGATCGATGACCTCATTCGTCATTCCCTCAGTCTCGGCCCTTATCACCGGGGGGCTGCCGGCGAATGGTCGCACACATTTCTTATTGCGGGCCCCTATGCCGCAAGGCGAACGCCAATTCTGGACTGCACAATCAGAGACTCGAAGACGGGCGGCGTTGGCTGGAACGAGAACCTGCTCGACGTCTTGCGCACGGGGATCGCTAACAGCGGCGGGATATACGCTGGCTTTGCGGAGGACTATGATGACCCGCGGATTCACCCTGTAGCCGTCAAGTGGTTGCCGGCCCTCGCGCCCGCTGACAGAGAGGCTATCGTGGCTGCGGCCAACGAGTTAAAGAACCAGGGGTATCATTACGACATCCCCGGGCTTATCCGCGAATTCGTCCGGCTCCTCACGCAGATTCCAGTGCCGGCCGGCAAACGACTCCTGTTTTGCAGTGGCTTTTGCCAGAAGGCGTATCGATCGGCACTCGGACCGGCAGGAGACTTTACAGATAAGGTGTCCGACGAGGATACAACGCCGGATGATATCTGGTACTCGCCGGTTGGTGAAGCCTACCGCATTCGGTAGAGCAACGACTACGGCGATGACACACCGCACTCGCAGAAGCGTGCCTAAGATGCCCGGGTGAATTGATGTCGCCTTCACCCCGGCAGGTAAGACTGATTCCACTTGGCAGCGTGCTGGGCGTCGGGCTGATCTCGGCCATTTTCGCTGCCTCGCCGCCTACAGGCCCCGCACCTCGTGGCCTCGATAGACCGTCGATATCCAAGCAAGCAATTCCTGAGAAGCACCCCTCGGCGGCGGACTACGCGCTAGCCGTTCTTCGCCCAATCGAGGATTTCCTAACCGTCGGGTCAGGCTCCACCCGGACGGTGAGCGCCTCCGAGGCTAAAGCCAATTCCGCTCAACCCGCGCCACCGGCTCCAGAAGGCTCTGCGCACCAGAAACGCGGCACCGTAGATGCGTCTTCTGGTTTGCCCTTGGCAATATGCGCGGCTGTCAACCGCGTGTCGACAGCCGCAGGCCGTGCAAGCTACAAGCTCCGCTTCCTGACCGCTTTCGTCCCTGATCCACTAGACTCTCAGCTCGGAGCCAGCTTTGACCAGGCAGTCAGTGCGATCCTGAGGGGCGCATCGTCAGACGGATGGCTTCGCGATCGGCATTGGCTCCCCTGGGAGAGCGACGCCGCGGTCCAGGCGTCGGCGCGTGGCAAAGACGCTGATGGCAAGGCTGTCGCTGGCACCGACCCCGCCATGCTTTCACTTGATCCAACACGCGCCGGCCGTATTCATCTTTCCGCGCCGGGTGTACTGCTCCTCAAAAGAACCCAGCCTCACGAGCTGCTCGTTGTTTTCCTTGTAGGCGAGAGCCATATCCACGGCGTCGAGGCGGAGCCGTTCAGGCTCGCACTCAAACTGACCGCGCTCTTTGCCAAGGTGCAACCGGACACTCCGAACCTCGCTTCCAGGCCTATACAGATCCTCGGTCCCACGTTTTCCGGAACGGCCGAATCCGTTCGCCTCGTCCTTCGCGACCTCTGCGGTGCAACACACCCTCCTACTCTTCGGTCGATGGTCTTCGTCTCGGGATCGGCAACAAGTTCCAAAGTCCAGACCATTCTAGCCAGTGCTGCGGAGAAGGCCTGCCAGATTGAGGAAGTGCGATTCAAGTCGACCGTTGTGCCAGATGAGGTCGCCCTGAAGGCCGCCTTTGGCTACTTCACCACACAGCTGAACTGGCACACGGACGAGATCGCGCTAATCACCGAGGCTGATTCCCTTTACGGCCTTGGAAATACCCAGGAAGGCGGAACCGCTCGCTGGAGACTTCTCGTTCCCATTCCGAGTGGAAGCGCAGACGTCCGATCCGCTCTCGAGCACGACCGAAGTCTCGCGGTCAACTCGCCCGCAGCTCAGGCTGTCAGTTTGCCGCGCCTCGCGTTGGACCTCCCCCTCGAGCAGACTGGAGCGCCTGCGGATGCCATGCGAGCATCGTCTGCTCTTAGCGCGCCACTGAATGAAGCCAATATCAACCACCTTGCCTCGGCGATCGCCCATGAACACGTGCGCCATGTAGGTCTCTTCCTTACCGACGTACGCGACACGCTTTTCCTTGCAGAGCGTCTGAAGACCTATGCGCACTCCGTGTCGCTATTCACGTTTCAGTCAAACCTTCTGTATACGCATCCGCGCGCGCATTCCTTTCTGAAAGGAATGATCGTTATATCCAGCTATCCGCTCGATGCCACCTTACAGTCCTGGTTCGCTCCCGCGAGTCCGACCGAGCCGGGTCGCTCGCTCGACGGCAGCAAGCCGGCAGAAGGTATCCGAGTGCAGTTCAGCAGCGATCTTGAGGAAGGGCTGTTTAACGCCACGGTGCTTCAACTCGCGCCAGCGGATCACCTCGACACGTCGGACGCTCCGCTTATTGACTACCTACCGCGCCTGGGACGTGCCGGCAGAGCGCCCGCCATCTGGCTTTCCGCGCTCGGCGCGGACCGACTCGTGCCACTCGTCGCGATCAGCGACTACGACTGGGACTGGAAACCCTCGGGTGGCATCGAGAGCGTTCTGGCGACAATACGATCATCCACTCCAGTCAGGTCCAGTCTGACCGCAGAGCTCGACGGGTTCATTGGGCGCTTACGCGCACCGGGCCCTTTCAAGTACTTCGCCTACCTTGCCACGATTCTTACCATTCTGCTTTATGTGAACTGCCTGGCGGGCTCGGGGCCCGGGCTCCTTGCGCAGCTCCGCCGTAGGTTTCTCAGGACTAATCCCGTTCTGCGACCGCTCATCCGCCGATCACCCCGTGAGCGCCTCCAGTGGTACGTGTTCATGACTATCTTTGTCCTCGTCACAACCGGTTTCTGGAACGCGCTGTCCAGTATCTACCTGTATCCCTTTGCCCTACGGCGCGCATTCAATCTATCCTTTGAGCACGGCAGCCCGTTGCCATTCCCATTTCAGCGCTGGGAAGAGAAGAGCATGGCATTTGCCCTCAATATCCTGGTGCTCCTCGCCATATTCGAGATTCTTGTCGTCGTGCTGGTGGTCTGGCGCCTTGGTACCGGGCTGTCCTCAGCCGAGGACGAGAACGGCGTCTCTGAAGAGCAGGAAGCCATCGATCCCAGTAGCCAACCTCCCGATCATAACGCCGAGGCAATAGTTGCTCGACCGCGCGACAATCTCAACGAGCGCCGCCTGCTCATCCGCCTAACCCTCTCCTTTGCTGCGGGCCTTGTCACGGTCTTTCTAGTATGTCAAGCCGTGGCGTTCCTTAGCCAGCTCCCAGGCGACTCTACGTCCCTAACGCAAGCGGCCTTTCGATTCCTCCGGCTCTCGAGCGGTCTCACCGGCATGTCGCCATTTTTCGGCCCTATTCTCATAGGGGCGGGGCTTCTGACAGCCATCGCCTTTCAGCTCCGCCGCCTCCACATCTACGACAGCTGGCGCCCGACCCGCGCATTTTACGGAACGCTGCGCAGTGGCGCGCCCGCTATCGATACCGCCGCGGACATCTATCGAGATCTCGACAGGTTCATCCGTCAGCCGTTGCCCCGGAGCGGTTGGTTATGGATACCGTTTTCGGTCGTCGTGCTCCCCCTGCTGTTCGTGGTAATCACCTCTCTCGAGCCGACATGCGAGACTCCCTACTGGGGTTACATCTTCGCGGTTTGCTTTTCAGTGATGATCCTGGTCGTAGTTGCTGCGTTTACCCGCTTTCTGCTCATCTGGTACACCTTGAAACGCCTTCTGCAGCGTTATACGTGGAGCGACCTCCTTCCTCACTTCGATCAGTTCAAGTCCGAGATGGACTGGGGCGCAATGCGTGCATTCGGCGACAAGAAGCAACAGAGTTATTCGTGGATACTCTCGCTGGCAGCACGTCTCCGCGCTCTCAGCAAAGACCCGGACCTGAAGTCCTTCATTCCAGCTGAAAAGATGAATCAACTTGAAGCGGAGGCCAACCGGATTGACAGATCGTTGGCGGACGCTTTGAGCTCCAAGGCACACGGGTTGGCAGAGACAGAACGGGCGGCCCGCATACAGGCACTACGTCACCTTGACCTCACGGTTGTAGCCTGCCGGAAGGCACTCAACCGGATCACCAAGGTAGGCAAGCCTGTCCACATCTGGCGGGAGTCCCTTGTACCAGATCTTCGAGACTACATCACACTTCACTCGATTGGTACGATTCGGTACGTTTTCGCGCAGCTACAGAACAGCCTGTCGACCGCCACGGTCAGCGCGCTGGTGGTGTTGATCGCCTTGGCATCTTTTCAGTTTCAGCCGCAGCGTGCCATCTACGTCCTCATATGGTCCTTGATCATCGCAATGGCAGCCTGGACGATTGTCGTCTTCGCGGATATGAGCCGGGACACCATTCTGAGCAAGATCAGTGACACTGCTCCCGGCCACCTCAATGTCTTCAGAGGCGGCCTCCTGACCAAGACCTTGGCATACGCCGCGCCACCACTGGTAACTTTGGTAGTCACTCAATTTCCTCAGATCTCACGGCCGCTCTTGACCTGGCTAGACCCACTCCTTCACATGTTTCGCTAGGGATGCGACAAAGGCAACCGGTTCAGGACTGGGTGAGCATGCTGACTTTCAATAACTGTCGCGTAGGAGGTCGCCAGAATCGCGTCGCTCCACTGCAGAACCAGCGCCTCATGATGCGTCGGCGGACGAGTTGATCTGGGCGCCATCCCGTCGACCTCGAAGACGCCAATTTCGCGATGCAGCACGGCCTCGATCCGAACGGGCCTGTTACGTAACGCATGAGTGCACCAACGACTACAGGCGCAGCACCACAGCGTGGAAACGGGCTGAAGCCAGCCGCGCCATCGATCTCGCTGCCCAAGGGTGGCGGTGCGATCCGCGGCATTGGCGAGAAGTTCGCCGCCAACCCCGCCCTAGGGACAGGATCACTGACGGTGCCCTTGGTCGGCACTCCCGGTCGCTCCGGTTTCGGCCCACGGCTCAACCTCTCCTACGACTCCGGCGCCGGGAACGGACCATTCGGGTTCGGCTGGAACCTCGGACTCCCCGCTATAACCCGGAAGACCGACAAGGGGCTCCCCCGGTACCGCGACAGGGAAGAATCGGACGTCTTCATCGTCTCCGGTGCCGAGGACCTGGTGCCGATCTTCGATGCCCGGGGGGACAAGGTTGCGTTTCCTCGGATGGTGCACGGGGGTCGCGAGCTTCGGAGAGGGCAACCGGTTTGAAGGAGAGGTCACGTTCAATTCCCAGACCGAACCGACCCCTGACCGATTCCAGCTCGCGCAAGCTGAAATAC
>Ga0209009_1000303_pt1 | contig 19291 bp, 19 predicted proteins | sample BlaSpr_A8_OM3_M2_FD_187979 | JGI IMG/M metagenome (GOLD analysis project Ga0209009, IMG submission 187979) | Forest soil microbial communities from Thunder Bay, Ontario, Canada - Black Spruce, Ontario site 2_A8_OM3_M2 (SPAdes) (version 2) | ecosystem: Environmental > Terrestrial > Soil > Boreal... | reverse complement strand
TCGATCGCATGGTAGGGCTGCATGGACGCGATGACGCCGAGCCTTGCGAACCGCGGGATGTCCGACGGCCGGAGATGCTGGGCGTGCTCGATCCGGAAGCGCCGGTCCCTTGCGCCGTTGCGCTTCTCGACCCGCTCGAAAATGTCCAGGATCTCGGCGTTGGCGCGGTCTCCGATCGCATGGATCTCGACCTGGAGTCCGGCCCGGTCGGCTGCCGCCACGCGCTCCTCCATCCGGGAGAGCGGGATCGCCTCGGCGGCGTGGACACCGCGGTTTTTCGGATCGTCGTCGTAAGGCTCGAAGAAGAGCGCGGTCGAGGAGCCCAGCGAGCCGTCCGCGTATCCCTTGACGCCGCCGACGCGAAGCCACTCGTCCTTCTTCCTACCGGCCTTCTTGTCGCGCGCCTTCTCCCATTCGGTCAACAACGGCCGGTAGTTGACGCGGACGGTCATTTCGCGAGCCTCGCGCAAACCTTCCCAGGCCTCGAGATCCCGCGTGTTGCCGGGAAGATCCTGGACCGACGTCACGCCGCACTTGCCGGCATGTTTCATGGCGGTGCGCAGCGCCTCGGTCACCTCCGCGAGCGTGCGGGCCGGCCGCACCGCCCAGATCGCGTCCATCGCCGCGTCCTTGAGGATCCCGGTCGGATCTCCCCTGTCGTCGCGCACGATGACTCCCCCCGGCGGGTCCGGCGTGTCGCGCGTGATCTTCGCGAGCTTGAGCGCCAGGCTGTTGCAGACGACCATGTGGCCGTCCTGCCGGGCGATGCAAACGGGCCGGTCCCCCGTCGCGGGATCGAGGAGCGCGCGCGTTGGAAGCCTCGGAACCGCCCACTGCTGATGGTCCCAGGCCCCGTCGGTGATCCATCGGCCGGAAGGGCGTGTCTTCGCGAACCGTGCGAGCTGCTCCGTGAACTCTTTTTCGTTCCTGGTGTGCCGCAGGTCCACGGCGAGAAGGTTGAAGCCGCCCATCGACATGTGCGTGTGCGCGTCGATCAACCCGGGCACGACCCGTCGGCCCCGCCCTTCGACGACGCGGGTCGAAGGACCCTGAAGGGCTTCGATATCGGAGTGCCCTCCGATGGCGACGATCCTGCCTTGCCGGACGGCGAGGGCCTCCGCCGACGGCAGCGCCGCGTCACCCGTCCAGATCTTCGCCGACAGGATCACGAGATCGGCGGGGACGGGGGCTAGAGCGGCCGCTACCATGTAAAAGAAGAGCGCGAACGTACTCACGCGGTCGAGGAGATGCCGCCTTTTCCGGCGAGCGCCGCCCGTGCGGCCGCGAGGCGCGCGATTGGAACGCGGAAGGGCGAGCAGGAGACGTAGTCGAGGCCCGCCCCGTGGAAGAACTCGATCGAGCGCGGGTCGCCGCCGTGCTCGCCGCAGATACCGACCTTGAGCCGGGGGTTCGCCGAACGTCCGCGCTCGGTCGCCAGGGCAACCAGCTCTCCGACGCCGGCCTGGTCGAGGCTCGCGAACGGGTCCTCCGGCAGGATCCCCTTCTCGATGTAGGCGGGGAGGAACGAGGCGGCGTCGTCGCGCGAGTAGCCGAACGTCATCTGCGTCAGATCGTTCGTCCCGAAGGAGAAGAAGTCCGCGCTCTCCGCGATCTCCTTCGCGCGCAGCGCCGCGCGCGGGATCTCGATCATCGTGCCGACCTTGTACTCGATCGTCTGGCCGGTATCTGCGATGACACGGCGCGCCACATCGTCCACGAGGACCCGCAGCAGGTCGAGCTCCGCCTTCGTGCCGATCAGGGGGATCATGACTTCCGGGTTCGGCGACAGCCCTTCTTTCTTGGCCAGGGCCGCGGCCTCAAAGATGGCGCGCACCTGCGTCTCGTAGATCTCCGGATGCGTGATGCCGAGCCGGCAGCCGCGGTGCCCGAGCATCGGGTTCGCCTCGTGGAGCTGCGCGACACGCTCGCGGACTCTTTCCACCGGCACCTTGAGATCCGCCGCGGTCTTCGCGAGCGCCTCCGGCTCATTGGGAAGGAACTCGTGGAGCGGCGGATCGAGTAACCGGATGGTTACGGGCCGCTCCCCCATCGCCCGGAAGATGCCGAGGAAGTCGTCCCGCTGCATCGGCAGGATTCTCTCGAGCGGCTCGCGCCGCCCCTCGGCCGTTTCCGCGAGGATCATCTCACGGACCGCCAGGATGCGGTGCTCCTCGAAAAACATGTGCTCCGTGCGGCAGAGCCCGATCCCCTGCGCGCCGAAGAGCACCGCCACGCGCGCGTCCGTGGGCGTGTCGGCGTTGGCGCGCACTCCGAGGCGCCGCCGGGCGTCGGCCCACTCGAGCAGCCGCGTGAAAGCCTTCGCGAGGGCGGACTTCTCCGGGGGCAGCGTCCCGTCGATGACGACCTGCAGGACTTCCGACGGCTGCGTGGGAAGCTTTCCGAGAATGACCTCGCCTGTCGTCCCGTCGATCGAGATCCAGTCGCCTTCTTTCGCCTCGAGCTTCTTCGCGCGGACCTGCCGCCCCGCCGCGTCCACCGTGATCTCACCCGCTCCCACGACGCACGTCTTCCCCATCCCGCGCGCTACGACGGCAGCATGCGATGTCATCCCCCCGCGCGTCGTCAGGATTCCGACGGAGGCGTTCATGCCGGCGATGTCTTCGGGCGAGGTCTCGACCCGCACGAGCACGATGGGATGGCCGCCGGCCGCCATCTCCACCGCCTTGTCGGCCGTCAGCGCGATCCGGCCGCACGCCGCGCCGGGGCCGGCGGGGAGACCCGTTCCCAGAAGGCGCCCCTCCTTGACCGCCGCCGCTTTTTCTTTCAGCGGGAAGACGGGGGCGAGCAGCTGGATCAACTGTTCGGGCTCGACGCGCAGGACGGCCTCTTCCTCACTGATCAGCCCTTCGTCCACCATGTCGACCGCGACGCGAACCGCAGCGAAACCGGTGCGCTTGCCGTTGCGAGTCTGAAGAAGATAGAGCTTCTTCTCCTCGATCGTGAACTCGAGGTCCTGCATGTCGCGGAAACTCTTCTCGAGGAGGTCCTTGACGCGGAGCAGCTCGGCGTGCGCCGCCGGCATCGTCTCTTCGAGCGAGGTCCCGGACCCGTCCGAGTTCAACGGGCGCGGGGTGCGGATCCCCGCCACGACGTCTTCGCCCTGCGCGTTGGGGAGGAACTCGCCGTAGAAGCGCTTCTCGCCGGTCGAGGGATCGCGTGTGAAGGCGACGCCGGTGGCGGAGGTCTCGCCGCGGTTGCCGAAGACCATCGCCTGCACGTTGACCGCGGTCCCCCAGTCGTTGGGGATGTGGTGCAGTCGGCGATACTCCTTCGCGCGCTTGTTGTCCCAGGAGCGAAAGACCGCCTGGATCGCGCTCCAGAGTTGCTCCCGCGGATCCTCAGGAACCTCGCGGCCCGTGTGCTTGCGGATGATTTCCTCGAAGCGGGCCACGAGGTCCGCGAGATCCGCCGCCGACAGCTCCGCATCCGACGCAACGCCCTTCTCCTTGCGCTTCTCGGTCAACGCCTTCTCGAAGTCCTCCTTCCCCGTCTCCAGGACGACGTCGCCGTACATCTGGAGGAAGCGGCGCCGGCAGTCCAGTGCGAGGCGCTCGCCCGCGGTCGCGGTGAGGCCCTTGAGGGTCGCGGCGTTCAGACCCAGATTCAGGATCGTGTCCATCATTCCGGGCATCGAGGAGCGCGCGCCCGACCGCACCGAGACGAGGAGGGGGTTGGCGGGATCGCCGAAACGCCGTCCCGTGGCGGCTTCGATCTTCTTGAGGGCTTCCGCGACCTCGCTCTTCAGGTCCTCGAGGCTCGGGTTTCGCGAGTACTCCGCGCTGACCGCGGCGTCGATCGTGAACCCGGGGGGCACGGGGATGCCGAGCGCGGTCATCTCCGCGAGGCCCGAGCCCTTGCCGCCCAGGCGTTCCTTGCCCAGTCCCGCGCCCTCGGCGCTGCCCTTGCCAAAAAAAAACACACGTTTCATTTTTCTTTCTCCACGACAATTTCGGAAAAGTCCGCGAACCTCGAGAATTCTTTCTGAATCGAAGCCAGGAGGGCAAGACGATTGCGCCGCAAGTCGTCTTCCGGACAGTTGACGAGGACCTCGACGAAGAACCGATCGAGCGAGGGCGCGACCGAGGCGATCTTCTCGAGGGCCTCCCGGTAGCGCCGCTCCTGCCCCAGCCACTCGATGACCGGCCGCGCGGCGTCGAAGTCGGCCGCGAGCCTGCGCTCCGCCTCCTCCCGGTAGAGGTCTGGAGACGGCGCGGCCGGCCGCTCCTCCCCGAGTATGTTGCGGATGCGCTTGAAGGCAAGGATGAGCGATCGGAAATCCGTCTGCCGGCGCGCCTCCGAAAGGGCGAGCGCGCGGTCCGAGACGTCCGTGAAGTTCCAGACATCCACGGCGAGGACCGCGGAGATCTCGTCGTAGGCGTGGCCGCGCCGCTCGAGCAGGTTGCGCAGCCTCTCCGCGAAAAACCTCTCGAGCTCGGCGAGAGCCTCGTCGGCCCCGACGGTCGCGATGCCCTGCGGATAGAGCGCGAGCGCCCGCCGGAGCAAGGGCCGCCAGTCGAGCCTCCAGCCCCGCGCGATGACGATGGAAACCGCCCCGAACGCCGCGCGGCGCAGTCCGTAGGGATCTCGAGAGCCGGTCGGCGCAAGGCCGATCTGGAAGAACCCCGCCAGCGCGTCGAACCGGTCGGCGAGCGACAGGATGGCCCCCCCCGCCTCGCGCGGAGGGTCGTCGCCGGAGGAGGCCGGGCGGTACTGGTCGTAGATCGCCTTCCAGACCGGCTCGGGCTGTCCCTCCCGGCGCGCGTAAATGCCGCCGACGACCCCCTGGAGGTCCGTAAATTCCCTGACCATCCGGGTCGTCAGGTCTGTTTTGGAGAGCCGCGCGGCCGTGCGAACGGCCGGGGCGAGATCCGGCAGGCCGACGGCCCGGGCGATCTCTCCGGCGAGCTCTTCCAGCCGCGCCGTCTTCTCCCTGTAGTCTCCCAGGCGGTCCTGGAAGGACAGGCGCGAGAGCTGCGGGAGGCGCGACTCGAGGGTCTCGCGGATGTCCTCGTCGTAGAAGAACCGGGCGTCGGCGAGCCGGGCATTCAGAACCCATTCGTTTCCCCGGGCGATCAGTCCCCCGCGGTCCTCGCGGTTGTCCATCACGGCCACGAAGTACGGCATCAAGCCTTGAGGTCCGCGCACCGGAAGGTACTTCTGATGCGTGCGCATCGCGGTCGTCGTGACCTCTTCGGGCAGGGAGAGGAACTCCGCGGCAAAGGAGCCGCGAACGACGCCGGGGCATTCGACGAGGTCCGCGAGCGTGGCCGCGAGATCGGCGTCCGCCTCGACGGAGCCCCCGACTTCCCGCGCCGCGCCTCGGGCGGACTCGAGGATCGCCAGACGCCGCGCTTCTCCATCCGGCTCGACGTCGTGGTCCCGGAGCTTCGCCAGGTAATCGTCCACGCCGCCGACCTCGAGCTCGACGTCCGAGAGAATGCGGTGGCCGCGGGTCGAGCCGCTCGCCGCGATGCCCAGGACCTCCATCGGCGCGATTTCTCCGCCGAAGAGGGCGAGCAACCCGCGCACCGGCCGCACGAAGACGCGATCCCCCGAGCCCCAGCGCATCGTCTTGGGAAACGTGAGCGTCGAGACCGCCTTCGGCACGACCTCGGCGAGGACCTCCGCGGCGGGACGGCCCGGGACCTTGCGCCGCGCGGCCGCCGTCGGGCCGCGAGGGCCTTCAACGACCACGAGATCCGACGGCTCGACCTTCTGCGCCCGCGCGAAGCCTTCCCCCGCGCGCGTCGGCTTGCCTTCGGCGCCGAACGCGACGACGGCCGGCGGGCCGAGGACCTCCGAGAGGCGATCCTCCTGCCGCTCGGGCATACCGCGCAAGACGAGAATCAGCCGCCGCGGCGTCGCCAGCGACTCGGCGGACTCCGGCGCGAGGGCCATTGCCTCGAGCCCCTCCTTGACGCCCGCCAGGAGATCCTGCCGCGCCCCCGCGAGCGCCGCGGCCGGGATCTCTTCGGTCCGGATCTCGAGAAGAAAGTCGCGGCGGATCATCGGAAGGTCGGGAGACGGAAGACGGGAGACGGAAGACGGGAGATCGGGCGGAGGATTCGAATTCGCATCGGCTTCGCTTCCACCCGTCGTCTGCCGTCTACCGTCTACCGGCCTCGGGCCCCTTCAGACCACCGCCGGCTCGGGCTGCGAGACGGCGGGGGCGGCTCCCTCGCGGGCGGCGAGATACGCGCGCGCGCAGGAGCACGCGAGATCGCGCACGCGCCGGATGAATCCAACGCGATCCGTCGCCGACACCGCGCCGCGCGCGTCGAGGAGGTTGAAGGCGTGCGAGCAGGCGAGGGCTGCTTCGTAGGCGGACAGCACGCAGCCGGCCTCGAGCGCGCGCCTGGCCTCCCGCTCGTACCGGTCGAAGACGAGCGAGTGGAGCTCCACGTCCGCGATCTCGAAACCGTATCGCGAGAGATCCACTTCGTCCTGGCGGCGGACGGCTCCGTAAGAGAGCGACTCGTTCCACATCACGTCGTACACGGAGTTGACCCTGGACAGGAACATCGCGATCCTCTCCAGGCCATAGGTGATCTCGGCGGTGATCGGAGACAGATCGATCCCCCCCGCCTGTTGGAAGTACGTGAACTGGGTGATCTCCATGCCGTCCATCACGACCTGCCAGCCGACCCCCCATGCCCCGAGAGTCGGCGCCTCCCAGTTGTCCTCCTCGAAGCGGATGTCGTGCTCCTCGAGCCGGATGCCGAGCCTCTCGAGGCTCCGCAGATACGTCTTCTGAACGTCCGCCGGCGAGGGCTTGAGAACGACCTGGAGCTGCAGGTGCTTGCCCAGCCGGAACGGGTTCTCGCCGTAGCGGCCGTCGGCAGGCCGCCGCGAAGGCTGGACATAGGCGCACCGCCAGGGATCGGGGCCCAGGACCTTCAGGAAAGTCGCGGGGTGCATGGTGCCCGCGCCCATGGGCATGTCGTAGGGCTGCTCGATCAGGCACCCCTGCTCCGCCCAGAAGGCGGAAAGATCCGCGATCAAGCCCTGGAGAGTGAGCATGGAGGGCGAGTTTATCTCAGCTAAACGGAGGGTGATGTGGACAGGCGCGGCCCGTCGTATGTCGCAGTTGGTCGAAGGTTGAAGGTTGAAGGTTCAAGAACCTCATGCGACCTTTGACCTTCGACTTTTCGACCAACTCTGACATCGGCCACCGTCGCGAGAAGAGGAGGACGGCTCAATTGCCCAGAACCTCTTCGAGAACTCGCTGCGACTTCAGCTCGTGGCCCAGGAAGTGGCGGCGCGCGATACCGGCGACGGCGGAGATCTCCGGGATTCCTTTGTACGGCTTCGTAGGATCAAAGGGGGACGACAGAAAGGAGCGCAGACTCTGTGCGGCGGCCGATGACAGCCGCAGGGCCTCGCCTCCGCGGCATTCGGGCCCGATGAAACCCGGCCGGCTCCCGTCGAAGAGGAGGGAGCCGTTCGGGTCGAGAGGCCGGTCGCATCCGGCGCACACCCCCGGCGCGGGAAAGAGGCCCGACAGCTTGAGGATCCAGACGTCGAAGTAGGCCCGGACGGCCGCCGGAGCGCTGCCGGCGTAGAGGGAGTCCAGAACGTGGCGAGCGAGCCGGTAGAAGGGCTCGGCCGGGTCCGAGTCGGACACGAAAGTCTGGAGGCTTTCCGCGAGCGCCGAGAGGAGCAGCGCGCGATCCAGGTCGTTCGAAAGCGGGAAGGAGGGACGAATCGAGTCCAGCGAATTGATCGAGACGAGCTCCCGCCCGTCCTTCTCGAAGTAGGCGACGCGCGCTTCGGTCATCGGCTCGAGAAGGCCGGCGAACGGGCTTCGCGCTCCCCGCGCGCCGCGCGCGACCCCCCGTTTCTTTCCCGCGTCCCGTGTCAAGAAAGACACGATCCGGTCCTTTTCACGCAGGGGATAGGTCCCGAGAATGAAGGCGTCGGAAGAGCGGTGGCGCACGGGGGTGATTATGATGAGCGCCGTGTGAGGTGCACGGTGCGCGATGTTCGGGGAGAGCTGCTGCTCGCTGTGTTTCCCCCAAATCGCATATCGCGTACCGGCTCTTGTTCCTAAATAAATAAGGAGAAAATCAATAATTTCATTAAATAAATCGGATAAACCACCATTGGACAGTGGCGTCGTCGCGCTGGGCTGGGTTTCGTTCCTGAACGACGCGGCCTCCGAGATGATCTACCCGCTCCTGCCCGACTTCGTGACCCGGGTTCTCGGCGCCGGCCCGGCAGCCCTGGGTCTGATCGAAGGCGTGGCCGAGGCCACGGCTTCTCTGGCGAAGGTCGCGGCGGGATGGTGGTCGGACAAGGTCAAGCGGCGAAAGCCCTTCGTCGTTCTCGGTTATTCGATCGCGACCGTGGCGAGACCGCTGACCGGCCTCGCGGCCTCGTGGACCCAGGTCCTGGCCATTCGATTCTCCGACCGGCTCGGAAAAGGACTGCGGACTCCTCCGAGGGATGCGCTGCTCGCGGACCTCGCGCCCGCAGAGAGCCGGGGCAGGGCGTACGGCCTTCAACGCGCCATGGACAACGCCGGCGCGCTCGTCGGCCCGATCGTGGCGGCCCTGCTGCTGCGCTTCTGGATCACCGACGAGCGAACCGTCTTCCTGCTCGCCCTCGTGCCGGGTCTTCTCGCGGTCCTCCTGCTCGTTACACGAATTCCGGAGAGAAAGAGGGAGTCTCACCCGCGGGGCGCGTCCATCGAGCTCTCCGGGCCTCTTTCGCGCCCGCTCTGGACCGCGATCGCGATCTTCTCGCTCTTCACCCTCGCCAACTCGACCGACGCGTTCCTGCTGTTGCGCGCCCGCGACTGCGGAGTGCCGGTATGGCAGCTTCCGCTGCTCTGGGCGTTTTTCAACGGGGCGAAGGCCGCGGTCGGGGTCCCCGGCGGCGCCCTTTCGGACCGGATCGGGCGCGTCCCCACGATCACGCTCGGCTGGCTGATCTACGCGCTCTCCTACCTGGGCTTCGCCTTCGTCCATTCTGCGGCCGCCATCTGGACGCTCTTCGGCTTTTACGCCCTCTTCTTCGCCGCGAGCGAGGGGGCCGAGCGCGCGCTCATCGCGGACCTGGCGGGAGAGAAGATGCGCGGCCGCGCCTTCGGAGTCTTCCACGCCGCGATCGGCCTGTCGGCCCTGCCGGCCTCGATTCTGTTCGGTCTCTGGTGGACGCTCTTCGGGCCGCGGACGGCCTTCCTCATCGGAGCGGCCGTTTCGCTGGCCGCCACCGCCGCGCTCTTCCTCCATCGAGGAATCCTGGCCTCGGCGAAAGAGACGGAACGGAAATAACGAGAGACGCAAATCCCTCCCCGCGGGGCGCGCCGTCGGTTATAAGATGCGGCTTCTAATGGGTCCGGTCTGGAGACTGATCCGCGGCCAGAAAGACGCCTGCCACCGCTGCGGCATGGAGATCCTCGATTTCCCGGCGGTCGGGCGCGTCGTCGACTTCCAGTTCCAGGCAGAGGAAAAGTACTGCTGGGAGTGCTACCGCTACGTCCAGCCCTTCGTGGACGACATCGCGCCGGAATCGCGGGAGCCGTACCAGCGGGTGACAAAGCCCGCGATTCCGTGAGCGGAATGCAGCCCTTCCGGGGCTCGGATCTCGAGCCGCTGGCCGAAAAAGTCTTCGCGCGAGAGCGCCTGACCTTCGACGACGGGGTTGCCCTCTTCCGAACGCGAGACTTCCTCGGCCTCGGCCGCCTCGCCAACCACGTCCGCGAGGAGCGGCACGGCAACCTCGCTTTCTACAACGTGAACCGCTACCTCAATCCCACCAACCTCTGCTGGGTGGACTGCGCGCTCTGCGCCTGGGCGAAGAAGGTGAACGAGCCCGGCGGGTACGAGATGGCGATTGGCGAGTGCGTCGAGGAGGCCGGGAAGGGTTACAGCGAAGCGGTCACGGAGTTTCACATCGTCGGCGGCCTGCACCCGACCTGGCCCTTCGATTACTACACGGGGCTCTTGAAGGCGTTGAAGGAGCGCTTCCCGGCGGTGCACCGGAAAGCCTTCACGATGGTCGAGCTCGACTGGATCGCGCGCGTGGGAAGCAAGTCCATTCCCGAGACGATCCGCGAGCTGCGTGAGGCGGGAATGGACTCCTGCCCCGGGGGTGGCGCCGAGATTTTCGAGAGAAGGGTCCGAGACGTTATCTGCAAGAACAAGATCTCGGGGGAAGAGTGGCTGGCGATCGCCCGGGAGTGCCACCTCCAGGGGGTCCGCACCAACGCCACGATGCTCTACGGCCACGTCGAGACGATCGAGGACCGGGTGGACCATCTCCTGCGCCTGCGCGGTCTGCAGGACGAGACCGGCGGGTTCACGGGGCTGATCCCGCTCGCCTTCCATCCCGAGAACACTCCGCTCGCGCATCTGCCGGCCTCCTCCGGCCAGACCGACCTCCGGGTGATCGCCGTCTCGCGCCTGCTGCTCGACAATTTTCCTCACGTCAAGGCCTACTGGGTCCAGATCGGCGTGAAGCTCGCGCAGATCGCGCTCTATTTCGGCGCGGACGACCTCGTCGGCACCGTCGTGGACGAGACGATCACTCACGCCGCGGGCGCCGCGACGGCCTCGGGACTCTCCCGCGTGGACTTCGAGCGGATGATCCGCGAGTCCGGCCGCGAGCCTGTCGAACGGGACGCCGCCTACCGCCGCGTCGTGCGCACGGGGCTGCAACTGGCCCCCGTTTCGGTCCCGGGGTGAGCCGGAGAGGCTTCGCTCACGGGCGGGCCGGCGCGAACCGGAGGATCACGGGGTTCTTCAGAGCGCCGGCGTCTTCCACCGTCAGCGTTTCAAAACCCGTCTTCTGCGCCTCGAGCAGGTAGAACGCGTGGCGCCAGTGTCCGACGAAGTTGATCGAGAAATCGCCTTTCGCGTCGGAACGGGTTTCCACGCGCTCGATCGCCGCTTCCTCATCCGAGTCGCCCGGAGCGACTTCGAGAGTCACCAGGGCGTCGGCCAAAGGCACCCCGCCGGGACCGACCGTTTTTCCGACGATCCGGACCGGGCTCGGAGCACGCTCCCGTCTCACGAAGACCACCGCCACGGCGATCGCGGCGAGGAGCACCGCGGCGAAGAGAAGCACCCGGCGCGTCGTTTTCGTCATTCTGTTAACGATACCAGCCGGGAGGCGCGATCCTGCGAGACGGTCAGCGCCAGGCAGCGGGCGGCGTGATGCCGGCGGCCGCGTCGGCTTCGGAGGTCGCCGCGTCCAGAGCGGAGGCAATGCGGGCAAGGGCGGCCTCGTCGGACATTTCCCGAGGGATCGGGAAGGGCTCGCCGTAGGCGACGAGACCTCGCGAGAAAGGGAGAGGGAGGAGATAGCGATCCCAGGAGGCGAGGAAGCGGGGCTTCGAAGCCGAGGAGGTGATCGGCAGGATCCAGGCCCCGGTCAGGCGGGCGAGCTGCACGACCCCGGGTTGGACGACGCGCGGCGGGCCCTTGGGCCCATCCACCGTCAGCGCGGCGTAACTTCCCGAGCGGACGCTCCGCACGATCCGCCGCAAGGCCTCGCCTCCTCCGCGCGTCGTCGAGCCGCGCACGACGGCATAGCCGTTCCTTTCGAGCCAGCCTGCGATGATCTCGCCGTCCTTCGAGCGGGAGGCCATCGTCACGATCCCCTCGCCCCGGTGCGCCTGGATGGAAAGGAACATCCGGCCGTGCCAGAGCGCGAAGAGGACCGGCACGCCGCGCGCTCTCAAGCCAAGGTAGCGGTCGAAGTGGAGGCGCTCGACCTTGAGCGTCGCGCGGTGCAGGGCCACGGCCGCCCCGATGGCACGAGCGAGAAGGCGAGATGGAATCATCGGAGCCGTAAAACGTAAAACGTAAAACGTAAAACGTGGCCCGGGAAGCGCGTCACGGATGTTCCGCTTTACGTTTTACGTTTCACGCTTAACGAGCCGCTGCGGCAGCCGCGGCAAAACGGGAGGCGACCCTTTCGAAGACGCGCGGGATCACGCCGGGCACCGTCTTGACGCCCTTCGTGAAGACCGCGAGCACGAAGGCCGAGCCGTTGGGAAGCTCGACGCGGGCTACGAGGTGGTGGACGTCGTAGGCGTCGCCCGACTTGGACCAGAAGCGGGTCCCCGACGGGAGCCGCTGGCCCGAGAGGCGCGCGTCTTCGAGCTCCAGGCCGTCGAACGGTTTGGCCGGCGTCACGTCGCGGGAGAAGAGCGTCAACATTTCCTGCGTCCCGGCCGGGCCGGCGATCTCGCCGCGCGCGATCTCCTTGAAGAGGCGGGCGACGAGATCGGTTGTCATCCGGTTGTGGTTCCTGCCCCCGTCGCGAAAGGCCTGCTCGCGGCCGTAGGCGTCTTCGCAGAAGGTCTTCTGGTTGGCGTTGAAGTCCTTGTATCCCCTCGCCGAGAAGAAGCGGTTGACGGCGTTTCGCCGGTCCTTCCACTCTTCCCACTCGCGCCCCGAGAGCTCGGGGCCCGACGTGGTGCCCGTGATCGAGTCCATGACGAAGCCCGTCGCGTCGTTGGAGGAAACCGTGATCATGTCCTTGACGGCTCGGACGAGCTCCGGCGTGTCCTTCAGCTTTCCCGCTTCCTTGCGGGACTCGTAGTACGCGAGAAAGAACGCCTTGACGACGGAGGCCGGGTAGTAGGGGGCGTTACCGCGGAAGGAGCCCGAAGGAAATCCCGGCGTCGAGAGATCGATGAGAGAGACGGAGAGGCCCTCCTCCGTCAGGCCGCTCGAAGCAAACTCCGCGACCACGGCCGCGGCGACAGAGGAGAGGAAGTCATCCAGGCCGGGCGATCCGGCGGGAAGCGGCGAGGCTGCTGTGAGAGCGAGGAGAAGAAGGGCCGCAAGCCGCTTCAGGGCTGCGCTCCCCGCGAGTCCGGAACGAGGCGAGCAGGGGGCGCCGCCGGCGGCGACGGCGCGGCATCGGCGGAAACGATCGCAGCGGCGCGGCGGCGAGCGAGCCAGATCCGCAGGACGAGGCCGCCGACGACGAGGAACGGCGCCGACACCATCAGGAGGATCGAGTAGTAGAAGCCGTGCGGCAGGGAAGCCGTGCCGCCCGCGTAGTCGGTGTCAGCCTTGGCGTCCTTGCAGAGCGGGCACGCGGAAGCGAGCGCCGGCAAGAGCACGGCGGCCAGCACGACGACGAGCGCGATCCGTACAGCGGAGCCCATCAGGCGAAGATCTTACCTGACCGGCCCGGGAGGATAAAGCCGGTACAGCATGACGTACACCACGACGCCGGTCACGGACACGTAAAGCCAGACGGGGAGCGTCCATCGCGCGATCCGCCGATGCTTGTCGTCCCGCCGCCGCAACCCGAGATACAGGGTCCGCAGGGCGAGCGGAGGCACGGCAGCCGCCAGGACCGTGTGGGAGATCAGGATCGCGAAGTACACCGCCCGGACCGGCCCCTGCCCGGTGAAATGGACCGAACCGACGAGCGCGTGGTAGGTCAGGTACGAAACGAGGAACAGGGCCGACGTGATCGCCGCGGCGATCATCAGCCGGCGGTGCCTGAGGATCTCGAGACGCCGGATCGCGCGATACCCGAGCAGGAGAAAGAGAGCGCTCGTCGCGTTCAGACAGGCGTTTAGCGCCGGCAGATCCGTGATCCGAAACATGTTGTCATCCTGAGCGAAGCGAAGGATCTGCTCTTCCGATGAAACGGAGCAGATTCTTCGTCGCTACGCTCCTCAGAATGACAGCCTGGGGACTTCGCCTTACGCCTTAGGCCTCACTCCTCACGCCTCACACTCAGATCAAGTAGATGATCGTGAAAAGCACGATCCACACCAGGTCTACGAAGTGCCAGTAGAGGCCGATCGTTTCGATCCCCTGGTGGTGCGCCTGCGTGTATTTTCCGAGGAAGGCCTTTCCCGTGACGAACGCGATGCAGATGACGCCGCAGAAGACGTGGAAGCCATGGAAACCGGTCGTCGTGAAGAAGACGGAGCCGAAAAGGCTGACGTGAGGGTTGAACCCCTCGTGGAGGAGCTTCCAGTACTCGACGGCCTGGATCGAGAGGAAGATCGTCCCGCCGAGAAGCGTCAGGCAGAGGAAGAGCTTCAACTTCCTCGTGTCGCCGCGGCTGATCGCGGCGAGCGCCTGGACCATTGTCACCGAGGAGCAGATCAGGATGAAAGTGTTCACGGCGGTCAAGGGAATGTTCAGGACCGACGCGGGGGGCGGCCAGAGCGGCGTCGCGAACCGCAGCACGATGTAGGACCCGATCAACCCGGTGAAAAACATCACCTCGGAACAGAGAAACACCCACATCCCCATCTTGTCGTGGGGAATCCCCGTCGTCGTGTATTCCTCCTCGTGGTGCGCGTGAGCCGCGTGAAGGGCAACCGCTTCCATCAACGCTCCTTCCCAGGCCGTAAAACGTTAAACGTAAAAGGTAAAACGTGGACCCGGTGCTTCGCTTTACGTTTCACGTTTTACGTTTAACGTCCTCACGGTCTGGGCAGCCAGTGCTCCGCCATCCCGACGGAAACGAGAATGACCCCGAGGATCAGGGTCGAGCCCACAATGATGCCGAGGGTCTTGCGCTCGAACTTCAGGTGCATGAAGTAGAGCGCCACGAGCGTCGCCTTGATGGCCGCGAAACCCACGAGCCCCAGGATCAGGATGACCTTCTGGCTGTGGGGGAGGAGCGAGGAATACGCGACCTCCACCGCCGTGAAGCCTGCCAGCCACCAGAAGATGGCCATGTAGTTCGGCGTCTTGTGCTCGGTTGTACTCATCGAACTCCTCTCGCTCAGGAATGAGGCGCGCGCGACAGGATGAACAGGATCGAGCCGAAGAAGAGGCCCGCCATGATCAGGACGAGCCACAGCAGCACCCGCCGGTTCTCCAGGCGCGCCATCACCGGTCGAACACCATGAGCCCCAGGAGAGCGGGCAGGTAGAGAATCGAAACGAGGAAGAGCCCCCTCGCCGCGGCGGCCGAGCGCATCCAGGCGAACCGCGCGGAACTGCCGAAGAAGAGGAGCCCGAGCCCGAGCGCGCTCCAGAGGTAACCGTTTCCGGTCGAGGCGAAGGCGCCCGCGAGAAGCGTCACCGGAATGAGAGCCGCCGAGTAGAGCATCATCTGCCGGCCGGTCGAGCGGCCGTCGAGGTCGAGCACGGTCAACATCGGGAATCCCGCGCGCGCGTAGTCCTCCCGGTAGATCCAGCCGATCGCGAGAAAGTGCGGGAGCTGCCAGAGGAAGAGGATCCCGAAGAGCGCCCAGGCGCCGGCGCCGATCATCCCCCGGGCCGCTACCCAGCCCATCATCGGCGGTATGGCGCCCGGGATGGCGCCCACGACCGTGCAGAGCGACGTGATCCTCTTCAACGGGGTGTAGAGAAGGACGTAGCTCGCGAGGGCGGCCGCCCCGAGGAGCGGCGTCAACACGTTGACCGTGGCGAGGAGAACGAGCCCCGCTCCCGAGACCGCGAGGCCGAAAGCCAGCGCTTCCGCCGGGGCGAGGCGCCCCGCGGGCAGCGGGCGAAGACGCGTGCGCTCCATCCGGCCGTCGAGCTCCCTCTCGGAGTACTGGTTGAGCGCCGAGGCACCCCCGGCGACCATCGCGGTGCCGAAGAGAAGGGCCGTGAAAACGGCCGGATCGAATCCGCCCTTCGCGCCGACGGCGTACCCCACGGCGGCCGTGATCACGACGAGCGTCGTAATGCGGGGCTTCGTCAGCTCCAGGAAGTCGCCGGCGCGAGTCGCGGACGCGGCGATGGCCGTGACATCGGCCCTCACGCGACGGCCTCCTTGCGAGCCAGGTTCCCCCGGGCGGCCCGGGAGTCCGAGGACCGCGTCTCCTTTCGGGAGCAGAGCGTAAATGTCAGGGCCATTCCGAGCAGCAGGGCCCCCGTGGCCACGTGCGCCGTCGTCACCGGTACGGCCTTGCGCGAGAGGACGGTCAGGGCTCCGAGGCCGAGCTGGACGGCGAGGATGCCGGCCAGCGACAGCGCCATCTTCTTCAAGCCGGGCCGGCCCGAGCGAAACGCCTGGACCACGCAGGCGAGGACGCAGGCGAGGACGGCGAGCGCTCCCAGCCGGTGGGCGAAGTGGACCGCGACGGGAAAAGACGCGATCGGCGGAACAACGCGCCCGAGGGCCAGCGGGAAATCCGGTATCGCGAGGCCGGCCTTCGTGTGGCGCATCACGGCGCCGAGAAGGAGCTGGAGGAAGATCATGCCGACAGTCGCGGCGCCGATCCGCGTGACGGCATCCCGTCCGGACCTCTCCGCGTCGCGCCAGCGAGGCGAGGTCACGACGGCAATCGCGACGACCAGGCAGAAAAAAGTCTGCGCGAGGCAGGCGTGCGCGACGGAGACGGCCGTGGGAAGAAGAAAGATCACCGTTAAGCCTCCGAGCACGCCCTGCGCCACGACCGTGGCGAGCGCGGCATAGCCCAGGCGCCGGACCCACACCCGCGGCTCGCGCCGGAAGAGCCAGACCGCGAGGATGACGGTCAGCAGGCCGACCGTCGTGGCGACCATCCGGTGGCCGTGCTCGTAGAAGACGCCGCCCACCATGGGCGGCATGAGCCGCCCATAGGATAGGGGCCAATCCGGCACGGACAGACCCGACTCGGTCGAAGTGACCAATCCTCCCGCGACGATCAGAATGAGGGTCGCCAGGGCTGTCGCGACGGCAAAGCGGTGCATGGGCATTTTGCTAGGAATCTCGCTGGAAGCGAGATTCCTTCGGCGGCTCGTTCTGAGGCCAGTGATCGTCGGCGCGCTCGGGGACGCTGTATTCGTAGGGGCCGCGATAGACGGTCGGCACGCGGCCGGTGAAGTTCTCGTGCGGCGGAGGCGAGGAGGTCTGCCACTCGAGCGTGTTCGAGCGCCACGGGTTGGCACCGGCTGGTTTTCCCCGCCGCATCGAGAGGAAGAAGTTCAGGACCAGGATGACCTGGGCCGCGCCGAGCACGAAGAGCGAGATCGTCATGAACTGGTTCAAAGGCTGGAGGCCCTTCAAGTGCGTGTACTGCGAGTAGTCGTAGATGCGCCGCTGCATCCCACGCATGCCGAGGAAGTGCATCGGGAAGAAGACGCAGTTGAAGGTGACGAAGGTCAGGACCCAGTGGATCTTCCCCCAGGTCTCGTTCATCAGCCGCCCGAACATCTTCGGGTACCAGAAATACAGCCCCGCGAACGCTCCGAAGAGCGACCCGCCGAAGAGGACGTAGTGGATGTGCCCGACGATGAAGTACGTGTCGTGGATGAAGATGTCCACGGGCGTCGAGGCCATGAAGATCCCCGACAGCCCGCCGATGACGAACATCGCCACGAACGAGACGGCGTTCAGCATCGGCGTCGTGAAATGGATGTTGCCTCCCCAGAGCGTGCCCAGCCAGTTGAACGTCTTGATGGCGGAAGGCACGGCGATCACCATCGTCGAGATCATGAAGGTCGTGCCGAGCAGCGGGTTCATGCCGCTCTGGAACATGTGGTGGCCCCAGACGATGAACCCGAGCCCCGCGATGCCCAACATCGAGTACGCCATCGCCCGGTATCCGAAGATCGGCTTGCGGGAGAAGACGGGCAGGATCTCGGAGGTGATCCCCATCGCCGGCAGGATCATGATGTAGACCTCGGGGTGCCCGAAGAACCAGAAGAGGTGCTGCCACAGGAGCGCCTGGCCGCCGCCGGCGTTCTTCCACGGCTGTCCCGAGACGACGATCCCGGCCGGAAGGAAGAACGTCGTGCCGAGCACCCGGTCGAAGATCATCATGATCAGGGCGCCGGAGAGGACCGGGAGCGCGAGCAGCAGCAGGATCGCTGTGATGAAGAGCGCCCAGACCGTCAGCGGCAGGCGGAAGAAGGTCATCCCCGGCGCGCGCATGTTGATGATCGTCGTGATGAAGTTGACCGCGGTCAGCAGCGACGAGAGCCCCAGGATGAGGAGCGACAGGAGCCAGTACGTCTGCCCCGTCGTCTGAATGACCGCGAGCGGCGCGTACGACGTCCACCCCGACTGCGCCGCGCCCCCCGTCACGAAGAACGACCAGATGATCAGGACCGCGGCGGGCACCGCCGTCCAGAACGAGAGCATGTTCAGGGTCGGGAAGGCCATGTCGCGCGCGCCGATCTGGATCGGGACGACGAAGTTCCCGAACGCGCCGATCAAGATCGGCATGATCGCGAAGAAAATCATGATCGTCGCGTGCATGGTGAAGAGGGAGTTGTAGAACTCCGGCAGCATCTGGCCGTTGGGCATTCCCTCCGGGAAGAGCTTGCCCATGAAGACGATCGGCTTGCCCGGCCACGCGAGCTGCCAGCGGACGAGGATCGCCAGAAGCCCGCCGATGACCAGCATGGTGAGCGCATAGAGGAGGTACTGCTTGCCGATGACCTTGTGGTCGAGCGAGAAGATGTACTTCCTCCAGAATGACGTCGGGGCGGGATGAACACCCGGGATGTGCTCGGCGGCGGCGGGCATGACGGAGGGTTCCGGGACCGCGTACTGGCCCGGCGTGATCGTGCTCATGAGCCTTGTTTCTCCTGGGCGACCGACGCGGCCTGGCCCGCCGGCGCCGCCGGGGCAGGTTGTTCGGCCTGTTCCGCGAGCCATTTCTCGTACTCTTCCGGGGTCTCGACGGTCACGTATCCCTTCATGCGGTAGTGCCCGAGCCCGCAAAGCTCGGCGCAGGCGATCTCCCAGTGCCCGACCCGCATGGAATCGAACCAGATCCGCGTGGACATGCCGGGCACCGCGTCCTGCTTGACCCGGAATTCCGGCAGGAAGAAGGAGTGGATCACGTCCTTGGAGCGCAGCGTCGCGACGACCGGGCGCCCGACCGGGAAGTGGAGCTGGTTCAACGTGACGATGTCGTCTGCGGTCCCGAGCTTCCCGTCGGGCCCCGCGTATCGGATGTTCCAGGCGAACTGCTCCCCCGTGATCTCGATTTGCATGGCCTCCTTCGGCATCCTCTGCTTGATCTCCTCCCAGCTTCGCCGCGACAGGAGCGCGATCACGACGCAGATGACGGCGGGGACGATCGTCCAGACGACCTCGAGGCGGTTGTTGCCGTGGGTGTAGCGCGCGCGCCGGCCTTCCCGATGGCGATATCGGAAGAGAAAGAAGAGGAGCAGGAACTCGACGATCACGAAGATGATGCCGGTGATCCACAGGATCAGGTGAAACAGCCCGTCCACCTTGCCGCTGTAGCTCGAGACCCCCTCGGGCAGGCGGAGCCAGATCGGCAGCGCCCCGGTGGCTGCGGGAAGAGCGGCGAGCCCGATGAGGAGCACGGCTATTCGGGCGAACCAGCGAGGAAATGAGTGGGTCTTCATGAAGAAGTTATCCAGTTA
>Ga0209009_1000302_pt1 | contig 19344 bp, 19 predicted proteins | sample BlaSpr_A8_OM3_M2_FD_187979 | JGI IMG/M metagenome (GOLD analysis project Ga0209009, IMG submission 187979) | Forest soil microbial communities from Thunder Bay, Ontario, Canada - Black Spruce, Ontario site 2_A8_OM3_M2 (SPAdes) (version 2) | ecosystem: Environmental > Terrestrial > Soil > Boreal... | reverse complement strand
TCCGAATGCGGACCCTAAAGAAACCCAACAAAAACCAACATGACGAAAAACGTGACTCCCTCGCCATCTCGCGAAACGTTCGGAAACAGCGAGGGTTACGTTCGGTAGGTTGGTTTTTGTAGGTGTTTGTTTGGTCGGGACGCCGGGATTCGAACCCGGGGGAAAACCGCGATTTCCTTAGGAAATTTCGCGATGTGTCCGAAGATGTGTCCGACTCCGTCACCTCCTTGAGGGCATGTCTTGCCAAGGTGGGGAAGTCGCGGGTTCGAGTCCCGTCGGCCCCGCCAATCCAAGTCAACCCTCGCAGCCCGTCGGATGGGCTTCGAGCCTTTCTCCGCCGTGTTTTCCGCCACCTTGGATCCCGGCTCGCCTGACAAGCCTTCACCTCTTAGCTGCGCTTCGTCGTCTGGTCGGTCCGTCGTAACTCTCTGGTAGTAGGCAGCTTGAGACCGATCGAGACGGGAAGAAGCTGCAAAGATTCTCGAGAGGAGCCTCTTTTTTGGCCAGGACGCCAATTTCCGGTTGTTTTTGACACTCTATTCGGTGAAAGCCAACGACGCGAACCGGGGGCTTTTTCAAGGGGGGTCGGACGTCATCTGTCCTGCAGGCTGGAGAATGATCCGCTGCATGGAATTGGTGTGTCCAACCGGGATGGCATTCGCTCGCTCGAAACTCCCAAATGCCCAAGAGACATTAACGGGGAGCTGGTAAAGTCGTGATCTCCCAAGTCGTGAACACGGTCCCCGTCTTCATCGCCCACCATCGGGAATCCGACGGCGCCACGCAGCCGCTCGCGAGCCACCTGCTTGGTGTAGCAGCACGGTCGAGTCGTTTCGCAGAGAAGATCGGCTTGGCCGACCAGGGCGAGCTGATCGGTCTTTTACACGACTTGGGAAAGTACAGTGATCAGTTTCAGAACTACCTCAAGTCCGCAGTCGGTCTTCTCAACCAGGACGATGACGAGGAGTTCGTGGATGCGAGGGGCCTTAAGGGGAAGGTCGACCACTCTACAGCCGGAGCTCAATTGGTCTGGAGCGAGCTCTCGAAGCAGGGGCTATTAGGCAAGATCGTCGGTCAGGTTCTTGCTCTCTGCATTGCTTCGCACCACTCTGGCCTCATCGACTGCCTCACGTCGGACGTAAACAGCCTGGGCGAGGACGCTTTCGGAAGACGCATGAGCAAGGCAATCGAGCGCAGTCATCTCCACGAGGCGCGCTCCAAGGCCGACGGTCAGATCCTGTTCCATGCCCGGGAGATCCTCGCCCGTCCGGAGATGTTGACGTCGGTGCAGAAGGCGATGGCCAGGATCGTGCGCGAAGCCCCCGACAAGGGGCACGACAAGAGCGTCGTTGCCCAACAGCAGTTCGGGCTGCTCGTGCGCTTTCTATTCAGTTCCCTGATCGACGCCGATCGCATCGACTCCGCGGATTTCGAGAAACCCGGAGCAAGGAGGCTGAGACTGCACGGCCGGTATACCGAGTGGGACGCGCTCGTCTCTCGACTAGAACGGTACCTCGACGGACTTCCAGTCAGCCACCCGATCGACCATCTGAGGCAAGACATTGCACGCCATTGCCGGGAAGGTGCGTCACGCGGCAAGGGCGTCTACACCCTGACCGTACCCACCGGCGGCGGCAAGACCCTCGCCAGTCTGCGATTCGCATTGCACCACGCGAAAGCTCACGGCATGGAACGAGTGATCTACCTCATCCCGTTCACGTCGATCATCGACCAGAACGCCGACGTGGTGCGGGGCATCCTGGAACCCCGAAGCGCAGAGCAGGGCAGCGTGGTCCTCGAACACCATTCCAATCTTACCCCCGAGGAGCAAACCTGGAGGGCAAAGATCCTAGCGGAGAACTGGGACGCGCCTGTCATTTTCACGACGAACGTTCAGTTCCTGGAAGCGCTGTTCGGGGCCGGCACCCGTGGCGCCCGGCGGATGCACCAGCTGGCCAACGCCGTGTTGATCTTCGATGAAATCCAGACGCTCCCGATCAACTGCGTACACTTGTTCAACAACGCCATCAACTTCCTCGTGGAGCAGTGTGGCAGTACTGTCGTCCTCTGCACGGCTACCCAGCCGCTTCTGGATCGGGTCGATCAAGAGAAGGGCGCTATGCGGGTTCCCCAAGGCAACGAGCTCATGCCGGATGTCAAGGCGTTGTTCAACAACCTAAAACGAGTCGAGGTGTTGAACCGCCGGAAACCCGGAGGCTGGCCGAATGAAGAGATCGCAGACTTAGCGCTCGGCCAAGCCTGTCGCGCCGGTAGCTGCCTTGTCGTCGTGAATACCAAGGAGTCCGCGCGCACGCTCTACCGCCTGTGTCAGGGAAGAGCCGGTGCGGCGATCTACCATCTCAGCACCAGCATGTGCCCGGCGCACCGCAGGGCGGTACTGGACGAGGTCAAGCGGCGTCTCGTTCCGGAAGGAGCAAGGCCGGTTCTGTGCTTCAGCACGCAGTTGATCGAGGCGGGTGTCGACATTGATTTTGGTTCGGTCATCCGATTCGCTGCTGGACTGGATTCCATCGCTCAAGCGGCAGGGCGATGCAACCGGCATGGGCTCCGCGAGGTCGGTCTCGTTCACGTGATCAATCCGCAGGATGAGCACTTGGAAAGGCTCCCCGACATCCGTGTCGGTAAAGAGAAGGCGGAGCGTGTCTTGGACGACTACGAGGAGGATCCAGCTCGATTCGGCAACGATCGCATCGGTCCCGAGGCTATGAAGTGGTACTACAAGAATTTCTTCTTCGCTCGCAAGGACCAAATGGAATACCCGGTCTCCGCGCAGTCGTTGGGTCATGCCGACACGCTGCTCAATCTCCTCTCAGGCAACACGGTGGCGGTGGAGGAATACGGCCGGCGAAACGGTCGAGCGCCGGAGTTCTACCTCCGTCAGTCCTTCATGGCAGCAGGCAAAGCATTCAGGGCGATCGATGCGCCGACGCGGGGGATCATCGTGCCGTACGGCGAGGCTGGAAACGCTACCATCACCGACCTCTGCGCGGCCCAGACGCCCGATAAGGAGTTCGCGCTTCTGCGCCAAGCGCAACAGTTTAGCGTCAACGTCTTTCCTCATGTGCTCGAACGCCTGGCGACAGTCGGCGCCGTGCACGAAATCCAAAAAGGAACCGGGATCTTGTATCTAGATCGGCGGTACTACAGCGACGAGTTCGGAGTTAGCGAATCAGCTGTGAAGGAGATGGAGGATCTACATGGGTGAACGAAACAGCATCGAGTTCAAGGTGTGGGGCCGTTACGCCTTGTTTTCCGATCCCTTGACCCGGATTGGCGGGGAGAAATGCTCCTATCACGTTCCGACGTACGAGGCCCTCAAGGGCATCGCAAAATCCATCTACTGGAAGCCGACTTTTGTCTGGGTCATCGACGAGGCGCGCGTCATGAAACGCATCCGAACGCAGACCAAGGGCGTCAAGCCCTTGATTTTTAGCGGCGGCAACGACCTTGCGATCTACACGTTCCTGGCAGATGTGGAATACCAAGTTCGGGCGCACTTCATCTGGAACGACCATCAGCTCGACCTCGAAGAGGACCGGGTGGAGGGCAAGCACTACGCCATCGCCCGGAGGATGCTGGAACGCGGTGGGCGTCAAGACATCTTTCTGGGAACGCGAGATTGCCAAGGATATGCCGAACCTTGCCCGTTCGGGTCGGGGACGGGGCATTACGACGGGGCCAGCGAACTGGGGTTCGGACTTGCGTTCCACGGTTTCGACTATCCGGACGAGACGGGAGAAGACAAGCTTCAGGCGCGTTTCTGGAGACCGACCATGATCGACGGCTACATTCGTTTCGACCGACCGGAGAATTGTGCCATTCGCAGATTTGTTCGAGAGATGGGCGCGAAGAAGTTTGGCAAGGGGCGAAACCTGCGTCATGTCGAGGCCGAAGCGGCGGAATGGGGTGCCTGACATGAGCTGGCTTCAGAAGCTGTACGAGACCTATGAGCAATGCGCAGGGGCGCCACAGTTCACAAGCAGCCCTCCTCTGCCGATTTGTCATACCACCCAGCAAGCGCACGCCGAGATCGTCATCGACGCCCACGGTAGATTTCGGCGCGCCAATGTCGTGTCGAGGGAAGACTGCACCACACTCGTCCCCTGCACTGAGGAATCCGGCGGGCGAACGGGGCAGAAACCAGTGAATCATCCCCTTTGCGACAAGCTGCAGTACCTGGCAGGTGACTTTCTGGATTTCGGCGGCGAGGTCACTTCGGGGTTTGTCAAGGAACCGCACGAACCTTATCGCGCCTACGTACGTGACCTTTCCGCCTGGGCCGACTCGAAGTACGGTCATGCCAAGTTGAGGGCGATCCTTGCCTATGTCCAGAAATGTCAAGTTAGCCACGATCTGGTCGCGGCGGGAGTTCTTCCGGTCGACGATCAGAGGAAGCTCGACAAGGAATGGCGGGGAGCCAAGAAGGATGCGCCGCCGATCTTCAAGGCCATCCCTAACCCGCAGGCCTGTTTCATTCGCTGGAGGGTGGAATCCGCGGGCGACCTTTCATCAGGCACCTGGGAAGATAACCAGTTGGTGGTGTTGTGGATCGCCTACTACGCCAGCCGGCAGACCAAACGAGGCGTCTGCAACGTGACAGGCCAGGAGACCTTTCTGGCCGAGCAACACGCTGCCAAGCTCAGGAACGCGGGCGACAAGGCCAAGCTCATTTCATCCAATGATACGAGCGGCTACACGTTCCGAGGGCGGTTCGCGGAAGCGAACGAGGTCTGCGGAGTGGGATTTGAGGTCAGTCAGAAGGCCCACAGTGCCCTGCGGTGGCTCATACGACGGCAAGGCTACCGGAATGGCGATCAGGTCGTTGTTACTTGGTCAGTCGGGGGAAAGCCAGTCCCCGATCCATTTCAGGATTCCCGCGAGCTTTTCCTCACCGCCGATGAGCTTGTCCACGTGAATGCAACCGGAACTCAGAAGACGGACCAAGCGTACGTGGGTGACGCTGGCCAGGCCTTCGCATGGCGCCTCAAAAAAGCCATTGCTGGTTATCGCGCCAAGCTCGATCCTACGGACGACATCGTCGTCATGGCTCTGGATTCGGCCACCTCGGGGCGTATGGCGATCACGTTCTACCGGGAGCTGACTGGCTCCGAATTCTTGGATCGTGTGCTGGCGTGGCACGAGGTATGCGGTTGGCATCAGAACTTCGGGAACGACCCCAAGAGCAAGAAGCCCATGCGGTTCACCGGCGCACCCTCGCCCCGCGACATCACCGAAGCCGCCTTCGGGCGGCGTGTGGATGCCAAGCTGCGCAAGGCCACGGTGGAGCGGCTGTTGCCCTGCATCATCGACGCTCGAACACTGCCTCGCGACCTCGTCGATTCGGTCGTCCGCAGAACCTGCAACCGGACCGGGCTGGATCAATGGGAATGGGAAAAGAACCTGGGCATCGGGTGTGCCCTGTTCAAGGGCCTTTTCAAGGAGAGGGAGTACCAAATGGCGCTCGAAACTGAGAGGACATCACGGGACTACCTTTATGGACGCCTGTTGGCTATCGGAGAGCGGATCGAACGCGTGGCGCTGAACGTCGCGGACGAGAAGCGTGACACCAGCGCCGCCAGGCTTATGCAGCGGTTTGCCGACCGCCCCGCCAGCACTTGGCGGTCGATCGAGCTTGCGCTTACGCCGTACAAGACGCGCCTACGCAGCAAACGCCCGGCCTTCCTGCACAAGATCGAGACACGGCTCGACGAAGTGATCTCTGTTTTCAAAAGAGAGGATTTCATGGACGACACGAAGCTCTCCGGGGAATTTTTGCTGGGCTACCACTGCGAGCGGCACGCGCTAAAGCCGGGCGAAGCCAGTGCCCCGGAGCCGAACGACGAAACTGCCCACAACTGAACTATTTAAGGAGATATTCATGAGCACCCTGCAAAACAAGATCGATTTCGCCGTAATCCTGCGCGTCAAGAATGCCAATCCCAACGGCGACCCGCTCAACGGCAACCGTCCCCGCACGGACTACGAGAATCGCGGTGAGATGACTGATGTCTGCATCAAGCGGAAGATTCGGGACAGGCTTCAGGAGAGCGGCCACGCGATCTTCGTTCAATCCGACGACCGAAAGACGGACGATGCCAAAAGCCTCAAGGCTCGGGCAGAAGCCGCCCTAGGCAACAAGCTGGGCTCCAGCGAGACCGTCAAACTCGCTTGCGAACGATGGCTCGACGTGCGCGCTTTCGGCCAGTTGTTCGCGCTGAAGGCCAACAAGAAGGGGAAGAAGGAGGCGGGCGATGACGAAGGCGACACCGGCGTCTCCATCGGTATTCGCGGCCCGGTAACCGTGCAGTCGGCATTCAGTGTGGCGCCGATCGATGTCAGCAGCGTGCAAATCACCAAGAGCGTCAGCGGTGAGGGCGAAGGGAAGAAACGCGGTTCTGACACGATGGGCATGAAGCACCGTGTCGACGAGGGTGTTTACGTGTCGTTCGGCAGCATGAATCCCCAGCTCGCCGAAAGGACTGGGTTTTCCGATGCAGACGCCGATGCCATTAAGCAGGTGCTGCCGAAGCTCTTTCAGAACGACGAGTCGGCGGCCCGTCCGTCAGGCAGCATGGAAGTTCTGAAGGTGGTCTGGTGGAAGCACAAGTCGAAGGCGGGCGAGTGCTCCTCCGCCAAAGTACATCGGACTCTCAACGTCGATAAGGATGGCAACGTCGAACTAGCCAAGCTGAATAATCTCGTGCCTGAGATCATCGAAGGGTTCTAGTCGAGATGCCCTCTGCAGTTGACACGCCTCCGGGGCTGATGAAGTTACACAGGACGCTCGTATGAAGGCGGAGCAATCCATCTTCGCCGAAGATGGCCTCCTGCCTCTGTCCGGCGTTCAGCACGTCGTGTTCTGTGAGCGGCAGGCGGCGCTGATCCATCTGGAAGGAATGTGGGCGGACAACCCGCTGACCATCGAGGGCTCGCACCTTCACGAGGCGGCGGATGCAGGGCTGCGGGAAGTGCGGGGGAGCCTCCGCATCGCGCGAGGATTACCGCTTCGCAGTTACCGGCTCGGGCTTTCCGGCATCGCCGACGTGGTCGAGTTTCGGAAGACGCAGGATCCCGGCATGGGCGCAAGACTGCCGGGTGCGGCTGGCCTCTGGATTCCCTTTCCGGTGGAGTACAAGCGCGGTCGGCCCAAGCCCTACCGCGCCGATGAAGTTCAGCTTTGCGCGCAGGGAATGTCTCTGGAAGAGATGCTGGAAGTTCCTGTTCCCCGAGGGGCGGTCTTCTACGGGAAAACCCGTCGACGCAGTGAGATCGATTTCAGCCCCCAGCTCCGCCAGTTGACCGAGGAGGCGGCGAGACGGTTGCGGCAGATCATCGAGTCGCGCCGAACTCCGCTGGCACATCGGGAGCCCAAGTGCCAACGCTGTTCGCTCCTGGAGGTTTGTAAACCAGAAATGCCGTGGCGGTCCGCGGCTGGCTATCTGAGGTTGGCGACGGCAGTACGGGCGCGGGAAGAAGGTGGGACCTGAAGACGCACGGAAACACTCTCTACGTGATGACGCAGGGCGCTTACGTCGCCAAGGAGAGCGAGACTGTCCTGGTCCGGTCGGAGGGCGAGGTAAAGCTTCGAGTCCCGATCCATCATCTGGGTGGGATCGTCTGCTTCGGGCAGGTCTCGTTGAGCCCGTACCTCATGGGCTTTTGCGCCGAACGTGGCGTCGCCATCTCCTTCCTGACGGAGCACGGGCGGTTTCTGGCGAGGGTCCAGGGCCCGGTCTCGGGCAACGTCCTGCTACGGCGCGAGCAATACCGTCGCGCCGACGACGAACAGGGAACCCTTTCGCTTGCGCGTACGACGGTCACGGCGAAAGTCACCAACGCCCGCATCTTTCTGCAGAGGGCGGCCCGTGACGGTCCAGGCGATTCAGAGTCCGGAAGAGTCCTCGGGGCTTCGCGACAAGTTACGGCCTTGCTCGGCGAAATCATCCGAGCGACGGACACCGACTCCGTTCGCGGGCTGGAGGGGGCGTCGGCGAGGGTTTACTTTTCGGTCCTCGATTGCATGATCGGGCAGCAGAAGGAGGACTTCTTTTTCCACGAGCGGAGCCGCAGGCCCCCGCTCGATAACATGAACGCCCTCCTCTCCTTCATTTACACGCTCGTACTCCACGACGTCGAGTCGGCGCTCGAAACGGTGGGCCTCGATCCCGCCGTCGGCTTCCTTCACCGGGACCGGCCCGGTCGCCCGGGGTTGGCGCTCGATCTTCTGGAGGAGTTTCGGGTGCCATTGGCCGATCGCCTTGCTCTGTCTCTGGTCAATCTCCGGCAGATCTCCGGCTCGGGATTTCGGAAGTTGGAGACGGGAGGAGTCGTCATGGATGACGACACCCGGAAAGCTGTGCTCGTCGCCTTCCAGAAGCGCAAGCAGGAGGAGATCGAGCACCCGTTCCTCCGGGAGAAGACAACGGTCGGGCTGCTGCCCTTTCTTCAGGCACTCCTTCTCGCTCGGTTCCTCCGGGGAGAGCTGGACGCCTACCCACCGATGATCTGGAAGTGACGACGAGGGACGAACGCGATGATGGTGGTAGTGACCTACGACGTGTCAACCGTCAGCACCGGAGGCCAGCGCCGCCTCCGGCGTGTGGCACGGGCTTGCTTGGACTTCGGCCAGCGCGTCCAGAAATCCGTCTTCGAGTGCGCGGTTGATCCCGCTCAGTGGACGACCCTCAAACTCCGACTCATCGACGAGATCGACCCGGAGGAAGACAGCCTGCGCTTCTACTTCATGGGAAGCAACTGGAAGGGAAACGTTGAGCACGTTGGAGCAAAGCCGGCGCGAGACTTGGATGAGCCCCTGTTGCTATGAAGCGCGAACCTGAAGTGCCCATCTTTTTCCTCGGAAGTTCGCGCTGGGAATATCTCTCGTGCTTTCTTCGAGTTGGTCGCCTAATCAGAGCGGGCTGCTCATGTTCTTTGACAATGGAAGCTCGGTACGCACCAATAGCCTCGTAAGTGTCTGTGTTCACTTGGGTTAGTCGGTCGCCGTCGCCCCCCGCGCGGGGGCGTGGATTGAAACCTTTCTCGGGCGCGGGCTTCGCGTGGCCGCCCTGTCGCCCCCCGCGCGGGGGCGTGGATTGAAACAATGTCGGCGGTTGGCGTACCCGGGGCGTTGCGGTCGCCCCCCGCGCGGGGGCGTGGATTGAAACAACTGCACGTTCGTCGTCACCAACCGCGACACTGTCGCCCCCCGCGCGGGGGCGTGGATTGAAACTTCGTCAATGACGCCGTGTCTGCGGCCGTTTCAGTCGCCCCCCGCGCGGGGGCGTGGATTGAAACCTTGTCACCCATGCCGTCCACTCGCCATGCCCGGTCGCCCCCCGCGCGGGGGCGTGGATTGAAACTCTCCACATTGGTTCTTCTACTCGCGGCGGTGGGTCGCCCCCCGCGCGGGGGCGTGGATTGAAACTCCATCTCGTGCGCCAACACGACGCCGGACGCCGGTCGCCCCCCGCGCGGGGGCGTGGATTGAAACCTTTGATCGCCAACGTCTTGCCCTTCGCGCCCTGTCGCCCCCCGCGCGGGGGCGTGGATTGAAACGTAAACTCCCGTCTTGAAACTCGCCGGGATCGACGTCGCCCCCCGCGCGGGGGCGTGGATTGAAACTCCTCGTAGGAGGGGTCATACCGCACCGTCGCCCGTCGCCCCCCGCGCGGGGGCGTGGATTGAAACTCCATCTCGTGCGCCAACACGGCGCCGGACGCCGGTCGCCCCCCGCGCGGGGGCGTGGATTGAAACACTTCCCGCCCCTCGTCCGCTCATGCGCGAGCCGGTCGCCCCCCGCGCGGGGGCGTGGATTGAAACTTGCGCTTCACGGCTACAAGCTCCGGCTCTGCTGTCGCCCCCCGCGCGGGGGCGTGGATTGAAACGTGGTCGGCATCGTGCGGACGCGGAAGGCGTCACGTCGCCCCCCGCGCGGGGGCGTGGATTGAAACGAGATTCCCTTCACTGTTGCGCGTCTGGCCAAGGTCGCCCCCCGCGCGGGGGCGTGGATTGAAACAGCATGGGAGCAGAGGTTAGCGCACGTTAACGAAGTCGCCCCCCGCGCGGGGGCGTGGATTGAAACTACCTTGTTAAAGACTTCTTCACGGACGCTACTTTGTCGCCCCCCGCGCGGGGGCGTGGATTGAAACCAGTTGATCGAGTAGACCGCGTTCGGCCCGCTCGAGTCGCCCCCCGCGCGGGGGCGTGGATTGAAACGCGCTCGTGATCGCGGTGACGGGCCACTTCGCCGGTCGCCCCCCGCGCGGGGGCGTGGATTGAAACCCCGATGACGTCCCGGCCCTCGTCGTCTATGCCGTCGCCCCCCGCGCGGGGGCGTGGATTGAAACTCACCCCTCCCATCCGCACGCGCGGCATTTCAGGTCGCCCCCCGCGCGGGGGCGTGGATTGAAACTTGAAAAACCCCGGCTTCAGGTTGCGCGATCTCATGTCGCCCCCCGCGCGGGGGCGTGGATTGAAACACTTGGTTGTGTTGGTTTGTCTGCGCCGTCGTTTGTCGCCCCCCGCGCGGGGGCGTGGATTGAAACAGAACGGCGTCTGCGCGTTGTGTCGCAGGCCGCCGTCGCCCCCCGCGCGGGGGCGTGGATTGAAACAAGCTCACCGAGCGCGTTCCGGGCGGCTACGAGGTCGCCCCCCGCGCGGGGGCGTGGATTGAAACTGGGGTCAGCGCATCGCGTCGAGGATCGCGGGATTGTCGCCCCCCGCGCGGGGGCGTGGATTGAAACGTTTTCTGCTTGACGTAAACGTATACGAACAGGTGTCGCCCCCCGCGCGGGGGCGTGGATTGAAACGTTTCCAGGTCAACGATGTGAACCCATTGCTCTTGTCGCCCCCCGCGCGGGGGCGTGGATTGAAACTCGACTTGCGTCCACGAGCCAGTCTGGAAGCACGTCGCCCCCCGCGCGGGGGCGTGGATTGAAACTTCGCGTGTTCGGTCAAGATGTGCTCGACGTACGTCGCCCCCCGCGCGGGGGCGTGGATTGAAACAGCTTCAGCGCGATCGAGGAGACCGCCAACCCGCGTCGCCCCCCGCGCGGGGGCGTGGATTGAAACGACATGAGAGATCCTCCTGTTTTGCCTTACGGCGTCGCCCCCCGCGCGGGGGCGTGGATTGAAACCGGTCAGCGCGGACGCAATCAGCGGTGAGGGCGCGTCGCCCCCCGCGCGGGGGCGTGGATTGAAACGATTGGAGAACAAGGCCGAGCCTCACGCGCTTGAGTCGCCCCCCGCGCGGGGGCGTGGATTGAAACAACGACCTCATCATCGGAACGAACACCGGCGTCATGTCGCCCCCCGCGCGGGGGCGTGGATTGAAACATCTGGGGCGGGACGTTCAAACACCCGCAACCTGGTCGCCCCCCGCGCGGGGGCGTGGATTGAAACAGAACAACCGCGTCCATCCGCCCGCGCTGCGCCAGTCGCCCCCCGCGCGGGGGCGTGGATTGAAACTTGGTGAGGTAGAGCGCTGCCGCGCCGAACGTGAGTCGCCCCCCGCGCGGGGGCGTGGATTGAAACCTTGGCGTCCTCGTCGGTGAGCGTCGCCCTCCTGCCTCCCAACCGTGCCACCGGAAGATCCTGGCAGCCCGATGCCGGTCCGGCGGCGAGGTGACCGCCGAAGCTGCCGATCTGCCGTGCCTACCGGCGTTTGCGCTGATCCCTGGCTCGACAAGATCGAGGCGACGACCTTCCTCCCTGCCCGTTCTACCGCTGGATGCTTGCGACGTTCGGAGGCTTGCCAGTCTGCTGTGCGACGAATGCCCTAGCCGCGTCGAGGGCGGCGAGCTTGTCGCGGTTGTCCGTGATGTCGTAGCGGTTGAACATGGCGTCGGTCTCGTGGCCCGTCACCCGCATCGCGATCGACTGGGGAACGCCACCACGGAGCTTGCAGTAGCGGCTTTCGCAAGAAAGAGCTCCCGCCGCGGGCGACTTGAACGGCTTCTGCTCCTTCAGATCTTGCGTATGCCTGTCGTGGCTAATGTCTTCCCCTCACCCCTTCCCTCTCCCGCCGGGAGAGGGTCAGTAGCCGGCGAGGGCTCGGGCGGCTCTGCAGACTCTTTCGGCGTTGGGGAGGAAGAAGTCTTCGAGAGGGGGGAGTAGGGGACGGGGGAGTCGGGGACGTTATCTTCCGAAGGCTCAGAAGGGATGCGGCAGGGAAGATTTCGCCGCAGGACGGATTTTCCTGAGAGGCGGATCAAGTTTCTCTAGCTAAACCACGCTGCTCGGGCGACTAGTAGTCAGAAAGCAAGGAATGCCCGTACGTGGAAAGGAAGGTATCGCGGGTCTCGTGCCACGCGCCGCCAGAAGTCCTTCAGGGAGGCTGGCAGCAGGGACAAGCTCGCTTCTCCATCGCCGCCAACCAAGCGATCACGATACTCCAGTTCCGATTGGGCCACGTCCACAACCCCTCCCACCACAAAGTGTTACGCCACCAGAGATCCGGCAACGCAAGATGGGAGCTACGCGTTCGCAACGCTCCAGGACTGACCGATGAAAGCAGGCAGAGGGAGGGGATCCGACGGCAACCCGGGGTAGGTGGTTGGGCATTCTCGTGAGCGCGCGACCTTGCGATGCCCTGAGCTGCATCGGGGCCGGCTTCCGATTCGCGACAAGGAGGAACTTATGAAGGGAGTCATCTGGCGACCTCATATCCTGGGGTCCTTGATCGGTGCAGGGGCTATCGTGGGCATCGTTCTGGTGGCTGCGGAGCCCACCAAAATCCGGGTCCATACTCCCCCTGCCGCCGGTGTGGTCGTGGTCGACATGATCCCGAAGACCTTGAGCTCCGAGACCAATCAGGACAGCGAGCCATTCCTCGCCGTACTCCCCAGCGACCCGTCGTTCATGGTCGCGTCCGCCTTCACGCCGAATCCCGCTGGTTCGAGTCGCCCCACGGCGCCCATCTTCAGAAGCAAGGACGGAGGCAAGACCTGGGACCTAATCACGGTGGTGCCAAGCGAGGGGTCGACTGCAGACATCACGGAAGGTTTCAGCGGTCCTGCTCGACAACTGCACGCGGGCATTCTGTCGCTCCCCATGTCGAGCAACGGTCCGACGAACTACGCTCATCTCGTGGAAGACGACATCAATGTTCTTAGCCCGATGGTCATCCGGATGCCGAGGCCCGACGCCGACCAGCCCTACGTGGCAACTCGGCCCGACGTTCATCCCGGAATCGTCTATGTTGGGGTCAACGATCTCTCGGTGGTCGATGGCAAGACTGCAACTGTAGACGTCTCGCTCGACGGCGGCATGACTTATGCGGTACATCGCATCGAGGTCCGCGCTACGGACCTACAAGACGGACCTTCGATCCGACCCGCGGTGAGCAATGATGGCAAGGTCTACGCGGCCTTCCTCGGCTGGCGCCACTTCGACAGGAGAACAGGAATCGTGAAAGCCGACGTGGTCGTGGTAAGGGACGATAATCAGGCGAGAACGTCTCCGGCCTTCCAGTCCCTGAAGGACACGGACCAGAAAGCTGGGAAGCGCGTCGCGGCGAACGTGACGATTCCTTGGGTCAACGACGCCGCACTGGGGCAGGAGCGGATCGGATCGACACTCTCCCTGGCCGTCGATCCAGGCGACGGCAAGAAACTCTACATCGCCTGGGGCGATCGTGTCGGCAACGGCGACATCTATACGATTCACGTGCGCGTCTCGAACGACGCTGGCGAGACCTGGAGCGCCGACCGCAAGACCATGAAGAACTCGACTGCTCCGGCCTTGGCCGTTGCAAAGAATGGGGTAGCCGGCCTGCTCTATCAGAGACTCGAGACGATCGGCGGCAGGCAGAAGTGGGTGACGATCCTCGAGCAATCGCACGACGGCTTCCTGAGCTCAAGCTCGATCACACTTGCCAGTGTTGCCGCGGATCTTCCACAGCCGAATCTCCCCTACAATGGAGACTACGAGTGTCTTATTGCCGTCGACGGCGAGTTCCGAGGAGTTTTTTCTGCGAACAACAAGCCCGAATCGGGGGCTTTTCCGCAGGGCGTCATCTACCAGAGACGAACCAGCGCCACCAGCCTGCTGGACGACTCAGGCACTCCCGTGGCCCCGTCGATCGACCCGTTCTTCTTCTCGGTCCCGGTCGCCACGAATTAGGAGGTCACACCATGCGATGCTCTAGTCAGATCGTGTTTCTCTCGATCCTCTTGTCAGTTGCGCTTCTCTCCGCAGGAGCCGCAGCTGCACAGCCTGCGGAGTCTGCCGCAGATGTCATCGCGGTCGGGAAGCTTGAGAAGCCAAGCGTCAAGACATTGGCCGGTGCGCCCTGCGTCCTCCGGGTCTCTTCCGTTCGTAAGAAGCCCTCTTCAATCGCGCTCAAGGAAGGCGACCTCATGATGCTAGTTGGCGAGCGGGCCCAGAAATGCTCTGCCACCGGCGAGGTGCGCGTGACAGGGGCCGTCCTTAGTCTTGGTGAGCAGGTCACGCTTCAAAGCGTGGAGATTCAGCCCCTCCCAGTCCCGGAGGCAACCGCCGCGCCTCTCGTGACCACAGAGGGGCCGAGCATGGCTACACTCTCCAAGCGTCTGCAGGCGGCTGAACTTGTTGTACAGGGCCGGGTTATAACGGTTCGCACCCCTTCCGCAACCGCGGCCGGCGGCCCGCGCCGGAAGGTCAGTGAGCACGATCCGCAATGGAAGGAGGCCGTCGTCCAGGTGCTTGAGACCGTCAAGGGAAGTCCCCACCAGACTGTCGTTGTCCGTTTTCCGGGATCGCGCGACATCGCCTACCGCGACGTACCCAAGTTCCGGGTCGGCCAGACTTCAACACTGCTACTGAGCAAAGAGAACGTCGTGGGGCCCCTCATCGAGGCGCCAGGCGAAAAGGTTTTCGTCGCCCCCACCAAGACAGACGTCTTGCCGGCTGCAGTCGCTCGGCAGCTCAAGCAGATGTTGGGCAATAGTTGACCTCGACAACGGAGGGGACAATGATGAAGTGGATTCATGCCGGTGCCTGCCTGTCAGTGGCGCTGCTGGTGGGGTGCTGCTCCAGCAAGGGTCTGAAGAATGCCGGCGAGCTAATTGAAGTCGAAAAGGTCGTCGGAACGGTGCAGCACGTTCTGTCGCTCAAGGAAAACATCGAGGCACAAAAGGAGGCCAATCTCAAGATCAAGGAGGTCTCGCTCTCTCTTCAGGTTCAGGTCGCCAGGAAGGGTGAGGCCGAGGCAGATCTATACGTCGTCGGCGGAGGGTCGACCGAGAAGAAGGATACTGCAATCGTCACGCTCAAACTCTGTCAGGCCCTCGAAGGAACCGGCAAGTGTGCCGAGCAGCACGAAGGACTATCACAGTTTTTGGCGAAGCCAGGAATGATGATGAGCCACGGAGCAATTGCCCGGGAAGCCCCCAAGGGAACGACCGACGAATGGAAGCTTCCGTTCTCCCAGGCAGTCCTGGCGGTAATGAGGGCTAGCCAACTCGCGTTTTGCGGGACGCCGAGGCTCGTGCAAACGGAGACGGACGCCGAGTTTGACTTTGAGATCATCGGCGAAGTATCCGGCGGTCTCGACATCAAGGTCTGGGGTGTTGGCGTCACGGCGAAAGCCACGCTAACCCATGAGAAACAGCAGCAGGTGATCTTCACCTTCGAGCCCGCGAACACAAAAGAACCGGTTCGCTGCGATAGGCCCAAGGCACTCCACTATCTGTAAGCCGTTGAGGGCGTCGATGGCGACGACTGTTTCTCGGCGTTAGGAATAAGACAAGGGGAAGACACCTACGCCGCGTACTGCTTCTATGGCGACCCGAACGCGACGGCAGCGTAGGGATGCGGTGCGGCGGTGAATCACGTTCCGTTCTTCTGCGCGCATCGCCTGGATAACGTGAAGGCGATTGCAACAGCAGGAGTACACAGTGTTGCCAGACCGCGTGAGTATTACAACGTTCGTGTAGACACTCACGACGCTCGCAAATGACCTTCCGAAGTTCAGTCGATTCATTCATGCTCAAACTAAATTGGCTGATCGCCGGCGTACCTCTTCTCCTATTACTGTTCCTAACATGGTTCTACGGTCTCAAAGGCGAGGTAGTCATCGCCTGGATACTTCTCATTCCACTATCGGGTCTCACGATCCTGAACGCATACAAAGTACGTCTTGTGTTTCAGACCGTCGCCGCTCTTGGCCTCGCAGCCCTAATCTTCGTGCTGTCGGTCTCGTCCAACGTGTGGTCAGTAAAGCCAGAATATCTGCAGGACATTGCCATCGGCATAGCAGCGGCGGCTCTGTGGCGGGTCGCAGCTGACGCCAGAACTGATGAACCAACCCCGAAGATTGGTCTGGCGGCGGCAATCGCGGTGCTCGTGGCGCTGCTTACTATACTGGCGCTCGCACTAATAAAGGGTATCGCCGCTTTTGCAAGTCCCAAAATGTTTATTGCGACAACGGCTGTAGCGGCGGTTTACGATATGGCGGCAAAGCGCTGGAAGACATTGCTGGCGTTGGTAAGTGTACTGGTAATTGTTGTCGTGGTCGTACAATATGCGAGATCCAGGTAGCTCGGCCTAGCGAACGGTGGGCAGGCGGTTGGAGCGACCAAGTTCCGTTACCGCTGGATGCTTACGAGGTTGCAGTTCTGGCCGGGCTGCTGATTCACGAACTTCCTAGCTGCCTGGAGTGCAGCGAGCTTGTCGCGGTTGTCGGTGATGTCGTACCGGCGGTACATCGAATCGGTTTCGTGGCCGATGACGCGCATGGCGATCGATTGAGGGAGGCCGCCTCGGCGGATCATGTTCCGGGCGGCCGTCCGCTATCTCGAGAGCGACGCTGGAGGCGGCAGCTCTCTCGCGGCTGAAGTCTGATTGACGAAGACGAGGGCGTCGTATCTCTCTGCCGGAACTACACGAAGGAGCATTGACAGCGGTCCGACGAACACCGCCCCCTCATTTCTGGTCTGGTGGTCGGAACGCAGCCAGCGACTGACGCGCCCCTGGGCTCGCCTCAGGTCGAGAACGAAGAGGGGAATCCCCGCGGCGGCAAGCGTGGCATCGAGGCTCACCTCGGGTGGGGGACCGACGGTGAAGGTCCGGAGCTTGCCCTCGGATGGACTGTCAACCGTACGGTCGATTGCCTGGAACGACCCGTGTCCGAAAGCGAAGCCGAAGACGACAAGACGCGCTCCAAGACGTTCCTTCAGAGCCTGCCCCATCGGCTTCCATCGGCTGTCCGCTCCAAGCCTGACGTGACCGTTGTGCGCCCACACCATCATGCGCGTCTCCGGTCCCTCATCGGCTGCTATCCACTGAATGTTCTCGGCCATGTAGAGGTCGCGAAGGTTGCGAAAATTGGCCTCCTCGGGCCGTGCGTTGGAAAACAACCGAGCACCCTGCCTCAGAATGAGAGCGTGCCTCCAGGCGCGATGCCACTCTTGGCGACTCGTTTTGGAGACATAGTCCTGCTCTCTCTCCTTGAACCTCCGCTCCAGTGTCTCTATGATAGCCGGGTCCGTTCCAGACCAGGCCTTCTCCATTTCATGACGGTCCGGAAGCGACTGGATCTTTCGGAGCAGGTCTAGGGCCGACGCTGTCTTCGCCGCGTAGTCTGGGTCTGCCACCTTCAGATAGGTCTGTACGACTTGCGCGGCTCTCCCGACGAACTGCATGTCGAAGCCGTAGAACTTGAGCTTCCTGGAGTGACCCGAGCTCTGGTTGTATTGCCTCATCCAGCGGATGAGATCGAGCACCTCCTCCGTGTTCCATGTCCAGAAATGCAGCCCGGCGAGAGCTACGGCCGAATCCCCTTGCCCATTCACGACGTAATCGTTGACGGCCAGCGATTCTGGCCAGTTCGCTTCGATCGCGAAGACCGTGAAACCCATCCTCTCAGCGAGGAACTCGAACATCCGGTGCTTGAATTGAAAGAACTCCTTCGTTCCGTGGGTCGCCTCGCCTATGGCGACGAACCGAGCGTCGGCCACGATCGCTTTGAGTGGCTCCATGTCGCCGAATCCGTTTCCCGCCCGAACGGTGGTGATCGGTACCGCGTTCTCCCGAACCCAGCGAACGATTTCGGCGTTTGTCGCGGTTGAAGAGGCTGCTGTGGAATCCGTGGCTGGACTTCGCCGACAACCACCAACAACTAGGGCGAACAGGACGAAACCGGCCAGTGCGATCCTGCTCCGCGGGAAAATCGCGAAGGGCAGGGTAGAGCTGCTCACGGCCTTCGGTTGCAGAACGGATAAACCACTGGACCGTGACCCAGGTCTCCGGTGATCGAGAAGAACTCGTTGAAGTCGAGCTTCCCTTCACGAAGCAACGAGATCGGTAGCAGCTCCGCCGGCTTCGTGTCTCCGCTTTCGGCGTAGCTCATCCCAATCAAAAACACTGCGAGCGGAACCGCGAAGGCCAGGACTGCAGTCCAACACGCCGCAAAGCCGGGGAAGGCGTTCTTCGGGGCCACCCTTATAAGGATACGGCCGCGGCGGAGGGGTCGCCGGGCTCCGGCGGCAGATTTCCTATCGCTGGATGCTGGCGACGTTGGGAGGCTGGCCCGCCTGCTGCGCGACGAAGATCCTGGCCGCCTCCAGCGCGGCGAGCTTGTCCCGGTTGTCGGTGATGTCGTAGCGGCGGTACATCGAATCGGTTTCGTGGCCGATGACGCGCATGGCGATCGATTGAGGGACGCCGCCTCGGATCATGTTCCGGGCAGCCGTCCGCCTGAAGTCGTGGAAGTGCTTGCCGACGTAGACGAGGATGTCTTTCTCGTTTTTGACCCGCCTGCCGAGGCCGGCTTTGACGCAGGCTGCCCGCCACTGCTTCCCGAAGGTGTTCCGGCTGATGGGTTTGCCGTTGCGGTGGAAGACGTAGCGGGAAAGCCCGGCTCCGGAGTCGGTCGCGTATTCGCGGCTCTTCCGGAGCCGTTCCATAACCTCTCGAAGCTCACCGTCGAGGGGAAGAGACCGTGGTTCGCCATTCTTGGTCGTGCCGAGCCTGATCTCGTCTTTCGAGACTGCGTCCCACGTCAGGCCAAGGAGTTCGCCGCGCCGCCAGCCGGTTGCGAATGCGAAGCGCGCCACGTCGTCGAGGGGTTTCGGCAGGTGGGGGAGGAGGGCGTCCAGCTCGGCCTTCTCGAAAAAGCCCTTCCGGACGTTGTCCTTCTCGGAGAGCCTGCTGGGCATCCTGGGAGCGCGAATGATCTTGCCCCTCTGCACGGCCAGCCGAAGGGCGGCGCCGAGCAGCTCAACATCGCGGTTGGCCGTCGCCTTGCTCCGTCCTGCATTCCTGCGAGCCTCGGTGTACTTAACGACGTGGTCGGTCGTCAGCCGATCCACCCGCTTCGAGCCGAGGGCGGCTTCCAGCGGCGAG
>Ga0209009_1000301_pt1 | contig 19474 bp, 3 predicted proteins | sample BlaSpr_A8_OM3_M2_FD_187979 | JGI IMG/M metagenome (GOLD analysis project Ga0209009, IMG submission 187979) | Forest soil microbial communities from Thunder Bay, Ontario, Canada - Black Spruce, Ontario site 2_A8_OM3_M2 (SPAdes) (version 2) | ecosystem: Environmental > Terrestrial > Soil > Boreal... | reverse complement strand
CCAGGTTCTGCGCGACGTGGTGACGTTCGCCTACTGGACGGGAATGCGCAAGGGCGAGATCCTGTCGCTGAACTGGGACGGCTACGACCATGCGACCAAAACGATCACGTTGCAAGCGGCCCGGGCGAAGACCGGCCGCGGCCGGGTCATCCGATGCGGCCAGAACCCGGAGTTGGTGGCGCTCCTTGACCGTCGGCTTGCCGCGCGCCGGCTCGACTCACCCCTGATCTTCCACAACGGCGAAGGCCGTCACGTCGGCAACTTCTCGACGACCTGGAGGCGAGCACTCCGAAATGCGAAGGTGGCCTTCGTCTTCCACGACCTGCGGCGCACGGCCGTCCGCAACATGATCCGGGCGGGCGTCCCCGAGCGCGTCGCGATGGAAATCTCGGGCCACCGGACGCGAGCGATCTTCGACCGGTACAACATCGTCTCCGGGCGAGACCTCGACGATGCGATGGCGAAGCGCGCTGCCTACGAAGCGGAGATGTCCAAGGCGAAAGCCGGAGCAAACGCGAGCAAAGGACCGGTCGCTTTCCCATCTCCCAGACCCTCGCCACGTAGGTAACCGGAGGGAGCCCGGTCGGGGCGTGGGTAGGGCAACGAGCGACCTATAATTCCGGCCAACGTGTCCCTGACAGCCGGCTCCCGGCTTGGCCCGTACGAGATCCTCGCACCCATCGGAGCGGGCGGGATGGGGGAAGTGTATCGGGCGAAGGACCCGAGGCTCGGGCGGGATGTGGCGATCAAGGTGCTGCCGGCGGAGCTGGCGTCTGATGCGGAGCGGTTAAAGCGATTCGAGAAGGAGGCACGGTCGGCCTCCTCCCTCAACCACCCCAACATCGTCACGATCTACGAAATCGGGTCGGAGGGTGGCGTCTCCTACATCGCAATGGAGCGGGTGGAGGGCCAGACCTTGAGGGAACTGGTCGCCGGCGGCCCTCTGGCCTTCCGCAAGATGCTGCCGATCGCGACACAGATCGCGGAGGGCCTCGCCAAGGCTCACGAGGCCGCCTCCTTGCCGATTCGATGATCAGCGCGAGATCTGGTCTACCGATTGAGAGACTGGCGCAGGGCCGGGCTGCGCGACAGAGCAACGCCCCAAGGCTCGGCATCGGTGTCACGCCATCATGGACACCTTGGCAGATTCACGCGATTTGCCACGGGCCGCGAACCGCTATAAGCGGCTGAAAGCAAGGCGCCACCCAGATTCCTCAACCCTCAGCGCGCCTAATCATCGGACGAGGCTCACAGGAGTCTACCCAACAACTGAGATGGTTCTAAGGGCAAGATTACAAATGCGGCGGGCGGCCGCCGTTGGTCGCTCTGCCGAAAAACGGCTGTCAGATCTATGAGACTTCATAGTGCACGATCGCGATCAAGTCATTGATCTGAGCACCGGTCAGCAACGGATTGGCCTTGGGATTGGTAATCGTCCAGGTGCCGCTGTTTTTCTTGCTTCCCGAATAGTCGAGGACCAGCCGCAGCATGGTCCCGTAGTAACCGTCCTTGGTGAAATTGAGAGTCGGAGGAGCCGGCGGCGCAGGCGCGGCCTTAATTGCATTGATGGCCGCCAGGCTCGTGTCCGCTACCAGTTCCACGCTCTTGATTTTGAGCGTTGGAGCGACGGACGCAAAGTATGGGAACCTGTCCCGGGTGAGCTTCAACGTGAGCACCTGGTCCGCGCCGGCGGCCGGATTGAGGAATGCGTACCATTCGGTGGGGAATTCGTGCCTTGCGCTGAACAGCCGCATCAGCCCGGAGTCCTTGAGAGAAACCAACATCGAGTTAACTCGCGTCTGGAGGCTCGTGGCCGCGTCCGAGCGAAGGCCATCCCCGCCGTCGCGGGCCGTGTATTTCAGGTGCAGAATCACATCGGAAATCGTGCCGTAATCGAAGGGTGTGACTCCCGAAGGCATTTGCAGGTGCCATTGGCTGACGGCGCCGGTGCCTTCGAAGGGCAGGTACCGCTCGTCACGGAAGCTTAACTCGAAGAGTCCGTCGTCGTTCTGCGCGGTGCTGGTAGCGATGGACTGAATCGAGCCCACGGCGTCCCGGAACCGGGGATCGTCGGCAGGAATGCCGCTGACCACCTTTCTCGGATACGGAACGCCGCTGGTGTTGTTCACCCGAACGGAATTCCTGGTCATCGTCAGGGTGCAGCTTACGGTCGTGTAGGGACCCGCCACGCAGGGGATCGTGAGGCCCATCGTCTTGACCCGGCGCATGTAGTGTCCCGGATAATCCATGTCGAAGAGCTCTTCAGGCAGATTGATCCAGCACTCGCGATTCGTCTTGAGAAGTTGAAGCGCGGAAGCGTCGAGCTGCGAGAGGCAGATATGCCTGGTGAGCTCGTACTCGCGCGCGTTCTGGTCTCGGTAAGCCTTTTCCATGTTGCGGACGTCGTAGCCGAGCTGCTCACCGGCCAGCAGCCCTTTTTTGAGACTGTTCCAGTAGCCGAAATTTATGTAGCTCGAATCGGCGAGTCCCAGCTCGTAGCGGAACGTCTGCTCGGTCTGTTTGGCCATTGCATAGGCGAGCTGATAGCTCTGGAAGTACGTCGTCGAAAGCTGTCCGATCATGTACGCGTACAGGTCCGTGTTCGTGAACTTGCTGTGCATGAAGTCGTCTTCCGACTGCGCATTGTCGATCTGGAGCTGCTGGTTCGCCACTTCCTGGTTCGCGATCGACTGCCGGACCGTAGCCGCCAGGATCTGCTTCGCGACCTGCTGCAGTTCCGCGTTGGCGACGCTCACCTGGTATTGCCATTCCTGCAACCGCCGCTGGAATGTGGCTTGGGTGGAAGCGACGCTGGCTTGCGAGTGCATGACTCCTGCCGTGCCCCGGATGGCGGAAGCAATGGCTCGAGTCGCGCCACCCAGCTGGGTTCCCCCGAACTTCACCGAGGCGCGCGGGCTTCCTCCAAAGCCCTCGGCTCCCACGTCGAAATCCGGAATCAACCCCAGGATGTTTCCCAGGTATTCGATGGCCACGGCCGCGTTTTCGCCCCCAATTGCCGACTGCGTCAGCGCAAGCGATGTGGTCTCCCAACTATTCAAACCGCTGGCGATGAGGCCCTGGTAGTAATCGATCCTCGTTTGCACCAGGGCCTGCTGCTGCTGGAGGGCCTCGAGGCTGTGAGTGGCCTCCTCGACCTGCTGCTGCTTGACGAGCAGCATGGCCTTCTGCACGGCGATGCCGTTCCTGGAGCGCAGGAGAGCCAGATCCTCGGCATCCTTTTTCTCCATGGCTTGAAGCAGCGCCGCGCCGAGCGCTTTGACCTCGTTGCACAACTCCATGGTCTTCTGGACCATCACGCTGAACCTGTAATTCGGCAGCGGGCTGTTCATGTCGGACAGGATGCTTCCAATGTCGAGGCCGGCCGCGGCCGCACGAACGAGGAGACTCGGATCGATGGGCGGGGCGAAAAGCGCCAGCGGCGCGAATTTTCCCTGAAGATTGAGGCAATGCCGGATGTTGAACAAACGGCCGGCGACGGTGTCCCAATAACCCATCAGCTTGTCGTTGGGCGGAATGCAGAAATAGAGAGTCTCCAGGCGCGGGAGATTCTGCTGCCCGCCGTTCGTGAAACCCACGACCTGCTGGAGAGGCAAAAGGTTTTCGATGTCCACCAGGGCGTTGGAAAAAGCGTCCAGCTTCTGCTCCAGCTGTCCGAAGTTGTCCACGGGGGTCTCGAACGCGGGAGGGATGATCAGGGGTTTGGGCCCCAGAATCTGATTCGCGAGCACATAGAGCTGCTCGGCTTCCATCACGGTTTCCATCGTGTCCTGCTGGAACAGGTTGTCGCCCCAGGAGATCAGGTGATCGAGATACTTCATCAGGGCCGTCTTCTGATAGGCAACCGTGCGGTACTGCGCGATGTAATGAGGCTGGAACGGATTGTTCCGCCAGTCCGTGACGTCCTGCACGAGCGCGGAATCGTTGCTGTTGATCCCCAACATAATGTTGTTGATGTTCTGCGCGGTGTACTTGTCGTTGACGTTGATGAAAAACGGCTTGGTGATCCAGTACTTGTCGGGCGACGGGTAAGAGGAGCCGTCGGTCGGATCGAAGATGTACTTGAACCAGCGGTCGGCATCGTCGAACTGGAGATTCTGGCTGAGGCGCTCGGCGATCATCAGCGGCGCGTGGAAGAACAGCTCCCAGTTGTAGAGGCTATAGCCGCCCTTGGGATCGAAGTCGACGTCGCCCTTGGGATAGCCGGGGTCCGGATCGGTCACGGGCCCGCTCGGGCCGTTATAGGTCACGGGAGTCCCCGAGTAGACCAGGATCGTGGGCTCGTAAGTCTGACCGAAGCCGATCTTGCCCGGACTGGGATCGAAGACGACGTCACCCTGGAGTTGCGTGGTGCGCGCCATGAGCGCATCGATTCCCTGGTCGAACAAAATGCGCATGAACGAACAGACCAGCGGGTGGTAGTGGTTGAAAAAATGGACCATCAGCCACAGCGCCTTGCCACGGGGGATCGTTGCCAGCATCTCGTGGGTCTTGTTCGTATTGCCTTCGAGAAAAGCAACGAGCAGATCCTCGAGGTCCTGATAGGTGAACTCGAAATCGGCGTTGTCGCTGATTTCCGGCCGGGCGAAATAGGTGTGCGACGCATCCTGGTAGAAGAACGGCATGAACGTGCCGACGGTGACCGGAATTCCTCTTTCGAACGCCGCAAACTGCGTGGCCTGATAGTAGATACCATAAATGAGCTGGTAGATGATGTTTAACAGCCGATCGAGAAAGCCCATTTGCAGGGACACGAGATTCGCGAAGGTTCCGGGAGTCTCAATCAAAAAGGGAACGCTCTTGACCGACAGCCAGTCGTTCGGCGAATCGGACTGCTCCGTATCGAGCATGTTGGAGAACTTGCTGCGGTCGAAGAGCGTCGTAATGAGATTCTCGCGGTCTCGCGTAACGACCGGGTAGCCCTTACACGGATCGAGATCGAACGTCCCTCTGTAGGCGTACAAGTTGGCGCCGTACTGTTGATAGCAGTTGATCTGAAGGTCGCCGCTGCTCTCGAGGGAGCCGACGATGCCCTTCAGAAGGTTGCTCAGAAAGCTATTGGGCTGATTGGGCTTTCCGCTTGTGAAGAGGCTCCTCAGGAAGTCGAGGCTGGGGATGTCAAGCGGGGTGAAGAGAAAATCGGGCTTCACCGGGACGTACGCGCCGGACTCGTTCGTATCCGGATCGATTTGGCTGTCATCCCAGGCCTGCGATACGATGAGTGAACCGGTTGCGTCCCCCTTGGATACTGTCTTCGGCGTCCACTTGCCGTTCTTATATTCCGTAAACGCCATCTGAATCTGCCAGTATTTCGGCGGCTTGTCGATGTCCATCGAGCTCGAGGAGCTCCCCGGAAGCGGCGGAACCGTCACCGTGGACACCGTGGCAAATTTCTCATTGAAGACCGCCCAGAACAGGTAAATGCGATGGTTGAAGACGGTGAGCACGATGTGGTCGCTGGCGATGTCCTGGTCGATCTTGACCCAGGGTGTCCAGCGGCGGTTCTGCTCGAAAGTCCGGTAATAGTAAGTATGGGGATCCCCTCCATAAGTGCGGCCGACGACGTGCAGGGCCTGCTTGGAGTCGTCGTACCACATGGCTTTGATCTCCAGCCTCGCCACTCCATCCAGCTTGTCCAGGTAGCTGAGGAACGCGGTCTCGACGTTAACCTGGGTGACATCGTTCTGGAGGAGATCATTTTCCAGCTCCGCGAAGAACGGCGACTTGATTTCGACGGGAAGCAATTCGGGCTCGATCCAGTTCTCGGGATATAGAAACACCTTGCGGTTCGCCTGCCACAAACGGAAGTATTTCATCCATTGCCACTGGGACCAGTCCGGATCCAGGTCGAGATCCACCGTGATCTTGTCCTCCAGATTCAGGAAGCACCTCTGTACGAACATCTGCACGGAGTTCGTGGCCTGCACGATTCTGGAAGTGGCCTGGCAAGCCATCATCTCGACGTCGATGAGGAAATAACTATACAGATTGTCGCTCGTCTGCCAGCTCTGGCCGGTCGGCGGATTTGCGAGCAGATGCGCGACCAGCGCGTCGCGCTTCGCCTGCCGGAGCGTGTTCTGGAGCGGCTGCGTTACGCCGACCCACTGGTCTTCCGAATAGCGCTCCTTCAGCGCCTGCACGATCCGCACCGCGTCGTCGTAAGTGAGCGAGGGCTTTACCCAGCCGACGCAGTCCGCGGCCCTGGCACCGAGGCTGCCCATGATCGCGAAGCACTGCCGAAGACGCTGCAGGATGCGGATGTTCAGAAAATCCGATGGTGCAGCCAGGGTGAGGTTCAGATAGTTGGTGGGGATGTTGATGAGCCGGTCCAATTCGATGGCATCCCATCCGGTGAGACTGGCTAGATCGGCCGCGATTGTTGGGAGCGGCACGGCGTTGATCGAAGCCTCGAATATGCTATAGACCGAGATGGTTCTTGTTGCGGCGGCGGTCACCTGCGCCACTGCCGGGAAGTACTGCTCGAACTTGAGGACGTTGACCATCACTTCGAACGGATCGAAGGTCGCGACCGGCCCAACGACCGGGACAATCGGCAGATTCCACAGATCCAAGCTGCGGATGTCGGCGGGATGTGCCATGAACCAGGCAAGGTCGCCGGCGGTCAACTTCAGCGTGCTCGCGACAAAGCACAGTTTCGCGATCTTCTGATACCAGTTGAACTGGTTCGGATAGTTTGCTGCCGTGAGCGGCTGCGCCTTACCGACAAAGGCGGCGTTGGTGAAGTCGGTGTAGATTCCGGGCTGCGAGGTCTCGATCGCCGCCGCGATGTCCTTGTTTATTTTGAACCATCCGCACAGTTCGTTCTGAACGGCGTTCTGCTGCTGGATCGTGTTGTAGACGGGCGAGATCGCCGTCAAGAACAGGAGATAGCGCGCGGGGATCTGCGGGGATACAAGGACGCGGAGGTTCGCGTTGATGTTGGCCACCGCGGCAAAGAAAAGATTGGAAGCAGCGTTGCTCGTCTGCTGCGAAGCTTGAAACAGATTCGCCACGGCGGCAAGGTAAGGTCCGTCGCCCGAGAGGCCGTTCAAAAGTAGCACATCGGCGGCGCTCATGATTCCGATAAGCTGAAGTCTGCGGTTTGCCTGATCGTAGGAGATCTGCGAGGCAAGCGAATCCGGAAACAGGACGCCGCCGGGGAGAGCGGGCAGGTCCGCCGTAAGTACCTGGGCGTGATACTGGACCCGAAGATTTAGCAGGAATGTCTGGTTATTGTCAACCTTCTGTTGGAACTCAGTGTCGTCCTGAGTGCCGACGATATCCATCAGCTTCGCGACCAGCACGGGATTCCAGTTGAAAAGGGGGTCGGAGAGCCATTTCTTGAGGAGTTGACCCTTGGGGTCCGGAACGGCAGCGGTGGATGCCTGGACCTGGAGTATCTTCGCCTGCAAATCCGCAAGCGCCGCTGCGACCAGGTCGTTGGAGGAGATGAGAGAACCTGCGGCATTGTTCTGGTGTCGCAGGACATAATTCAAATCGCCCGCGGTGAGCTGGCTGGAGATGACAGTGCGCAACTTCGAGGTGAAGGTGCCGGTCGTCGGCGGATCCGTGAACGGGGAGATATTGATGATGTCGAGAAATACGAGCAGATCGTCGATCGAAATCGACAGGGCCTGAGACAACTGGGCCACGCGATAGAAATACGAGATGTTGTGGAGTGAGAGCAGGCCGTCCGTGTTCTGAATCAGGGTGTCGAGATCCGCGGGCGCAAGGCCGAGAGCGCCGATGAGAATACCCTTATGGACGGGAGTAATCGCGGGTGGCGGCGGCGCGGCACTCGTAACGGATGAAATGGCAAAGTCCGGATTCAGAGGGTTCGTTACGGCGCGGTTCTGGAAGAGGCTGTCGTACAGACTGTCCGTTCTGGTTGTATCGATATCTCCGAAAAACGCCAAGTACTGAAACGTGGAAAACGACCACAGTTTCTGCTGTTGCAGAAAGTATTGCAGCTTCCATGCCAGATCCGGCGTGATGGTGCCGTTGCCGAGCGAGGAAGCCTGCACGATGGCATCCATCTCCTGGAGTGTGAGTGCCGCCTTGCGCCACAGCCTGAGGAAACGATGGATCATGTCGAATTTGGGAGACGTGAGGTTGTCGATGTGCTTCTTGTTCGTATCGCACGAGAGGTCGTCGCTTACGATCACGCTGTCCGACGCCGGATTGACCGATTTCAATGCGAACAGATCGAGGACTTCGCTGTAGTTCAGCCCGGTAGCGTTCATGAAGAGATCGAGCTCGACCGTCGTGCCCGCGGCGAGGGCGCCCCAGTAAAGATTCTGATTGGCGGTATCGGCCTGAAAGATGAGATCTCTCTCCGCCTGGTTCACGTTTAGATATGCGTAGGCCATGTCGAGATCGGACTGGGTGGCGGCCGAGGGAGGCGCAGCGGCCGGCTGGTGTTCCTGCCGGAAAACGTCCATCAGGTCCGCCTTAGCCGTCCCCAGTTTGCCAAGGTAAATCTCCCCTTCCGTCTCGAACAGATCGAACGGCAGTGTGAAGGGCCGGACATCCCCCTTCAGGACGTTGTAGGCTGGGATGTTGACGTACTCGGGATTCGCGTTGACCGCGTCCTGGGAGAGCAGGGTCTGATGCAGGAACTGCACGGCGATGTTGATGATCTGGTTGGTCGCCTTGAGCACAACGAACTGGTCGCGGATGATCCAGTGATCTTCCGTCACGCAGGTGTTGTCGGATTTGAGCCGCTCCATCGAATACTTGTCCGAGACGGCGGCGCTGGTGGTCAGCAATGAAGCGACGTTTCCTTGGCCCGCGGCCTGGAGCGCGACCACGATGGCAGTGCAAAGACCGGCGTCGATTGGCCCCTGCACGAGCTTGGGTAGGAAGGAAACGTCCACAGTCACCACCGGTGGAACGATGAAGTCTTCCATGATCTCGTTGGCGATATCGATATAGGGAAACGCGGTGTTCGTGTTGTCGCAATTGAGGTCGATATCGGCAAGATCGGGCCGCCTTCGCAGCAGGGTTTCGGCGACCGAGGCGTTCTCACCGGGAGCGCAATTGATGGAGGTGAGGCGGTTCTCGAGGTAGTGAAGGATATCCGTCAGATACGCCGCGGCGCCGTACACCGACCTGCAATCTTCGCACTCGCAAAAGTCCGCGTGCCCGAACAGGGTGTCGAGATCCGGCACCTCCTTGATCATCGCGTCGGTTATCGTTTTGGTGTAGTCGGGAAAGACATTCAAATACGACGCGTCCGACATCGACTTGAGGTTGCCGGCCAGGGCCAGGGCGAGCGCGTGCGTCTTTGTGGCTTTCTGGTAAGTGCGCAAGGCGTCGGCGGTGCCGATCTTCGGGGTGTACTTCGCGACGAAGTTGCTTTGGCCCATCCGGTAGATCTTGTGTGCCGAGTCGATGTTGTCCCCGAGCAGCGCGTTCGCCGATGCGTAGGTCGGGGCTAACTTGAAAACCCGCTGGGTCTTCTTCAACTGGTTTGCGAAATCGGTGCCCGGGGCGCCTGAGAGGGCCGCTGCGGTCCGCTTATCCTTCACCGGAGGTTTCTGCTTTTCGAGATATGCGCCGGTGCGAGTCGTGAGCAGGTCAAAATCCGGATTTGCATCCAGGAATCCACCGATCGCGGCCGCGTTAGGAATCCGGCTCTGTTTGTCCGACTTGATCCTGGCGATGAACGCCGGGGTCGGAAAAGCCTTCGTGAAATTCTGCTCGAGCTCGGCCGAGTAGTTCTGGAGTTGGTCGGCGGCGGTGTCGCCCGGCGTGCCCTCCGGGGGCGCAATCTTTTTCTGCCGCAGGATCGCGAGCCAGTCCTGGCTGGTGTTCGCCGCCAGCTTGGGCAGATCCGCGGGCGACTGAATCTTCTGCGCCTTGATGAGCTGATCGGTCAGGACCATCTGCTCACCGGTCAACTGCGAAAGCGTGAACACGGCTTGCAGCATCGAAACCTTTTGCGCCTGAAACGCCGGGTTCTTGGCGAGTTCGGCCCAGAATTCCTGCGGAGTTGCGCTGCCGTCGGAGAGAAGGCTCTTGAACGCGGCGATCTGATCTCCCTGCAATCCCGCGATCCCGAGTTTCAAGGTCAGATTCGGCGGAGATGTGGGCCCGGGATTGTTTTTGCCGTAACGCTGCTGTTCGTCGATAAGCTGCTTCTTGACGGAATTGAGATCCGCCGTCAGGCTGTACGGAACGACGTTCGCGCCGATCGCTCCCTGGAGTGCGGACATGAGCGAATCGATGTCCTGGCGCATGAGAGCCGCGAACGTAAAAGCGGCCTTGGAATCGAAACTGGTGGCCGCGGAGCCCGCGGTTAGCTGCGTCAGCGGGACGTTTGACGGCCCGCGCTGGATGAGCCCGTAATACACCGCCGCCTGGATCTCCGTGTTCTTCTCGAAGCGGTAGGCCATGACAGACGCTTCGACGCGGCCACGGTCCAGGCCCGTCTTGTTGACAAGAAAACCGATGTCCTGGGTCTTCTGGTCCTCGGTCAGCTCCGCGGGAGCCAGGTCGCCGATGAACGGCTTTATCGTCTGTACCGTCTGCTCAAACTCGGAAGGTCCCGGGTAGCTCTGCTCGGACAGATCGATGTCCACGCGAAGTTGTTGCGGCGCGTTATAGAAGACTTCGGATTCCTTGAGCAGATTGGCGTCTTTCCCCAGGGCTCTCACGACGACGTCGGCGGCGAGCAAATCGGTTCTGGCGAAGTCAGCCTGGGAATACTCAATCTGGTAGGCTCCTGAGGCATCGGTGACGGCGGGTTGGCCCAGCGGCTGCTCACTCCGGATGTCTTTGTCATAGGCCTTGACGGTGGCATGTTCCATCGGTCTCTGGAACTTGTCGCGCACCGTGCCGAATACCCTGAATCCTCCCGTTCCGGTGGACGCCGCGGGCTTCTCCGCCGCGCCCTTGTCGATGACGATCTCCAGCGTGTTGAAGCCGCTGGCGGGAATGTTCACAAATTGCGACACGGGCTTGAAGACGTCCGTCGGGGTAACGATGACCTGATAATGACCATGGGGGGCCCGCAGAAGTCCCCTCACATCGATATCCCTGGACGCGTTTGCGCCCTTGACGGACATACCTGGACCGACATTTCGGCGTCTAAATTCGACGTCGACCGAGCCGCCAAGGGGCTGGCGCTGGGGGTTCAGGATTCGTAAGCGTACAGACGTGTCCGAGCCGATGTTCTGCATGGCATAACCTCCATCTCAACTTACGGGTCATCTACTAGGTTTGGCCGATTTACTATGTCAAGCAATTCCTCGATCTCTAATCCCCTCGCAGTTGGCTCTGAATCCGCTCCTACACCAGAAGCAGCGAACTCAAGGCCTAGTACTCGCAGAATCAATTGCCTACTTTCCCGCCGCAGCTTACCCACATCTGCGGAATTCAGGTGATAGAGCAGCTCAGGAGACCGGGAACTGACTATATCGCGCAAGAGCCGCATCTGCTTTTCATTTAGAATTGCTTTCATCTCGTTAATCCTATTGACCGATTCGGACTCCCCGTGAAGTATTTGCCCAAGTAGTTATGATTTTGCCTTCAGAGTTGACAACAATGGTGGCAGTTTGTCCTTCAATGAGAAATCGTCCGCCGGACTGCCCGGTAATGTTTATTGGATTTCGCCAAGCATCGAGTATTGCGCGAGGTGATACTCCGACCGCATCTCGAGAGATAGCCTGGTCTAACCCATGCCCAGTATAGCCACTCAGGGACTGTGGCAGCCGCGCACCTGCTGCTTCCTCCGCTGCAAGTTGAGTCTTCAGCAGCGCACCTTGAGCAGCACTCGATGCAGGTCTAGTCTCAGTTGCTACAATTCCGACGCGTGCCTCCGAGGCCGCTATCTCGCTTGTGGTAGAAACCGCCCTGCTCTCCAACGCACCTGCCACTGGAATGGCCACGGAGAGCCCGGCGTTGAATCCCTCGGTGCCTGACTGCGTGGCATACAGCAGATCCAGGGTCATCTCCCCGTACTCGCCTTGCTGCGCCCAGAGATATGCCCGTGCCGAGTGCTCGCCTATGTGGATTCCTGCATTGTGCACGGTGAAGGGCACATTCGTAATCGGTCTGGCGATGTACTCTTCGGCAAGCGCGAGAGGCTCGGCCGCGACCGCCAGCACACCAAGGGTGATGCGGGCCCACATGGGGTTATTCGGATCGTCGACCTCTCGAAGCGCCTCGCGGTATTGCGTGTATATGACTCCCTGCGGCACGTACAGCGTGTAGTCCGTTCCCGAGACTTGGGGAGGCGGGCTGATGACCTCGCCCTGAGACGGGGCCGGCGTCGGCTTCGCCGCGGGGGGCGGCTGCTTCTTCGGCTCGACGCGAATTCTCGTCTGCGGGGCCGTCGGCGAAGAAGGTTTGGGAGTCGGAACCTCCGGGGTCGTGCTGGCCGGGGCGCAGGCCTCCTGCCGGCAGACCAGCTGATTCTCGTCATAGACGCCGCACACTTCGCCCTGGGTGCCGTTCAGATCGTGGAGGACGACCGGATTGTTGCTGCAGTATCGGTAAACATTGAGGCCGTCCCTGATTCCGGCAGGGTCGGACGCCAACCAGCGAACCAGCCACGGGGCATAGTAGCGTGTGCCGTGGTAGTACAAGCCGGTCTCTTCGTCACGCTCCTTGCCGGTATACCGGTACCGCTTGGCGGGAATTTCGCGGCTCTGGTCCGTTCCCTGGTACGACGTGCTTCCGAAGGCGTAGTATTCCTCGTAGGAAATGATCTGGGCGGCATCGTCCAGCTCGAGGCAGGCGGTTCCCAGATGATTCGCGTATTGATACCGGGTTAACGTCGTCTCCTCGCTGCCGCCGGGCCTGACGGTCGGCGTATCGACCATTGCGATCCGGCGCGTGTCATCGCTAACGTGAAACGTTTCGCGTTCGAGATCCAACGCTCCGCCGAGGCTTCGCCGGAAGATTTCGATGTTTCCGAAATAAAGACGCTCTTCGGTCACGTTGCCCTTCTGGACCACCTTGCGTACGCGCTGACCGCCGGCGTCGTACACGTACCATGACTCCTGGCTGATGGAGCCGGAGGCGGAAACCGCGGTGTGACGCAGCCGGTCGCTGAAATCCCAATCCATGGTCGTGAGGTGCGGCATAGACGTGATGTTTCCGTGCGCGTCGTAGGGGTAGGTGAAGGGAGTGCCGATCGATCCGCCGGGCACGGCCGTAAGCATCTGGTTGTTGGCGGCGCCGTAGGTGAATCCCGTGCTCCAGTTGCCCAGGTTTCTCATCAGGAGCATGTTGCCGGCGAAATCGTAATCGTACTGCAGGGTATACGTCTGCAGCTGGGTTACGTCGCCCGGCTGCGGATTGCCCATTCGGGGATCGTCGGACGGGCCGGGAGTCGTCTGGCCGCCGATGTGCTCCCTGCCGGTAGACTGCGCGAGCCAATAGACCGCATCGTACGTGTAGTCGCAACTCGGGTCCACCCTGTGGTTGTTGAAATAGATCGTCTGCTGGGCATCGTCCCTGATGTAAGTGATATTGCCCATCGGGTCGAAGGTGTACGTGAGGAATTGGAGGACGTCGCCGGCGAAGGCAGACAAGGCAATCTTGCTCCGGTCGACCCAGAACGTCTCCGGGTCGGCGCCGCGCACTGTGACGAGCCCGATCAGCCGGAATGTGGCGGGATCGTACTTGTAGACGGTGCTGGATCCATTGGCGTAATCGATCCGCGTCCGCTGGCCCCTTTCGTTGTAGTCGATGTTGCTGACAAAAGGTGTGCCAGGGGCGGCACCCCGCAGGTGCACAGCCACGGTTTCGAGCAGATTCGCTTCGTTGTACGTCGGTATCAGAATGTTCGCTGTCGCGCCATTGCTGTTAGGCGCGACAACCCGGACCGGGCGGTTCAGGGCGTCGTACTCCGATAGGGTCGTGAAGACTTCCAATTGCAGCGGCGGAGGCGCGCCCCAGTCAACGTCGCCTTGATAGCCCGTGGTCAGCACTCGCGTGGATTCGAGCGGGTTGCCTTTGAAGTCAAACGACTGATTGGCAAGTATTCCGGCCTGGTCGCGGTGCTCCGCGATTCTGCCTCGGAGATTCCGGGCCTGGTCGGCAAGCAGTCCTTCGCCATAGGTGATTTGGTCGAACACGATCGGCAGCGGCGCCCCCTTTGCGACGGTCGACTGGATTGGCCGGCGGATCGCGTCATAGAGGGTATGAAATGTCTGGGCCTTGCTGTCGAAGGTGTAAAGCGAGCGGCCGGTGCAGTCGTTGAGCACCCATCGCTCTCCCGCATCCATGCAGAGGCTGTGAGCCTGGTTTCCCAGCATGTCGTAGTCGTACCTGACGACGGTGTTGCCGCGGGGATCTACGATCCGCTTCGCGTTGCCCTCGATATCCAGCAGCGTGTAGCGCTCGTAAAACAACTCCGTGAGGGCGTGCGTCGTGTGATCGATAAACTTGTTGTGGCTGACTGCAGAGAACGCGCGGCCCAGGCCGTCGAAATGACCGACCGCCGGAGTGCCGTAATGCACCGCCGCCTTCTGCGCGGCCTGGTTCTCCTGAGGATTCGCGGCGAGGCTGCCGGCTGTCCGCAGCGCGTACCAGACGCTGTCGGTGACCGTGTCGTTCTGATCGTACGTCAGGGTCATCCAACTCTGATTCTCGGTTTTCGAGAACGTGCCGTTCGGGTAGTCCGTGCGCACGTTTCTGCCCGGCGGATCGTAGTAAAGCAAGGGGGAGACGCCGATCTCCACGAGCTGCGGATCGTCTTCGTAGTCAAAAGTCGCGCTGAAGTAGGGTTCGTACTGCTTAACCGGGTTGCCCTTGTTGTTCAGCACCGTCCTGCCGTTGCCGATCCAACGCAAGGTCGGCGTCGTGTCCACCTGGATCACGTTGTTCGAACCGTCCAGTGCAAGCGCGATTCCCGGTTCAGCCTGGATCTTGCGCATGGCCACGTTGCCGAAGCCGTCGGAGTACTCGAAGCGATACTGCAGCTTCGACGGGATTCCGGATGCCACGGACGCCTGGAAATGAGTCTCGCGCACGATCGATGCGACGCGGAAGGGAATGACCGAGAAATCATAGAGAAAGCGCGTGGTCGCGTGTTGGAGCAGGTTTGGCCCGTTCGCCACCGGGTCGGCGAAGAAGTTCGCAACGTCGGCGGGAGCCAGGTCCACGACGAAGCCCGTAAAGTCGTCCGCCTGGTTCCCTTTCCCCTCCAACGCCGTTCCAACCACGAATCCCAGCATGTCGAAGCGAACTTCGGAGAAATTGGCGTTCGCGTCCTTGACGAGTCGAGGCGAAAGGACACGGAAGTCAAATGCCTCGACCGACGTTGCGTTGCCCGCGGCGTCCGTCACCGCTTGAACCAGCAGCTGGTAGTCCGCGTAGTAAGTGACGGACGTCGCATTGCCGAACGGGTCGACAAACGCATTCGGCATGTAGAATAGGTTCGCCGCGCCTGCCGGGTATTGCGCGTGCCCGGGGTGCACCCACCATTCGTCGTCGCCATCTGTCAGGGGAAAGAGCCCCGCGGTCTTGAAATCGTTGGAGTGAACATAGGCGCCCTCGGTGAGGAACGCGGGCATGACCCGGGCCCCGTAGAGCGCCGGGAGCAGCGTCGCCGTAAACGTGAGACGATAGGTTTCATGAGCTAGGCCGAGCGACTCCATCTGGCCCAACGGCAGCGGCCCGCTCAGGTCGTTCTTCAGGAAGAGCGTGCGCGAATGCTTCAACGCGCGTTTCTGGCTGGACCCGTCTGGCGTGTCCTCATACTTGATGGGCGCTGCGCCGGCGAACGCGGCGCGGATCTCATCCAGGGTGAAACACGATGCCGCGGGGGCCGAGCCCGTGAGCTCAAAGCTCGTGGTCTCGTAAATCAGACGGAGGCGGTAAGCGGCGGCAGCAATCAAGTCATTCGTGAAACCGGCAACGGCATAGGTGACTTTCAACGTCTGCTGTTCGTCCTGGACGCGAACAGGCAGGCCCGGGACGCCGGGCTGGCGCGGATACGCCACGCTGGCCGATTCGAGAATATTCCCATAGGCGTCGATCGCCGTGTTCAGCGTGTGGCCGATGCGTGGGTCCTTGCTGTTCCTCTCGTATGTGTACGCGATGGACTCGCTTTCGGCGACCAGGAAGACCGCGTAGCGATTGGCACCTAGAGGCTGAACTCTCTGGATGAGACAGTTGCGCTCCGAAGCGGAATACGGAACCGTCGAAACTCCCGGAATATTGTCGAGGCCGTAGACCTCCTGCCGGATCGTCATGCCTTTGCAGGCCCGCTGCGCTTCACGCATCTCCTGTGGGGAAAGGGAAGCAGGGATGTCCGGCGCGGGTAGATGGTACTCGGCGAAATCAGGATTCTGGAAATACTCGGAGCGGAAGCGCGCAAGAATGTCGTTCTCTCCGAAGAAGGCTCCGGTGTGGAACCAGGTCCTGGTGAGCACGGGCGCCTGATGGAGCGGCTGATTGACGATGTTGGAGGCGCCGCTCTTGACGAATTCGTCGAACGTCTCGGTGTCGGTCTGCTCCACGCACCCGAATCCGCGGTACTCCCGTTCCGCGTGATCGTAGTAGCCGTGATGATAGACGTATTCCGTCGTCAGGTAGGCCCGCGTCACGGTATCGCGCGAGCTTGCCTTGGTGAGGCAGTGCACGGGAAACGGCAGTTTCGTGATCCAGGGCCTGCCAACCAGTCTGTCCGCGAGGTAAAAGAAGGTTGAGCTTTTGTATTCCAGCGAGACCTCTTTGCCGGATTGATTCTTATACCCGCTGAGGAGATAAGGTTTCTTGCCGCCCATCAAATCGACGAACCGCATGGGATCGGCGGCGTAGCGCGGGAGCGGAGAGGACCAGACCAGGCAGGCGGTCCCGTTCCCAAGAAAATCGACGACGGACAGTTGGTTCGGAAGTTCCGTCGTGGGGAAGGGATCGATGTTTTCTTCTTCGCTCCACCCGTTGCCGCTCTGGTTCAACCAGGCTCGGAAGTTGTTCTTCCCGAGGTACAGGATGTCGGAGGCTCCCGTGCCGCTCACGTCGGCCAGGTGGATGTAATCGGGATTGAACAGGTCGGTCGTGTCGAACACGGGGCAGAAGTCCATGCTCACTTTCGCACCGAAGCGGCCATAGCCCAGATTGGGCCAGTAACAGATTTCGCCGTTGCGGACGCGGACGATGTCGGTCAACCCGCTTCCGCTCATGTTCGCCAGAAAGATGCTGCTTGTAGGATCCGAGAAAACAAGCGCCGGCCCTCTCTCCTCGTCGAACGGCTTGGGTGCCATCCTCGGATTCGCGTAGCCGTCAATTCCCGCGCTCGGATACCAGATGAATACGTTGTCTTCCGACACCGCAAGGTCGGAGCGTCCGTCCCCGTCGAGGTCGATGAATTTGGTATCAGGATCGTTGAGAGCGATGTTAGGGACTCTCTGGAAAGATCCGTACGGCTGCCATTCGTCGTCGTCGGAGAGCTCGAAGGCGCCGCGGAGCGGGGGCTCGGTGACCACCAGGAACTTCCGTCCGTCTGCCTCGAGGTCCTGGATCTGCAGTGATCCCTTCGTGAGCCCCGTGAAGGCCGGCTTCGGCGCCACGACCTGCGTGGGAGTAAACCGGCCGCCGCCGAGATTGTTCTTATAAAACCACGAGCCGCCTTGCTCCGTGAGGATGCCCGAGATACCTTCGCTCCAAAGATCCACAAACTGGTAGCCGCGGCTGAGGCCGGACGGAGCGTTTTCGAGGTTCGCCGCGGAGACGGTCTGGACGGTTTTGCTCCAGGCCAGCTCCTGATAGGTCAATTGAACCGGCGGGAGGCTTCTCTTATCGTACGACGCAGAACCAGTCTTCAGCCACCCTGTCTTCCGGATAGCAATCGGATAATCGACCTCCATGTTGCGAAGTTCGGACGGAGTCGCGGCGGGGTTCGCAAGGTACCGGTAGTCGAAGTCGAGCGAGCGAACGAGGCATGGCGCCGGATTCACGCCGTCGTTCAACTCTTTGAAATAGTGAAACAGAAGCGCCCGCCGGCACAGCCGATAGGTTCGGACTTCGAATCCTGGCTTATACTCCGAGAAAGGGTCGAGACGGCACGGCCAGGGCCGTTGTGTCGCGGGCGCAGGGGCGTCCGGATCGTGGTCTCCGAAATCGAATACGAGTTCGAAAAAGTACGCGGGATCCGCGGGCGCCTGTGGGTTGAACGGTTGCGCCGGGTCCGCATAATAGGGGTTCTTGTTCCCGTACTTCACGCGCTTGAGATAGGTGTTTGCGCACGGCGCAAGGCCGTTCAGGCGATTCCTCTCGTGCAGGGTGTTGGGAACGTTCTGGAAGTCTTCGGGCACATACGAATACTCCAGGCAATCACCCTTGTCGCTGTAACTGAATTCCGGCAGCCACGAGAAAACCCGGCCGGGGGCGGACGGGTCCGCGACGCGGGCGCCCGCGCTTCTTCCGTAGATGGTGACAACGTTGTCTTTCGACGTGATCTTCCAATAGAAGGAGGACTCGCCAGGCGGCGTGATTCTCTCGATTCTGGCGAAGGTGCCCTCGATGCGCGGGCGGTACCGCTTCACGGCCTCGCCGGTCGGAGCGACGAATTCGTCGGGAGCCCAATTGCCGCTTCCAGCCTCAACCAGCGCCGGCACCAGATCCTCGGCTCCCGAGAGAAGGAAGACATCGCTTTCTGACGAATCCTCGTATTCGGGCAGGCGCTTGTCTGTTCTGCGGTGGATCCAGGCTTGGGTCAGGCTCCACCCCAGGCCGAAGACGCCGTTCCCGCTGCCCGAGTTGTAGCCCAGCGACAACGCCGGAGCGAAGTCCCTTCGAGTCTTGGAAAGCGGCAGAGGAACGCTGAACGATACGGTGCCATTCGCCGAATTGACCTGAAACTTCTCGTCGATAGACTTGAGCGCGCCACCTCCCTTGGGCACCTCGATCGTGGGGATGTTCAGATCATCCTGAGCGCTGGCGGAGTCTTGGTTTCGATCTCCCCGGGGCGTAGTCGAGCTATGCCGACCGTCACCGGCGTAGGCGTTAGTCAGCGAGGGATTGCGTCGGTCTTTGTGTTCGCGCGGAGAATCGGTCACGATAGCTTCCCAGTTCGGCCTCCCCGCTCATAACGGGCTGCCTCTGCGATCTCTCTCTGGTCGCAACTCACTTCATGGCCAACCACTACCAACCCCAATACCGACCGACGCTTCCTCACTTCGTGCCGCTACACACCTAGATGGAGAATCCTCTTTCCCCAGGTTGCACTTGACCTCTGTGCCTACTGAGGATCGCCGGATCCAGTGCAGCAAGTGACGTGGTCACAATAAGATAGCTCCTAGTTGTACTTCTGATAAGGAATGCGATCGGGGACCTGCACTGCCAAAGCGCGACTGGGGGTGACGCTCACCGTCACGGATTCACCGGGCTTCTGAGACCCCGGGTCGTGTCTGTCAAGTGGTGGAAAAGTCTGAGGGCGTAGCATCCGGCTGCTTGGTTCCTCACGCGGCGGCCTTGATCTCGTGGCACCCGTCGATGG
>Ga0209009_1000300_pt1 | contig 19554 bp, 19 predicted proteins | sample BlaSpr_A8_OM3_M2_FD_187979 | JGI IMG/M metagenome (GOLD analysis project Ga0209009, IMG submission 187979) | Forest soil microbial communities from Thunder Bay, Ontario, Canada - Black Spruce, Ontario site 2_A8_OM3_M2 (SPAdes) (version 2) | ecosystem: Environmental > Terrestrial > Soil > Boreal... | reverse complement strand
CTGGATCTATCGAGCGGGCTTGCGGATGACGCCCGTGTGCGACCGGCCGTTGATCGCGATGACGACTGGACGCGCAAATTGGAGATGGCGCACGAACTCTGTCTCGGCGACCGCCGGCTGAGCGCGCAACCACTCCCAGTCGATGAATCCTTCGCCGGCGTCCGGATTCACGCTGAAGTACCCGATGTTGCCGGCGGCCAGGTTCTGAAAGAAATGGCTTCCCTGTGAGGGTTCGACCCGGAAATCGGCGAAACCGGCTTCCGCGATCGCCCGGGCGCCGGCGATCTGGTCCCAGGTCACCGGTATGCCGAGCAGCGGATCGGCCGAGCCCCATCGGCCGACGCCGATCAGCAGATACGGCCGCCGTTTCGTCTGGAGCAGGGCGTTGAACCGCGCCACCGTCTGCGCGATCTCGCCCGACCGCGATCGATCGAACCGATTCACGTCAATTACGATCACGTCGAAGAGGTCTTCGACCGTGCCGTGGCCGAGCGCGCTGTTGCTCTCGCAAATCAGGTGTTCGCGATCTATCGGCTCGAGCTCGACGTCGGCGGTCTCGCGGATACGGCCCAGCGGCCGCAGTTGCAGAATGCCGAACTCGGGTGGCGCATCGCGCGGGAAGTGGGCCGCGAACTCGATCTCTACCGGCATACTCGTGCCCTCGACGGCGACGACGAGGAGCGCGTCGATCATCTCGGCCAAAGGAAACAAGCCGTGTTTGAGGATCGGAGCAAACGTGACGAGTCGGACTCCCGCGCGCGAAATGCCGTCGGAAACGACGTCGTTTTCCGGAGAGTAGGTCGATCCGACACGGGCCAGCGTGCCATCCTCCTCGGCTGCGGCGAGGTCGAAGCGGGCCGGCGCAAATTCTGCGCTGCTCTGTCCCAGCTTCAGGGCATAAAACTCGCGCTGCGCGTTGGCGAGCGTGTCGGAAACCGATGAGAACTGCAGGGTGTTGCGCGGATACCGCGGACAAAACCGGAAGCAGCGCTCACCGGAGACTACGGTCTCGCCAAGCCCCAACGCCACGGCCGCAATGCCGTCTTCCGAGCGCATCGGAGGGAAGGGATAGTAGTTGTGCGACCGCGCGACGCCAGCCAGGTCAGGATAGAATCGGTTGCCCCGAGCGCCGCCGACGATGCGCTGCAGCACGACGGCCATCTTCTCTTCCTCCAGCCGGTACGGTCCCCCCGCGAGATACTGCTTGGCGGCGCGCTTGAACGTGGAGGCGTAGACGCGCTTGATGGCGGTCAAAAGCCGCCGGAGCCGGACGTCGACCTGGGGGTCATCGTTGGGCAGCATGAACGTGTCGTAGATTCCGGCGAACGGCTGATAGAGGGAATCCTCAAGCAGGCTGGACGATCGGACCGCCAGAGGATACTCGACGAGCCGGACGAGCTCCGAGAGATCCCGTGTGACGGCGGAGGGCAGTTGAGCGTCGGCAAACCGCCGTCCGATCTCGGCTTCGTCGCTGCTGTTGAGCGCCAGCTCCCGCAGATCGTTTTTCTCCACAAACTCGTCGAAGACACTCGTTCCGAGCACCACCGACGGCGGCACATCGATGCGCACGTCGGGAAACCGGGCGGCCAGGCGGGATTCCGCAAGCAGGAAATCGACGAACGCCAGGCCGCGCGCCTTTCCACCCAGGGACCCTCCGCCGAGGCGGCAGAACGTCGTCTGCGGGCTGAAGGTGGAGCGGTGAAAGTCGACGACGACACCACGGCGGGTCTCCTCGCGGTAGTCGCGGATCGCGCGCAGGACCTCGCGGCGGAGGTGTTCGACGGTCTCGAAATCCGAGACCTTGCGGGGCCGCAACTCGTGGGCGAGGGCGAACTCGGTGCGCGCCTTGAACCACCTCGAAAAATGATTCCGTTCGGCGTGATAGGCCAGGCTGGCCGCGGGCACGGTCGCGAGCTTCTCCTCGAATTCGCGCAGATCTCTGGCGCGGCCCACTTCGCGCCGGTCGGGTGTCCGGAACACGAAGTCTCCGAAGCCGAGATGCTCGACCATGAACCGCCGCAGCTGGCGGAGCAGGGTGGCCGATCCCTTTTGAAGAAACGACGCGCCGACCGATCGGGCCAGCGCGTGGTTCTCGGCGCGGCTGGATTGCAGCATCACGGGGACGTCCGGCTCTCGCTCGTGCACGCGGCGCGCGAAGTCCAGCCCGGCGTTCCCCGTGACCCGGCCATCCCGCGGAAACTCGATATCCGAGATGACACCGAGGATGTTCTCCTCGTAGTCGACGAAGTATTGCCATGCTTCTTCGTACGTGCCACACAGAAGAATCTTCGGTTGCGCCTGCAGACGCATCAGCTTGTGCGACAGGTTGACGCCTTCGGGCAGCAAGCTGTGGGCGTGGTGCATCAGCTCGGTATAGATGGTCGGCAGAAACGAGGAGTAGTACCGGACGTTGTCCTCGATGACGAGGATGGCCTGAATGCCGAGCACGCCGGTGTCGTGGACGACGTTGCGGCGATCCTCGACGTACTTGACGATCGCGGGGACGAGACGCACGTCGCCCTGCCAGAGAAACACCCGGTCCAGAGGTGACGGCGCGCTTTCGGCCTTCACTTCGCCGACCTCTCTCATGTCATACGCCAGCGCGACGACGGGCGTGTCGATCCCGGCCTCTCGGAGACGCCGCGCCAACGCCATCGCCGACGTGTCCCCGAGATAGGTCGAGGCGATGACGAGGTCGTAGCGGGCCCCGTTCTGCGCCAGCGTCAGCGCTTCGCTCGCCGTCGGCACGTGGGTGACAACGGGCGTGTGCCGGACGTTCAAGTCGAGAAACTCCTTGAGAATGACCTCCTGAAGTTCCCCCTCCTCGGCGAGAACGAACGAGTCGTACAAGCTCGAAACGAGCAGAATGTCGCGGACGCGGAACCGGGCCAGGTCCGAGAGGCGGGGCAGACTCACGGGCTGCTGAGAGCGGGTGCGGGCGTCGGTACGGGCGTCTGGCATCTCAACGCAAGTGAATCTCAGGCGCGGGAAAGATTCAATGCTCTCGAGAGATCCTGAGCGAAAGTTCCGCCCGAAAACACGTGGGGGGACCCCATGGTCCCCCCAGAACTTCCGGCAAGCCGGCCGCGGCGCCAGGCCACGCGCCGCACGGACTAGACCAGGCCCTGATCCATCATCGAGTCGGCCACCTTCAGGAAGCCGGCGATGTTCGCGCCGTTGACGTAGTTGCCCGGCGTATTGAAGGCCTCGGCGGTTTCGCGGCAACTGCTGTGGATCGCCTTCATGATCTTCTGCAGACGATCGTCGACCTCCTCGCGCGTCCAGGAAAGGCGCATGCTGTTCTGTGACATCTCCAGCCCTGAGGTCGCGACGCCGCCGGCGTTGGCCGCCTTGGCCGGACCGTAGAGGATCTTCTCGTCGAGGAACTGCCGCACGCCGCCGAGCACCGTCGGCATGTTTGCCCCTTCCGATACCACGTAGACGCCGTTCTTCAGCAAATTCGCGGCATCCTTGACGTTGATCTCGTTCTGCGTGGCGCTCGGGAAGGCGCACTGCGCCTTGTGGTTCCAGATCGGGTTGTAGTCGAGCATCGGATCGATCGGCGTGTAGACCACATTCTTGAATTTGTCGGCGTACTCGCGGATGCGGCCCCGGCGAACATTCTTCAGTTCCATCAGGAAGCGCAGCTTGTCCTGCGTGATGCCGGCTTCATCGTAGATGTAGCCATCCGAATCCGACAGAGTGACGGGCCTGGCGCCGAGCTGCAGCAGCTTCTCGACGGTGTATTGGGAGACGTTGCCGCTGCCGGACACCAGGCAGATCTTCCCCTCCAGCGTCTCGTTGCGGGTCGCGAGCATCTCGGCGGCGAAGTACACGGCGCCATAACCGGTCGCCTCCGGCCGGATGAGCGAGCCGCCCCAGTTGAGACCCTTCCCGGTCAAAACGCCGGTGAACTCGTTGCGCAGGCGCTTGTACTGGCCAAACAGATATCCAATCTCTCGCCCTCCGACACCGATGTCACCCGCCGGCACGTCCGTATCCGGTCCGATGTGGCGGAACAGCTCGGTCATGAAGCTCTGGCAGAACCGCATCACCTCGTTGTCGCTCTTCCCCTTCGGATCGAAATCCGACCCGCCCTTGCCGCCGCCCATGGGCAGAGTTGTCAGAGAGTTCTTCAGGACCTGTTCGAACGCGAGGAATTTTAGGATCCCAAGGTTCACGGAGGGATGAAACCGCAGCCCCCCCTTGTAGGGGCCGATGGCGCTGTTCATCTCGATCCGGAATCCCCGATTGACATGGATATGTCCCTGGTCGTCCTGCCATGGCACGCGGAACATCAGGACGCGCTCGGGTTCCACCAATCGCTCGATGATCCGCGCGCCACGGTACTCCGGCCGTCGCTCGAGAACGAGATCGAGTGACTCGACGACCTCCTGGACCGCCTGGTGAAACTCCGGCTCCGCCGGATTCTTGGCCTTCAGTTCGGCCATTACGTCGCGAACAACCGGAGACTTGGTCGCGGGCAGCTCCAACTCGAGAACCGTCATGGATCCTCCTCTTTCTCTTTTTTGCGCGAATGCTCGCTGCTACTCAGGGCGTCGAGCTAGTCGGCGCGGTGTTACTCGATGTCGCACGCCCCTACTCCCAAAGGTGCAGCGGCGACGGCGGCAATTCGACCCCGTGCGGCGGAATCGCCAACCTGTGGAATGAATCGCATTGCGGGCAATACATGGGATGAAGGTGGCCGGCTTCGAGCGGCCGCAGGACTGTGCAATCGGCCCGAAGATCTCGATCGCCGGGTGGGCATTTTGGGGTCACGAGAGGACCCTCGGGCAGTTGAACGTCAGTGATGAACTCGGCTTCGGTCATGACGGACTCCTGTATTAAGTCTGCGGGTCCCTCGATCCGGCGGCCAGATGCAAACGAACCATCCGAGGGCAACTCATCGACTCCGCCGGAGAATTCTTCCCTCGGATCTTGCAGCGTTTAACCGCCCGCGGCCTTGACCGGGGACGGAGTCACCTCCGGGATGGCCGAGGGCAATTCCGCGCGCCTCTTCAGCTCCAGGAGCATCTTGCGCTCCATCAGGAATTGCCCCGGATCGAGGATCAGAAACATCAGAGTGCCCTTTGCGTCTCGAGCTAACCGCGCCCGGCACCGGGAGACGAGCCGGGTCGCCCTATCGCCGGCAGGGTAGAGGCCGATCGCCCAGGTCACCTGCAGATCGGGCATGGGCGGCGGGCCCAGAACGAGCATCCTTCCCGGCACGACGGCCTTGACGAGCATCGTGCCCGCCCGGTCCAGGGCGTCCCCCACTTTCGGATCCTGGAACTCGGGAAGGATGCGCTCCGCGTTGGCGACCTTCATCCTCAGGAGCCGCTCGACAGTGAGATAGCTGTAGAAGCCCCCTCGTGGCAGCTCCCCCATCTGGGCGATCCACGGCCAGATCTTCTCGGGACCGGCCTCGATCGTGATCGCCCTGTTCGTGACGTACGTCGGCTCGGGAACTTCCTTGTCGAGCGGCATCGCCCGCGCGATCTCTTCATCGGTCGCGCCCCAGCGCAGATGCCATTTGCGAATCCAGGCCACGTAGGCGGTGAGCGCCGCGCCGCCGGCCAGCAAGACGCCTGAGGCTCTTGCCCAACTTCGCTTCATCTTCTTCTCCTCCTTCAGCCGCCGATCTCGCTTCGAGAGAATCTCCTGCGTTCAATCCGCTGCGACGCATCGGACCCTATGGCTTCCTTCTCTGGCGCGACAGATGAGACTTCATCATTCGACGAATGGAACCCGGCAACATCGGCCTGCCGCAGCGAGCCGCGCGCGGTAGAGGGTCAACGGGTTCCCGCCGTCGCGCGGCGACGAGACCCGATCTGTCCCGATTCGCGCGCCGCTATTCGGCGCGCATTACGATGGCGGGATCGAGGCGGGCGGCACGCAGGGCGGGGAACAGGCTTCCGAGAAGGGTCATGGCGAGGGAGAGAACGATGGCCGCGGCGAAAGTCGGAACGTCCAAAGGACTGACGACGGCCAGAAGGGCCTGCATGGCCTTGCCGGCGGCGTAGGCGAGGCAGGCTCCCAGAAGGACGCCGGCGGCGGCGAGCAGCGTGCCCTGCCGGAGGACCATCCGCAGAATGGAGCCGGCCTGGGCGCCGAGCGCCATGCGCACACCGATCTCGCGGGCACGCTGCGAGACCGTGAACGCGAGAAGCCCGTGAATCCCGATGCCGGCGAGGAGGGATATACCCGATGATGGACCCGTCCGCAACCTGCTGGTAGGAGAGGTAGACCTGCGGCTCGCTTGCCTGCTCGAGCCCGCGGACGCGCACGTCTGCGACGACGCCCACGACCTCGCGGTCGTTGAACGCGACCTTGAGCCGCCGGCCGAGCGCGCTCTCTCCGGGCCAGTACCGGCGGGCGAGGGACTCGCTTATGACGACGACGAACGGCATCTTCGCCGTATCGGTCTCGGCGACGTCGCGGCCGGCGCTCAGGGCAATTCCCATCGTGTGGAAAAACCCGGGCGTCACGAACCGAAGGCTCGCCGAATGCGCTTGCTCGGGGTCCTGCGGCTGCCCCTCGGGCGTGACGCCCCAGATTCCTCCTCGCATCACCATGGGCAGGCCGCTCGCGTAGGCCGCGTTGGAGACTCCCGGCAGCGCCCGCACGTCCGAGAGGACCCGCCGGTAGAGGAGCGCGCGCTTCTCTGTCGCCCCGTAACGCGGAAGCGGCAGATTCGTGCGCAGCGTCAGGACTCCCTCCGATCGGAAACCGGGGTCCACGGACTGGAGCCGCCAGAGCGCGCGCAGGAGCAACCCCGAGCTGATCAGGAGCGCGACGGACGCGGTCACCTCGGCGACGACGAGGAGAGCCCGGAGCCGCTCTGTGCGGCGAGAAGCGTCGGCGCGCGCGCCGTCTCGCAGACCGCCCATCTCGGCGTCGGCGCAGGCGCGAAGAGCCGGAGCCACGCCGAACCCGATGCCGGTCACGCTCGTCAAGAGGATCGCGAAGACGAGGATCGGAAAACCCACTCGGGCAGCTCGGAGACCGGGAGGGAGATCGGGATCAGGCGCGACGCCATCGGCACGGCCGCGGTGGCCAGAGCGAGACCCAGGGCGCCGCCCACGACCGCGAGAACCAGGCTCTCGGTGATGAGCTGCCGGGCGAGTCGCTGCCGCCCCGCTCCCATCGCGATCCTCACCGCAAGCTCCTTGCGGCGGGAGAGCGCACGTGCAAGCAGAAGGTTCGCGAGGTTCGTGCATGCGATCAGGAGGAGCCCGAGCGCCGCGCCGAAGCGCGCTTTCCACAGCCCATCGCTCAGGACCGCCGCGCCCGGCGCCCGCCAGGTCGTCGGAGGCGAGGAGGAGCCGGCCCAACGCCGGCCGGGCGCCGAGCGTAGAGAAAAGATCCGGATCGACGGCCCAGCCGGAGACGCGCGCCGGCTCTCCCTGCCCGACCGGGCAAGCGCATCCGAAGTTGCGCGAGCTCATGCATCCTGACCTGCTGGACTTGTCGGCCGTGGAGTCCAGGCTGTCCGGATTCGACGCCAGCTTCTTCTGCCTCGGCGTGTCCTCGGCCGGCATGAAGGAAGAGGACTACCGGCGCGTGACCTTCGACATCACGCTGGCGGCGGCGCAGATGCTCGCGCGGCTCAATCCCACGATGACCTTCATCTACGTCTCGGGCGCGGGCACCGACGGCAGCGAGCGCGGGCGCACGATGTGGGCGCGCGTGAAGGGCCAGACCGAAAACGCGCTGCTGCGGCTGCCTTTCAAGGCGGTGATGTTCCGTCCGGGCGGCATCGTGCCGCTGCACGGGATCACCTCGAAGACCTGGGTCTACCGGGTCGCCTACGCGCTGACGCGGCCGCTCTGGTCCATGCTGCTCGGAGCCTTCCCGCAGTACGTGACGACGACCGAGCAGGTCGGCCGCGCCATGCTCCGGGTCGCCAAACAGGGCGCTCCGAAACCGATCCTGGAAACCCGGGACATCAACGCCCTCCGCCAACTCGGCGGACACGGCACGCGTAGCGCTTCCGGGCGCGGGAGCGGCAGGGGTCAGGTCAGGGAGGCGCGCCGAAGGCCGACGTCGCCGATGATGTCGGTTCGAGGCAACTCGACTGCCGGGCGACGCGCGTTAATCTTTGAGGACGAACGTCACCTTCATGTTCACCCGGAACTCCGTGATCTTCCCGCGCTCGATCTTCACCTTCTGCTCCTGGATCCAGGCGCTCTTGATGTTCTTCAGAGTCATTTCCGCGCGCGCGATCCCGACGCGAAGGGCGTCTTCGAAGCTCTTCGTGGACGAGGCCGTGATCTCCGTGACTTTTGCGACTGCCATAGCCTTCTCGCTCCTCTTTGCCTGCGTATCCGGTTCTAAACACAAAGGCCGTCGCGAAACGGCCTTTGTTCTGAAAGCCACCGGGGCGCTGTCTCAGGTCGACATGATTTTCTTGCCCGCTTTGCGTTTGGCGACGCGGCCCTTCCCGCCGGGCTTTTTCGCCGCGCGCTTCTTGGCGGCAGTCATTCGGCCGCCTCTGCTTTTCTTCGCCATTCCGTCACCTCCTTCTGTTCTTGCTGCCAGGTGGCAGGCGTCATTCCTCAATACGCCCGTGGACGATCGCAGTCAAGGGAGATGAAGCGAGGTCAGTCAGCCGCCCGGCCGATCTCCAGGGTTGCGCCGGAGAGGAGCAGGTACAGCTTCGGGATGCAGGAAGGTATCGAGAGAGAATGAGTGGCGTGAGCTCGGCGACGACGCGCTCCTCCAGCGCCTGGAAAGGGATCCTCGCCGGAGGCGTGATCGCGGGAGTCCTCGACATCGTCTTCGCGTTCGTCTTCTACGGTCTGCATGGCTCACCGCCCGTTCGCATCCTGCAGTCGGTCGCCAGCGGGCTCCTCGGGAAGAAGGCCTTCGAGGGCGCAGCGGGCACCGCCGCGCTCGGCGCCGCTTTTCAGCTCTTCATACCGACCGTCGCGGCGGCGGTGTATTTCGGCTTCGATCGGACGATCTCCGCAGTGAGAAATCATCCGGTCGTGAGCGGCATTCTCTACGGAATCGTCATCTACGGGTTCATGAACTTCGTCGTCCTGCCGCTCTCAGCCATTCCGTGGAAGCCCCGTTTCCCGCCGGGACTTCTCGTTCCCGCCCTCCTCGCGCACATGTTTCTCATCGGCCTGCCGATGGCGCTCGCCGTTCGGAGGTTTTCCCGAGACTGATTCTGCGCCCGGGGCGAGGCGCGCCCGGATGCTCGCGGCCCTCGTGGCGGGTTTCTACTGTGGCATCATGCCGGGCCGGCGGGGCGGCGCTCGGGTCAGGACGAGATCTCCCGCTGATCACCTCTTCATCTCACGCGCCGCGGCTTCGTAGGCTTTCTTCAGCTTCTCGAGCTTCTGGTTGATTTCCGCGCGGGCGGCCTCGAGCTTGTCGGCGGCCTGAGTCTTCAAGTCCCTCACGGACTTCCGGAGCTCTTCGTTTTGCTTCTTGAGCTCGTCGAGCTGTCGGCGCGAGGCGGCCCCGGCCTTGCCCTTCATTTCCCCGGCTTTTCTCTCGAGGTCCGGGAGCGAGCGATCGAGCTGCTCCATCTCGCTCTTGATGCGATCGAGCAGTTCGTTGGTGGCCGTCTTCGCCTTCTTCGCGGCGTCCTTCGCGGCGTCGGCGGCCTGGTGGGCCGTGTCCCTGGCCGCCTCCGCGACCGCCTTCCCGGCCCTCTCGACGTCGGATATCTCCTCTTCGTGCTTCCGGCCGCATCCGGCGGCCACAACCAGCGCGCCCGCGAGCAGGATCGAGATCGACGATCTCAGACTTTGTGCGGACATTGTTTCGGTCTCCTTTTCGGTCTCCGCGAGGCGAGATTAGAGCAGCGAAGAGTCATTCGGGCGGTCGTTGCCGCCGGCGAGGAAGTCGATTTTTCTTCGGCAGCGGCCCGCGTGGGCCGGATACTTCGTTTGAGTTGGCCTGCCGGGGGGCATTTCCTGCGGTCCCGGGGAGAGGGGAGGCTCGTGGCGATGAATCGACGGCTCTTCTTGAAGTCGGCAGCGGCCTCCGCGGCGGCGGCGGCGGTCGCCGGCTGCCGGCACACGCGTGTGGTGGATCTCGTCCCGGGAGATCTCGCGCCCGCCGGGTGCGGGCTGCCGCCCGTCCGTGTCTCCGCGGAGCGCGAGATCCGTACGGTCGTCGGGTTGCGTCCGTATCGGCCCTCCGGTTTCGTCGTCCGGACGGAGCGGATCGGGGACAGGATCGTCATTCACAACTCTACGGGCATGGCGGCGGAGGCATCACATTGTCGTGGGGGACGGCGCGGCTGGCGGTGGACATGGTCCCGCCGGAGCACCGCGATGGGGTCGGGGTCCTCGGCTGTGGCGCGGTAGGCCTCGCCACGGCGCGTCTCCTCCAGGAATCCGGGCGTGCCGTGACGATCTACGCGAAGGACCTGCCGCCGAATACCATTTCGGATATCGCCGGGGGACAGTGGTTCCCCTTTTTCGTCTCCGAGCCCGCGCGCCGCACCCCGGAGTTCCTGAAGCAGTTTGTGGCCGCGTCCGAGTTCGCCTACCGCCGCTACCAGCTCCTCGCCGGCGCGAAGTACGGCGTGCGGTGGATGCGCAATTACATGCTCGGAAACGAGAGCTGGACCGAGACGGGTCTCCTCGGCCGCCACGGACCTCTCCGAGCGATGCTCCCGGAGCTCTGCGACCTCTCGCCATCCGAGCATCCCTTCGCGGGCTTCAAGAACGTCCGCCAGTTCGGCGGGATGATGATCGAGCCGCCGATCTATCTCGCGGCGCTGGTCGACGAGGTCCGAGCCGCGGGCGCCGCGATCCACGTGACCGAGCTTCGCGATCGCGAATCCCTCCGGGCGCTCCCGGAGGGGTCTTTATCAACTGTACCGGCCTGGGGGTGAAGGTCCTCTTCGGCGACGACGAGCTCGTTCCGGTCAAGGGCCAGCTCACGTTCCTCCTCCCGCAGCCGGAGATCCGGTATGCGGTGCTTCCCGACGAAGCCGGGCGGCAGGCACACCTTTCCGGCCGTGTCGCGGCCGCGCTGATGGCGAAAGCCGTCGACCTCTTCTCGCGGCCGCCCGCCATCGAGAAGGTCGATGTCCTGGCGGCAAAGTTGCCCTGGCAGGCTGCTGAAAAATGGATGCGGGCGCCGGCCGTCCATCCCCGGGATCGCGGAGCTTCTGATTCCCGTCACCGGCTCCCCATGTATCATCGATAGAGGACAGAAGAAATGTCGAGCGGCGCGCGACGAGCGAAAGCGCCTTCGTTGAGTCGCCAGGCCGCCCGGCGATAGGAGGTCGTCATGACAGGGCTCTCCGCGCTGTGGCTTCCCATCCTGTTGTCGGCGGTGTTCGTTTTCGTCGCGAGTTCCATAATTCACATGCTCTCGCCCTGGCATAAGAGCGATTACCCGAAGGTGCCGAACGAAGACAAGGTGATGGAGGCGCTGCGCCCGTTCTCCATCCCGCCGGGCGACTACATGATGCCCCGCCCGTCGAGCCGGCAGGATCTGTCCTCACCGGAGTTTGCGGAAAAGAGGAAGAAGGGCCCCGTCATGATCTTCACGGTCATGCCGAACGATTCGATGTCGATGGGGAGGAACCTCTCGCTCTGGTTCCTGTACTGCGCCGCTGTCGGGGTTTTTGCCGCTTACGTCGCGGGGCGCGCTCTGCCCCCGGGGACTCCCTATTTGAGCGTCTTCCGTTTTGCCGGAGTGGCCGCGTTCCTCGGGTACGCGCTCGCGCTCTGGCAGATGTCGATCTGGTATTTCCGCTCCTGGAGCACGACGATCAAGGCGACGGTGGATGGTCTGATCTACGCGCTCCTGACGGCTGGCACGTTTGGCTGGCTCTGGCCGAGGTGATTTCCTCCCCACGCCGCGCGCGGCGGACGGCGTTCGTTGCGCGGCTCCCCGCTTTTTCATAGGCTTTCGCCATGCACAGCCTTTTCGATGCCACCGACCGCCAGTCCGTTCTCGGGAGGCTCGCACAGCTCCAGCCGGGGGCCGAGCGTCAGTGGGGAAAGATGGCCGCCGCCCAGATGATGGCGCACTGCTCGGCCGCCCTCGAGGTGGCCACGGGCGACCAGCCGCGCAAGCAGAAGCTCATCGGAAAGATTTTCGCGCCGTTCGTCCGATCGTCACTCCTCGGCGAGAAGCCCTTCAGCAGGAGCTCCCCCACGGATCCGGCGTTCATCGTGACCGAAGAGAAGGACTTCGAGGCGGAGAAGCGGCGGCTCACCGGCATCGTCAACAGGTTCTGCGAGCGGGGCCCGGAGAAGGCCTCGGTCCAGGTGCACTCGTTCCTCGGGAGGTTGAACGGCGAGGAATGGGGCGTCATGATGTACAAACACCTCGACCATCACCTGCGGCAGTTCGGAGCGTAGCGGGCAACGGCAGGGAAGCGCGTCACGGCGCGCCCGGGCGCCTGCGGCCCTTCGAGACCATGGGGTCAGTCATGCGATCATGTATTATTCGCGCAATAATACCACAAGTCATGCCTGACCCTCGAGGCAAGGCCCGGTAGACGGCCTGGCTCTTACGGCCTGGATTCCAGGGATGCCGCAATAGAATCCGGACAGGCGAACCGCCGCAGGAACGCAGAATGAGCAACCCCGAGAACGAACCGAAGGAGCCCCGTTCCGTCGTCCTGCTCCTGCACTGTCCTCTCCGGCTTGGACTGGCCGCCAGCCTGACCCAGTTCGTCTACACGCACGGAGGGCGCATCCTCTACCACGAGCAGTACGTGGACGCCGAGATCGGCCATTACTACACGCGCCTGGAGTGGGACGTCTCGAGCTTTTCCATGACGGACGGGGAGATGGCCGGGCAGCTCCGCGCCGTGATCGGCGATGCGCCCGACACCGAATGGTCGCTCCACCACTCCAACGAGATCGCGAGGATGGCCGTCTTCGTGTCGAAGGACCCGTGGTGCCTCTACGACATCCTCGCGCGCGGCCAGTCGGGGGAATGGACGGTCGATATACCCCTCATCATCGGCAACCACTCCGACCTCGAGTCGGTGGCGAAGAGGTTCGGCGTCGAGTTCCGCGCTTTCTCCGTTACGAAGGAGAACAAGGCCGAGGTCGAGGAGGAACAGCTGGCCCTTCTCCGGAGCCGGAGGACCGACTTCGTCGTCCTCGCGCGCTACATGCAGATCCTCTCCGGCCGCTTCGTGAACGCATATCCGAATCGCGTCATCAACATCCACCATGCGTTCCTTCCTGCGTTCCCCGGGGCCCGCCCGTACCACGCCGCCCGCGCGCGGGGCGTGAAGATGATCGGGGCCACGAGCCATTACGTGACCGAGACCCTGGACGCCGGGCCCATCATCGAGCAGGACGTCCTGCGCGTGACGCACCGGCACTCGGTTGACGACCTGATCCGTTTCGGGCGGGACCTGGAGAAAGTCGTCCTCTCCCGGGCCATCGGGAGCCACCTCCGGTGGAAGGTCATCGTTCACCGGAGCCGGACCGTCGTCTTCGATTGAAATAGATTCGCTCGCCAGGAAAGAGGAGGTCGGGCATGAAGAAGTTTCGCGTGTGTCTGCCGTCGCCGAGACACACTCCACGTAAAACGTGGGCACCGAAGAGGGAAAGATTGAGAGTTGAGAGTTGAGAATTCAGAGTTGAGAGTCCGGAACCGGGCTCCCCGCCTCTTGACTCTCGACTGAATTTCGAGATGTTCGTCGGGCACTACGGGGTGAGCTTCGCCGCCGCGAAAAGAAGCGCGGCCGTTCCCCTGTGGGTGCTCTTCGTGGCAGTTCAGCTCCTCGATTTCGGCTGGGCCATTCTCGTCCTGCTCGGCGTCGAAAAGGTGAGGATCGTTCCGGGAATCACGGCATCGAATCTGCTCGACCTCTACTACATGCCCTACACGCACAGCCTCGTGGCCGCGCTCCTCTGGTCGGCCGGCGCGTTTGCGGTGTACCGTCTCGCGGTCCGGCGCGGTGGCAAGACCGCGGCGCTCATCGTTGCTGCCGCCGTCTTCTCTCACTGGATTCTGGACTTCGTGGTCCATCGGCCTGACCTGCCGATGTACGACAGCACCGGCAAGGTCGGTCTCGGGTTGTGGAACTGGCCCGCGCCGGCGCTCGGGCTGGAGGCGGCCCTCCTCTTCGGCGGCCTCTGGATCGCTCTTCGGAAGGGCGCCGCGCGTCGAACCGCCACGACCGTGTTCTGCCTGGTGATGCTCGCGATCCAGGCCTATGTCTTCTTCGGACCTCCTCCGGCTTCCGACAAGGCTGCGGCAGTCACCGCGCTCGCGTCCTACGTCGTCTTCGCCGTTGTCATCCGGCTGCTCGAGGGGCGGCGCGAGACCGGCGCGGCCGCGTGAAACTGCGCGATAGCCTTCCTGTAGAGTCGTCCTTCGCCCGCGTCATCGTCGACACGAACATTCGCGCTGTCGAAACGTGTTGAATCACTGACGTCCGGCACGGTCCCGGGCCCGGGGCGGACCGGTCGCCGCCGGATAGAATCTCCCTGAAGAAAAGGAGCCACCTATGATGTTTCGTCGCCGCTTCGGGCTCGCGGGCCTGGCCCTCGCCGCGTCGGCGCCGTTCTTTGCCGCAGCGCCCGGCCGCCCGTCGAAGCAGTACACGATAGAGCAGTTTCTCGCGACGACCGCGATCTCCGAAGCCTCTTTCTCGGCGGACGAGAAGAAGATTCTCTTTTCCTCCAACAAGACCGGCATTTACAATGTCTACTCGATTCCCGTGGCGGGCGGCGAGCCGGCGGCGATCACGAGCTCCACGACCGACACGACGCTCGCCGTCTCGTATTTTCCGAAAGACGACCGGGTGCTCTATACGCGCGACAAGGGGGGCGACGAGAAGAACCACCTCTACGCGCGAGAGCGGGATGGCTCGGAGAAGGACCTGACCCCGGGAGAGAACCTGAAGGCGAGCTTCGCGGGCTGGACGCGCGCCGGCGACGCCTTCTACGTCCAGAGCAACGAGCGCGACCCTCGCTTCTTCGACCTCTACCGCTACGAGACGAACGGGTACGCCCGCAAGCTCTTCTACAAGAACGACACGGGCTATCAGGTGGGCGCCGTCTCGGACGACGGGCGCTGGGTGGCGCTGGCGAAGCCGCGGACGACCGCCGACAGTGACATCTCCCTGTGGAACGCCGCCACGAACGAGACCAAGCTCATCTCGAAGCATGAGGGGGTCGCGAACTACAGCCCGGAGGCGTTCGACCCGGATTCGAAGGCGCTCTACTACACGACCAACGATGCCTCCGAATACAACCGCGTCAAACGCTACGACCTCGTGACCGGCAAGCACGAGGAAGTCGAGCGGGCGGACTGGGACGTTTCCTCCACCTTCTTCTCGCATAACGGCCGGTACCGGGTGACTGCAGTCAACGAGGACGGGCGCACGGCGCTCCGCATCCACGACGGCAAGACGGACCGGCTCGTCGCGGTCCCCAATCTGCCTGCGGGCGAGATCGGCTCGGTCCGGATCTCCCGGAGCGAGACGAGGCTCGCCTTCCAGTTGAACGCGGATCGGGGGCCGAACAACCTCTATGTCTTCGAATTCGGTGGAAAGGCTCCGATGCGGCTGACGGACACGCTGTCCCGGGACATCGACTCCGAGGACCTCGTCGAGGCGCAGGTCGTGCGCTTCTCCTCGTTCGACGGCATGACGATCCCGAACATCTTCTACAAGCCGCACCAGGCCTCGGCGCAGGCGAAGGCGCCCGCGCTGATCTGGGTCCACGGAGGTCCCGGCGGCCAGACTCGCCGCTCCTACAGCCCTTACATCCAGTACCTGGTCAATCACGGATACATCGTGCTCGGGATCAACAACCGCGGCAGCTCCGGCTACGGCAAGACCTTCTTTACCGCGGATGACAGGAAGCACGGCCACGAGCCGCTCTCCGACTGTGTCGCCGCCAAGAAGTACCTGCAGGGCCTTCCCTACGTCGACCCCGACCGCATCGGCATCATTGGCGGCAGCTACGGCGGCTACATGACCCTCGCGGCGCTGACGCTCCAGCCCGACGTGTTCGCCGTGGGCATCGATCTCTTCGGCATCTCCAACTGGGTCCGGACCCTCGAATCGATCCCGAAGTGGTGGGAGTCGCAGCGCGAGGCGCTCTACCAGGAGATCGGCGACCCGGTGAAAGACCGCAAAATGCTGCTCGCCGTCTCGCCGCTCTTCCACGCCGATCAGATAAAGAAGCCGCTCATGGTCCTGCAGGGGGCCAACGACCCGCGGGTCATAAAGCCGGAGTCCGACGACATCGTCGCCGCCGCCAGGAAGAACGGCGTGCCGGTCGAGTACGTCGTCTTCGCCGACGAAGGGCACGGCTTCACCAAGAAGAAAAACCAGATCGAGGGCTGGAAGGCGATCCTCGACTTCCTCGACAAACACCTGAAAGGCGCGACTTTCGGCCGCGGCGGTCGCGTTGCGACCGGCAGCCGAGAGATTCCAAAGGCCTCGGTCGCCTGGCCCCGGTTTTGAGTTAGACACGACGCCTACGTCCATTTTTCAGCAGCCTGGCAACGTGCGCTGGCCGGCAACGACGAACCGCCGGCCGCGCTGGATCGAACCGGAGCGAGCGTGCCGCCGCTGATAGTCGACTCGAGCCACCCCGGAGCCGCGCCCGGACCGGACGTGGCGGCGCGCGCCGTTTTGCCGTGGCCGTTGCGCTTGTACCTGCTCCTTCCCGGAGGTCTCGTCGGCGCCTTCGTCTTCTCGGCGCCCTGGACTCTGGCGGGCAAGCGCGTCGACAGGCTGACTCCGGTGCTGGCCACGGGATTGCTTCTCGTCCTCCTCGCGGCACTCTACGGACCCTGGCGTCAAGCTCTGCGGGCGGCTCTCCTCGACCGGAGTCCGGTCTTCGGATCGCGGACGTCGCTCCTTCTTTTCGGCGGCAGCGCGGTATTCCTGTTCCGCGTGGTGTTGTCGCGGTATGACGGGCTCGAGGTCAATGCGTGGGACTTCTCCGTCTACGAATTCGCGGTTCGAAGCTCGAGCGCGGCGACCGTCCTGTTCTCGCCGCTCGAAGGCCGGTCCCAGCTCGGGACTCACGCGAGCTACCTGCTCTTCGTTTTCCCGCCGCTCTACGGACTGTGGAGCACCCATCTCTGGCTGCTGGCCGCTCACGTCGCGGCGATCGCCGGCGCGATCGTCGCGGCCTTCGCGGTTTGCCGCCGGATCCTGCGGGACGATCTCGCGGCGCTTCTGGTCGCTGTGGCGTTCCTGCTCAACACGTACACCGCAAAAATGGTCCAGTACGTTTTTCATGCCGAGGTGTTTTATCCGGTCTGCCTTTTCCTGACGGCGCTCGGCGTAGTCCGGAAGAAGCGGGCCGTCTTCTTCGCCGGCGTCCTGCTCACGGCGCTCGTGAAGGAAGACTCGGTCCTCGCGCTCCTCGGGATCTGCTCGGCCGGCCTGATCCTCGACAGGGGTCTCTGGCGCTGGTGGCTGGCCGGCGCGGCCCTCGCCGTCGCGGGGTTCTCTATCGGCTCGTTTCTCGTGATCCCGCACTTTGCCGCGACTGTTCCGGGTCAGCCCTGGTACGCGCCGCTCTGGAGCGCGTACGGACCGACCCCCCTTCGCGCCGCTGTCGGGATGCTTCGCCATCCGCTGAAGGTGGCCGGCGACGTTGGACGATCCGGCGTGGTGGGCCTTCTGGAAACGCTCGGGTTCCTTCCCCTTGCGGGGTACGAGTGGCTCGTCGCGGCGCTGCCGGCCCTGCTGGTCTACGGCGTGTCGAACGGCGGGCGGGGCGGCCTCGCCCAGTTTTCGATCTACTACTCGGCCGCGGTTTTTCCGTTTCTCCTGCTCGCCGCGGCCCGGGGCCTGGCCCGGATCGGCGCGTGGAGCAGATCGGGCGCAGGACGGCGGAGGGCAATGCGTCTGGGCGCGATCGGGCTTCTCTTCGTCAGCGCGCTGGATGGCGCGAGCTATGTGTTCTTCTTCCCGAAGCCCTCACGCCTGGACATCGCATCCCTGGGCCTCCCCGCGGACGCCCGGGTGCGGGCGCAGGGCGCCCTGCTGCCGCACATGCCCCTGGACGCACGCGCCGAGCCGCTGACGTCTCTGGCGATCGAAAGCCACACCGCGGAAACGGTCCTGCTCGACCTCGGCGCCAACCCGTACCCCTTTTCGGCGGAGGACCTCCGCGATTACGCCCGCCGCCTTCAGGCTTCCGGTTTTCGGGTCCGCCGGACCTCTCACGGACTCCTGCTCGCCTCGCCGCCCCTTCCGAAATAGACTGTATTGCCGGCTCCGGCCGACCCTGGCCGACCTGGCCGACCTCACTGCTGTCCAAGATCGCCGTAGTTGAGGCAGCCGGGTGTCGTGAAATCGAGAGTTTTCGAAAGGTGGACAGGGTGATTTGGGACAAGGTTGTCCGGGTGTCACGACGTGAGCTGTCCAAGAGGGGCGAGGAGAAGAAGGAACTGTTCGGGAGGCGGGATCAGGGGTGGCGTTTCGTTTGGATTGTTGAGCCAGGCCGTGAGGTCACGGTAGGTGAAGAGGTTGAGTCGGAGCATGGCGGCGAGGTTGGAGAGGGACCAGTTGGCGCGGGAGAGGAAATGGAGCCATTTGAGGATGAGCAGAGCGAGCAGAGCTGTCCAAATCTGAATGCGTAGGGCGTTCTCGGTGGTTCCGACGAAGGTCTTGATCTTGAGGTTCTGCTTGAGGGTCTTGAAGAAGAGTTCGATCTTCCAGCGTTCCTTGTAGATCCCGGCGATGGTGGTGGCGCCGAAGTCGAGGATGTTGGTGAGCAGGCTGATCTGTCGCTGATTCTGCTCGTCCCAAACGATGACGCGGCGAAGGGGGACGGGGAATCTCTGGCGTGACGTGAGCTCGATGGACCGTCGGACGAGCTGATCGGCGAGGATGTTGCGGTTCTGAGGCAACTCGCGTTTGGTCGATCCGATCAACTCCAGGTTCGTTTTGGTGCGGGTGACCCAGAAGACTCCAGCCCGGGACCAGTCGGCCAGCAGGTTGTAGTCGATGTAGGCGCGATCCAAAACCACGATGGAACCGGGGGAAAGCTTGAACTGACGGGCGCAGCGAACATCCGCCTGGTGGGCCTTCGTGATCAACAGATACTCGGGCAGGTAATCGTCATGGGAGAGCAGGACGTGGAGCTTGACGCCTCCCTTCAGCCTCCGGAATTTCGCCCAGGGAAACAGGGACAGGCACAGAGAGACATGGACAAGCAGGAACTCGACAAAGCGGCCGTCGTCGCGGCGCTCAACCGGATCGTGGAGACAGAGCTGGCCGGCGTCGTGCGCTACACGCACTACTCGCTGATGATCTTCGGCTACAACCGCATCCCGATCGTCTCCTGGATGCGCGGGCAGGCCACCGAGTCCCTCGGGCACGCCCAGGAAGCCGGCGAGAAGATCACGCACTTGGGGGAGCACCCATCGCTCTCGATCGGGCCCCTTCTCGAGACCCACCGCCACGACCTGGGCGACATCCTGCGTGAGTCCCTTGAACACGAAAAGGGGGGCCTCCAGCTCTACCGCGACCTACTCAGGCTCGTCGAAGGCCGTTCCGTCTTTCTCGAGGAGTACGCCCGGCAGATGGTCTTCCAGGAGGAGACCCACGTCGGAGAAGTCGAGAAAATGCTG
>Ga0209009_1000299_pt1 | contig 19590 bp, 22 predicted proteins | sample BlaSpr_A8_OM3_M2_FD_187979 | JGI IMG/M metagenome (GOLD analysis project Ga0209009, IMG submission 187979) | Forest soil microbial communities from Thunder Bay, Ontario, Canada - Black Spruce, Ontario site 2_A8_OM3_M2 (SPAdes) (version 2) | ecosystem: Environmental > Terrestrial > Soil > Boreal... | reverse complement strand
TCGTCTCCATGTGGACGTCTACGCCGGCGGTATGCACGGCGCGGTCCTGGAGGGTCCTGATGAGCTCGAGCCCGGTGCGGTCCCCGATGTGGGCCAGGCGCGGATAGGTGTGCGCACCAAAAGGTCGCTGGTGGATGCGCCCCTGCCAGGTACGGTCGAAGACTGCGCCCCAGCGCTCGAGCTCCAGGACACGGTCCGGCGACTCCTTGGCGTGAATCTCGGCCATCCGCCAGTCGTTGATGAGCTTGCCGCCTTTCATCGTGTCGGCGAAATGCACCTCCCAGGAGTCCTGATAGGCAACGTTGTGCATGGCCGCGGCCACTCCCCCCTCGGCCATGACCGTGTGGGCCTTGCCGAGCAGCGACTTGCAGACGACCAGCACTCGCGCGCCCGCTTCGGCCGCCGCGACCGCCGCGCGCAGGCCGGCGCCTCCCGCTCCCAGGATGAGGACGTCTGTCTCGACCGTCTCGTATACGTGCTCGCTCACGAGATCCACCTGAAATCGGTCAAGACGTGGTTGATCAGCAAGCGGATGTAAATGTCGGTGGCGGCGACCGAGACGAGACTCGCCCACGCCCACTGGTCGTGCTTGATGTTGAGCACCGTCACGCCCCTCCACAGCTTGTGCCGGGCGCGAGCCGCGAGCGAGCACGAGAAGCAGTCGAGGTCTCCGCCGGCCAGGTGCCTGAAGGCGTGACAGCCGAACGTGTACCCGGACAGCAGGAGCACGTTGGCGAGCATCAGCACGCTGCCCAGGCCGATGCCGAACCGGCCGCCGAAGTCGAACGCGATGATGGCGTCGAACCAGAGGAAGGCGACCTGGACCACCGTGGCGTAGAACGCGAACCGGTGGAAGTTGTTGAAGACCCACGGGAACGCCGTTTCGCCGCGATAGCGACGTCCGGCGCGCTCCGGCACCGCGCACGAGCGGGGATGCCCGAAAAAGCTTCGGAAGTAGGCCTTGCGGTAGTAGTAACAGGTGAGGCGGAAGACCAGCGGCGCCCACGCCACCCAGACGCCGGGCGGGATCGGTCCGACCTTGATCAATGGCGAGTAGAACGGGCTGAGGTACGGGGCGTAGTAGCCGTCGTTCTGGAAGAACACGACCCAGATGGCGAAGATGCCGAAGAGGCTGAGCGCCACGACCACGAAGGCGGGATAGAGCCAGCTCGGCAGCCTGCTGTACGGGTTTTTGACGCGTTCGCGGCCTGCGGACCGCGACGCGGCTACCGGTTCTGAAAGCGCCAATGCCGGCTTATCTAACTACGACTCAGATGAAAAGTGTGATCGCGCCCTGCGCGTCGGCCAGAGCCTTGGTCGCGCCGGCCGGGTCCTCGAGGCCGTCGATGAGGTCCTCACGCTTCAACCCAAGCAGGTCCATGGTCATCTGACACGGGATCAGGTGGACGCCCATCTCCTTGGCCGCCTCCATCAGCTCGTGGGGGCTGGCGACGTGGTGCTCCTTGGCCAGGTGGTTCATCATCGCGGGCCCCGCCCCGGCGAAGTTCATCTTCGACAGCTTAAGGTGCTGGTCACCGCCGCGATTCATTGTCGACAGCATCTTCTGCATCCAGTTCTCGCCCGTGATGCGGACCTGGTTCTTGACCAGCGGGAAGAGGCCCCAGAACGTGAAGAAGACGGTGGTCTCCTTGCCCATGGCCGCGCCGGTCGTCGCCAGGATCAGGGTGGGCCAGATCTTGTCCAGCTCACCGCTCCAGGCAAAGATCACCAGTTTCTCGGCCTGCTCCGGCTTCTTCTCGGCCAACTGCTCCACGAACTGCGCCAGTGGCGGCTTTTCGATGGTGTTGACGCTCATGTCAGATCTCCTTCTTCTTGAGGATGAAATGGAAAACGGCGCCGTCTTGCGTAGACTCCACCAGCGGGTTGCCGGTCGCCCTTGCCCACGCCATGAAGTCGGGCACCGAACCTGGGTCGGTGGCGAACGCCTCGAGCAGATCGCCTGGAGCCAGGGCCTTCATCGCCTTCGCCGTCTTGATGATCGGCATCGGGCATGAAAGCCCTTTCAGGTCGAGCGTAGTCGCGATCGTGATGCTCATGCCAACTCTCCTTGCTAAGGCAGGCGTCCCTGCGGGACCGTGTGCCAGTACGTCTTGTTGAACAGCGCCTTCGCCCAATGCCACCGCCGCGCTGGCGACGGCGAGACAGGCGGGTGGTCGTAATCGAATCGGATCGTCGTCGCCTTTCCCTGTCCGGTTTCCAGGAAGCACATGACCTTGCCGTCATAGACATGTGCTGGAGGAGCTTCGCCTTTCACCTCAGCGGCGATCTCGGCCGCGGCGACGGTGGCCTCGTAGTGCGCAACCGAGCCGCTCTTGGAGATCGGGATGCTCGTGGTGTCGCCGATCGCCCAGATGTCCGGGAGCTGCGCGTGCTTCAGCGTGTTCTTGTCCACCGGCACCCAGCCTCGCTCATCCCCGAGGCGCGAGCTCTCGATCACCTGCTGGCCGCGATGTGGCGGCACCAGGATGAGGAGGTCGTAGCCCATGGTCTCGCCCTCGAGCGAGGTGACAGTCTTGGCGACTGGATCGACCGATTCGACGTTGAAGAATCCGGTGAGCTCGATCCCGCGCTCGGCGAGGATCGGCTGGACCAGCTTCGAGGTCGCCTCGATGGTGAAGGCCCGGTTGAGCGGAGACAGGAGCTTGATCTCCGTTTTGTCGCGGATGCCACGCGCCCTCAGGTAGTCGTCGAGCAGAAACGCGAACTCCACGGGGGCGGGCGGGCACTTGTAGGGAATGCCCGCGACGCCGATGACGATGGTTCCCTTGTTGAAGGCCTCCAGTGCCGCGAACAGACGCTTCGCGCCGGCCAGCGTGTAGAAGTCGTATGCGCCCAGCCCGCCAGGAACCTCGCCCATCATCGTGCGACTGCCGGTGGCGAGCACCAGGTGGTCGTACTGAAGCCGGCGACCTGACTCGAGGAGCACCATGTGCGCGGCCGCGTCGACGCGGGTCGCGCCGTCGATCACGAGCGACACGTCGTGTCGCAGCAGCTGCGACTCCGGCCGCTGAAGCGCCGCCGGCTGCTCCAGCCCGATGGCGACGTACAGGAAGCCCGGCTGGTAGACGTGGATGCCCGTCGCGTCCACGATCGTCACATGCGCTCGGCCCTGGGTCTGCTTGGCGACCAGGTTGGCGACGATCGTGCCGCCCACCCCGCCACCGATGACAACGATTTCAGCGCCCATGGTCACCTCGCCTTGCGCACGACGAAGTGCGCATAGTTCGCGTCCTGAACGACTTCCACCAGCTCGTGCCTGGCCTTGGCAACCCAGGCCGGGATGTCTGTCCTGGAGCCCTCGTCGCTCGAAAGCACCTCGAAGACCTGTCCCACCTGGCCCTGCCGGATCGCGCCGATCAGGTTCATCAGCGGGCCTGGGCAGGCCATCCCACGGGCGTCGATCGTCTTGTCGATCTGGATTGCTGACATGGCTTGACTCCTTCAGATGAATACGACCTGGCCGTCCGAGGCCGAGGCCATGAATGCCGCGACGCCTTGTATCCCGTCGACGATCGGGTCAAGGTCTGCCTTCCTCAGGTGGAACATGTCCATCGAGAGCGCGCAGGCCTGGATGTCGACCTCTCCGACGTCCTTGGCCTGGCGCAGGAGCTCGCTCCAGTGCTGGCCAGGGTGGGCCCTGACCACTGGCGCCTGCGCGTCTGTCGCCTCGGGCGAAAGCCTGTGGTCGTCATTCACGCGGCCGGCCCTGAACGCGTCCAGCGCGTAGTACTGCAAGAAGATGTTGACCGGGCGGCCCATCGCCGCAGCGCCCACCGCCAGCACCGACGCGGCGGTCAGCTTGTCGTCCGTGCCCGAGAAGAGCACCAGCGAGAGCGGCTTCTCCTGTTCTTCCATCTCAGTGATTCCTCTTCCTCAGTGTGCGATCTCGCACCAGCTGCCGGTTAGGGCACGAGGGCCTTGCTGCGAGGGGCCATGGGACTCCCAATAAAAAGAGAACTCCGGCGGGCCGAGCCCGCCGGAGTTTGCCGTCCTGGAACAGCCGTCAGGCAGTGACTTTCTGCCCGGCCTTGACTTTCACCGACTCGGGCTTGCGCACGGCGATGAAGAGCTCGAAGACCATGGCGCCGATGACGCCGAGGGCTGCGATCAGAAGTCCGATTCCCGCGTACGTCGTGTAGAGGCCGAGCGTCCACCAGCCCCACGAGTTGAGGAGCGTGGCGCGCAGCATCTCGCCAGTGAAGAGCGTGGTCTTCTGACCGTTGAGTGTCGCGACGTTGGCCTGAAGCGTTGCGTAGTTAGGGTCCGTCTTAGACGCGGCTGCAAGCGCGGCGTTCGCGGCCGAGATCTTGGTGCCGATCGAGGCGTAGGTCGAGCCGCCTGCGACACCCTCTAGGTGCTTGCCGAGGAAGTCGTTGGCGTAGATCCTCGCCTGGTTACCGTCGGTGACCTGGTTGCCGGCCTGGTCCCGAATCTCCTGCGGGAACTCCGCCGGGTCCAGCGCGCCGCCGGCCTTGATCTGGTCGGTGCCTGGGAAGAAGACCTGCTGAGCGGTCAGCTGGTCCTTGACCATCCCGGTCACGAAGCTTCCCTCGTAGAAAAGGAAGCCCGAAGCTCCCGCGAGGATGATGACCATCATCGCCTGAAGAGAAACGATTCGCCACCTAATTGCCTTGTTCATGTTGTTTCCTCCTGGTTTTTTGCCTCTTGCGAGGTTTTGATTGAGATTTGGACGGCTCTTGATGCTTAGTCAACAGGCCGCCGAGATCGGTGACGCCTGCCATACGGCATGGGCGACGTGGTGCTTGGTCCCGCTCCAGAGGGGCCTTTCGGCCATGAAAAAGGGGCCGGAGAGCTTCCGGCCCCTTCCATATGGGGGGAGGGAGGGTCAGGCCTTGACGGGCAGCTTGACTGGCTTGACGGGCGCCGTCACAGGGATCGTCTTCGCCTGTGGGGCGCCGTTGGCGCCGGCAGGACGCGGGATGCTGATCTCGAGCACTCCGCTGTCGTACACGGCTTTGATCTCGCTCTCCTTGACGCCCTTGGGCAGAGAGACGTGGCGCTCGAAGAAACCGTAGCCGGTCTCCTTTCGGTAGTAGCCGGTTTCCTTGACCTCCTTGTCGAACTTGCGCTCGCCGGTCACAGCAAGCTCACCCGCTTCGAGCTTGACGTGGATGTCCTTGGGGTCCATGCCCGGCAGGTCCATCCGCACGACCAGGTCTCCGTTGCGAGCGAAGACGTCGGCGGTCGGGATGAAGTGCTTGCCCGGAGTCAGCGCAAGCAGCGGACGGAACGGCCACGGGCCGGTCAACGTGCGGAAGAACTCCGCAAACGGCGCGTCGAGCCCAACGAGCTCATCTGAAACAGTTCGAGTAGTCATCGTTGCACCTCCATCTGCAATGGACTGTTGACTCGACACCAACGTACGAGCCGGTAGGTGCGAGGAAAAGGGCCATCCGTCACGGGCAGATCGGGACGCGCTGCAATGAGCCAGGTTGCCTGACCGAACGGGGTCGATCGGCCCTGCCTGGCCCGGCACGAATCGCGCCACGCTGGGCATCACGATGGTGGACTGTTTCGTGAAGCTTCGCGACGGCAGGCGCCTCGCCTATTCGGAGCTGGGCGATCCAGACGGAATGCCCATCTTTCACCAGCACGGCATGCCTGGCTCGCGTCTCGAGCATGAGGCGGAGCCCGAGCTCTACCGCTCGCTGGGCGTCCGCGTGATCACACCCGATCGACCCGGCTACGGGCTGTCGGATCCCGACCCTCACAGCCCCCTGCTCGATTGGCCGTCAGACATCGAGGAGCTCGCAGACCACCTTGGCATCTCGCGATTCGGCATCAGCGGCCTTTCTGGTGGCGGCATCTATGCGCTGGCTTGCGCGGCCGCCATCCCGGAGCGCCTGACCGACGTTGTCGTGACCGGGTGCCCAGGTCCGATGCAGCGGTCAGGCGCGAAGACCGGCATGCGTTTCATGACCCGCGCCGGGGTGTGGCTGGGCGCTCGCACCCCCTGGCTGCTCGAGGCCGGCGCCACGTTTGTCAGCCCGGTCGTTCGCCGCTTTCCCGAGTTCTTTGTCGACCATTTCCATGAGGGAGTGCCACCGGCCGACCGGCGGTGGCTCTCCATGCCATCGGTCAACCGGCAAGCCGCCGACACGGTGCGCGAAGCGTTTCGCTCGGGCGTGTGGGGCTACGTGCAAGACATTCAGGTGCTTGCCCGAGCGTGGGGTTTTACGCTCGAGGACATTCGGGTCCCGGTGCACCTGTGGCACGGGAACGAGGACGCGGTCATCCCGCTCCACCACGGCCGCTACCTGGCTTCGGTCATCCCCGGCGCCACGCTTCGGATCTGCCCGGGCGAGGGCCACATGTTGATGTGGAACCACCTCTCAGAGATCCTGATCGAAGCAGCCGGGATGCCGTCGCAGCCTGAATCGCAGCGACGGCTCCCAGCCCTGCACTCATAGCACGAGCGAAACCGACTTCTTCGACTCCACCTTGGACTCGACTTTGGAAGCGAGCGACGCCGCCCAAGCGGCCGCGCGCTCCACCTCGCCCGGCTCCAGCACAGGCAGCTTGCCGCTGACAAAGAAGCTGACCTCTGGCGCGATCAGTTTGGCTCGCGCCTGGTGCAGCCTCTGCGCGATTCCTGCGGCGGCTGAGCCAGAAAGCCACTCGGGCCATCGCAAGCGCGTGTCGAATGCGGCAGCCGCCACACCGACCAACTGATCCTTTCCGACGTGGTCGAAGAACTGGGCGACCGGCTCGGTGATCCTGTGGGCCTCCGTGGGACCTCCGACGACGACAAGGTCCAGCTGCTCGGGAAGAACTTTTCGAGCGTCTTCCGCAGACACGAGCTGCACGACCCCATGCCGGCCGAGCTCGAAGGCAATCGCCTCCGCGAGTTTGTGCGTGTTGCCATGACGCGATCCGTAAACGACAAGGCTGTTCATCTCATTACCTCCGAGGCCGACTCTGGATCCCGGCCGCGTTTGCCGCCAGGGCCAGGTGTCACCGGTTGCGAGGGACTCCCTGACCCTTGGCTGCGCGGATCGTCCCTGACCTCGTGGGTCGAACAGCACTCGCCCCGTGCGCGGCCGCGACCTAGGCTCGGCGCGGAGGTGAAAAGACCATGAGGCTTTTCAAAGATGTGTGGGCGACCCTGATCACGGCCATCGGCTTGACCCTGGCCCTTTCCGTCACCCAGGGCTGGAACTGGCCATTCCTGTCCAGCCCGCGTGCCGGGATCGTCGCGCTGGGGGTGGTCGGCCTCGCCGTCTGCGGCACCAGTGGTTGGGCTGCGTCTGAGTTCTCGATGAGGGACCCGTTCATGCTCGTTGCCATCGTGACGGGCATCGTGCTGCTCGGCGCCGGCGTGATCGGCTTGTTCGCAAACACGCTGCCGTACCTCGTCGTGATGATGGGCGCGACCGGATTGCTCTGGCTCATCGCAACGATCCGGCACCTGGTCCAAAGCGGAGCCCGCGCCACGCTCGCACCGACGGCCTAGGCGTTCCATAGATTCTTGGGAGGTATTTGAGATGAAAAAGTCGACGGTCACGAGAACCTGGCTCGCCGGGTTGGTGCTGCTTGCGGTGGGGCTTCTCGTCGCCGGCCTCAGCGTCGCGCTGATGCTGGCGTATGGCGGCACCTTCACCAGGGCCTCGGCCGGCAACGGATATGACTTCGTGCCCAGCTACGACGGCTTCTTCTGGACGACGGTCGGCATCATCATCGCCGGGTTCGCCGTCGCGGCGGTCGCCGGGCTGGTCCAGCTCGCGGCATGGATCGGAGCTCTCGTCAACACCTATCAGATGCAGGACAAAACATGGTTCGTGGTCCTGCTGGCGGGTGGGGTGCTGGGACTCGCGTTCGGTTTGATCGGCTTCGCGGCGATGGTCGCCTACCTGATCGCGGGGCCCGACGGAATGGCCGCTGGACAGCCACGCAACCTATCGCCGGCCGCGCGTCCTTCGAGTCTTGCCCCAACCAGCTGATTCATGAATGGAGCCGGGCGGCCTCGCAGCCGCACCGGCTCCAGGTCCGGCTATCGACCCGGTTTGCCCGACCGCAGCCACTCCCCTGGACGCACGCTCCACCGCGAAGCGATTCGTTCAATTCTCTGGATTGCTTCCGGCGGCCTCCAGCGCGCCACCGGTAGAGGCGGCCGCGACGGACTCCGCCCGAAGAAGAAAGACTTGCCGAGCTCGACAAGCGCCAGGTACACGACCACCATCATCGCGAGGATCGCAAGGAAACCCAGTGGCAGCGGCGTGAAACCAAACCACTTGCCCAGTGGCGTGTACGGCAGGGCGAGACCGACCGCCACGCTGCCGATGGTGCCGGCGGTCAGCGCCAGCCCGGCACGGCTCCGAAAGAACGGCGAGCGGCGGGTGCGTATGACGAAGATGACCAGGCTCTGCGTGGCCAGCGACTCCGAGAACCAGGCGGTCTGAAACAGGCTGCCGCGTGCATGAAAAACGAACAGCATCACGCCAAAGGTCAAGAAATCGAAGATCGAGCTGATTGGACCGAAGAAAACCATGAAACGGCGGATCAACCGGATGTCCCACTGCGCTGGACGCTGCAGCAGCTCCGGGTCGACCCGGTCGGTTGGGATCGTCATCTCGCCGGTGTCGTAAAGCAGGTTGTTGAGCAGGATCTGGGTCGGCGTCATCGGCAGAAAGTTCAAGAGCAGTGAGCCGCCCGCGGCGCTGAACATGTTGCCGAAGTTCGACGACGTCCCCATCAGGACGTACTTCATGGTGTTGGAAAAGATGCGGCGGCCCTCGAGCACGCCGCCGGCAAGGATCCCGAGGTCCTTCCCGAGCAGCACGATGTCAGCCGCGTCTTTGGCCACCTCGCTGCCGGTATCCACCGAGATGCCGACGTCTGCATCCCGCAGTGCGACGGCGTCGTTCACTCCATCACCGAGGAAACCGACGTCCTTGTTGAGGCCGCGCTGGGCGACGATGATTCGCGACTTCTGGTCCGGCGAGACGCGCGCGAAGATACCGGTGCGTGGAATTCGCTCGAGCAACTCCTGGTCGGTGAGCTTCTCCAGCTCCGGGCCGGTGATCGCCTCGCCGAAGTCGAGGCCGAGCGAGCGGCAGACCGACTCGGCGACGAGCACGTTGTCTCCAGTGACGATCTTGACCTGAATCCCGAGGAGCTTGAGCTGCGCAAGCGACTCGGCCGCGTCGGCCTTGGGCGCGTCCAGAAAGGTGATGAATCCTTTGAGCTGGAGGTCTCGCTCGTCGGCGAGAACGCACCGTTCAGCGCCCTGCCAGGCGCGGCTGGCCACGGCGACCACTCGCGCCCCCGAGCCGAACAGCCGGTCCAGCGTCGCCTGCGCGTCGGGTGGAACGTCGAGACACCGCGGCAGAACCGATTCAGGCGCGCCCTTGGTGATCAATAGCTTTGGGCCGTCGGGGGTGGCGACCAGTGCCGACATCAAGCGACGCTCGTGGTCGAAGGGCAGTCGATCGACCTGCTGATAGCCTGGCGGTGGAGCGGCGGTCGCCAGCAGCGCCGCGTCAAGAGCGTTGCCGGACGCGGCGAGGTCCGCGCTGTCACCTGGCGCGCACAGGAGCCCGAGCCGCAGCACCTCGTCATTGGGCGCACCGGATGGATCAATCGCCTGCTGAAAGCTGATCCGGCCCTCGGTCAGTGTGCCGGTCTTGTCGGTGAAGAGGATCTCGATGTTGCCCAGGTCTTCGATGCTGATGAGCCGCTTGACCACGACGCTCTTGCGCGCGAGGTTGCGGGCCCCGGACGCCAGGCTGATGGTCACGATCGCCGGCAGCAGCTGCGGCGTGAGCCCGACTGCGATCGCCAGCGAGAAGAGAGCCGATTCCAGGATCGAACGACCCAACAGCGAATTCGCCAGGAAGATCCCGCCCGCAAGGATGGCCGTCACACGGACGAGCAGGATCGAGAAGCTGCGCAGCCCACGCTGGAAAACGGTTTCCGGCTGGCGCTCGCCCAACCGGATCGCGATCTTGCCGAAGGCTGTGCGCGGGCCCGTCTGCACGACGATCCCGCTACCGGACCCGCCGCGCACCGTCGTTCCCATGTACGCAATCGACCGGAGCCCAAGCTCGACCAGGTCGGCCCCCTGCTCTGGCTCCGCGCGCTTTGTCTTCGGCATCGCCTCGCCGGTCAGCACCCCTTCGTCGCACTCGAGCTCACGTGCATCGAGCAACCTGAGATCCGCCGGAACGAGGTCTCCTGGCCTGAGAAGCACAACGTCACCCGGCACGAGCTCGGTGACGTCGAGCGTCAACTGCTTGCCGTCTCGGATGACAAGCGCCAGGTGGCGGATGCTCGCGTGCAGCGCTTCGACAACGCGTTCGGATCGGTATTCGTTGAAGAATCCAAGCCCGACACTGAGGCCGACGATGGCCAGGATGATGAAGGCGTCCGTCCGCTGGCCGACGATCAGAGACACGATCGTTGCGGCTGCGAGGAGGATGAGCAGGGGGTTGCGCAGCTGGCGTCCGAGCACCGCGAGCGGCCGGGCGCCGTGGCTGCGGACGGCGTTCGGGCCGAAACGGTCGAGGCGCGCCTTCGCCTCGGCGCTGGTGAGCCCGGACTCGGAGCTGCCCAGAACGCCGGCCAGCTCGACGGGGCTCATCTGCGCGGCCGCCATCAGGTCGAGGCCCGAGATTGCGGGCGACGTCTCCGCCGCAGGAATTGCCACGGGCCTCATTTAACTCTCGCCGTCCGCGCCGCCGGAATGGTAGGGCCAGGCGGCACCCGTTCGGGAGGTATGTCGTACCTGTCGTCCACCACCAGGATGACCCAGCCTGGTGACGTGCCCGAATCCCGCCGCCGACCCGAAGCCGAGAGCCCACCGCTGGCAGGAAGTCCAGCGACGATTCTTCTCATCGTTCTGGCCGCTGTCGTGGCGGGCGGTGTCCTGTGGCTTGTGGGGCTCCACTGGGCAGCTGACATCGCATGGGCCGCGGCTGTGGTGCTGGCACTGATCCCTCTGACCATCTCTGTGGCGCGCGATCTACTTCATCGCGAAACCGGGGTGGATCTCATCGCGCTGCTCGCGATGGCGGGCTCTCTGAGCCTGGGCCAGTACCTGGCCGGGGCGGTAGTGGGCTTGATGCTCTCGGGCGGTCAGGCGCTCGAAAGGTACGCGGGCGCCCGCGCCCGCCGCGAGCTGTCCGCTCTTCTCGCGAGGGCACCGCGGGTCGTGCACCGCTACGAACATGGCTTTCTTACAGCGCCCGAAGTCGGTGACGTGAGAAAGGGCGACCTGTTGCTCGTGAAGCCCGGCGAGGTGGTCCCGGTCGATGGGGTGCTCACCTCGCCGTCGGCGGTGCTCGACGAGTCGGCACTGACGGGCGAGTCGCGGCCGGCGGAGCGCCTGATCGGTGACACCGTGCGCAGCGGTGTCGTGAATGCCGACGCGCCCTTCGACATGCGCGCCCTGACGACAGCCGACCAGAGCACCTACGCGGGCATCGTCCGGCTGGTACGCGAGGCCGAGACTTCGAAGGCTCCCTTCGTGCGCCTGGCCGATCGATACGCGATGTGGTTCTTGCCTTTGACTCTTGGCGTCGCGCTGCTGGCGTGGGGAATCTCGGGCAACCCGGTGCGGGCCCTCGCCGTCCTTGTGGTGGCGACGCCGTGTCCGTTGATCCTCGCTGCGCCGGTGGCAATCGTGGCGGGCATCTCGCGAGCCGCCAGCCGTGGGATCATCGTCAAAGGCGGCGGGGCGCTCGAGACGCTGGCTCGCGCGCGCACCGTGGTCTTCGACAAGACCGGCACCCTCACGTCGGGCTCGCCGAGGGTCGCGTCAGTGGAAACGTTCGGCGCGATCGGGCCGGACGAGCTGCTCAGGCTCGCGGCGTCTCTGGACCAGGTTTCGCTGCATGTCTTCGCCGGCGGCATCGTTTCGGCCGCTACCGCGAGAAGTCTCGCTCTCGAGTTTCCGGCCGAGGTCCACGAGCATGGCGGCAAGGGAATCGAGGGCGCTGTTTCCGGTCACCGGATCGCGCTCGGCCAGGCGAGATGGCTCGCCGCAGGCCGGACGCTGCCGGATGCGGCGGCCGGGCTCAGGACCCGGCTCGACACCCGCGGCGCGATGGCGGTGTTCGTCGCGGTCGATGGCACGATCGCCGGCGCGCTGGTCATCGAGGACCCGGTGCGGGCAGACACGCCCCAGGCGCTACGCGCGTTGCGGATGGCCGGCATCACTCGGATCGTGTTGCTGAGCGGGGACCGGCGGGACGTGGCGCAGGACGTCGGTGCGTCATTGGGCGTGGACACCGTTTTGTCCGAGCACACGCCGGAGCAGAAGGTGCAGGCGGTTCTGCGCGAGCGATCGGCTGGAGTGACGGTCATGATCGGCGATGGCGTGAACGACGCGCCCGCTCTTGCCGCCGCCGACGTCGGAATCGCGATGGGAGCCCGCGGGGCGACGGCCTCCTCGGAGGCGGCTGACGCGGTCATCGTGGTCGACAGGTTGGACCGGGTCGCGGAGGCGGTCTTCATCGCGCGACGCGCTCAATACATCGCGATTCAGAGCGTCATGGCCGGCATGGCCCTCTCGGGATTTGGGATGGTTCTGGCCACCTTCGGACTGCTGCCGCCGGTGGCCGGCGCCTTCTTCCAGGAGGCCATCGACGTGGCAGTGATTCTCAACGCTCTGAGGGCTTTGACCGGTGGCGACCTGCGAACGGCCGGCTCTGGATTGGGAGCCGACGCAGACCAGGTGGCGACCGGCCCCCGACAGGTCCCAGCCGCGGCAGGCCGATAGGCACTGTTACGTGATCGCGCCGAGCGAGATGGTGAGCTCGGTGAGAAATCGATGAGCTGGACTGTCGCCGATGTTATGACCAAAGACCCGGTCACCATTGGGACTGCGACATCGTTCAAGGCTTGCGCGAATATCATGCGCATCCACGAGCTGAGCGCCGTCCCCGTCGTGGATCGCGCTTGCAGGATTGTCGGAATCGTCTCCGAGGCCGACCTCCTCGCCAAGGAAGCCAGACCGGTGCGCGGCAAGGCAAAAGCGATGAAGGCGGCCGAGCTGATGACCGCGGACCTCGTTACCACGACAGCAGGCTCACCACTGGCCACCGCGGCGAGCCTCATGTTCCAGCATCACGTGAAAGTCTTGCCGGTGGTCGACCCTCAGCAGCACCTGGTCGGCGTTGTCAACCGGGCCCAGGTCCTGAAGGTTTTTCTCCGGAGCGACGAGTCGATCCGCAAAGAGGTCGTCACGAGTCTCGGTGACGCTCCGTCTTTGGCGTTCGCCGAATCGCAGATCGAGGTCAAGGACGGCGTCGTGCACGCCTATGGCGTGGCTGATGCGGACAGCGCGGCCGAACCGATCACGCGGCGGGTGATGGCGATACCGGGGGTGGTGGGCGTCAATTTTCACGCGATGCCGCTGGTGCTTGACGAGAGTTATGGCTGAGAGACGGATCACGCACCGGCTGGGCAAGAAACTGGTCGAGAGCGCCCAGCTGCGGTCGTTTCCGCAGGCCGAGCTGCCCTGGATCACGACCTTCAACCTGCGCTGGTGGCGTCACGCTCAGGAAGACATCGCAAAGCGCGCCAAGAAGCCGCGCGGCAAAGCAGGGATACCGACCTGACGTTCGCCGGTCAGCGGGATCCGATGGGCGGCCTGTAGCCCCCCGGCTCGAGTCGAATCCTGGCGTCGACGACCACCGCTCCGGCCGCGTGCACGATGAGTGGGTTGAGGTCCATCTCGGCGACTTCGGGGTGCGCTTCGACAAGGGCGCTTACACGCAGCAGAACTTCTTCCAGGGCCGGGACGTCCGCGCGCGGGGCGCCGCGGTAGCCGTCGAGCCGCGGAAAGGTCTTGAGCGACCGCACCATGCGGTCTGCGTCGCCGCTGGTGATCGGAGTGATCCGAACCGCGACGTCCCTCAGCAGCTCCGTCGCGGTGCCGCCGGCGCCACACGCCAGCACCGGTCCGAAGTGTTGGTCCTGGACGACACCGACAAGCATTTCCACACCCTCCGGCACCATCGGTTGGAGCTGGAATCCGGAGACGTGATGGCCGGCCGCTTCCAGGGCGTCCGCCATCTGCTGCGCAGCCTGCTTCACCTGCGTCGCGCCCTTGAGGTGAAGCCGGACGGCGCCGGCATCTGACTTGTGCAGCACCCCGGCCGCGGTCCCCTTCAAGGCGACCTCCTTCCCCATCCGGCTAGCTTCCCGCCCAGCCTCCTCCGGAGAACCGGCCTGGCGGGTTTCGACGAAAGGAATGCCATAGCACGCCAGCAGCTCCGCGACCGCGGGCGCCGCCATCCATCCTGCGTCCGAGGCGAGGGCTTTCGCGATGATCCCTGCAGCCTGATCCCCGTCGATGCCGGCGATCTCTTCGACCGTCTCTTCCGGCGCGGAACGCCAGGCGCCGTAACGCGAGACAAGGCTCAATGCACGCGCCGCCTCTTCGGGGAACGGGTAGTGCGGAATCCGGACGCCGCCTGCTTCGATCACGCGCGGCGCCGCCTCCTTCGACATGAACACGCTGAGCACCGGAATCGGGCGGGGCAGGCCGTGAGCGGCGCGATGTATCGCCCGCACCACCTCCGTCCCTCTTGTGATCAGCGGCGGCGTGAAGATGACGATGATGGCGTCGATCTCCTCGGAAGCAGCGAGCAAGGAGATCGCCCGCTCGTAGTCTTCGCCATTCGCCTCCGCAAGCATGTCGACCGGATTGCCGGTAGACCCTGCTGCGGGCATCGACGCGGCGAGGGTTTTGCGGACCGCCTCCGGAAGCGGCGGCACGACCAGGCCGTTGGCCTCGCACGCGTCTGCACAGAGAATCGCCGGACCGCCTGCGTTGGTCAGGATCGCAACCCGGTTGCCTGCCGGGAGCGGTTGGCTGCCGAGCAGGAGCGCGGCGTCGAACAGCTCCGCCAGGGTGTCGGTGCGGATCACTCCCGCCTGCTGGAAGAGGGCATCCACCGTGATGTCCGACGCGGACAGGAGCGCGCCGGTGTGAGACGAGGTCGCCCTGTTCCCGGCCTGGGTGCGCCCGCCCTTCACGGCCAGGATCGGCTTGGACCGGCTCACGCGCCGTGCCACGCGCGCGAACTTGCGCGGATTTCCAAACGACTCGAGGTACAGCATGATCAGGTCCGTCTGGGGATCCGCCTCCCAGTACTGCATGAAGTCGTTGCCAGAAAGGTCGGCCTTGTTGCCGACCGAGACAAAAGACGAGATCCCCGACCCGAGGGCCTGGGCGCGCGCCATGACCGCCAACCCGAGGCCGCCACTCTGGGACAGGAATCCGATGCTGCCTGCGACCGGCTGGTCAGGGGCGAACGTCGCGTCGAGGTTCACACCGGGCGCGCTGTTGATCACGCCCATGCAGTTGGGCCCCACCAGCCGCATGCCGGCCTGCCGGCAGATCTCGACCAGCTCCCGCTGAAGGGCGACACCGTCGGGGCCGGCCTCGCCAAATCCGGCCGAGATCACAACCAGCCCACGTACGCCCTTCTGGGCGCACTCGCGCGCGACCTTTGCGACGACCGCCGCGGGAACTGTCACCACCGCCATCTCGACGTCGCCGGGAACTGCCAGCACCGACGGGAACGCGGGCAGCCCTTCGATCTCGGTCGCAGCTGGGTTCACCGGGTAGACAGGGCCGTGAAATCTGTACGCGACGAGGTTGTGCACGACGGCGGCGCCGATGCTTCCGGCCTGCCGCGACGCGCCGATCACGGCAACTGAGGCGGGCGCGAGCAAGTGGGTTACGGCAGCAACCGCCGCCAGCCTTTCGCGATCCTCGAACTGGAGGATGCCTTCGGGACCGATCCTCGTCGGAAGTTCCGCATGGACCTCGCCGGGTTCGGATCGGGCATGCACCGGGAAGCCACTCTCGCGGAGCATCTGGAGCATTCGGTGGTTCTCGGGCCGCACCACCGCCTCGAGCACGTCGTACCCAGCCGCGGCTGCCGCCTCGGCCAGCTGGCCGAGCAGGATCGTGCCTACGCCCCGACCCTGGTAAGCGTCGGCCACCGCCAGGGCCAGCTCAGCTTTTCGCGGCTCGATCTCCACGTACATGGCGTGTCCGACGATCTGCGGAGGCGCACCCGCCACGGCAACGAGGCCGTAGCTGGAGGTGTAGTTGACGTTGACCATCCTCTGCACCGAGGAGTCGGCGTTGACCACCGCCGCGAAGAAGCGCAAGACACGGGATTCCAGCGACAGATCCGAAAAGAAGCGCCCGAGCTCGGCGGCGTCGTCAGCTCGAACCGGCCTGATCGTGAGGGTCGACCCGTCGCGGAGAACGACCGTCGCCTCGCGATGGGTTGGGTATGGGGCCGTCACGGCGTCAGCATGCACGGTGATTCACCTCCGCCGCCCACCGTCCTAGCGCGCTTCTCCTTTCCGGACCTGGTGACCTATGTACGCCAGGCCCCCGCCCTGCCGCTTGGCGGTGTACAGGGCGAGATCCGCATGACGCAGCAGCGCGTCCGGGTCCTCGCCATCGATCGGGTAGAAAGCCACGCCCGCGGAGACCCCCACGTCGACGTGCTTGCCACCGACGGGGTAGGCTCGCGCGACCGAGCGCAGCAGCATCCGGACTTTGCGGACCCCGTACTGAGCACCTCCGACGCTGGGAAGGATCCACGCGAACTCGTCGCCGCCAATCCGGGCCACGGTGTCGGTCGAGCGAATGCCTGCCTGGAGCTGGGCGGCGACCTTCTGGAGGACATGGTCGCCTGCGACGTGGCCGAACGCGTCGTTGACGGTTTTGAAACCGTCGAGGTCGAGCATCACGACCGCCACCGGCCGGCGGTCGCGCTCGAAGCCGAGCATCGATTGATGGAGGCGGTCAAAAAAGAGCGCGCGATTGGCGAGACCAGTCAGCGGATCATGGAGCGCCCTGTGCTTCAGGTCGTTCTCCATCCTTATCCGGTCGGTCGCATCCCGGATCGTGGCGACAATGTGGTGGCTGCCGGACCTCCCGATTGGACCGAGCGCGATATCGGCAATGAGCTCGGAGCCGTTCTTCCTCCTCAAGCGGAAATCGCGATCCGCAGGCCCCATTGGTCTTGGTCGTGGCCGGGCGGCGTAACCCCGTCGTTCGTCTCGGTGCATCGCCCGCAGGCTTGCGGGCACGAGCATCTCGATCGGGCGTCCCATCAGCTCGCTGCGCCGGTAGCCGGTCAGCCGCTCAGCCTGCCGGTTGACGTACACGATGCGGCCGGTCTCGTCCACGACAAGCACGCCGTCTGGAAGCCAGTCCAGCACGTCCGTCTCCCACGGTGAGGGCGCTCCAGAACCTCTTGAACGACTCGCGGAGTGGTCGATGTAGCGACTGTCAGGTCCCCCGTGGGACTGGGCAAGGGCCGGGGTCCCTACCCGGGTAGGGCCTTCAGGCCCTGTTGACACAAGTTGGCTTCAGGTTCAAATTGACGCCCGAGAGTCATTAGGAGAAGGAGAAATGCATGGACACACCGGCTAGTTACGTTCACTGGGGATTCATCCTGATCTCAGTACCGAACCTGATCGTGATCGGCGCTATGGTCGTTCTTTTCGCGATCGCGCTCATCGCACCGTTCCCGCACGCCGGCGAGGGTGACGATGTCGGCAACAAGTAGCCTCGGAGGCACCACGCCAGAGAAGCCCAACAGCTGGACGCTGCGCCTCCGCCAGGCGATCGACCGCCACCTTCCGATGGACCACCTTCTTCCCGACCGGCAGCCTTACTACGTCGGATCGTGGGTCTACGTCTTCGGCGTGGTCACGATCGCAGCGCTGGTCTGGGTGGTCGTGAGCGGCGTCGTCCTCTCGTTCATGGGACCCCAGTGGTGGCACGACTCGCATCTTGGGAAGTTCTTCAACAGCCTGCATTTCTGGTCGGTTCAGCTGTTCTTCATCTTCATGGTCTTGCACCTGTGGGGTCAGTACTTCATGGCCGGCTGGCGCCAAGGTCGCGCGGCGACCTGGTTGATCGGCGTGGTGACCTTCGGTATCAGCATCCTCACGGCGTTCACCGGTTACCTCTCACAGCAGAACTTCGACGCCCAGTTCATCGCCATCAACGCCAAGGACGCGATGAACTCGGCCGGCGTGGGAGCGTTCTTCAACGTCCTGAACTTCGGCCAGATGTACGGGCTGCACGTGATGCTGCTGCCGATCGGCGTGACGATCCTGGTGGCGGTGCATATCGTCCTGGTGCGCGTGCGCGGCGTAGTGAAACCCATCGACTCCGAGGGAGGCTCACGGTCGTGAAATCCATGGGCGCGACTCAAGAGGAGTACTACCGCGGCGTCCGGATGGCGCCCTATGACCTCCTCAAGGAGCTCGTGTTTGCACTTGCTGGCGTGGGCGTGCTCGCGGTGCTGATTTCGCTGGTGCTGTCCTCGCCGGACGTGGCGCCGGTGACCATCGCCACGTGGGCGCAGCAGGACCCGGTGGACCTTGTCACCACGGCCACCGGCGAGCTCGCCGGTTCGACGACTAGCGCCGGTTACGGCCCCCCATACAACTCAGCCTCCGAAGGTCAGAGCTGGGGCCCGATCGCCCCGCAGAAGTGGTTCGGAGCTCGCATCCCGATCGATTCCGCCAACTCGTTCGTCATGCAGCCGCTGCAGCGTGCAAGCTTCAGCAACACGGACCTCGGCGCGGCGCTGAGCGCCTGGCAGGGCGCCTCGGCGGATCAGCAGAGCAAGTGGCTGGACGCCTACACCAAAGCGCTGGCCGACGCGACCGTCACCGACGGCAAGGTCGTCGTGGCCACCGGCGAATACGGCCCCCTGCCGCTAATGATGTCCAACCTGCTTGGGGTCGCCCAGGCCGGCGGACTCGACGGGCTGCTTGTGATCAACGGGCGGTTTTATCAGACTGACTACACGCAGCCGCTGGTATTCATGGGCGACGGCGAATACCTGGCCGGACTTGCCGACGAGGCACACCTGACCGGCAGCCTCTGGGGAATGATGAACGAGACCGGCAGCTACCCCGGGCAGACGTGGCTGTGGCTCTACACGATGTGGTACCAGGTGTTTCCGTTCAACAGCGACACCGGGTTCATCGGCCTGAATGCAGACAATGCGGACCTGGGGATCATCATCCTCATGACGCTGCTCACGGCCGCTCTTGCGCTCGTGCCTTTCATCCCGATCCTGCGCGACATTCCGCGCTGGATCCCAATCCACCGCTTGATCTGGCGCCAGTACTACGCACCACGCAAGGTAGCGGCGCGCACCTAGGCGAATCCGTTCGCAGACAGTGAAGGGGCTGCCCAGAGCGGCCCCTTCCTTTTCTGGCCAGTCGCTACTTGGGCGTGGGCTTCTGCCGGAGGGCCTTGTCCAGCTCTTCGCCGACCTCGCGAAACGTCCCGGCCAGCGCTGTGCCAAACGATCGCGCCGCTTGCTTCGTGCTGGCCCGCACCTCAGGATCGCTGGCCGCGACGTCCAGCGAGGCGAAGAACTTCTCCGTGGCCTGCCCGATTTGCCGCAGGGCGCTGTTGATCTCCGCCGCCTTCGTGTCGTCGTCCGCGTCCTTGTAATGGCGGTGCAGCTCCGACGCCAGTGATTTCATGTCCGCCTGGAAACGGTTCCAGGCCTCTTTCGTGTTCGTGTCTGTCATCTGGTTCTA
>Ga0209009_1000298_pt1 | contig 19607 bp, 21 predicted proteins | sample BlaSpr_A8_OM3_M2_FD_187979 | JGI IMG/M metagenome (GOLD analysis project Ga0209009, IMG submission 187979) | Forest soil microbial communities from Thunder Bay, Ontario, Canada - Black Spruce, Ontario site 2_A8_OM3_M2 (SPAdes) (version 2) | ecosystem: Environmental > Terrestrial > Soil > Boreal... | reverse complement strand
GTCATACCCGCCGTTGGTGCACGATCCAATAAAGGCCTTGTCGAACGTCAGCTTCTCGAGGGCGACCTCGTCGGCGGGAAACGCATTCCCCGGGGCGAAGGGCTTGGCGATGTAGGGCACCAGCTCGGACAGATCCAGCGTCTCGTCGATGTCCCAGGCCACATCGGCGCCGGGCTCGAACGACGGATATGGCAGATCGCTGATGCCCTTGCGCCGATACCAGTCGAGCGTGACCTCGTCCGGGGCGAAGATGCCGTTCTGGGCTTCGGCTTCGGCCATCATGTTCGCGACCGTGTTTCGATATGGGATGGGCAACTGCCGATCGGCATCGACGAACTCGACGCTCATGCCCTGGGCCTGCGCTTTGCCCCACCGGCGCAGCAGGGCCAGCACGACGTCCTTGCCGCTGACCCATGGCCGCAGCTTTCCGGTGAAGACGACCCGCCGGCGCTTTGCCGGCGTGAAGTAGATGTAGCCAGTCGACCAACCGAAGCCGAGCTGGGTGCTGCCCACCCCGGTGCCAACCGCGCCGTAGGCGCCATACGCCCGGCTGTGCGAATCGGCGCCCGGGATAAAGGCGCCGGGGACGACCAGGCCCTGCTCGGGGAAATAAAAATGAAAGATGCCGTCGCCCGGGGTCGCGTAGTACGGCTTGCCGATGCCATGCAACTGCGCGAACTCCCGGCCAATCGAGGTCTGCTTGTCGTCAGCGTTGCGCCCCGAGAAAACGAAATGATCGTTGGCGATCGCCGCCTGCCGCGGAAAGATGCGGTCGCCACCGGTGATCTGGTTGAAGGTGTGAATCGAAAACGGCGCCGTCCCATCGGAGGCCGGCAGCAGGTCACACCACACGCGAAGCGTACCGCCCGGCCGCACCTGCGCATCCTTGTCAACCCGATGCGCCCAGACGATCTGCTCGGTGCTGGTCAGGCCGCGCGCGGCCTTCGCATCAGGCCATTCGACCCGAGGGGCCTGCGCCGTGGCTTCGGGGAACTCCCGGCGGCCGACTTTGATGATGCCGCCCGAGCGGCGGATCTCGTCTTCCATCGGCGTCAGCGGCACAGGGTCGTAGGTCTTGCGGCGGGTCTCGTTCGTCAGGCGCCGGTTGGACGGATCAAACGTCATGACGTCGCCTTCCTGCGCATCCTCCGAGGCGGCGCGGCTCTGGACCACGTGCAGGCCCAGGTTCAGCGCGTTGCGGCGAAAGATATCGCCCACCCCGTCGCCGCACACGATCACGAGTTCGAGCCCGACCTCCTCGGCGACGGCCTTGAGACCGGCAGGACTCATTTCACGCGACGAGCCGATCCCGAAGCGCTCCCCGGCAATCACGAAGGTCTCGCCGCGATGCACGCGCTGCCGGAAGTCGGGCATCAAATAACGGAAGGCCCCGAGCTTCCATCGCTCGTCGAGCCGGTCCAGGCTCTCCGAGACGCAGTCATCCGCCGGCGTGATCTGGTCGGTATCGATGGCGTCCAGCTTCTTCCCAGGAATTTTTGGATCCCAGAAGATCAGGGTCCGCCCCCGCACGAGTTGGGCACTGCCAGGCGATCTCTCCACCGAAGAGACGGCCGGCCTCGAGGGCGGCGCGGCGCCCGACTTCTGACGCGCAGGCTGGATCGTGTTCACGAGGCGCGCCATGATTCAACCCTCTCGAGTCGCTCCAGCACGGCATCGGCAGCCGTCGTTGTGTTGAGGGTCCCACCGAGATCCCTCGTCGTCCGACGGTCGCGCGCCGCGGACATCACGGCGGCTTCGATCTGCAGCGCGCCCGGGACGTCGCCCAGGTGTCTCAGCATCATCGCCCCCGCCAGGATCGCACCGACCGGGTTCGCGATGCCTTTGCCGGCGTGCTTGGGCGCGGATCCATGCACGGGCTCGAACAGGCCCCGGCGGTTGTCCGGATTGATGTTCGCCGACGGTGCCTGGCCCAGGCCACCGACCAGCTCCGATGCGAGGTCGCTGAGGATGTCGCCGAACATGTTGGAGGTCACCACCACGTCGAAGCGGCCCGGATCCTTGACCAGTTGCATCGCCGCCGCATCGACGAAGAGATGCTCCGCCTCGATCTCCGACGCCGCTTTCCGCTCCAGGGCGAAGACGCGCTGCCAGAGATCGTGCGCGTGATAGAGCGCGTTGCTCTTGTCGACCATGGTCAGACGCCCCAAGTGGCCCGCCATCCGGCGCTGTCGCGCCAGCCCGAAAGCGTACCGAACGATCCGCTCGACGCCCTTACGGGTGTTGACGTCCTCCTGGATCGCGATCTCGTCGGGCGTCCCTCGCTTGAACTGGCCACCGATGCCGACATAGGCGCCTTCGGTATTTTCGCGCACCACGACCAGGTCGATCGAGATGGCATCGCGCAGCGGCGTCAAGCCGGGCGCCAGCAGCCGCGACGGTCGAAGGTTGACCCAGAGGTCCAGTTCGAACCGCAGGCGGAGCAAGAGCCCGGCGGCGTACTGCGGGTTCTGGACCCGCGGGTCGCCCACGGCGCCCAGGTAGATGGCGTCGGCCTGCTCGAGCTCCCGGAAGACCGAGTCGGGGAGGATCTCCCCTGTTCGCAGGTAGCGCTCCGCGCCCAGGTCATAGCTGACGAAATCCAGGTCGGTGCCGGTGCCGGCCGTGACGGCCTGCAGGACCCGAATTCCCTGGGCGATGACCTCGGGGCCAATGCCGTCGCCCGGGATGACGGCGATCCGAAACGGCATCGGCTACAGCATAATCGGCCATTGATTTCGAAAGGTTTTCGCCTCCTCGGGCGATACCACTACATAGTGCTGACGGAAGAGAGGGCTCTGAATCTGGCGCTGGGCAAGATGCGCCGCCTGCGCCGGGTCCGCCGCCTCTCGCGGCTGACCTACTGGGCGGCCTGGGGATTCGTCGGGGTCGTGTGCCTGCTGTTGCTCGCCGGCGGTGTCGCCGGCCTGGCGTCCGGCTAAGGGCTCTTTGACGCCTCGACCAGCCGGCTGAGCGCCTGCTTGGCGCGTCCGCTGTCCAATGACTGGCGGGCAACGGCCACGGCCTTGGGCCACGAGTCGGCCTTGCCCGCCGCCTGGACGGCGGCGGCGGCGTTGAGCACCACGACCTCACGGCGGGGCCCCGCTTCCCCGTCCAGGACCTGGCGCAGCAGAGCGGCGTTTTCGGGTGGCGTCCCGCCCCGCAGGTCCTCTGGTCGGGAGCGGTCAAGCCCCAGATCTTTGGGATCGAGCTCGTACTCGGTGACCGCCCCCGCCTGCAGCTCGAAGACCCGCGAAGGGCCGGTGGTCGTGAGCTCATCGAGCCCGTCCTCGCCGTAGAAGACGAGCGCCCGCTCGTGGCCGAGGTCCTGTAGCACGCGGATCATCAGCGGCGCCAGCAGCGGCGCGCCCACGCCCAGCGCCTGGCGCCGCACCCGGCCCGGGTTGGCGAGCGGCCCGAGGACGTTGAAGACCGTCCGGACGCCGAGTTCGCGGCGCGCCGGACCCGCGTGGCGCATCGCCGGATGAAAGCTGGGAGCGAAACAGAAGCCGATGCCCGCCGCGTCGATGCAGCGCCGAACGCCCTCCGCGCCGAGCGTGATGTCGACGCCGAGGGCTTCCAGGACGTCAGCGCTGCCGCAGCGACTGGAGGCCGCCCGGTTGCCGTGCTTGGCCACCGGAATCCCGGCGCCCGCGGCGACCAGCGCCGCCGCGGTGGAGATATTGAACGTCCCCGCGCGATCCCCGCCTGTGCCGCACGTATCGATCGTCCCGACCGGAACCTCGAGCGGCGTGGCATGCGCCCGCATCGACTCGACGAATCCTGTCATCTCTTCGACCGTTTCGCCTTTGGCCCGCAGCGCGATCAAGAGTCCGGCGATCTGCGCCGTCGTCGCCTCGCCCGCCATCACCTGGTCCATCACGTTCCGCGATTGCTCGCGGGTCAGCGGCGTGCCCCCGAGGAGATGCTCGATCGCCTCGCTCGGCGTCACGGCCGGGGGTACTGGTAGGCGGCCGGCGTCGCCATGACCAGGAGCGCCAGCAGCATCTGGTAGCAGCTCTGGTAGTCGGCGGCGCGATATTGGACTGTCCGCCCGCCGGCGCGCTGGACGTCGGGAATTTGCACGCAGAGATCCGCCATGCTGGCATTCATCCAATCGATTTCGAGTGTGAACGGCCCCTTGGGTCGGTACAGCGGCCGTTCGGCCCGGGAGGCATACGCCCGATATGCGCCCTCCTCGATCCGCCGGCAAGCCTCGACCGGATGCAGCGAACGGGCCGCCTGGCGGCCGAGCGCCTCTTTGACGACCACCCCCTCGATCCCTGGAATTTCGGCGGCGGCCTCGTCGATGGTGGCCTGGTCGCCGGTGATCAGCGCCGTCCGGACGCCGAAGCTGCCGGCCAGCGCCGCATTCAGCGTCGCCTCGCTCTGCTCACGGCCGTTGATCCGCAGGGCGTAGATCGTCCTGCCCCCATAGGTGTGATCCATGATGGCGCGCTCGCTTCCAACCGATGCGTGGTAGCCAACGAAAAAGGCGACTTCGAAGGTCGGGTCGAGGCCGGCGCCCATCGAGAACGGCTTATCCGCCCCGCTGATCACCTCGACGCCGTCGTCCAGCTCGTCCAACAGGAAGTTGCGCATGTCGCCGTGCGAGTCGTTGACCACAAACCGGGTGGCGCCCGCCCTCCGCGCGCCGGCCACCGCGGCGTTGGTTTCGGCCGTCATCAGTCGGCAGGAGTGCTCGTATTCGGGCATTCCCCGCATGACCTGCTGCAGGTGGACGATCGCGGCTATCCCCTCCATGTCGACGGAGATGAATACGCCGTTGCGTTCGGACGAACGAGGGCGCCGGGTGGTGGCCAAAGCCCCCCAATTCTAGGCAGGCTCCGGCAAGGCCCCGGCGCGGTAATCCTTTCGGGGTCCCGAAAGGCCCCTGACGGCAAACGTTTGGGGCTGGGCGTGCTTTTCGGCCCGGAGGAAAGGAAGTGGGGTCCTGGTTCCGGGGGGCTTGGAACAAGAACCCCACCGGAAAGTATAGGGAAGGAGCCCTCAGTTTTCCACCGGCTCCTCAGCCTTCTCTTAGCGTGAGCCGGTGATTCAGTAGCGGGCCACGCGCCGTAAACCGTCCGCCACTTTGTCCGGATTGAGCATGAACGCGTGTTCGAGGCTGGGGCTGAACGGCATGGCGGGCACGTCCGGGCTGGCGATCCGGCTGACGGGCGCATCGAGGCTGGCGAAGCACCGCTCAGCGAGCTCAGCCGCGATCTCGGCCCCGAAGCCGCCGGTTCGGTTCGCCTCGTAGATCACGGCAACACGCCCCGTTTTCTCGATCGAGCGGACACAGCTTTCGATGTCCCAGGGGCGGAGCGTTCGCAGGTCGATGATCTCGACCTCGATGCCATCCTGGCTCAACCGAGCTGCCGCCTGCGCGGTGACGGCCCGCATGTAGCCGTAGGTCACGGCGGTCAGGTCGACGCCTTCCCGAACTACCCTCGCCGACCCCAACGGACGGAGGGCCGCGTCGCCGTCCGCCACCTCCTGGCGCTCGGCACGGTACAGCTTCTTGGGCTCGAGGAAGATCACCGGGTCGGGGTCACGGATCGCCGCCTTCAGCAGGCCCTTGGCGTCGGCCGGCGTCGACGGTAGCACGACCTTGAGGCCGGGGACATGGGAGTAAAACGCCTCCGGCGATTGCGAGTGGTAAAGCGCGCCGCGAACTCCGCCGCCGGTTGGCGCCCGGATCACCAACGGACAGGAAAAGTCGCCGTTCGACCGGTACCGCACCTTGGCGATCTCGTTGACGATCTGGTTGAAGGCCGGGTAGCTGTAGTCGGCGAATTGCATCTCGGCCACCGGCACAAAGCCTTCGAGCGCCAGCCCCTGGGCCACCGCGGCGATGCTTGACTCCGCCAGCGGCATATCGAGCACGCGCTGCGCGCCGAACCGTTGCTGCAGGCCTTCTGTTGCCTTGAACACGCCGCCCTTGAGGCCGACGTCCTGGCCAAGGACGCAGACACGGTCGTCGCGCTCCATCTCTTCGTAGAGCGCGTCGCGCACCGCCTGCACAAGGGTGCGATCAGGCATCGGCATACACATGGCGGCCAAGCGAGGTGGGGTCGGGATCCGGGGCCGCTTCGGCCGCATCGGTGGCCCGCTCGACTTCCCGATTGACTTCGTCGCGCAGCGCCGCATCATCGTCCGCGTTGAGCCAGCCGCGTTCGATCAGGGCGTCGCGCATCCGCGGGATCGGGTCGCGCTCAGCCTCGGCGGCCAGCTCGGCGGGATCACGATATGCTCGCTGGTCGTCGTCGGTCGAATGCGACTGCAAGCGCAACACCTCGGCCTCGATCAGGCTCGGCCCCTCCCCGGCTCGTGCCCGCCGAGCCGCGTCCTTCACCGCCTGGTGCACGGCGAAAAAATCGTCCCCACCGACCCGTACCCCGGGAATGCCATACGCCGCGGCGCGCTCCGCGACCCCGGGGCCGGCCACCTGGAGCTGCTGCGGCACGGAGATCGCCCAATGGTTGTTCTCGCAGAAAAAAATCACCGGGCAGCGGTGCAGGGCGGCGAAGTTCAGACCTTCGTGAAAGTCGCCCTGGCTGGTCGCGCCCTCACCAAAGCTGACGTAACAGAGCGCCCCCTGCCCTTTCCATTTCAGTGCCAGGCCGATGCCCGCCGCCTTAGGGATCTGCGGACCGACCGTGCTCGAACCAACCACGACGCCACGCCGGCGACTTCCGAAATTCCCCGGCGTCTGGCGGCCACCGCTCGACGGGTCAGCCGCCCGCGCGAACGCCGCGAGCATGAGCTCCTCCGGCGTAAAGCCGCACGCAATCGCGGCAGCGAAGTTTCGGTAGTACAGGCAGAAGCGGTCCCGGCCGGGTTCGAGCGCCGTGATGGCGGCCACCTGGGCCACCTCGTGGCCACGAGGCGAAATGATGAACGCCAACTTTCCCGCGCGGTTCAGGACAAACCGCCGGTCGTCGAGCGCGCGGGCCTGGAGCACCGTGTGATAGGCGTCGAGGACCCGCTCCCGGGTGAGGGGTGCCACGTCGGTAGACAACCGACAAACTCTACCCGGCCGCTGGGTCAGGCATGGGGCCGGACGACGCCGATTCCGAGGCCGTCGCCGACCGGAACGATCGTCGCCTCGAGTTGCTCATGGCGTAGAAAGTGCTCGTTGAAGGCGCGCAGGGCGTCCGTATCTTCGTCATGCACGCCGGCGGCGATCCGGCCGCTCCAGAGCACGTTGTCGACGGTGATCATGCCGCCCGGCGCCATCTTCGGTAGCAGCGCATCCAGGTAGGCGACGTACTCGGTCTTGATGGCGTCGATGAAGGCGAAGTCGATGCCCGGAGCCAGCCGCGGCAGCACTCGCAGCGCCGGCTCATTGATGACGCGGACGCGGTCGGTGACGCCGGCGCGCAGCCAGTAGCGGCGCGCGCGGTCGGTTCGCGACCGGTCAGGGTCGATGGTGTCGATCCGCCCGCCGGCGGGGAGGGCGCTGGCCATCCACAGGGTCGAGAAGCCGATCGCCGTGCCGATTTCCACGACACGCTTTGGCGCGAGCGCCGTCACCAGGACGCGCAGCAACCGGCCGGAGGCGGCGCTGACGATGGGCACGCCCTCGGCCCGGCCGGTCTTGAGCATCTCCTCGAGCACGGGACCTAGCGGGGCATGGACGCCCTCGAGGTACTGCAGGTCGATGTCAGTGACCTGCATGCGCCACCTGCCGCACCGGAAAGTGATTCAAGGGGCCGTGCCCGTGCCCAAGCCCGGGCGCCTGGGCCAGCGCGCTCGACAGATAGGCCCGGGCTTCACCGACAGCCGTGGCCAGGTCGTCCCCACGCCCCAGCCCGGCGGCAATGGCTGATGAAAACGTGCAGCCGGTGCCGTGGGTGCTCCCCGTTGCGATCCGCGCCGCCCGAAACTCGTGGACGCCGTCCCGGTCGACCAGCAGGTCGACGATTGGGTCGTCGTCGGAGTGGCCGCCTTTGATCACCACCGCATGCGCTCCAAGCCCCATGATGGCGCGTCCGGCCTCGACGCGGTCGGCATGAGTCCGAATCGCGAGCCCCGCCAGGACTTCGGCTTCGGGAATGTTGGGCGTCACGACGTAGGCCAGGGGCAGCAGCATCCGTCGAAGCGTCTCGACCGCGTCTTCGCGCAGCAGGCGATCGCCGCTCTTGGCGATCATCACCGGGTCCACGACGAGCGGACGCAGCGCGCGGCGCCTCAGCCCGGCGACGACGGCCTCGATGATCGCGGCGCTCGACAGCATGCCGGTCTTCAGCGCCGCGATGGAGAAATCCTCGGCCACGGCATCGAGCTGGGCGGTGATCACACCCGGATCGATTTCCTGGACCGCGCGGACGCCAACCGTGTTCTGCGCCGTGATCGCCGTAATGACGCTGACGCCATAGACGCCCAACGCCGCGAAGGTTTTGAGATCCGCCTGGATGCCGGCGCCCGCGCCCGAGTCAGATCCCGCGATCGTGAGGACAACCGGTTGGCTCATCGCCGCCCCAAAAGCCAGTACGCGACGCCGCCGACGATGGCCCCGACGTAGCCGGAGATATCCGTGTTGTGCAGGACGCTGACCGCCAGCGGGCTCTGCCACAGCGACGAATTGACGAATGGAATGGCCACCGCCAACCCGATCAGCCAGGCGAGCACCGCCCGGCCACGAAACGTCCTGAGCCGGCCGGGACGACGCTGAAAGACAAACATGTCCACCAGCACGACCGCCGCCCACGATGGGACCCACAGGTACGTAATCAACAGGAAGTTCGTGTACTGGTCCCTGAAGTTCGAGATGAACATCGCGATGTACGCAAGGACGCCGCCGATCGCGCCGCATGCGAGGGCCGCGGTCCACCGGCGGATTCTCAAGTTCAGGGCGAGCGCCGACAATGCCGCCGTGTAGACGTCCAGGTAATTCGCCCAGATCTCGCCGACGGCAATGAACAGCAAGAACGGCACCACAATCGCGATCGGCGCATTGGCCGAGATCAACGCCAGCAAGTTGCCGCCGGCGCTGGGATCGATTGTGGCTAGCACGACGCCGAGCGCGCCGAAGGCAAACATCGAGACGGCCGTCCCGGCCCCGACCCAGCCGGCCACGGAACGAACGGACAACCGTTCGGGGAGGTAGCGCGAGTAGTCCGAGGCAAAGCTGAACCACGACGCGACCAACGCGAAGATGACGCTCGTGCCCAGCACCCAGGCCGCCACGTGGTCGCCGCCGCTGATGGTGGGCTGCAAACTCCAGTTGACTTTGGGCAGCAAGGTCAGGCCGAGGATGGCGCAGAAGATCACAAAGACGATGGCGCCATATTTCTCGAAGACCGCGATCGTCTGGTGGCCGTAGACCGCGACCAGAACGGACAGAAGGACGACAACCAGGAGGGCGAGGCCGTTCAGCAAGTTGCCCCGCGGCAGGCCGGCGAGCCGGGCCAGTTGGACGATCGCTTGCGCCGCGATCACGCAATCGACGGCGAACCACCCGACCGCCAGGAACAGGGTGAAAAAGGCGCCGCCATAGGCGCCACGGATGCCGAACGTCTCGCGCGACGCGACCACCTGGGTCGTCCCAAAGCGTGGCCCGGCGACGCTCAGGAGGCCGTGCAGGCTGGCGGCCAGCGCCGAGCCGACCGCAACCGCGAGGATCGCCTCGACGACCCCCAGGCCGAACGTCACCAGCAGCGCGCCCGTGATCAGCGAGACGAAGTTGGCAAAGGCGGCGACCCAGAGCCAGGCCACGTCCCGCGGCGAACCCTTGCGTTCGATCGCGGGGATCGGCTCGATGCCACGGGTCTCGACCTTGAGAAATTCGTCGGTCGGAGCCTCACGCTCAACCATGTTTCCCTCCGCTGGCATTACCCAGATCAGGTTCCAAGGGTTGGCGGAGCGTTCCACCTCTCAGCGTTCCAAACGCACCCCGTCAGTCGAGTATAGGCGCGCTACCAGTAACGCTCTTCTTTCCACGGATCCGCGGCGTTGTTGTAGCCGTTGCGCTCCCAGAAGCCGAGCCGATCGTGCTCGACCCACTCGAACCCCTCCAGCCACTTCGCGCTCTTCCACGCGTAGCGCTTGGGAACCACCAGCCGGAGCGGCCCGCCGTGGTCCGGCGTGAGCTCGGCGCCGTCGTGCCGATAAGCGATCAAGACATCGGCGTCCGCCAGGATGTCGACGGACAGGCTCGTCGTGTAGTCGGCATCGCAGTGGGCGATCACGTAGGCGGCATTGCTACGGGGCTTGACCAACGCGACGAGGTCCTTGAAGGCGACGCCCTCCCAGGCGTTGTCCAGCCGACTCCAGGTTGTCACGCAATGCATGTCGGCCGTGATCGCCGCTGCTGGGAGCTTGCGGACGTCGTCCCAGGTGAGCGCGGCCGGTGCGTCGACCTCGCCGTAGAGGCGCAGCCGCCACTTCGCCATTTCATACCGCGGCGTGCTGCCGTATGAGAGCACCGGCCATTTCAGCGTGAGCACCTGCCCGGGCGGCAATCGATGCGGGTCTTTGACTACCCGGGGATCCTGCTCGCGATCACGCCGAAAGAGCATCAGCCCTCGCCCTGTGGCCGCTTGAGCTCTTTACGAAACTGGTCGAAGGCGTCAACGACGACGTCGCTGACGCCGTAGACGCTCAGGACTCGTTCGAGCGCGCCCTGCACCTCGGCTTCGGGCAGCAGGTCGGTCTGCACCTCGTACCAGGGCACTTCGTTACCGTCGTTTGTTTTCCAGGTCCCGTTGTCGTAGCTCACCGGGATGAAGCCCTGCCGGTCCGAGAGATCCACTTGCCTAATCTATATCGGCCCGCATGGTCATGCTCGATGCCGTTCCGATCACCAGCTGCCACGAATGTGTGGCGACACTGACCCTGCCGCTCGCGCTGTTTCTGATCCTGGCCGAGACCACGGTCGGGGGCGTTGCCACGGTAGCGTATCTGCGGCTGGCCGGCGGCCTGACCCCCGGCTTTTTGAAATTCATCGCCGTGACCTACGCGATCCTCGGCACGCTCGCCTTTCTCATCGTGCTCGCGGCGCCGCCGGGCTCGTACCGCCATCTGCTGGCCATCAATCAGCCGGCCGCCAATGCGCTGGTCTTCTTGCAGGCCGTTTTCGTCCTGGCCTTGATCGTCAACGCGGTCGTGAACTGGCGGGGCAGCGGCCCTTCGAGCGCAACCTCGCTAGTGACGCTCCTGGCCGCGGTGCTCGTGCTGGTCGGGATCGCGGCCGCGTTCTGGCCGATGGCGGGATCGCCGTTGAACGCCGCCGGCATTGCGCTGATGGTCGCCCTCTCGGCCGCGGTCCTGGGGGCGGCCACCACGGGCATGCTGCTCGGGCACTGGTACCTCGTGACCCCGGCGCTGACGAATCGCCCGCTGTTGCAGGCGATCGGCGTGCTGCTGATCAGTCTGGTGCTGCAGGCCGTCGTCGTGCCACTGACCCTCGGTGGCGTGGGCCGCGGCTCCGGCTCGGTGGGTCATGCGCTGGGCCTGAGTCCCGTGCTCTCGGTCCTCTGGGCGCTGGGCTCGGTGATCCTGCCCCTGGTGGCGGCAGGCCTGGCGTTCGCGACCTGCCGCTTGCGGTCGTTCATGTCGACGACCGGCCTTCTTTACCTGGCGATGATCGTCATCCTCCCAGGACAGCTCCTCGGTCAGCTGCTCTTCTTCGTCGCCGCTTCCGCCTGATAGCCCGGCTGCCACCTTGGCGATAGCCCGGGAGGACCGTTTCTCAGGCCCCCGATGGCTTGGTTTGGCGGCTTGCCGCGGCCTAGAATCCTCCGACGCCGCACTCAGATCACAAGGGGGAGTGAATTGTCACGTTCCGTCACCCGCGTCACGCTGATCCTCAGCATTCCGCTGCTCACGGCCGCCGTTGTGGCCGTCGTCGGGTCCCAGCGACCCCACGCGGTGGTCGCCACCCGGCTCACCAGCGCCAATGTGGCCTTCGAGCGGCCCCGACACGGCGGAGTGCACGATCTCGCGAGGCTGGTCGACCACGCGCCCCCAACCCCGGGCCCGGCTGCCCCGCCTGGCCCGGCCGCCGCGCCCGCACCCGTCGCGGCACGTCCGGCACCGGTTCGGCCGGCTCCCCCGAAGCCAGCGCCGCCCCCGGTGAGCGTTGGCGGCTCCGCCGGCGTCGAGTTCAGCCTGGTCAACCAGGACCGGGCGGCGAATGGGGTGGCAGGCTTGCGCTTCAGCGGCGCCCTGGCGCGGGTTGCCCAGTATCGGGCCCAGGACATGCTCAACCGTGGCTATTTCTCCCATTACGACCCGGCCACCGGGCAGCTCGCCTTCTCGGCCCTGATGCACCTCTGGGGCATCCCGTATACGACAGCCGGCGAGAACATCGCCTGGTCCACCAACCCGTCGATGGCCGCGATCAACACCATGTTCATGAACTCGCCCGAGCACCGGGCGAACATCCTCAACGGCGCCTACCATCAGGCCGGCATTGGCGTCGCCGGCAACGGCGCCAAAATCATGGTTGTCGAGGTCTTTTCCAACTAGGCGGCTCGATCGGCGCCTGAATACGGCTGGGGGAATTTTCAGGGTCGATTCTGAGTTACTCTTGTTAGATCGTTCAAGCAAGGGAGACTCATGAGTAAAGCAGTTAAGGTAACGACCGCCACCTTTGAGGACCAGGTCCTGCTCTCAGAGCAGCCGGTAATCGTGGACTTTTACGCCGATTGGTGCGGCCCGTGCAAGATGCTGTCGCCGGTTCTCGAGCAGCTCGCCCTCGAGCACACGGACGTCAAGATCACCAAGGTCAACGTCGACGAGGAGCCGGCGCTGGCCGAGCGCTACCGGGTCCGCGGGATCCCGTACGTGGCGATGTTCCGCGACGGCAAGCTGGCGGAGCAGGTGGTCGGCTACAAGCCGAAGGCCGCGCTCGAAGCCGACCTCGGCCTCAACGGTAACCACGCCTAAGTCGTCGCGCACTCCTCGCAGGGGCAGATCGCCCGTAGAAAGCTGAGGCCGTAGATCCCGGTATTGTGCCCGTCCTTCCAGTAGGGACGGATCCCGAACAGACCTACGGCCTCCACCTGGTCGAGCTCGACCTGGTCATCTTGCAGCGCCACGGTGCTGGCGATTTTCCCCGGCCTTCCCATCTCGCCCGCGCATTCGGCGCAGGGACACTTCCAGCGCAGCAGCTCGAAGTCATAGGCTGATTGATGGCCATCAGCCCATTGGATCGTCAGCTGCCTGCGCGCGCGGTCCGCCAGGATATCGAGCGGCCGCTCGCGATCGGCGGGGTCGCTCGTGTCGAGGCTCGCGCTAGGCGGCTTCGTCGTCTCCCGGCGCAAGAATCAGATCGAGATCCTGCCAGTTGGGCACACGCCGCAGCTCGGCCAGCTGGAGCATGACCCGGCCCTGCGCCTCGAAGACCGCGTCGTGGACCGCGTTGAGGTCTTCGGCATCGATCCGGCGAAGCCGATCCGCGAGCTCGGCGTCGTGGCGCGCCGCGTAGGTCACTACCTGCTCGCGGATGTCCTCGGGAAGGAGACGCTCGTTCGCCAGCCGCAGCTCCTCCAGCCGGTCGAGGAGGGTGTCCAACGCCGCGATCCGCCAGTAGGCGAGCCGAACCGGGGCGTGCGTCAACTCCGACTCAGCGGCGGCCTGCGACATGGCGCGAACCGCGGACGAGTAGTCGGGCGCCTGAGTAGTCGACATTGTCATTTCTTGAAGCACTGGTAACTCCTGTGAACGCCCGCGGCCGGCGGGCCTGTCACTCCTACCCTAGCCCGGACCCCAATAAACACAATTAGGGCGGAAATTCCGCCCTACATTTGCGGGAATCCAGACCAAGCAAGTATAGGTTGTCGCCAAAACCCCGTCAATCGGGTCTTCGCCCTAGCGGTCGTCCCCTACCCGGATTTGGACTCTCGGGAGAACCCTGGTGTCTGTCCGCGGCGCTTTTCGCGGCGCATGTAGAGTCGGTCGGGGCCGCCAGTCGGTCCGGGCGGCAGGATGGTAAAGAGCTCGAACCCGTCCTCGGACAGCTGGTTGGCTTCCTCGACGGTGTTGACAACCTTGTATTCGAACGCCATTCAGCGCCTAAGCATAACCGGTCACAGCTCACCTAAGATCCGGATCCCGGCCGCCGAACCGATGATGGCGGCTTTTGCCATGCCAAAGAACAGCCCGTGTTCGATCACCCCAGGGATGCCTCGGAGCGCCAGGCCCAGGCCCGCATCGACGACCCCGAAGCTGGTGTCGAGGACCAGGTTGCCATTGTCCGTGCGAGCGGGTTCGCCCGCGGTCATCCGCAGCTCTGGCCGGCCCCCCAGCGACTCGATCGAACGGCTGGTCGCCTCCCATAGAAAGGGCAGGACCTCGATCGGCACCGGCCCCCGTCCCAGGCGGCCCACCAGCTTACTGTCATCGGCCACCAGGACGAAACGATGGCTGGCGTGAGCGACGATCTTCTCTCGCAAGAGCGCCCCGCCACGCCCCTTGATGCAGTTGACGGCCGGGTCGATCTCGTCGGCGCCGTCGACCGCCAGATCGAGCCCACCGTCGATCCGATCGGTGATCTGAATTCCCCCTGCCTCTGCCTGTGCCCGACTCTCGAGCGACGTGGCGACGGCCTGCACCATGAGGCCCTCACGCACCTGCCGGGCCAGCGCATCGATGAAATAGCGGGCGGTGCTCCCCGTACCCAGACCGACGATCGTCCCCGGCCGCACCAACTCGAGGGCGCGCTCGGCCGCGGCCCGCTTGTGAGACTCGACTTCCGCGTGCACGGTTGCCATTTAGTTGATAGAACCGATGTCAGGTAGAATCGACGCCATGGGGCGGCTGCTGAAGAGCGTGCCAGGGCGCGTCATCCAGAAGTTCCTTGAGGACCAGGCGCCGAACTGGGCAGTGCTGATCGCCTGGAACGCCCTATTTGCCATGTTCCCCATCGTGGTCTTTGCGGCCGCCGTGATTGGCTTTCTGGTGGACCGCTTCGGCTTCGCCTCGAAGGCGTTCTATAGCTACCTGCTCCAGGCCATTCCCAACCAGGACGCCAAGTCCGCGGCGGCCGATGCCCTTGTCCACTTTCAAAAACAGCAGGGCATCCTCTTGCTGGTTGGCTTCATCGGCCTTCTCTGGGGCGGGTCCGCGCTGTTTGGGACCATGGAGCAGGCGTTCGCCGTGATCTATCACACCAGGCCCCGTGACTTTCTACCGCAGAAACTCCTCGCCTTCGCGATGGTCGTCCTCTTCATCATCACGGCTGGTCCGATCGTGGCAAGTTCCGCCATCTTACCCGCGCTGAAGCACATCCCCCAGATCCCAGGCTTTCTCTACAGCGAGCCGGGTGCGTTCATTCTGCAATTCATCATCGGGATCGTTACCGGCTTCATCCTGTTCACCGTGATTTATTTCGTCGTCCCCAATCGAAAGCAGACGTTGATCAAAGTGCTGCCGGGCGCGTTGCTCGCGGGCCTCCTTTTTGAGCTCGTGACGCTTCTTTTCCCGGCCTATATCGCCCTGACGAACAGCGTCGCCACCTATGGGAAGGAGTTCGGGCTGTTCTTCCTGTTGATGACTTTCTTTTTCTTCTTCGGCCTGATCACGATGATTGGCGTTGAGGTGGACAGCGTGATCTTCCCGGAGTCGACCGCATTGCCCGGCAAGGACCGTCAGGGGGCGGCTCCCGAATCGGGACCCACGGGTAAACGCCAGCACGCCGCGACCAACGGTCAGAGGTCGAACGGCCGCCACGGCATTCCGGCTCGGGCGGCGCTGGGCTTGGCCGTCGTGGCGTCGGTCGTCGGCGTCCTGGTCGGACGGCGCCGCGGCAACTCCGGCTAATACAACCCTGGCGCAAATTCACCGGACACTAAAATTGATTTGTGGCCGTTGAAGCTGTCGTTCCTCCGCGGCCGGCCTCGGCCAGGCAGGCCTCACCGGGCCGGCCCTGGTGGATCGAACCGGCCCTCACCGTCGTTTGCTACAGCGCCTTCGTCATCTACGCCACCTGGTCCGTCTTCTCGGGCACGGTTGTAAAATTCGACCCCTACGTTTCGCCGTTCTTCTCCACCTGGCTCGGCTTCGGCCTGTTCAAGATTCCAGTTATCGGCATCTTGATCCCCTTCCTGGCGGTGATCCCGCTGGGGCTGCGCGGTAGCTGCTATTACTACCGCAAGTCCTACTTTCGTTCGTTCTTCTGGGACCCGCCCGCCTGCGCCATCCAGGAGTTGAAGCGCGGCCGCTACCACGGTGAGACCCGCTTCCCCTGGGTCTTGAATAACTACCACCGGTACTTCTTGCTGCTCAGCCTTGTCGTGCTGGTGTTCTTGTGGGCCGATGTCGTACGGGCGTTCATCTCCCATGGACACTTCTTCATTGGCCTTGGCTCGGTGGTGTTGCTGGTCAACGTCATCCTTCTGAGCCTGTACAGCCTGACCTGCCATTCGTTCCGGTACCTGATGGGTGGGCGGATCGATCGCTTTTCGGGCCTGCCGGCCGGCCGCCTGTGGCATCGGATCGTGATGCTGCTCAACCGCGCCAACCCGCGCCACGGAGCCTGGGCCTGGTACAGCATGTTCTCGGTCGCGCTCACCGACGTGTATATCCGACTCTTGATGGCCGGCGTCATTCACGAACCACGGGTGCTCTTATGAACCAGTCTTACGAGACCCTCACGACCGACGTGCTGGTGATCGGGGCCGGCGGCGCCGGCATGCGCGCTGCGATCGAGTCAGCCGCCGCCGGCGCGCAGGTGGCCGTCGTAAGTAAGTCGCTGTTGGGCAAGGCGCACACGGTGATGGCCGAGGGGGGTATCGCCGCGGCGCTGGGCAACCTCGACCCGGAAGACAATTGGCAGGTCCATTTCCAGGACACCATGCGCGGGGGTCAGATGATCAACAACTGGCGGATGGCGGAGCTGCATGCCCGCGAATCGCCGGACCGCGTCTACGAGCTCGAGACGTATGGCGCGATCTTGGATCGGACACCCGACGGCCTAGTAATGCAGCGTCCCTTCGGCGCCCACACGTACCGGAGACTGTGCCACGTTGGCGATCGCACCGGGCTGGAAATGATCCGCAGCCTGCAGGACCGCATCGTCCAGCTCGGCGTCGAGGTGCACATGGAGGTCACGCTGACGAGACTGCTGAAGGACGGTGACCGGGTCGTCGGCGCCTTCGGCTACAACCGGGTCGACGGCCGCTTCGTCGCCTTCCGATCGAAGGCCGTCATCATGGCGACCGGCGGCTGGGGCCGCCTCTACAAAGTGACGTCGAACTCCTGGGAGGGCACGGGCGACGGCGTCGGGATGGGTTTCGACGCCGGCGCGGAAGTCCTCGACCCCGAGATGGTCCAGTTCCACCCGACCGGAATGGTCTGGCCATCGGGCGTCCGCGGCCTCCTGGTCACCGAGGCCGTCCGCGGCGAGGGCGGCTATTTGACCAATCGCGAGGGCAAGCGGTTCATGCTGGAGGTCGACCCCAAAAAGAAGGAGCTCTCCTCGCGCGACGTGGTGGCGCGGGCTATCTACAAAGAAGTCCAGGCGGGGCGCGGCACGGAACACGGCGGCGCGTACCTGGATGTTCGCCACCTGGGCGCCGAGAAGATCAAGAAGAAGCTGCCGTCGATGTACGAGCAGTTCCTTCGGCTCGCGGACGTCGACATCACCAGGCAGCCAATGGAAATCGCGCCCACCATTCATTACGCCATGGGCGGGCTGCGCGTCGAGCCGGAGACCGGGGCGACGACCCTGCCCGGGCTCTATGCTGCCGGCGAGGCTGCGGCCGGGCTCCACGGGGCGAATCGACTGGGTGGCAACTCGCTCTCTGACCTTCTGGTCTTTGGCCGGCGCGCCGGGGCCGCGGCTGGCGCCTACGTACGCGAGGTCCAATTGGGCAACGTGGACGAGCGACAAGTTACCGAAGAGCAGCGGATCCTGCTATTGCCACTCAGCGCCGACGGCACGGAAAACACGTACCTGCTGCAGCAGCAGCTTCAGCAGGCGATGCAGGACGGCGCCGGTCTTGCACGCGAAGAAAAATCACTGAAGACCTGCCTCGATAGGATCCTCGAGCTTCGGCAACGTTCGGCCCGGATCCACGTGCCCGGGTCGAGGAAATACAACCCCGGCTGGCACACGGCCAGGGATCTTCGCTTCATGTTGACGATCGCGGAGGCCATTGTGCGCGCGGCCATCGAGCGGCGAGAGAGCCGCGGGGCGCACTGGCGGCTCGACTACCTGGAGAAAGACCCGGCGCTGGGCCGCGTGAACTTCATCGCCTATAACGATGGCGGCCAGGTCAAGCTCAAGACGCGGCCGGTCCCGGAGATGCCACCCGAGCTGGCCAAGCTGTTTGCTGAGACGCCATCGTCATCGCCATCGCCGCCACCGGCCGCAAGCCCACCAAAGCCTCAGCAGGTCCGAACATGAGCACCAAAACGCCAGAAAAGACGGCCAGGTCAGGCGCCCCGATCGTCCTCCAGATCTTTCGCGGCGACGCCGACTCTGCTGGCGGGGAGCAGCGCTTCGAGGTACCGGCGGTGGAAGGCATGGTTGTACTCGACGCCGTCCACTACGTCCAAGCGAACTTTGCAAATGATCTCGCCTGCCGCTGGAATTGCAAGGCTGCCAAGTGCGGCTCCTGCAGCGCCGAGATCAACGGCCGGCCCCGTCTCATGTGCAAAACCCGTGTTGATGAGTTCGGCGATCGAGAGATCCACGTCGGGCCGATGAGGACATTCCCCCTTATCAAGGACCTGGTCACGGACGTCTCATGGAATTACGAGGTCAACAAACAAATCCCTGGGTTCACGCCGGCGGCCAACGAGCCGGTGCCATACAAGATGCTGCCGGAAGACACGGAGCGTGTGTACGAGTACCGAAAGTGCATCGAGTGCTTCCTCTGCCAGGACGTCTGCCATGTCCTGCGCAACCACGACGACAAGTCGGCCTACTACGGGCCGCGCTACATGGTGCGGATCGCCGCCCTCGAGATGCATCCGCTGGATACCCGGAAGCGCACTGGTCTGCTGCATGGCCAGGCGGGCATCGGGATGTGCAACATCACGAAGTGCTGCCAGGAGGTTTGCCCAGAGCACATCAAGATCACGGACAACGCGATCATCCCATTGAAGGAGCGCACGGCAACGGATGTTCATGACCCGGTGGCGAGGATCGCCCGGAAGCTGAATCCATTTTCGGGTGCGGCAGCGACCACCGATCTGGTCGCGGCCAGGGACGGCCAGGCGAGCGCTCCGCAGCGGTTCGCCGTCAAGGACGTCGTGCGCCTGAAGGCCCGTGGTCGTCGGTTCGCACGGGTAGCCAGCGTCCTACCGGACGGCAAGCTCGAGGTATGGGTCCTGCACATGAACGGTAGCGTCCAACACTGGGACGGCCCCAAGATCGTGCGCACGTCGGACGTTACGAACAACTACGGGCCCCTCGACGAGGTCGGGATCGGCGGCAAGCTGGTCGAGCAATACATCACCGAGGACCACGCCGCCGAGCAGCACGGCTAGTTCCGCCGGCTGACCCCGGCGTTTTTTGCTGGGAAACTTTTGAGAAGGCTTGGGTTACGACAGACAGCTGTCGTAACTGTGGTGCAGGCTTAGACCATGGCCGTGGTCCAGCTCGAACGAACAGTCGGGAGCCGTCGTTTCGAGGCCGCATTGGAGAGGATGCG
>Ga0209009_1000297_pt1 | contig 19626 bp, 17 predicted proteins | sample BlaSpr_A8_OM3_M2_FD_187979 | JGI IMG/M metagenome (GOLD analysis project Ga0209009, IMG submission 187979) | Forest soil microbial communities from Thunder Bay, Ontario, Canada - Black Spruce, Ontario site 2_A8_OM3_M2 (SPAdes) (version 2) | ecosystem: Environmental > Terrestrial > Soil > Boreal... | reverse complement strand
GGCAAGCTTGTCAGCTCGGCCCGGGCGCGCTCGGCCTCATGCCCGAGCACGACGATGACCGGATCGAGACCGGAGGCCAGCGCCCGCCCGGCCGTACGCCTGAGGATCGATTCGCCGTCCAACTCCAGGAACATCTTGTTCTTGCCCATCCTCGTGGAAGCGCCGGCCGCGAGAACGATTCCCGCCACGCGCGCCCCCGTCTCAGGTCGCATGAATGGCGCCTTCCTTCTCGCGCAGGGACCAGGGCTCACGGGAGGAGTGAACGGCGAGGATCTCGGCGACGATCGAGAGCGCCACCTGTTCCGGTCCCTCGGCTCCCAGGTCCAGGCCCACCGGCGCGAAGATCCGATCGCCGGCGGGCGTCCCGATTTGCGACAGGATCTCCGCCGCGCGGGCGCGCGGTCCGAGCAGGCCGATGTAAGGAACGCCGGCCGAGAGCATGTGCCGCGTCCATTCCCGGTCGTGACGGAACGAGTGGTTCTTGATCACCGCGAACGCCCGCGGGCCGACCGGAAGCGAAGCGGTCCCATCCTCGGGCCGCAGGGCAAGCCGTCGGGCCGCGCCGGGGAATCGCTCCGGCGCGAGGAAGGCCTCCCGGTGGTCCACGACCGTGACGCGGAAGCCGGCATCGGCCGCGTAGCGGCAGAGCGGAATCGCGTCGTCGCCCGCTCCGAAGACGATCAAGTGAGGCGGCGGCAACAGGACCTCCGTGAAGATCTCGGTCGGGCCGGCCCGGTCGATCCCCGACTCGCGCCGCGCCAGCCGGTCCGTTCCCCGTTTCGACAATTCGCGATCGAGAGAGGGATCGCCGGTCGAGCCCGCGCGCACGCCTTCGGCGGCCACGACCAGCGCGCGGCCCGCCGCCTTCGAGCCGAGGAGCGTCGAAACGGCGAACGGGCTCTCCCCCGAGAGCAGCTCGCACATCGCCCGGGCCGTTTCGAGGGCCTCGCCCTCCGTCGCTGGCTGCACGAAGATCTCGACCGCGCCGCTGCAGCCGAGGCCCAACCCGAAGACCGACCGGTCGTCGGCGCTCGTCTCGTACCGCAGCAATCTCGGCGCGCCCGTTCGTATCACCTCGAGCGCAGCCTCTCTCACGTCCGCCTCGAGGCATCCGCCGCTGACGCTGCCGGCGGTTCGCCCGTCCTCCTCCACGAGGAACTTCGCGCCGGGGCGACGGTAGGCCGAGCCCTCGATGCGCACGACAGTCGAGAGAGCGGTCCGATGGCCCGTTTGCGCCAGCCGGACGGCGCGCTCCAGAACTTCGGCGGTTTCCTTCCAGTGCTTCACGTCCGCTTCGTCCGTTCAGGCCCGCTGGACGGCGGGCGGAATCATCGGCGCCAGCGGCGACGACTCCGGGCGGGCCCGGCTTCGCAACCGCATCCGCGCCACGACGGCCACCATCACGATGGCACCGATCCAGCAGAAAGCCGGCACGCCGCCGAGCCGGCCACCGACAAGCAGGATCGCGCCACAGACGCCGGCCGCGCGCGCGGGAGCCGACGGCGTCACGCGGATTACGAGCGCGAGCCACCCGGCAGCGGTCAGGAGAACGAGTCCGTCGAGCAGCGGCGCCGGCGGGAGAACCAGCCCGAGCGCGGCGCAAACCGCGAGCAAGCAGAGAGGGCACTTGGGAACGCAGAGCATCGCCACGGGCAGAATCGCGGGCGCGGACCGCGTGGCAAATCTCCGGGCCTTCATCGGCGTTTCCCTGACCTCTCGACGAGACGCCAACACTCTCCCGAACAGCCGCGCCTGTCAAGGATTCCGTCTCAGACCCCGGACTCGCCCCGTCGCAGGAGTCTAAAGAGTCCCTGAAGGAGGCGGACCAGGTCCGGCCGCGGCCCGACTGCAGGCGCGCCGGAAGGGGACGAGGTCTCCCCGGCCGCGGGTCGCGCCCCTCCCGTTCCCCAAAACACTGCCCGCCCGCGCTCGTATCTGACCAGGAGTCGGACTGCTTCTCCTGGCGGCCGGTCTGGAGGTTTGTGTATGACACTCCGCGCTCGTCTCGGGCTCCTGTCGCTCGTCCCTCTTCTCGGGCTCTCCGTCCCGGTTTTCGGGGCGCAGGGTCTGACATTTCCACCGGACGGGCAGAATTCCCGGTCTTCGGTCACGCAGGCGATCGGGCCCGTCCGCGTCACGATCGACTATTCGAGCCCGCGAGTCGTGCGGGCAAAAAACGACCGCCGCGGCAAGATCTGGGGTGAGCTCGTACCCTGGGGGATGTCCGACCTCGGGTTCAATGGCTGTGCGAGCTGCCCGTGGCGGGCCGGGGCGAACGAAAACACGACCTTCGCCGTGACCCACGAAGTGAAGGTGCAGGGACAGACGCTGCCGGCCGGAAAGTACGGGCTCCACATGATTCCGGGACAGGAAGAATGGACGGTCGTCTTCTCGAAGGACGCGAGCTCGTGGGGGAGCTTCTGGTATGACCCGAAGGATGACGCGCTGCGCGTCAAGACGAAGGCGGGCAAGAGCGAGTACCACGAGTGGCTCACCTATGAATTCACGGAGCGCGAGCCGGCGAAGGCGACGGTGGCCCTGAAGTGGGAGGAGCTCCAGGTCCCCCTCACAATCGCGGTCGACAACCCGAACCAGGAACAGGCGATGCGGGTCTTCCAGTTCAACGCGAAGCGTTTCCCGAACCAGTGGCCCGTCCACGTCGGGCTCATGCGGGGCTACGGGGCGATGGGCGACAAGAAGAAGGCGCTCGAGGAAGCGAAGCTCGCCCTGGCGCAGGCGCCGGACGAGCAGAACCGGAAGAACCTCCAGGGGCTCGTCAAGCAGCTCGAGGAGGGCAAGGACATCAACTGAAAGGAGGGAACCATGCCGCGATCGCCCGAGGAAATCTCGAAGCTCTTCGCCTACAACCGGTGGGCCAACGAGAGGACGTTCGAGCCCGTCTCGGCCCTGACCGGGGAGGAATACGGGTGGACGCTCGGCGGGAGTTTCCCGTCTGTCAGGGAGACGCTCGCGCACATCTACGCCGCGGAATGGATCTGGCTCGAGCGGTGGCAGGGGCGGTCGCCTCGCGGGCTCCCTCCGGCGCACGACGTCCCGACCCTCGCAGTATTGCGGGAGAAGTGGAGAGCGGTCGAGGACGGACAGCGGGAGTTCCTCCGGGGCCTCTCGGAAGACAGGATGGCGGAGGTCGTGAGCTACGTCAACGTGAAGGGCGAGACCTGGAGCTACCCGCTCGAAGAGATGCTCGTGCACCTCGTGAACCACTCGACATATCACCGGGGCCAGGTCGCGACAATGATCCGCCAGCTCGGCAAGACGCCCGAACCGACCGACTATCTCGTGTTCCTCGACGAAGGAACGCCCGGCTAACGACGAGGGCCGGAGGCCGGGTCCTGGAGAACCCGTGGGGTCAGACCTAGGGAGAACCCGTGGGGTCAGACCTATGTTATACATTAAGTGTGGCGAGGCCCCTGAGAATCGAGTACCCGGATGCTTTCTACCATGTCATGGCAAGGGGTCTCGAGCGGTCGAGCATCTTCCGGGACGACCGAGACCGGTGGAGGTTTCTTGACTTCCTCGGGAAAGTAGCGCGTGAAGAAGCCTGGAGGATACACGGCTACTGTTTGATGGGTAATCACTATCACCTGTTCTTGGAGACGCCGCGGGGCCGGCTGTCGGAAGGAATGAGGCGGCTCAATGGGCGATACGCGCAGTGGTTCAACTTTCGCCATCACCGGGTCGGCCATCTCTTGCAAGGCCGATTCAAGTCAATCGTTCTGGAAAAGGGGTCGCATGCGATCGAGCTGTGCCGCTACGTCGTGCTCAATCCCGTGCGCTCGGGCATGGTCACCCACGTGGCGGACTGGCGCTGGAGCAGTTACCGCGCAACGGCCGGGAGCACGCCCGCTCCCCCGTGGCTCGACACTGACTGGACTCTCAGTCAATTCGGCAGAGGCCTCATTCAAGCCCGAGCCGCTTACGTCCGGTTCGTGGCGGAGGGCAAGGGTTCGCGTTCCCCGCTGGGAGAGGTTCGCTGGCAGATCGCTCTCGGGAGCGAGAGCTTCGTCGAGAGACTGCGCCAGCGGATCGCCGGTCGACAGCTGGACGACGATATCAGCGGAAAAAAGAGACTGCGGGCGGCAGCGGGACTCGAGGACATCCGTGCTGCTGTGGCACGCGAGTTCGGCGTCGAGCCCGGACGCGTGTCACGCAAGCGCGGCGGTGAGGAGAAGATGGCGGCAATCTACCTCGCACGAAGGCTCTCCGGCCTCACCGGACGAGAGATCGGTAAAGCCTTCGGCGTCAAAGGGTCGAGGGTCAGCAATCTTGTAACGGAGATCGACGAGGGCCGGAGACCGGGGTTGCGACGCCGGCTGGAGATCCTGGGCAAACGTATTGTTGACGCATAATGTATAGTGTAGGTCTGACCCCACGAGTGGAGGCGCCGGGCCTCAATTCCTGGCTCCCGACTCCTGACTCGCGCCTCCCGGCTCTTGACTGTTCTCGGCGTGGACGGTCATGACCGGGCAGGTTGCCTTGGAGATGACGCGCGATGCGACGCTGCCGAGAAAGAAACGCGGAACTCCCGTCCGGCCGTGGGTCCCCATGACAACAAGGTCCACGCCGCAGTCTCTGGCGGCGCCGATGATCGCCTCTTCGGGGGCGCCCGTGAGAATCAGCACCCGGACCGGCACCCCGGCCTTCTTCGCTTCGTCGAGATAAGGCTGCAGCTTCTTGCGGGCATCCGATCGGATGCTCTCGTCCCAGCTGTCGTAGGTCGCGGGCGGCACGTAACCTTCCAGGACCACGTTCGGCGGCTGGTAGGCGTGCGCAAGAATCAGTTCTGCTCCGTTCTCCGTGGCGAGCCCAATCGCTCTCTTCACGGCGGGCGTCGAAGCGGGCGTCAGGTCCGTGGCCACGAGGACACGGCGGAAGCGCTTTCCCGGCTTCTCTTTCTCGGCGGCTGCCGGCGTTGTCCCGCTGCCTTCCCGCGCCGCGCCGCCCTGCCCGAGAGCCTGGTTCTCGGCCATTGTTCTCATGGTCAATGTTGTCGCGGCCGGCGCCCGGCGCAGATGAGGCAAATGCATCAGAATTGAGGGGCGTTGTTAATGTGAATTGTGATTGTGAATTGTGAATGAAACCGGCTCAGGCCGTGTGGGGCTTCGACCAGGCTCCCGTAATTCGCGATTCACAATTCTCAATTCACAATTCTCTGGAGGTCGGGCATGGCGAGAAAGACGGCCACGGGCTGCGTTTTTTGCGAGATCGCGGCGGGGCGCGCGCCGGCGCACCGGATCGGGGAGAACGAACGGGCGCTCGCGATTCTCGACATCCATCCGTATGCGGCCGGGCACGGGCTGGTTCTTTCGAAGCGGCACGTCCCCTTCTGGCACGACCTGACCGGGCCGGAGGCCGCCGACGTTTTCGCCCTCGCCCACCGCGTCGCCCGGAGAATGCGAAAGGTCTTCGATCCGGAGTTCATCTGCCTGATGGCCCGCGGCCGCCGCATTCCGCACACGCACATCTTCCTCGTCCCGACCGTGCGCGGCGACGTCCTCGACCGGTACTTCAACGGGCTGGAACCGGTGCAGGAGACCTCCGAAGAGCTCGCGCCGCTGCGCTCGCTCGCGTCGCGCGAGGAGGCGGCGCGGCGGATCCGCGCCCGAGGCAACGTCAGGCGCAAGCATCCGGCGGCTGCCGGCCTGCGAAGAAGGGCACGATCGCGCTCTCGAGCCGCTGGAAAACGACCGGCTTGATGACAGGTCAGCGACCGCGCTCGCGCAGCACGCGGAAACCGAAGTCGGAGTAGCGGTAGTCGGGCGGCAGGCTGCTGCGCGCGGAGGGGGAAGACCAGCGGATCTCGTGACGCCAGGAGCCGCCGCGACTGGCGCGGCGCCGCCGCGAGGGGACTCCCGAGGCGGAGGCGGAAGGAAGGGGCTCGGGCTCGAACCAGTTCGAGCACCATTCGTGCACCATCGTGCCCGGATCGCAGAGTCCGAATCCGTTGGGCGTTCCCCGGCCGGTCTCCCACGGGCCGGCGATCGGGCCGGCGGGGATTTCCCCCGGCGGAATGCTCTCGCCCCACGCGGTCTTCTGCGAGGCAAGTCCTCCGCCGGCCGCGAATTCCCACTCGGCTTCCGTCGGCAGACGCCAGCGTCCTCCGGCGGTCTCGGCAAGCCACGCGCAGAAGGTCATCGCTTCGTTCCAGCTCACGCCGGTGACCGGCTGGAGAGGCGCGCGGAAATCGGGGTCGCTCCACCACGGCGGCGCTTTGACGCGGCCGGCGGCGAGCAGCGGAGCGTACTCGCGGTTGGTCACGGGAGTACGGCCGATCCGGAAGGGAGCGATTTCGACCGTTCGATTCGAGCCGTTCCCTTCCGGAAGGACGAGCCGTCCGCCTGGAACCGGAACGGTTTCGGGGAAAACGAGCGTCTCGCCTTTCGCCGCAGTAAACCCGATACCCATCGCGGCCGTAGGATACGGCATGGCATCCGTGCCTGACTCTCGTCCCACGCTTCGGCCCCGCGGGACAACGTTTCGCGAAGCCGTGCTCTCGACCTTCGTGGGCGTCGGGGTCGTCTTTCTGAGCGTCTTTACCCGGGCGGAGCTCTTCGGCTGGCGCCTGGCGTCTTACGGCGCCCTGTGCGGCCTCTCGATCTTCATCTGCTGCCGCACCCTTTTCGCGCTCGTCGGCGAACCTGTCCGCCGGCGCGAAATCCTCCCGCGACCGCTCGTGGCCGCGATCGTCTTCTTTTTCGGCGGCGGCCTTGGTTGGGGCATCGCTTCCTTCATCGCGCAGGCCACGGGGTTGGCACGGATCAACTTCTCCGCCCGGGACATCGGCCTCGCGCTCGGCATCGCGGGCTCGCTCGGCCTCCTTTTCGGGCTCGTCTTCTATTTCTTCGGGGCCTTGCAGGAACGTCTGCGCGAGAGCGTCGCCCGCCTGAAGGAAGCGGAGTTTGCCGAGAAGGAACTCGAGCTCGCGCGGTCCATCCAGCGGCGGCTCCTTCCTCCGGATGCGATCGAGGGACACGGCTTCCGCGTCTCGGCGAGGAACCTGCCGGCCCGCTTCGTCGCGGGAGACTTCTATGACGTCTTCCACCTCGCCGACGGAACGGTCGGGCTCGTCGTCGCGGACGTCTCGGGCAAGGGGATCGGGGCCGCCCTCATCATCGCCAACGCCGGATTACCCGATCCCTATCGGGTTTCCGGCGGCGCCAGAGTGGAAGCGCTCTCGGTCCCCGGTCCGCGGCTCCCGCTCGGCGCCCGGCGCGAGGTCGCCTACGAAGAGCTCCGCACGGCGGTCGCTCTCGGGGAACGCATCCTCTTCCTGACCGACGGCCTTCCCGAGGCGCTCGACGCGGCGGGCGAACCGCTTGGCTACGAGGCACTCTCCGGGCTCATCGCGTCGGCCGCCGGAGGGCCCCGGCGATTTCCTCGACCGGCTCGTCACATCGGTTCGTGCCGCTACGGGTGACACTCTCCAGGACGACTGGACGGCGCTTCTCCTCGAGCGGACCAGGAGCCCGTCCGAGTAATCTCCTACTGCGCGCGGCGATGCTCTCGCTGCGAGCGGAATGCTCGAAAAACGGCTTGTGCGGCGTAGCGTCTGCTACGCCTCCGCGCCGTTTTCCTGCGCTCCCGCTCTCGCGTAGGCCTCTCCGCGCTCGCGACGGACATTACTCCGACGGTCTCCAGGGACGGAGCCGCATCCTCCTGACAGGCCGCTCGAGACCCGCCGCGGATATGTCAGTTTTGACATATTGCGCGGTCCTATCCCGAGAAGGACATCGCGGTCGAGCTCGAGTCGCCGCCAGGCGCGCTTACGGCTCCCACCAACCGCGAGAACCGGGCTCGTTCGCCGGAGGAGCCGGGGCGGACTGTGGTTTGGCCGGGGGCGGTTCCTTCGCTTCCGATGTCGGAGCCGTCAGCGTGCGTCGCACTGCCAGAATCGACGGCATGGGTCCGGCGATGCCGCCGCCGCCCGCTTCGTGGAAGGTGAAGCCCGGCGTCGACAGCGGAGGCGTGTTGGGCTCTACGAGAGCGAATTTTCCCGTGTGGAGGGTGCCCGGGACCAGGACGTGCCAGCCGTCCTGGAGCAGGATTTCAGAGATCAGGGAAGGGTCTATGAAGATGTTCATTCGACTGCCCTCCAGCGCCGTGCGGACTGTATCAGGAACCAGCGCAAGAGCAGATCCTTCGCGGAGCCTGTCCAAGCGGACGGGTGACTCGAAGCGGCGAGAGCTGATCCCTCGCTGCGCTCGGGATGACAAAGGGGGGGCGAGGGGCTCAGGATGACAGAATGTATTTGTTTGCGGACTTGCGATTCAGGACGCTAGGCGGACGTCTTTGACAGGATCATCGAGCTGACGCGCTGAATCCGATCGAAGTGGACGTCGTGGGTCAGCACGATCGCTCCAACGTTGGCGGCGGCTGCCGCGATCCAGATGTCGTTCGTCGGTATCGGAGTCCCCGCGCGGCGAAGGGCGACGGCAATCTCGGAATAGACGCGGGCCACATCCTGGTCTACGACGAGCTCATTGACTACGGGGTTCGCCAGGAACTCCCGCAGTTCAGCGACATTTCGTTCCATGCGACGCCCGGACAGGAATCCCATCCACAGCTCGCCGAGGACGACGGAGGGGACTCCGATCCACTCGGCGGCTTCCAGGAGACTCACGACACGCTCTTCACCGCGCTGGGTGGCATTACGCCAGCCCCTTGTCGCGGGCGTAGAGGCCCAGTTCCAGGCGGCCGTGGATCTGGAGCTTCTCGTAGATCCGGTGGAGGTGAGTCTTGACGGTGCCTTCGGTGATGAAGAGCGCCTCGGCGATTTCCTTGTTGGACCGCCCGGAACCGATCGAGCGGGCGATCTCGACCTCGCGGGGCGTCAGGACGCCGGCGAGCTCCGTCTCGGCGCCCTCGCGCCGCGCGAGCCGGTCGAGCGCCGCTCCGGCGATGGTCTTCTCCAGCCACTGGCCGCCGCCGTGCACCTTGCGAATGCATTCCACCAGGAGCCGCGGCGCCATCTCCTTCAAGACGACGCCCCGGACACCGAGCCGGATTGCCTCGAGCATCTCTTCTTCCGTCAGGGTGGCCGCGAGAATCACCACACGAGTGCCATGCGACTGGCCCTTCAGCTCCCGCAGCACCGCGAGGCCGTTCTGTCGCGGCATCCGCATGTCGAGAACCAGGATGTCGGGCCGCAGCCTCAAGAGCTCGGGCACGACTTCTTCGCCGCGGAGGCAGCGTCCGAGCACTTGAAAGTCTTCCTCCAGCCGGAACAACTGTTCCAGCCCGGCCAGGACGATCGGGTGGTCATCGGCCAGTAGCACGCGGATCGGCATGTTCAGACGACAGTCTGAGGCAAAGGCAGGCTGATGGAAAGGCTGGACCCCGACTTACTCGAGGAAATGACCAGGTCGCCGCCGAGCGCGGAGATCCGTTCCTTCAGCGTAATCGGGCCCGCTTTGAACTTTTGGAGGGTCGCGAGGTCGTGCGTGCCGTGAAACGAAAACCCGCGGCCGTCATCTGTCACGGTGATAAACACCGCGCCGGCGCTACGCGAGACATCCACTTCGAGAGAGGAGGCCCCCGCGTGCCGGGCCGCGTTGACGAGGGCTTCGTGTACGATCCGGAAGACATCGTCGGAAACGTTGGGAGGCAGCTCGTCGGTCAATCCCTGGCTGCTCAACTTGACGCGCAGACCCCACTGCCGCTCGATTCTGTTGCAGACGTCTACCAGGCGAAGGCGCAGGTCCCAACCCGCTGATTCATGGAGAGGAGCCGGCTTGAGTCGGTTGACGAAAGAACGCAGATCGCGCTGCTCGCTGGCGATGGATTCCTGGATCTCGGCGAGCCGCTCCCTCGCCTCGCTCGGGTCGCGATCGAGCAGGCGGCGGGACACCTGAAGTTGCAGGGCGATGCCCGTCAGAGCCTGCAGCAGGCCGTCATGGAGATCGCGAGACAGCCTGATCCTCTCTTCCGCCGCCGCGGCCTCTCGCAGCCGCTCGCGGAGGGCGAGGTGGTCCATACGGGCGACGGCCAGCCTCGCGACGATCTGGCCGAGCACGAGGTCGTCCCACGTCATCCCCGGCTTGTCCAGCGCGAAGAGCCGTCCTTCGATCGCCTCTCCGTGCAGCCTCCACGACAGGACCGGGCCGATACCGAACCGCGCTTGCAATCTCGTGTCCAGCGGTGGACCTTTCCACTCCATCTTGTCGCCGCGCGAAGCGACGACAACCTGGGCCACGTCGCTTCCGGCGTCCGCGCAAAGGAAGCTCTTGCCCGCGAGAGGCTCGACGACCATTGGACCGAAAGTCCCGAGCGGTTCATCGCTCAAATCGAACTTGTCGTCAGAGCGGCACGCCACGCGGGTCCAAGGCTCCTCCCGCTCCCCCCAGATCATCAGCATCCGCGGAGCCTGGAGAATCCCCGCCGCGTGATCGAGCAACTCCCGCACGACCGCCAGCGCTTCCCCTGCCCCCCTTCGCGGCCACGCCGCGAGCCGGGACCTCTCGATTGTCAGTCTCTCCTGGTCGGTCCCCAGATAGCCGAGCAGGACGGCCACGATGACGAGATACGCGGTCCGCACGATAAAGCGGTTCAGCTCGAACGCCGGATCGCCCAGGATCTGGCTCGCGTATAAGCCCATCGCCAGGAAGGCCGGGATCGCCGCGACGGCCGTCCAGAGCGTGCCGCGCCATTGCCAGCGCAGCGTGGCGCAGGCCAGCGAGAACGTGAAATACATGAAAAAGGGACTGCCGGAGCCCTCCGCAAAATACATGAAGACCAGGAACGCCACGAGGTCGAAGATCTGCATCGCAAGCTTCCACCAGTTCGGAAGCTGCCGAAGGACCCACAGCGAAGCGAACAGGATGAGAGCGTACGCAACGTATGCGCTCAAGAGCGTGTAGGCAGTCCTCGCGTATCTGGCATGCTCGGACGGATCCAGACGCCAGGCCAGAAGAGAGAACGCCGCCAGGGCGACACGACCCGCCGCGATCAGCCTTTCCGCCCGGCTATGAAACGAAAAACGGTTTGTCACCGAGAGATCCGGGCGCAGCGCGAGAGCGCCCGCCTGAGCGGCAGACAGCACCCGGGAGACATCATCGTCCGTTCCAAGGCAACTCTGGCACTGATTCTACCGCTTCGCCGTCTCTGTCATCCTGAGCCCCTCGCCCACTTTGTCATCCCGAGCGAAGCGAGGGATCTGCTCTCACCGCTTCGAGTCACACCGTCCGCTCGGGACAGGCTCCGCGAAGGATCTGCCTCAGAGCCGGGGCGCTAATGTGTAATAAAGATCTGGCCTCGGTGCGGACGAAGATCCGGCTCCAAAGTAAGACGATCGCGGAGTCGGATTGGACTCGATACCACACGACGTACGGAAATCGTCGAAGAAGCGCACGGCGATTTGTGCGGTGTCGCTCCGGGTAGGACAGCGGGCTATCGCCGATACGCCTTATGACGTCAGCGATCGCTCCCCGAAACTCGGCGCCGAGACCGTCCTGCTGGGTGTTGTACCAATCCTCGATCGCTGCCAGGTCGAGCTCGGCCGCTCGACGAAGCAGCACGCGGGCTTTCAACGCCGTCGCTGTTCTAGACGAGTCTTAACCTCGGACCACGGACTCTGATCATCGGGATTGGATTCCATGTCGGCCACCCTGGCGTCGAGAAGAGCACGCTCTTCGGCCGTGACAGACAAGTCCTCCTCCGACAACGTATCCCACAACGCCTCAATGAGTTGCAGGCGATCCCGAGGACTCAGCCTGCGAGCCTCGTCCAGAAGGTTTGTGCTCATGTCGTCAGTATATCCTCCCCGGAGACGGCAAACGCATGAGTGTTGGCCGCGCTGATCTCCCTTGGCTGCTACGCCAATATTCAAGCCTCAGTCCTTCTTGTCCGGACGAAGCCGAAAACCGGATCCACGAATCGTTGAACCGGTATTCACCCCATCCCGCCGCCGGCAGTGATCTGCTCAGCAAGCATGACCTATCAAGAAGCGAAATGGATCACACTTGGTGGTGACGCGATATACACGGATACACGCTCAACCTGTCCTTTTTCGCAAGTTCTTCGGCGTTGACCCCTACGTTCAGGGCAGGATGGTGAACTGGCCGATTCCACGGGGTCGATAGAGCTCGAAATCGCGCCGGTCGATCGTCAATATCCGGCCGGTCTTCTCCCGCTCCGCAACGCGAACCAGGGCGGCGCCCGCGAGGTCCATCGGCAGGCTGCGACAAGCCGGCGGAATCCCTCTCCCGTCCTCTCCGAAAGGTCCGGGGGACCACCGCGCACAGAACCGAGGATTCCGCGAAAAGCGTCGTATGCAGTACGAGGTCGGGCAGACCGCGGCCGCTTCCGGGCCGCCTGCCGAACCGCCACCCGAATCGCCTCGGACTTCGACGAGCCTGTCTCGCGGGCAAGGCGAGCGAGAAGCTTCTCCGTTTCTGGATCCATTCGGACGCTCGTAGCCACCGTACCTCCGTAGTACACCAGCGTATTACATCGTTGTCTGGCAGCTAAGAGGCCACGCTGGTGCGATGCACGGCAGGCTCGCAGGTCTCATGGTGAGGGGAATCCGTTCGGAGGGTGAGCGACACGTATCTCCTGAACACTCCCGTCCTCGTGTCCGCCCTACGCGGAACCCGTGGCAGAGCCGGAATTGCGGCTCGGGAAGGAGGAGAAGAGCGCGCCTCGGCCGTTCGGCTGCGGAGAGGAGGGTCAACCCCCCTCGATTGATCGTCCCCTCCTCCCCTCCTTGCCAAGACCGCCGTGTGGAACGAGTAGAATGAAGAAGGCATGCGGCAAGTAATCGTTTATCCCGGAGAGGACGGCTATTGGGTCGCGGAATGCCCGAGCCTGCCTGGATGCATCAGCCAGGGGTCGAGCCGGGATCAGGCGATAGAGAACATCAAGGAAGCCATCCAGGAATACGTCACTGCTCTTGAAGAAGACCACCTCCCCGTCCCGCCAGAGCGATACGAAGCGGTCCTCGTCGAAGTGTGACGCGGCTGCCTCGCATCTCGGGAAGAGATTGCGCCAAAGCTCTCGAGAAACGAGGTTTCCTGATTAGACGGCAGAAGGGAAGCCATATCGTCCTGCGCCGCTCTGAGCCATTTGCTCAGGTTGTCGTGCCTGATCACAAGGAGCTTGATCGGGGAACCTTGAGGGCGATCTTGCGGCAGGCGGGCATAAGCCTGGAGGAATTCGAGATGTCTATCTGAGCTACGCGGACACCAGCTACTACCGCGTCGGGACTCTCACCCTGTAGTCATCACCTGCCTTAACCTGGACACGCAGTCACGCCTGACCCCAACCTTCCCGCGCGTACACGGTTGACGCTGCTATGCCCCACGGGTGCCCGGTCAGCTCCTCGAGGAGATCCGCGAGCGACTGTCACTCCCACCTCGGGCGTCGGCGGGAAGCTTTCATTTTGGGGTCGCGATGAGCTTCTGGAACCGCGGGTTCTTTCGCAGCGGGTCGAAGTTCGGGTCGATCTTGAGCCAGCCGGGCGAGATCCAGTACGGGATCTTCAAGAGCGGTTCCAATTGGTCGAGCGCTTTCTCCGGTTCGCCGACGAGGATGTAGATGCGCGCAAGCTGGTGCTGGTTGTAGGGGCCCTCGACGGCATCCTGGGTCACGGGCTGAAGCGAGACGGCTCGCTCGCCCTCCCGGATCGCCTCTTCCTTCTGCCCCAGATAGGCCAGCGCGAGGCCCAGGGAGGCATGCCGTTGAGGTTCCCGGGGTGTCTCACGGAGCTGCTCCTCGAAGGCCTTTCTCGCTTCCTCGGCATGTGCGTGCACGCCCGCCCCGTCTCCTCGGAGGGCGTATGCCTCGGCGAGGCAGAGGCCCCAGACTCCCTGGTCGTCGCCGAACGCCCTCGGCTTCAGGCGCAGGAGCAGGTCACGTTGCTCCTCATCGAGGAGCCAGACGAGGTCTCCGTAGTTCGCCATATAGGCCACGAGCGCAGTGGGTCCGACCTCCCTGGGCACGGTCCTGAGCACGGCCCGGGCCCCGGCCAGGTTCCCCTGTGCGAGGAAAGTCATTGCCTTGAATTCGACCAGATCGAGATCGGCGGGCGCGAGAGCGAGCCCGCGGTCGAAGACCTGCCGCGCTTCGGGATATCGCCGCAGATAGTTGAGCGTAGAACCGAGCAACTTTTTGATCATAGTCACATCGGGATCGAGCCGCTCGGCCTGCCTGAAGTGCTCCAACGCCGCCACCCAGCGACCGAGGCTCTGCTCGACACGAGCCGTTGTCCTGAGCAGATCCGCGCCGGCCGGCGCAATGTGCAGCCCCTGTGCGAACAGTTCCAGCGCGCCTTTGTCATCGTGGTCGACAACCACCCGGTGGATGCCGAGGGCCACGTATCCCTGGGGACTGTCCGGGGCGAGCGCTACAGCCTTCTCCGCCGCATTGCGAGCGCGCTCCCCCAGCTCGGGCTCAGGCGTGCCGTTGCCATACAGAAGGGAGTTGGTCACCGACACCTGAGCCCATGACTGAGCGAATGCCGGATCGAGTGCCACGGCCTGATCGTAGAAGGAGAGCGTGCGCCGTAGGCTGGGCGGATCCTCTGTCCCCCTCTTCGAAGCCTCCTCTCCCCGGAGGAAGGCGTCGTAGGCGGCGAGGTTCTGTGTGGGCTTCTCGGCAAGCCGCTTCTCCTCGCCCGCTCCGAGCGCCACTCCGAGCGCCTGCGCCACGCGCCTCGCGATGTCCGACTGCACCTGGAACACACCCGCCAGCTCCGCGTCGAAAGGATGCTTCCACATCGAGATGGGTGCCCCCGAGCCTGAGGCTTCCACGAGCTCGACGCTGACCTGCACGCGGCTCGTCGTACCCGCTCCCTTTTGCCGTCGCACTGTGCCTCTCAGGAGATACCGCACCCCGAGCTCCCTGGCGATCTGCGCGGGCGTCTTCGCCGCCTTCTTATAGGCTGCGGAAGTGGCGCGGGCGATGACCTCGAGACCCGAGAGGGACACGAGCTTGCCGCGCACAGCGTCCGCAACGCCGTCGGCAAAATAATCGTCTTCCGGGGCGCCCAGGTTTTCGAATGGAAGCGCCACAACCCGCTTCGGTCCTCCCGCCTCCGCGGTTCCCTTCTGAGCCCGCCGCCCGATGATGACTCCCGCAAGGGCAAGAAGCACGGCGGTGCCGGCGGCAACGAGAACGAGAGTCCTCCTTGTCGCCGCGGCCACCGGCGCCGTCGTCATCGAGCTTCAGACCTCACGCATTCCGCCCGCTGACGGCCAGAGGACCTTGTGGGAGCCAAGGCGTGACCTGTGTGTGCGTGACAAGGTAGACCGAATTCTATTCCGCATACGTCCTCGAGGGACCCGGGCCTCGGTCTCCCTCCACCCTGTCATAAGAGCCGAAGTAGTAGGGAACCGAATAACGAGAGGCCGGCTGTTTCCAGCCGGCCTCTTTCTTTTGGCTTGCTTCCCAGGCTACCGCTGGGGGTGTGATCTAGAACTGCTCGGCGTCGGACACGGGGGGTGGTCATTCGTGATGACGAACTTCTCGTGACCGCAGGTCCCCGCGACAGTGTTGAAGCCGTCGAAGTAGGTGACCTGCCACCGGTAGGTCCCCTCATCGGTGGCGATGAAGCAGCTGGGGGTTCCCAACGGCGCAGTCTTGCAGTTCGACGTGCTCCCGGAGCCAGCAACTGCGGTCACAGACTCCGTGAAGGCGGGCGTACCGGTGCAGAATTCATCGCTCGGGCTGTAGAGCTTAAACGTGATAGTGCCGGTGCCGCCTCCGGTGATCGTGGCCGTGTCGTTGGCGACAATATTCTGATCAGTGCTAACGCAGGGGGGGGTCGGCGTCGGCGTGTTCGTCGGCGTGTTGGTCGGCGTATTCGTCGGCGTGTTCGTCGGCGTGCTCGTCGGCGTATTGGTCGGCGTGCTCGTCGGCGTGTTCGTCGGCGTATTGGTCGGCGTGTTCGTCGGCGTATTGGTCGGCGTGCTCGTCGGCGTGTTCGTCGGCGTGCTCGTCGGCGTGTTCGTCGGCGTGCTCGTCGGCGTCCTGGTCGGCGTCGGTGCGGTATTCGTGAACGTGCAGGTGACGAACTGGCCTTCCTGCAGAGCGAACGTTACCGCGGTGCTACCGCTTACGATAGTGGTGCCGGTAACGTCGTCCTTGCAGACCGCACCCGTTTGGGACCCCAACTGATCCGTCTCATTCACGGTGAAACTCAGCGGGAAGTTCCCACCAATCGCCGGCTTGATGTTCGGGTAGGGCCTGGTGTTGGATGTGCCAGTACCATCATCGATGAGTGAGAAGGTGGACGGCGTTAGAGTCACGTCACCGGAGATAGAGAAGGGGAAGGATAGGCTGCTGGTCGGTACCGCGACCTTCTTGACCGTGATCTGCCCGGGGAAGATGACCGCGGCGGCCGCGAGCGAGCGGTCCTGGTTGCCACCGGAGCCGTCGAGATCGACCAGACGCGTGTGGTACGGAGAGCCGGGAATCGCGACCGCGGAGCTGCTTGCACCCCAGTTTAGACGGGTTGCTATGTGACCGCCCCAGGCCAGAACTGGGTTGGCCACGCTCGCGGTGAAGTTAATCGTGATCTTCGCCGACTTGTCACCGTCGAAGAGCGTGCCATTCACGTACCCGTAGAACTGCGGGCCGGGCGGAGGGAAGCCGACAGAGTTAATCGTTCCCCCGTAGAGCCTGAACTTCTTGCTGTCCGTGACCGGCACACTGTCCTGGATTGGCGTAACGCCTGCGCCGGTGACTTGTGGATCATCCGGAATGGGGAAGGTACTAAACGAAGTGGAAACGCAGCCAGACACTCCAGCACAGGGGTTCGGTAACGATCCTCCTGGCAGCGCCGGCGTTCGATCGAAGGTCGTTATGTAGTCGAGTGCGTGCTTGCTGCTTTTCGTCGTGTCCCACTCAATCGTGACGGTGTGTGTGGCACTAGTACTCAGGCTGCCGAACGTCAGCCGGTATGGGATCGAGTCGCCCTCGGAATACAGCGCCTTGCTGGCGCCGAGGTTGCCGTTGACCCAGTTGCTTGATCCGGTTGTGCCGATTGGAGGGAGATTCGCCCACTGATCGAGGTTGGCGGACGGGTTGCCGAACATCGCCTGGGTCGAGAGGCCCGAGCTCCTGCCTCTTGCCGTCAGCTGGAGCATGACGCCCCGGTCGTGCACATCCTGCCTGAACTGGTTGTCCCAGATGTTGCCGGAGGCGTCGGCGATCACCGTCACCCTGCGGTCGGCATGGATCGCGGGCTCCTCGTGCAGCAGAAGCGTCACGGCCTCGCCGGGATCCCACCCCGAGCCCCCGATGATGATGACTTCACCGGGCGCGTAGTCCGTCTTGTCGGTCTGGACGACGACGCTGCGATCGTCGCCCGAGCCCGGCGCGATCTCTTTCGCAGGACCCACGATCTCTTTCGCAGGACCGTTGCCGTCGTTCGCAAGGACGACGGGTTGCTCCTGAATTGCCACGCCCGCGCTGCGAGCGAACGCCGGCAGCCTCAGCTTGCTGGCTGAAAGCGCCAGCCCCAGACAGAGGATTGCGAGAAGCGTCACGAGGAAATGCCTGTTCGAGGCTTTCATGGTTGCCACTCCTTTTTGCAAAGCGTTTCCATTTCCGCTAATCAGTCCTCTTCCTCCACCCCAAGCGAACCTCACCAGGGAAGACGTGCCTGCCGCCCCACCGATCAACGGCTGCAGAAAACCTGGATTCTCTGGGTGAGACGCTATGGGGGGCGGAGGGCCGAAGCTATCCACCGCGGGGTAGCTTTTTGTCTATAACTCCCTGTGCACTTTTGGCGATACGCAGTTACTGTTTTGTATATCTAAAGGTATAGGCCAACGCGCATTTCCGCTCTGAAACGCTGGGGACCACGTAACCACAACGCGGGTGTCGCTCCGAGTCGGTCGGCTCCGTCGGAAAGGTTGGAGCAGATGCGATCCGAACTCGAGAGCCCCCTTCGGACGATGGGGCCGGGGGTCGAGGAGAACAAGAAAAACGGCAGGGCGGAAGATCCGCCCTGCCGGAGAGTTGTAGCAGGAGTTACTGGCGCTCGGTCAGTTGTAAGCCTCTTTCACGGGTTGCTATTGCTTGATCAGCGGCACCGAGGCGCTGATCGAGCCGGCCGCGCTGGTACTGAAGGTGTACGTGGTGGTCGGGCAAACTGGCGCCGTGGTACCGGCGATGCTCTTGGTGTCGTACTTGATGCCGATGATGTAGGTGCCCGGGCTGGCGACGATGAAGGTCGCACCTCCTGTCGCCGTTGGGGTGCCGGTCTGCAGGGTACTACAGGACAATGAGTACAGATAAGCCTGGGTTTGTTTAGTCTGGAACGGCGCGGCGCCGCAGTCGTTTGATTGGAACACGGTCACGGTCTGGTTCGCTACCGTCGTCGTGATCCTCGTGTAGTAGAAGAACACGCCCGGGCTGACGTTCTGACCGATCTTCCCGTTGCTGACCGTGTAATCGATCTCGGCGAGGAAACCTGACGACGAACTGCCGATGCTGGCGAAGTCGGAGCAGGAGATCCCGGTGTGAAAGACCCCGCTGGGCACCGGGGTGCTCGTCGGCGTGACGCCCGGCGTCCTGGTCGGCGTATTCGTCGGCGTATTTGTCGGCGTATTCGTCGGCGTATTCGTCGGCGTGTTCGTCGGCGTGTTCGTCGGCGTGTTCGTCGGCGTGTTGGTCGGCGTATTCGTCGGCGTATCCGTCGGGGTGTTCGTCGGCGTGTTGGTCAGCGTCGGGGTGTTGGTCGGCGTATTGGTCGGCGTGTTCGTCGGCGTATCCGTCGGCGTGTTCGTCGGCGTGTTGGTCGGCGTGCTCGTCGGCGTATTCGTTGGCGTATTCGTCGGCGTATTCGTCGGCGTATTCGTCGGCGTGTCCGTCGGCGTATTCGTCGGCGTATTCGTCGGCGTATTCGTCGGCGTGTTCGTCGGCGTGTTCGTCGGCGTGTTCGTCGGCGTGCTCGTCGGCGTATTGGTCGGCGTATCCGTCGGCGTGTTGGTCGGCGTGTTCGTCGGCGTATTGGTCGGCGTGTTCGTCGGCGTCGGCGTGCAGGCTTGAACCGTGGCGGACCCTCCGGTGTTGGCATTAACGGTGACGCCCGTGTCCGTGCCGGCGCCGAAGACTCGATCAGTCATGTGACAGTCACTCGAACCGCAGGCGGGCGCGGTCTCGTTTAAGAGGCCACCGCAGGTATCCGTATGAATATTCGTGACAGGATCCAAGCTACCCGCATGTTCGAGCGTGGTCACCTGGGTACCCGTTGGGTTGCCCGTGATTGGATCGAGGAGGAAGCAGGGAACATTTGAGGTAATGACGGGTACCGTGCCGGCGCACTCGGCTGATGGTGTAGCGAGCGGATCAGGAATCCTGTTCGAAACGGCGAGGCCGGTGACCTGATTTCCTGCGTCCAGATTCTGCATCGTGAAAGAGCATTGGAACCCGGTACTGGGCGCCACGGGGGTGGCTGGACAGGCTTTGGTTGCGCCCATACCGCGGGCTAAGATACTTTCCGTCCCCGCGTTGCCGCCGCTGATCAGAGTGGTGGTCGTGCGCGAGATGATCCCGGGCTGACCGGACGCACCCGCCGCGCAGGGCGTCACGTTGCTCGTCGCGAAGAAAGACCCCGTGAAGTTGGAGCCCCCGTCGCCACTGGCGCCGACTGTCAGGAAGGCT